>Ga0126371_10006557_pt1 | contig 10362 bp, 11 predicted proteins | sample PanSoiMetaPlot_4_FD_110145 | JGI IMG/M metagenome (GOLD analysis project Ga0126371, IMG submission 110145) | Tropical forest soil microbial communities from Panama - MetaG Plot_4 | ecosystem: Environmental > Terrestrial > Soil > Tropical forest > Bulk soil | place: Panama | collected 2016-02-17
AAATCGTGAGCCTCCGCAGCGCGGATGGCTCAGTAGCTAGCCTTCGTCATGATGCAGCGCGTGCTCCTGCTTCGCGGCCTTCACGCCCGCCGGGGCTTTGGCAACGTGCTGCTTCGCCGATTCCACGAGCGAGGTGAATCCCGCTGCGTCGCGCACGGCCATGTCCGCCAGGATTTTGCGGTCGAGCTCGATGCCGCTGGCTTTCAGGCCGTAAATAAACTGGCTGTAGGTGATGCCGTTGTTGCGCGCCGCCGCGCCGATGCGCTGAATCCACAGCGTGCGATAGTCGCGCTTGCGCGTGCGACGGTCGCGATAGCTGTAGCGCAGTGAGCGGTTCACCGCTTCCTTAGCCGAGCGGAAGAGTTTTCCCTTGGTCAGGAAAAACCCTTTCGCGTGCTTCAGCAGCTTCTTGCGGCGCGCGCGGCGTTTTGTTCCACGTTTAACTCGAGGCATAGCTTCATCTCCTGATTTACGCCAGATCGGCGTCTAAAATATTCAAATTTCAACGGGGAGACAAACGTAATGTCGCCGCTCGACCAAGAACACACCGGCGAGCTGCAGACGGGTTTGTCTCATGGAATTGCAACTTGCGTATCCCGATCGCGATGACGCTTCGGCGGGACATCCGGCCGGCAGGCACCCGTTACGCTCTGCCCGGCACGAGAAAAACTCGAATCGTAAAACTAGGCGCCGTAGGGAAGCGCGAGACGCACGTTCGGCACGTCGGCCTTATTCACCACGGCAGGCTTATTGAGCTTGCGCATGCGGCGGGGCTTTTTCGTGCCCAGCAAATGGCGCATGCCGGAATGCCGGCGGATAAATTTCCCCGTCGAGGTCTTCTTGAAGCGCTTGGCAGCGCCGCGGTGCGTCTTCAACTTCATTTTCTTGTTCTTCTTCACAATTTCCTCGTTGTAGAAACTCTTATGCTTGTCCGCCCGAAGAAGCCGGACGGCTCGGAGCAGGCGACGAGCCCGCGCCCTTTTTCGGCGCTAGCAGCGCGAGCAAAATATTCGCTTCCATGCGCGGGCCGAATTCCACCTGTGCGTGGTCTGTGATGTCCGTCAGCAGGCGATTCATCTTCGCGCGACCCACATCCTGGTGCGCCATTTCGCGGCCGCGATGAAAAATCATCGCTTTCACTTTGTAACCGTCACCCAAAAACCGGATGATCTGATTTTTTCGCACCTGATAATCGTGCTCGGCGGTAGAAGGGCGGAACTTCACTTCCTTGATGTGCGAACTCTTCTGGTGCTTTTTCGCCTCGTGCGCCTTCTTGCTCTGCTCGTACAGGAACTTTCCGTAATCCACCAGCTTGCAAACCGGCGGCACGGCATTGGGCGAGATCTCGACCACGTCGAGGCCGGATTCTCGCGCGGTTTTCATTGCATCGAACAGGGTCATCACGCCCAACTGATTCCCTGCATCGTCAATCACGCGAACTTCGCGAGCGCGGATGCGCTCGTTCACTCGAAGACCACCACCCCGTTCTACTGGGATAAATCCACCTCCGGGGCCAGAAAAACCAGTCTCGACGCCCCAATTTGCCGCCGCTCACGCACAGAAATTCTCAACCGGAGAGACAGGGCAAGAAGTATAGCACGCACTCCGAGTCCGGCCGCAAGCCCGGTTTTCAGGAACCAAAATCCTGGAGATCCCTCTTCGATGCTCGCCGCTGCATCAGCTGATAGCGCGGGTATCGATTTCTTTTTTTAGGTCGGCGAGGAATTGATCGAGCAGGCGGGGGCCCTGATCGCCCTTGTTGCGATGGCGGACGGCGACGGTGCCGGCTTCGGCTTCTTTACCGCCGATTACCAGCATGTAGGGAATTTTGTGCAGCTGCGCGTCGCGGATTTTGGCTTGCACTTTTTCGTTGCGCTCGTCGAGTTCGACGCGAATGCCGGCAGACAATAATTTCTGCATCACTTCGCCGGCGTAGGCATTCTGGCGTTCGGTGATGGGCAGGATTGCGACCTGCACAGGAGCGAGCCATGCGGGAAAAGCTCCGCCGTAAAGCTCAATCAGGTAGGAGACCATGCGCTCCATGGTGCTGATCACCCCGCGGTGAATGATCACCGGGCGATGCTCTTTACCGTCAGCGCCGATGTAGCTGAGATCGAATTGATTGGGCAGATGGAAATCGATCTGAATAGTGGAATAGGTTTCCTGGTGGCCCATGACGTCGGCGAGTTGGATATCGAGCTTGGGCCCGTAGAACGCGGCTTCACCGGGAGCCTCGGTGTACGGAAGGCCGAGCGAATTCATCGCTTCGCGGAGAAGCCTTTCAGCCAGGTCCCACATCTCGTCGTTGGCCACGTATTTATCGGAAGGCCCTTTGTCCCGCAGCGAAAGCCGGTAGCTGTATTGGGTGATGCCGAGATCGCGGTAAGCGCGCTCGACCAAGCGCATGACTCCGGCAAATTCGTCTTTAATCTGTTCCGGAGTGCAGAAAATGTGCGCGTCATTCAGGGTCATCGCGCGAACGCGGCTGAGCCCGCTGAGAACACCGGAGCGCTCGTAGCGATACATGGTTCCGAGCTCGGCGATGCGCACCGGCAGATCGCGGTAGCTGCGCTTCTTTGACTCGTAGATCAGGATGTGGTGCGGGCAGTTCATCGGCCGTAGCACGAGGTCTTCGGTTTCGAGCTCCATCGGGGGAAACATATCTTCGTGATAGTGCTCCCAGTGGCCGGAACGCTTATAGAGATCGACTTTTGCGAGGTCGGGCGAATAGACGTGCTGGTAGCCGGCTTCGCGTTCGCGCTCGAGGATATATTCTTCGAGCAGACGGCGAATCGTCGCGCCCTTGGGAAGCCACAGGGGCAATCCCGCGCCGACGAGATCGCTTACGGTAAAGAGTTCGAGATCTTTCCCAACTCTGCGGTGGTCGCGCTTCTTGGCTTCTTCGAGGCGGTGCAGGTAGTCGTCGAGTTCCTTCTGGTCGATGAAGCACGCGCCGTAGATGCGCTGCATCTGCGTATTGCTTTCCTTGCCTTTCCAGTAGGCGCCTGCAACGCTCATCAATTTGAACGCTTTGATCCGCCCGGTGGAGGGAATGTGAGGGCCGCGGCAGAAGTCGAGGAACTTTCCGGTGGTGTAGAAAGAAACCATCGGCTCATCGGCTTTTTCTTCCACCAGCTCGCATTTGAATTCCTGATTCTGCTTGCGGTAAAGCTCGATGGCTTCGGGCTTGGGGATGAGCTTGCGTTCGTTGGGGATATCTTTCGAGGCGAGTTCGTGCATCTTCGCTTCGATTTTCGCGAGATCGTCGGGAGTGAACGGCTCGTCGCGCACGAACTCGTAAAAAAATCCGGTTTCGATCGGTGGACCGATGCCGAATTTCACGTTGGGATAAAGCTCCATCACGGCGGCAGCGAGAAGATGCGCGGCTGAGTGGCGGAATACCTGCACCGCGTCGGGATCCTTTGCGGTGAGGATGGCGAGCTTGGTGTCGTGGTCGAGCGGGCGCGCGAGATCAATCAGGTCGCCATTGGTGCGCGCGACAAGAGCTTCTTTCGCGAGGCGCGGCGAAATTTGCTTCGCGATGTCCGCAGCGGTGGTGCCCCTGGGGACGTCGCGGGTGGCCCCGTCGGGCAAAGTGATTTGAATGGTGTCCATGTTGTGCTTTCAGCTGTGCTCGCCGAGCAGTGCGCGGACGAAACAGGAAGCAGGTAGATTACTTTGCGGTGGTCGCAGGGTCAAGGTTGCGGGCGCAGCGACGGGTGGAGAGGGCCACAGAGGCACTGAGTCACCGAGGAAGTTCTTAGGTGACTGAGGGCAAAAAGTCATCCGCGAAATTTCATTGTGCCACGGCAGACGCAAAACTCGCGTTTTGTCTCGACTAGACTCGGTAGGCGGCGTTTGTTTTGTTGGAGTTACGAGGAATTCTAATCGCGGTGTCTCGATTAGATTCTGGAGGCATGAAGCTTGAGACTTGAAGCTGGAGAAGAACAAGGGGCAAATCGCGAAGAATTTGCGATTAGGAATTTCGAGGTGATTGAAATTCCTGGCACCCCGCTTGAATTCTAATTCCAGATTCGCCATTAGAAAGGCGGTGGTTAGGGCGAGTGACTAGTGGCTAGGCACTTCCGTCGGCGATCGAATGACGCGAAGGGCCGCCTCAGGCTGCGCTGAACTCGTCTGGCTCGCTTCTTATCAGCAATTTTCACGTTATCAAAACTCCCCCGACTAATGCTAACAGAGCTCGGGATGGCTTTCTATCCGTAGAATACGAATTGCGCCGGCTACGGAATTATAACTGCGGGGAGGCCACGGAGTTTGGTGTTGGCGGTGACGAATTGGGCGTGGTGGGCGCGGGCGGTGGCGTAGAGGATGGCGTCGTTGAGGGCGAGGCGGTGATTCAGGCTCAGGTCGGCGGCGGCGAGGGCCGTCATTTCGTCGAACGGGACGACGCGGCAATGCAGAGCCTGGGAGAAGAAGCGGTCAGCGAGAGGCTTGCCGCGATGGCGGGAGAGCTGGCGGTAGACCTCATAGATGACGAGAGAAGGCATAAGCACTGCGGCCTCGTTCTCGAGGTAATGCGCGAAGGAGCCGGCTCTGGAATCCTCCGTGATGTACTCGAGCCACCCGGAGGAGTCCACCAGGTAAAGCTCAGAATTGGTCCGAGTGGTCACGATAATCCTCTTTCCATCTCATGCCTTTGGCTGAGCCGCGCAGTTCTCGGACGGCTCGGCGGGGGAGCAGGCGAATCGTCCCCTCGAGCGAGTACATGACGAGATCCTGGCCCGCTTCGATGTGCAGCTCTTCGCGTATCGACTTAGGAATGACGATCTGAAATTTGGGAGATACCCGGACGCGCGCTTTTTCCATGGCTTCACCCTCCCGGAATAATGTCGATCTGACATCGTAATACACCAGACCTATCGATAGGAATTCGTATTACGTGCCGCGGGCTGCGCGTGGAAGGCCTTGACGTTAAAGAGCTTGAGGAAAGGCCAAGCGGTGAGGTTCGCGTACGGCGATGAAAGTCTAGCGCGGATGTGCGTGTGTAGGTGAAAAATTCGGGCGCGATCGAAAAATGTTTTACGCGTCGACCCGCCGACAATTACCGTTGCAGAAACAAGAAACTACTGTGAGGAAGAATTTTTCATTTCGAATTCCGGGACGCGAAAATGGCTTGAGCTGCACCTCTCCACCGATTCTTTCCGCATCCAGTCTGTAAGGCCAATCAGCGAATTGCGCGGGCTGGTTCCGGGGATTCGCTGAGAAAAATCGGACCGCGACCCAGTGATTACTATCCGATCCGGAGGTTCAATTTTTCGCGAGTCTCCGGGGGAATCACGATCCGAAACCCAGAGGAAATCGTCACGATAGCCTGGCCTCTTCTTGAAGTATTCATTCGGTCCCCTCGACTGTATCCATCGGAAGAAATGCCAGTCTCGATATCAATACATAAGAAAATAAAGGAATCGTCTTCTCGTGAAGCAAACGGGTTGCCGTTGCCGGGCTACTTGCGGCGGGCGGATTCGAGCATGTCCCAGGCGGAGTCGGGGAGGTCGACGAAGTCGTTGAATTCGCCGGCGCCGCGGAGCCAGAGGGCCCCGTCGATGACGACGCATTCGCCGTTGACGTAGTCGGAGTGGTCGCTGACGAGGTAGACGGCCAGATCGGCGAGCTCTTCGTGGCGGCCGAAGCGCTTCATCGGGTGGTTATTTTTGGCGCGCTCTTCGATTTCCTTGGAGGGCATCAGGCGCGAGAAGGCGCCTTCGGTGGGAAACGGGCCGGGGGCGATGGCGTTGAGGCGGATGTGGTGCTTGGCCCATTCGACGGCGAGCGAGCGCGTCATGGCGAGGACGCCGGCTTTGGCGCAGGCGGAAGGCATCACGTAGCCGGAGCCGGCGTTGGTGGCGGCGTAAGTGGTGACGATATTCAGGATGTTGCCGGGCTTCTTGGCGGCGATCCATTTGCGGCCGAGGACGAGCGTGCAATGGAAGGTGCCGGTGAGAACGATACCGATGACGGCGTTGAAGGCGTTGGGCGAGAGTTTTTCGCTGCGAGCGATGAAATTTCCGGCGGCGTTGTTGACGAGCGTATCCACGAAGCCAAATTTTTCTTCGGCGGCGGCGACGACGCTTTCAACGGCCGAGAAATCGCGCACGTCGGCGATGCCGTAGGCGGCTTGGGCGCCCTTGGCGCGAATATCGTTGGCGGTTTGCTTTAGGGGCTCTTCGCGGCGGCCGGTGAGAAAAATATTGGCGCCGAGCTCGGCGAAGCGGAGAGCCATGGAGCGGCCGAGGCCGGTGCCGCCTCCGGTGATGAAGACTGTGCGGCCTTTTAGCAGATTGGACTCGTACATGGGAAGGCCTCCGTGATTTCGAGGCACCATTCTTGGCGCATCTGCGCGTTCATCGCAAGGCAATTTGCGAGGGGCGGAATTTGCTTGATGGTCCGCGTTTTACGGTGGGCAGCGCGGGCGGCTCCTAGAGCCGCCCCTACTGTGCGGGCACTACTTGGCTGCGGGCGTCAGGAATTCTTTGGGCAGCGGGTTATCCGGGGTTTCTTCCTGCCACATGATGGTAACGATCCACCAGCGCGTGCCATCATTGTAGAGCTGAAAACTATTGATGCCGCGGGCGAAGGGCTTTTCGTCTTTGCCGTCGTGGCGCGATTCGTAGGTGCTGAAGACCTGCATGATGTTGCCGTAGCGCTCGGTCTTGCGGGAGGCTTCGCGCTCGACGAAACCGTTTTTGTCGAAGTAGGCGCCGGCGCGATCGGAGTAGTCCTTGGGCGACATGACCAGGATGCCGATTCCGGGCTTGTCTTTTCGAGGGCCGATGGGAATCAGGCGGGCGCCGGGGGCGAAGAGAGAATTGAAGCGGTCCCAATCGCGCGGGCCGGCGGGGCCGGAGATCACGTCGTAGACGGCGGCGAGGATCGCGTCGGGCGAAGCTACGTCGGCGGGCTTGGCCGCCGGCGGTTCGGCGGATTGGGCGGCGGGAGTGGGAGCTGTTTGAGGCTTGTCTTGCGCCGCGGCGGGAAGCGCGAGCGCGGATGCAAAGACCAGCGCGAAGATTACGGACCAAGTTGCGCGTGACATTTTGAATCCTCCGGCGGCGCGCCGCGAAATGCGTGATTGCCCCAGTGTCGCAGGGGCGGAGCTTAAACTGCAAGGGTTCAGGATGCCAGAAGAAAAAGAAAGGGAGGACGAGCAATGTGACGTCGCAACACACTGCCTGGCTTAAATTGATTTGAGAGGCAGGAACTCGACGCGAATGCGAAACAACAACCCGGCGACTAGAACAAGAGCTTCAGCGCGAATTGCAATTGCCGCGAGGAGCATGAATCGCCGGTGGGAAACCGGGTTGAAGTGATGTCGCCGAAGGCGCCGCTCTGAACGTTCAGAACCGGATTGCCGAAGTTCGCCTCGTTGAAGATAGGGCTTTTTGGCGGCTACGCCGAGAAACTACACATCAAACCCTAGTACGACCAAAGCATCCCAATTGCCCGGAGCAGACATCTTTAGTAGTCTCTACGATTGCGCTTAAGACAAAACAGAGGGCTGAGCGACTTGGGGATGAATTGTTTGCAGCGAAAACTGGGTCTCAATTTCTGGGCTTTTCTACTCGCCGTGGTTCTGCTTCCTGCCTGCGAGCAGCAGATCAACTTTCCGAAGCCGTCGCTCAAAGCCATGTCGCCCACTACGGCGCAGGCGGGCGGCACCGCGTTTACCTTGACGGTGACCGGCAAGAGTTTTTCGCCGGGTTCGCTGGTCGAGTGGAATGGAAGTCCGCTGGTGACGACTTTCCTGAGCGTCAGCCAGATGACCACTAAGGTTCCGGCAAGCCTGATTGCGAATCCGGGCACGTCGACGGTGACTGTATTTACTTCTTCGCCCGGTGGAGGCAGATCGGCCACTTCTCTTACTTTCACGATCACGCCTGCACCGAGTAATGTTCCCACGATCAACTCCATCTCGCCCACCACGGCGCTGGCCGGATCCCAGGGCGTGACATTGGTTATCAACGGCACGAATTTCGCTCCGCAATCGGTTGTGAGCGTGAACAACACGAACCGGCCAACCTTCTTCCTAAACAGCAGCGTCCTGCAGATGAACCTGACGCCGGCCGACCTGGCAACGGCTGGCACACTATCTATAGCCGTGACGAATCCTGCGGCACCACCGCCCGCGCCACCAAACGGCGGAACATCCAACGTTTTTGCGTATTCAATCGTGAATCCATTTCCTGTGATTACCACGGTGGCGCCCAACAGTGTGGCAGCGGCCGCGACAACGGCGCCAGTTCTCAGTTTGACCGGTATTGGTTTCAATGCCACTTCTGTGATCGAGATCAACGGGGGACCTCGAGCGACGACCTTTGTGAGTTCCACATCTCTGACGACACAGCTCGCTCAAGGAGACATTGCTGCCGGCGGAGTGGACCAAATACAGGTGTTCAATGCGGCGCCGGATGGCGGCACTTCGAATATCGTGGTGTTCTCGGTGAACCCGACAACGACGCACGGGCTGCCGGTGATACTGGACTTGGCCCCAGACGGCTCGCAAGCGGAAAACGGGATCTGCGGAACCAATTCGACGTGCGCGAACGGCACTCCAGACGCCATGACGTCCGGTCCGTCAACCGATATGAATGGAGGGATGGTTGCGTTTGCGTCCATCTCCAATAATTTGGTGAAAAATGATACGAACGCCTCGAGCGACGTATTTGTCCGCAATACATGTCTGACCGTTGCCTCATGCACACCGTCGAACACACTGGTTAGCGTGGATCCAAATGGCAACACGGCCAATGGCCCGAGTTGGGAGCCGACGATTTCTTCGTCCGGCGGAGACGTAGCCTTCACTTCCACCGCGTCGAACCTGGTCACGTCCGCGCCGCTTGACGGCAAGACTCGTCAAGTGTTCTGGCGGCCGGTTGGTTCAGCGGCCGGCTCAACACCCGGCACGGTCCTCGTGTCGATGGGAGCGGACGGCGTGAGCGCTGGGAATGCAGATAGTTTCAATCCTGTAATCAGTCCGGACGGGTCGCTTGTGGCTTTTGTATCGCTGGCCACGAATCTCGTATCCAATGCGACGTTTGATGGAGTCACGCCCCAAGTCTTCGTGCGGACCACCTGCGGCGGTGTCCCCAGCATCACATGTTCGCCCACCACATTTCTGGTTTCCACGCCAGATGGAACCTCGCCTGGGAATGGAGCGAGTTCGGCACCGTCTATCTCCAACGCAGCGTCTGTAATTGCATTTGTATCCACCGCGCAAAACCTGGGCGCGACGGCTCCGAACCCAAACGGACTGGCGGAAGTGTTCTCGCGCACGTGCGCGACTCTGCTCACGACGTGCACCGGAGAGACGGATCTTGTGTCCACGCCCGATGGGGTAACGCCGGCGAACGGTGCGAGCACGCAAACCGCAACCTCCGGCGCGAACGGGCGCTTCATTGCCTTCACTTCGGGCGGAACAAATCTCGGTTTCAATTCGGGCGGACTGCAGGAAGTCTACGTACGCGACACCTGCTTGAGCGCAACCACCACGACCTGCACGCCTTCGACGCTCCTCGCTTCGACGCGCGACGGAACCACAGCGGCGAACGCACTCGCTGAGCGGCCCTCATTCGATTCGACCGGCCAATTCATAGCTTTTGCTTCCGCTGCGTCGAATCTGGGCGCCAATACGGCCAACGGCATCGAGAACGTGTTTGTGAGAAACACGTGCCTCAGCATCACTACGAACTGCACCACCTCTACCGTTGTCGCGAGCCAGCCTTCCGGCACCCTGGCGCCGTCGTTGAACGGCAGCAGCCTGGCGCCTTCGATCAGCGGTGACGGGCACACCGTGAGTTTCCTTTCGTTCGCGTCCAATCTGGTGGCGCGGGACACGAACGGGCTGGCGGACGCATTTCTGGCCGCGACGACGTTTTGATTCCGCGTTCTGCTGCGGGATTTCTAGTGCGAGGTGGTTGAAGCGATGCGCTGCAGAATCGCGGATCGCGTTCGATCGAGCGTGAACGTGAGCGATTCGCGTGGCACGCTGTTCACGTAGGGTCCGATCATCCATCCGAGTCCGGTGGGAATATCGCGCGTGAGCGAGATCGACTGGCTTTCGATGTAAGTCCCGCCGTCTTTTTCCTCGAACCTCCAGTATGTGTCCATGCGCCAGAGGAATCCGCGGTCGTGTCCTTCGGGCTCCAGTTTCTCGTTGGGCTTGCCTGCATCGTCCACCTCCAAGATGCGCGTAGTATTCGAGCGGCTCCATTCGTGCGCGGCATCCACGGGTTGATAATGAACCTCATGCGTGGTGTCGATCACCGTGGTGATGACCTTCTTCTTGTAAAAGCGCAGCTCGACGACGTAATCGTTCCCATTGCGCTGCAGGATCTTCGAACGCAT
>Ga0126371_10006558_pt1 | contig 10362 bp, 10 predicted proteins | sample PanSoiMetaPlot_4_FD_110145 | JGI IMG/M metagenome (GOLD analysis project Ga0126371, IMG submission 110145) | Tropical forest soil microbial communities from Panama - MetaG Plot_4 | ecosystem: Environmental > Terrestrial > Soil > Tropical forest > Bulk soil | place: Panama | collected 2016-02-17
AAAGCTTTCAGGTTGCTCTCCGCGTCCGCTGTGAAGCGGCGCAGCCACGCGGCCTGCATGTCGAAGTCGTGATCCTCCGTCATTGCCGAACCGCGGCAGCATTCACGCCTTGCATTCCGCGCACCAACCGGTCGCGGATGGCGGCGAGCTTCGCCTCGCGCTCGCGATCTCCCGCCGCGACCTCGCGTTCGATCGACATGACCTCTTGCATAGTCTTGATCGTCTCGTCCGCCACCTGGGCCAGAACGTCGATGTTACGCTGATCGCCGCCCAGGCTGCGCGCCGCGCGGGTCGCCGCCTCGTGCGCGCCTTTGGAGGCAAGGAGTGTGATTTGCCTCGCTGCCTCGTCGAGCTTCTCGGCCTCTTGGGCGGCGCGGCTGATGTCCACCTGCACCACGGCCTGGCTCGCCACCGCCATGAGTCGCGGAATTACCACCAGCATGCCGTTGGAGATCTGCATGATCCGTGTCTCGGCTGCCTTTTTGTTCTGGCCGATGATCGGGATCAGCATTGCTGACCCCATCAGATTCTCTCGCATCTCCGCGATCTTGCCGCGGAAGTTCGCCAACGCAGAGCGGAACTCCATGAGGTCTGCGGCGTCTGCGGGATCACTCGTCTCCGACGCACGCTGGCGCAGCGCTTCGAGCTCGCGGTGGCCCCTATCAAGGGCGATCTGACCGGCGGCGATCTCGATCTTGAGGTCGTGCAGGCTTTTCCGGATGGCGAGCGCTTGCCGGTCCAGAAGTTCGACCGACACGCTCAAGTCTGCTTTGATCTTGCGCGCCTTGGCCTGTTCGGAGTCCATCAGGTCGAGAAATCTCTTGCGGTTCTCGACGAAGCCCTTGAATGCCGTATGCGCATCCGCTGCGGCGCTGATGAGCCGACCGATCAGCCCCCGCCGCGCGGCCGGCCGGCTGCCGGCAGCCTCGGCCTGCAGATCCTGGACGCGCAGAATCTTTATGCCGTCGATCACACTCGCCGCGACGCGCCCGACCTCACCGGCGTCCTCGAGCCGTACGCCGGTCAACAGTTGACGCGATGCTTGGGCGATGCCGCCGAGCACGCCTTCGCCATGTGACAGCAGCGTATTGGTCTTGCGGAAGTCGATCTTGGCGGCAGCTGCCTCGGCCGCCGCCAAGTCCTCGCGGCCGAGATTGGTGATGTCGACAAGCCGCTCCGGCTCGGGCTCCTGCGCCAGACGCGGGTCCGCAGCCATGGCAGGCTGTGCCGCAGGCGGCACCGTGAGCGAACGCCCAGGAGCGGAATCGAGGTCGTCGAACAGCGAGAGATCGAGTGGCGCGGTCGGCTTGCTATCCACCATCTTCACTTCCTCCGGAAGGCTCGAGGCAGAGTTGATCCCGTCACGGTGATGCATAGCCTCCACGACGGAAAAAAATTGGTGCATTCCTCAGCGGCAATCGCGCCCTGCCGACAACAACCCACGAACCCCGTGGTTGCGTCTGGGCGATAAAGACGAGCGGCGCGGGGTCAAACACACCCTTGCTCTCGCGGGCGTTCGCCCCGCCACGTGTGGTCGATCCTGTTCAGCCGGCATCGCCAAGCCATCCCCAAACGCCTGAAGCAATTGCTCGAGACGCGCTCATCTCCAGACGTTGGAGAATCCCGATTCAACCTCGCCAGAAGGCGCTGTACGGACCGCCGGGGCAGGGGTCACGGCTACCGGAAAAGACAGACCTCTATGCTCATTTATTTAGCAATATTTAGCCAAGAATTTATTTAGTAATATTTAGCCAAGATCGATCTCAGCACGGGCAAAGGCCAACGGGTTGACGCACCAGACTATGTGGATCACATGCCGCGGAACAACTCTCAAGCGGCATGCTCATTGTTCATCTACGCAGTGGTCAGCCGCTTGCTCGGTCGGGTTCTACGCGGTCTATCGAGGGCAGAGCAGCGACCAAAGAACGAGGGGTGCAGCAGCGCGCCGCGACCAGCATTGTGTCGAGCTTTCTAATGCGGCCGCTTTCTGAAAGATCCGTGAAGCGGGGCAACTGACATGGGCCTCCTGCCTGTGGCCTATGGCGGTAAATGGCTGGCCGTGCTCTTGACAGCGTGAAATTGGGGCTACCTGGCGACCCATCGGTTTGTTAACAAGGGCGGAGAACAGCATCGGAGAAAGAGCCGACAGGACGCGAACGAAATGCGCACACATTTAGCGCGACGACCCCCGCCATGGCATCGCGTACAGAACGCGGCTGAGGCAAGGCTCAGTTCGTCCGCAGTCCGGACCGCTCACCGCGCTCGAGGCCTCTGGATGCTTCGCGGAAAGCAACGAATGTTACGTCGCTTACGCCGGAACAGGGAGATCGAAACATGGTCGTGCGCGGTAGATGTCTTTGCCGATCGATTGAGTTTGAGGCGGACCTGCCATTCCTCAAATTCGTAAAATGTCATTGCTCCCGATGCCGGAGGGCGACCGGCAGCGCCTTTGCCGCAAATGCGTATGTCCTACCTCAGGCTTTTCGCTGGAACTACGGTGAGAATGACGTCGTGCGCTTCGATCTTCCAGAAGCACGAAGCTTCTCGACATCGTTCTGTCGACACTGCGGTTCACCGCTTCCTCACGCCACTCGTAGCGGTCGCGAGGTTATCATCCCTGCAGGCTCCCTCATTGATGACCCAGGCGCATCACCAACGGTCGATTCGTGCTGGAGCTCGCGCGCTCGCTGGCTATCAGATGTCGTCAACTTGCCGATCGCCGACTAAGCATGTTTCCAGTCAGTTTGACGCATTAAGAGCCGCTGATGACCACAGTAAAATGCTAGCAGGCAACGCCGACGTCACTGCCGAGGAAGTGGCAAGGAGTGGGCAGCAACCGTGATCCCAGGCATCACCATCGTGTCATCGGGAACTTGGGGTGTGAACCGCGCCCAGGAATTGGGTTGCACCTATTGCGCTGGCGGCTGATGAGCCCACTCAGCAACGTGGAGGTCGAGGGCTCTTAGCGCTGTCGACTTCCGCAGGGGTTTGACCGGCTGGCAGCGGCGTTGTAGCCAAACGCATCACCGCGTCAAGAGGGTCATGCCATGTGGGCTACACCTTCAGCCTCCGGGCGGACCACATTGCGGCCACGCAGCAAAGGCCGCCGAGCGACGGTCGCTCTACCGAGGGTTCCTTCTACTCCCCGGCAATAGCAGAAACCGCGGGTTTGAGCTGTACAGGAATGCCGTTGAGGATCGATTGTCCGACCACGACTTCGACATCGCCGTCGTCCGTCCAGTCGTTAATGGACACGCCGGCGCGTGCCGCGGCAACCTTTTGCCAGCGACGAAGGTCCCTGTGCCCCCAACCGTGCGGCAAGCTTACCACGCCTTGCATCATTTCATCGGTGACATGGACGGGGACCGGCCCGCAATAAACGCGGCTCTCAAGCATCGCCGTTTCGCCGTCCCTCACGCCGGCGCGTTCGGCGTCGTGGGGATGAACGAGAAGCACGCAGCGCTCGCGGCCGGAGACAAGAGCCTCGATGTTGTGCATCCAGCTGTTGCTGCTGCGCAGATCGCGTCGACCGATGAGCAACAGCCCATCGTCGCTTGCCGTACCATGTGGCTCCAATTCTGCGAGCGCGGACAGGATCGGTTCGGCCGCGAGACGAATGCGCCGATCGCGGTGGAGAACGCGCCGAGAGATGCCAGGCTCTAGCGGGCCGAGATCAACGCCATGCATCGACGCCATGAGCCGCTTGAGGGTTAGCCCGCTCGACCAAGGCAGATAGCGGTCGCCGTGAGGGCCGAGGCGCAAGAGGACATCGATGCTCGCTTTCGGCGTCCAGCGCCACCCGAGCTTCCGAGCCAGGCGAATGGTCTTGTCGATGATGCCGATGCCGCTCGCGCCGCCGCCGAGCCGCTCGGCGATCTCTAGCAGGATTTCCCAATCGGCGCGCTCTTCGGGCCCGCGTTTGAAGACGGCCGGAGACCAGCGGGCGACATTGCGCACAGCGAAATTCGGCAGGAAGGCGTCGAAATGGTCCTCGGCCATGGTCCAGCATGGCGGAAGAATCACATCGGCATGGCGGGTTGTTTCGTTGACATAGAGGTCGATCGCCACCATGAAGTCGAGGCGAGACAAGGCTTGTGCGAGTCTTTGACCGTTAGGAGCTGAAAGCACCGGATTGCCTGCATAGGTGATGAGCGCCTTGATCTGACCGGGGCCGCCCGTCTCGATTTCTTCCGCCAACGCGCTGGTCGGTAACTCGCCGAAAGTCTCAGGAAGTTTGCGCAGGCGGCTGCGCCAGCGCGCATAGCCATCGTTGAAATAAGGCGACAGCGCGGAGATGTTGATAGCAGGTGTGGGCAACATGGCGCCCCCAACCTCCCCCATCCGGTCTGCGACAAGATTGAGAAGATCGGTGGCCCAAGTGGCGATGGTGCCGAAGCGGTTGTTGCATGTGCCGACGCGGGAATAAACGACGCTTGTTGGCGCGTCTGCAAATTCGCGGGCAAGTCGTCGAATGGTTTTGGCGTCAATGCCAATGCCCGCTGCAACGCGTTCAGGCGTGAAGGCGAGGAGTCGCTGGCCGATCTCAGTCCAGCCACGAGCCATTTTGTTGATGCGATGCTCGTCGATTTTTCCGTCGTCGATAAGCGTTTGGACCATGGCGATGAGGAGCGCCGCATCTCCTCCGGGACGGATTGCAATCCATTCATCGGCCTCGCGCGCCGTTTCGGTACGCCGCGGGTCGACCACGACGATGCGGCCGCCCCGTTGGCGGATGGCACGCAGTCGCCGGCGGACGTCGGGGGCCGTCATCAAGCTGCCATTCGAGATCCAGGGATTGGCGCCGACGCAAAGGAAATACTGCGTGCGGTCGATATCGGGCACGGGCGTGACGAGCGAGGAGCCGTAGAGAAGGTAGGATACAGCCCAGCGCGGGCTGGTGTCCTGCGAGCCGGGCCCAAAGCAATTGCGTGAGCCAACCGCGCGGGCGAAGCTCGCCCGCAGCAAAAGCACCCCGTAGTTGTGAATGATGGGATTACCCATATAGACCGCGATGGCGTCCGCGCCGCCTCTGGCGCGCACCGCATGAAGACGCTGTTCGACCAAATCGAACGCTTCATCCCAACCGATCGGCGCAAAGCTGCCGTCTGCCGCTCGTCTTAAAGGAGTGCGCAGGCGGTCCGGATCATGATGCACGTCGCCGATCGCGACGCCCTTGGGGCAGATGTAGCCTTGTGAGATTGGATCGTCTTCGTCGCCACGAACCGAAACAATACGATCGCCATCAAGCTCGAGCTTCAACCCGCACATTGCCTCGCAGAGCGTACAAGTCCGGAAAACTGTGCGTAGCATTGTCATGGTGTTACACCTGATCTAGCAGCAGCATCCGAGATTTTAAAGAAAGAATGCGAAACTATCTATCGCGTCGAAAGGTCTCCTGTTGGCCCCGAAACGCCGAGTCCTTTGTTAAATGATGGTGTCGTTAAGGTATGGTGTCGGCAATCGAAGACAAAGGCCGCAAGAATGGCCGGATCGAACCCTCGGCCGACTGATAAAATCGATGCAGCTTCGCGATCTCCGGGCCATCGCTCCAATCGCACCAAAATGCGGACGTCGGATTTAGCTCAGCTTTTGGCACACTCTGCCCATCCGCGGGAGCCGAATCGATGCCGACAACACACCTGCAGTTTGTGGCATTCATGACCCATAGCGGTCATAGGGGAACATCATTCGATCACCTCGTCGGCGCGGGCGAGAAGCGAGGGCGGGATCGTGACATGATTGACCAATGCGAACGGAAACTCATGTCTGGCACAATTGCAGACTCGCGCTGTCGCTCTAAACATCCACCACGAGCCTTCCACAGGAGATTACGGGGCGGTCGCCTGTCGTTGTCGCGCAGCGCAGCTCGGTAGCGCGGCGACCTGTCGATCACCGCTGAAGCGCTGGCGTTGCAGTGCGTAGTCCTTGTGCCACGCGCATTATTGGTTCCAGTTTAGACTTTGCGCATCCAAAACCAGATCGCACCACCAGCGACGATGATAGCGAGGACGCTGATGATCGGGTGGGCGAGAGGGTGGGTGACTACGTCGTATATCATGATTTTCCTCCTTGGAGTACCGGCCGTGCTGAAAGAACTGCTTGTCGGCGAGGATCTTCTTTCGCGTCGCCCGCGTCACTGAGCAAAACCGTGACCAGTAGCTGTGATGGGGCGGAAATGTATTATTCGACCCCCCCGGCGATGGGCATGTTGCCCGACCGCGATTTTTACGCTGAACTCAGCTTGGCGACTATAGGGCCGATGTCCGGCGCCTCGCAAAAGTAGGGAGGTCTCTTGTGCGTTCAGCGATCCTGATCTTCATTGCCATTCTGACCTTTGCGACGACACCAGCGCGCGCTCAAGGCACATGGCTTGATATGAGAATGATTAGGGCGATGTGCAGCAGCAAGGCGACGCCCGCTGACAACACCGATCGCCTGGCAAGGCGGCTTAATCTCACCGATCCCCAAAAAGAGGCGCTCAAAGATTTGACGGAAGCGTCTGCGTCTGCGCTCGCTTCGACGAAGACCGCGCTATGCGCAGATAAGCCGGATCTTTCTACGACGCCGGGTCGAATGGAGTTCGCCAAAAAGATGGCGGAGACCAACCTTGCCGGCCTAAAGGCAGTCGAACCCAAGCTTCAGGCGTTTTATGACAGCCTCGACGCGAAGCAGAAGAAAGCGTTCGACACTGGCGGGCGCATCGGCGGCATGTTCGACTGGCTCCGTCGCACCCTGTTACGCTAGCCATCCCACCAATCCCCGCCAATTTCGACGCCCGAGATTGGCGACGCTCGGAGGGCGAGCGCCTGGCGCGCGTGTCGCGAGGCGCACGACGGCGCATCGCCCGTGATCGCCGGGAAGTGAGCGTCGAGCTTGGTGGGGGCCGTGGTCCATCGCCCTATCTCGCCTGGAAAGCTCACCAGCAAGTCCCGTTGGGGCGCGGTCGGGCTTTTATCCCGATACGATCACGACGGAGCCTTGATTGATTGCGGCACTCCCCCGGATCCGCCCCAGTAGGTGTCCGCCTCATCCGCGCCGACGAGAGGATCTCCGCGTGTGACGGCCTCCCGACGCAATTGACTCAAACGCCCTATCCCCTCGATGACTTCGAACTCTCCCGCAGACCCGTGACCTTGCCTCGCCTCGCCTTCCTGGAGCGCGAACCCGAGATGGCCGGGGGCCGGGGCGGGCTACTCATTCGGTGATGCGATCCGCATGCCGCGACTAAAAAATGTCCACAAGCCGGCTACGGATTTGATAGCACCAACGTCTCTCTCAACGCTCAACATGATGGAGGCCGCGCCATGGGCACGCGTGCTGTTGACGTTGCTCATAGCCCGCCTGGTTATCGCGCTCGGACCCAGCTCGTTGAACCCACTTACGACTGCGACCCATGGCAGTCATGAAGGGGACATCATTCGATATTTGGGGTAGAATGAGTCGTCCGCTTCGGTGATCCAACATCTATCGCGTGAGCAGGCCTTCGCTGACATCGACTTTCGATGAATTGATGGTGTATTGCTGAACCACTTTTCTTTTGTCGAAGAAAATTACGAGCGACTTCTTATCGCCTTCGGCACCACTATGAATCAGACTCACGTAGGGAATAAAGTTTGTGGGCTTCGAGTGCAGTCTGGAGAATTCATATTCCCAGATTTCATTGCCGCTATCAGTGAAGGAGCTCTTCATGGGATCGCCATAGAGTTGGCGCACATCCTCCTGAGTACTTTTTCCTTTGGCCAGTTGCTGGGACACGGACTCAGGCGAAGCGTCGGCAATGCGTTCATTGCCGACGCTAGAGCAGCCGCTCAATAACCCAAGTGCGAGTGCGATCCCAAGACCGACGCGCCATGCCATTAGAGGCCCCCTTATGACTTACGAAGCGCTGATCCGTGTGTGGGGAACGATCGTGGTCCGAATGCCGACACCGATCTACGATGTGGCGCAAGCGTTGCACTTAGACTGACAGATCAATGATCGTCAATGACAACAATGTTGCCAGCGGAAGATTGCGGATAACAGTTGCCGAAAATCCTCAGACTGATGGTTGGTGGCTTTTATGAGGACCGGCTGCGGATCACCGATGCCTGACGGACGCCCGTAGATCGATCGCTCCGGCCATCGAAAGCCCGCTACGGGGTCTTTCAGCCTGTCATCCAGGCTGCACGTGAAGCCGAGTGCCGATTGGCCAAAATGTGAAGTCGAGGGCGGCGTTTCGATTAGTCAGTGCCACTGACCTACAAGGCAGCCATGTCGACAGGCAGATGCGGCCAACGCATTTGGTGGGGCCTTCGCGAGCAAAGGCCACTCCTGCAATTGGCACATTGCTGTCATATGCCCCACTGCCGCAGAAGAAACGCGTGAGTGGCCTCGCTCGTTTCCAACAGCCCTATCCGCGTCAGCGGGATCTTCCCGCGCTCCGAGGACTGGCAGGCTTCGCCGCACCAGCGTTCATCGGTGACTCCCAATAGGGCGAATCTCAAAAAGCTGGATTCCGCCGGCCTTCCATAACCCTACCGCGGCGTGGCGCTCGAGGAGGCTCGGAACAGGTTAAATCTGAGACTATTAGGGGGGCGGATGGGGGGCTTGCCGATCGGCACCACTGTCCATGCTCACTCTTGGAATTGGAGTCGCCGACGATTTCCGCTAAAGGGGGTCGCGCCGGCCATCGGCGCATACACCGGGGGACTCAAATGAGACTGCAGCGAACGATCGCGTTGGCGGGGCTGGGTATCGGACTGCCTGCCATGTGGGCGAGCACTGCGACTCCACAGCAAGTACAAGCGCCGGCCCAGAATGCGGGACGGGGCTATACGTACCAGAACTCCGCTCCGGACACTGGCCCATCCGCGCCGGCCCTTAATTTCCAGTTCGGCAAGTGGGGCTCGCAGCCGTCGGACTATCCATATGCAAAGACATGGGCGCAGCGCGCTAAGCCGGACGATAACGCCTGCAACATGCCGTCGAGCCCGTGCTGGAACGAGGACCGCGAATAAGCGTTGCGGAGCAAGCCACGCGGCTCCGCTGATGTTAAATTCTGCCTCGGGGTTATCACGCTATCCAAACCAGCATCCTACGCCGTGGCGTAGGATGTCGGTTGTTTCGTGTCTCACAAAGCCCTGATTTTGCAGCGTTGCTTGGCCCTACCACAACGCAGTGGGCTCGAGGAGGCGGGATCGGGGCAAGCCATGGGGCCTATCACCGCAACAGGCGAACTTATTGGCGCGAAGCTGGCTGGCCCGACGCCGCGGACCGGGGTTGGGATTCGACCTCCGCGACGCTGAACCGCCGCAGACGCGGTTGGGAGTGCGCCCGCGATGGTGACGTTAGGCATTGCCGAGGCCCCGGCAAGCAGGCGGCATTGTGACCACGATCGGCCAAACTTATGGCGCGTCGCGCTCGCAATCTGTTCCCTTGCACGACTGCCAAGTCATGGTCGCAATTCGCGTGCTGCGGAAGCCGATAGGCAGGACAAGTGGCGAACAGTAGCCTGCAGTTCTGTCAGATTTTGGCAATTCTGTCATTTCCTGACAAATCTAGCTCATGAGACTTGCAGCCTCTGCGGAACTGCCCGTAAGCCCCGGTGAAGAGTTAGCCCGCTAGCCGGTGCGGCCTTTCTCTTTTTTTCTGTGGCAAAGGCTTGGCCTAAGGTCCGGCACAAGAATCGCAACTAAACGCTTTTGCACCCGCGGCCACAACCACCACTGGCGCTTCTCGGCCACAGATTGAGCAAAGAGGGTCCTTCGGCCGGGTGCCCGGAGCAGGCGACCCACATCCGAAACAAATACGGCCCACCCCTTTGCGCGCTAGTTTTTCCGACCAAATGCGTCTGGCTCGGTCAGGTGGCTGCGCTATCGAACTCACTTCAGATACTCGAAAGAGATCGAGCAACTGCTCCAGATCACTCGCTTTTGGATTGATCCAGCCGAGCGAGCATTCCCACGTAAGTCAACGTTGCTTCCCATGGCTCTAAGCCCCCACACGCAAATCTCTGCGCATGTCTCTTCATGGCACGTTTTTGCCCTTCCCAACTAAGGTTCACGGAAGCAGAGTAGGCTCCCTCGGAGCTAGTCCACTTGCGCAAAATCTGACCCTCAGCGGACCTGAAAGCGTTGCTTGATTGTGGAATGGCTGTAGCCGGTGACTTACGGCAAGCGGCCACCATGCCGTCTCCTTATGCGAACAATAAGGCCAGCCTGATTAAATGCTCACATATTGCCGTGCCCGCGCTTGATGGTTTGGCGGATCACCGGCGCCGTGACCTGGTCGGAGATTTGGATGTTCCACATTTCGCTTTCGCCCTGCGCGGCGAAGTCGGCGAACAGCTTCGGGATTACCGACACATCGCGGATCTCGTGGCCG
>Ga0126371_10006560_pt1 | contig 10360 bp, 4 predicted proteins | sample PanSoiMetaPlot_4_FD_110145 | JGI IMG/M metagenome (GOLD analysis project Ga0126371, IMG submission 110145) | Tropical forest soil microbial communities from Panama - MetaG Plot_4 | ecosystem: Environmental > Terrestrial > Soil > Tropical forest > Bulk soil | place: Panama | collected 2016-02-17
ACCCGCATGATGATCTCAAGCAACTTGCCAAGGCGCTGGCGCATGGAGGCGAGCCGCTTCGCGTAGTCGAGGGCCGCAATGGGATCGTGCACCGAGCAGGGGCCGATCACGACGATGAGACGATCTTCCGCGCCGTGCAAGATCCGGTGCACAGCCGCGCGCGTGTCCGCAACCGCGCGGGCCGCGTCGTTGCTGCGGGGGAATTCCCCGATCACAGCAGCGGGCGTGCTCAATTCGCGGAGTGCGAGAATGCGCAGATCATCTGTCGGTGTCGTCATGGTGTGCTCTCCTTGAGGATTGGCCACACCGGCGGCATGAAAAAAGCCGCCAGGGTAGTTGGCGGCTGTCGGGACTTGGGTTTTAAGGCGATTGTCAGATCACGCGCGTCCCTCCCGCCGCCAGCATCGTCGGATAGCCAAAAAACCAAAAGTGCTGGGCAACGAGGAAACGCATCATGGGGAATGTATCAAGCAGGATGATCCGGTTGTCAAGGTCAACCATGCGGATGCCCGGCAGAGGAGCGATGGACATGGCAATCACGTGAAGCTTCTATCTGCTCGACGCTGATCTGGCGAAGCGGCCGTATCGCTGATCGAAGCGTCCATTGTGCGCGAACCCCGACGCTGTGAGCGGCTAAGGAGCGGTTCGCAGCCCGAGTCGCACGCCCGAAGTTCGCCATAGTCGATGCCGACGGCGCTGACGAAAGTCACGATCTCCGTTGATCATTGTTGTTCATGCCCAATCTGGATTTGGGCTTGGGGAAACTTTAACCGGAACAGTCTCCGGCCAGACGGCCGCGGCGTTCTTCCAGCGCCAACGAAATGCGCAACGCTTCCGATCTGCCTCAGCCGCCGCCTCGATCTGCACGTCTGGGTGCGCGTTTTTCAAAAAGAACTACTAAGTCCGCGGATCAGCAATTTGATTCAACAAACTTTGCCGCGAGCAACCTCGCCCTGCGTTCAAGTTGCATCCGTCCGGCCCCTGCTGCGCCGTTAGCGCGCTCATATGCGTAGATTGCGGCCCGCGGGCTCCTTGTATTTGGCACAACAGGTGATGATTCTGTGGCACAAAGGGCCTGGCGAGGATCAAGATATTGCGTCCTGCCCGCCGGCGACCTACCTCATTCGTGAACGTCAAGCGCGTGACGCCGGGCCAAGAGCGCCTTGAGCTTTGCGCATAGAAGGTAACAAGGGGGCGAAACGCGTGACGGTATGATTATACAATTTCTTAACGGCTTCACGCCGCGTTCAATGGCTCAGCGCTCGGAATCCAGCGGGATGCCCCTCGAACCATGTCGCAGGGCCAGCGCACCCAATCCGGGAGCCCATGCGAATGAACCCGGCCGGTCCTATTGCGAAGCGAACCGCGTGGCACTTGCTGACATCCCGCTGCTTTGACGGCATCGCACCCTGAAGATTTTCGATGCGACCGCCTACAACCAAGCCCAAGCGGCCAGGAGTCGACCCCAGCGTCGGCCGTGCCGGTCCGCCAATGGATGACGAAGCCGCCAAATCGCGTCGACGGGGTTGGGTCGGTGGCGCACCGCATCCGCTCTTGATCGCGCTGGGCGCGCTCGGGCTCGCTGGCATGCTGCTGTGGGCTGTTGCGAAAGCGACCACGCAGATCGATTTTCATCTGTTGGTTTCGGCGCTGTGGGCGACTCCGGCGGGGAATATTGCTGCCGCCTTGGCCGCAACGGGGCTGAGCTATCTCAGCCTCGTTGGTTACGACATCTGCGGACTGCGCTATGCGCGCGCGTGGGCGCCGCTGCGCACGGTCTTGCTCGCCTCGTTCTGCGGTTTTGCGATCGGCAATTCTGTTGGTCTGGGAGCCTTCTCGGGGGGGGCCGTGCGGTTCCGCCTCTATGCGGCTGCGGGCCTCTCGCCCGGCGAGATCGCGCGCGTGATCCTGTTCATTTCGGTCGCCATTGGTGTTGGATTGGCCAGCGTCGCTGGCTGGGGGCTCCTGTCGCATGCCGCAGAGCTGAGCCCCCTCATCGGGGCTCCACCCGGGCTGCTGCGTGCAATCGCCGCCATCGTGCTCGTGCTGGTGGTTGGATTTTTGATCATTTGTGCGTCGCGAAAAGCGCCATTGCGCCGCGGTCCCATCAATATCGAACCTCCGCGTATCACCCTCATGTTGGCGCAGATACTGCTCACCACAATTGATATTGTCGCCGCGGCTACCGTGCTGTGGATGTTGCTACCGTCGGCGGGCATTAGTTTCTTTGCCTTCGCCGCCATTTACGCCACCGCGCTATCGCTGGGTGCACTGAGCCATATTCCTGGCGGGCTCGGCGTCTTCGACCTCGCAATCCTTTATACCGTCGGCGGCCACACGCCGGCGAGCGCGGTGGCCGCCGCGCTCGTTGCTTACCGTGCCATCTACTATCTGGTCCCGTTGCTGTTCTCGACGGTCCTTCTCGCCGGTTTCGAACTGCGACGTTCACTCAAGACCACAACCGGTCAACTCATCGGCCGCGGTGCAAGCCAGCTCGCGCCTCTGTTCCTCGCCGCAACCACGTTTACCGTCGGCGCGATTCTGATTGCGTCGGGCGCGATGCCGGCGTTCGTCGAGCGGGTGCAAATCTTGCACATCGCCGTTCCGCTGTGGGCCGTCGAGGTCTCGCATTTTCTCACCAGCGTCGCCGGCCTGTTTTTGCTCTTCGCCGCGCGCGGGCTGTATCTGCGCCTCGATGGCGCTTGGTGGCTCGCGCTGGCGATGACGTTGCTCGGCATTCCGTTTTCTCTGATCAAGGGCCTTGCCGTCGTCGCGCCCAGCGTATCGATCGTCCTGCTGATTGGTCTGGTCGCGGCGCGCGGCCAATTCCAACGCCGAGCCTCGTTGCTCTCTCAGCCTTTGTCCTGGGGCTGGTTTATCGCCACCGGTTGCGTGATCGCCGCCATGGTATGGGTGCTTTTCTTCGCATTCCGTGACGTCGAATATGCGCGGGAGCTGTGGTGGCAGTTCGAATTCGACGCTGCGGCGCCGCGCGCCCTGCGTGCCGTGCTCGGGGTCGCCATGCTGGCCTTGGCGCTCGGCATTTCGCAATTGCTTCGCCCGGCGAGTGCGCGCGTCGCCCCACCAAACGCCGATGAAATTGCCAGGGCACAGCGCATCGCCGCTTTACAGTCACGTCCCGACGCCATGCTCGCGCTCATGGGAGACAAGAGCTTCCTGTTCTCGAATTCGGGTCTCGGCTTCCTGATGTTTGCGACCCGCGGACGAACCTGGGCAGCTCTCGGCGATCCGGTCGGCCCCCCGGCGGAGTGGCCGGAGTTGGTGTGGCGTTTCATCGAGCTCGCTGACAGGCATGGCGGTCGGGCCGCCTTCTACCAGATACCCGCCTCGAGCCTCCCCCTCTATCTCGATGCCGGGCTCAAGATCCTTAAGCTCGGTGAAGAAGCCAAGGTTTCTCTCCCTAATTTCACCCTCGAAGGCTCCGCTCACGCTGAACTGCGCTATGCTATCAAACGTGGCGAGCGTGATGGCCTGCAATTCGAAATGATCCCGCCCGAGCAAGTGGCCTCGATCATGGACCAGATCGAGCACATCTCCAATGCGTGGGTCAACAAGCATGCCACGGCTGGCGAAAAGCGCTTTTCGGTCGCCGCCTTCCAACGCGATTACCTGCTTTCTCAGAGTATCGCGCTGCTGCGCCAGAACGGCGAAGCCGTCGCCTTCGCGTCTGTGATGACGACGCAAATCCGCGACGAAGTGACCGTCGGTTTGATGCGTTATACACCCGGCCACGCCTCGCGTTACGCGATGGAGTATCTTTTCGTGCGTCTCATAGAGTGGCTTCACGAACAAGGTTACCATAGCTTCAGCCTGGGGATGGTACCGCTTTCGGGCTTTAATACCCATCGCCTGGCGCCCCGCTGGCATCGCCTCGGTCGCCTCATTTGGTCGCTGGGCCGTAGCTTCTACAATTTTCAAGGTCTGCGCACTTTCAAGGGAAAGTTCCACCCGGTCTGGGAGCCGCGCTATCTCGCAGCCTCAGGATGGTTTGGGCCCTATCTCGCCCTCATTGACATTACCGCGCAAATTGGTGGGGGCGTCAGGGGCGCCATCAGCCGTCACGGCGCTGCCAGCAAGCGACGTCGTAACGGCGCTGCGGCAGCCGTCGTGGCGATTGCCACTCTCGCCGCGGTCTTGCCCGATCGACCGGGTCTGTCGCTCGAGGTCAGCAATCTCGGCGCCATCCATCGGGTCGATCCGGCAGGGCCGATGCGCGGCTTTATCGTGCTGTTCTCCGATGCAGCCGGTTGGAGTTCGCTAGCCGATCAGGCCGCCGCGGCGCTCGCGCGCGAGGGCGTCTTGGTGGTGGGTGTCGATCTACCTGCCTATCTCCTACGGCTCAACGCCCGTCCGCCCGAGCCGTGTCACATCATCGTAGGCGATGTTGAATCGACCAGTCACCAGCTGCAGCGCGAACGCGGCGACAGTTCGTATCTGACCCCGATCGTGGCAGGGATGGGCGAAGGCGGCGCCTTGGCGGCGGCCTTGCTGGCACAGGCGCCAGCGGTCACCATCGCGGGCGCGATCGCCCACGATCCGACCGTCTCCGTGCACACCCGCGTCCCCCTCTGCTCGACCCCAGCCGCCACGGCAGAGCCGACAGGCGGCTTTGCTTATGGGCCCTGGCCGACGCTGCCCGGCTTCTGGGTGGTCGGGTTTCCGGCAGGCGGTGATGCTGCCGCACGTCAACGGATCGCGGCCCTCAAGGCGGCCGGGACACCTGTCGAGATTGCCAGCGTCTCTGGCGACAGTCCCGCGGAGACGTTGGCGACACTGCTGCGTCCGCGCCTGCCACCGATCACGAACTCGCCGATGGCGACCATCGACAACCTTCCGCTGGTCGAACTGCCCGCAGTGCCGCAAGGACCTTTGCTGGCGATCATCCTCTCGGGCGATGGCGGCTGGCGCGATCTCGACAAAACCATCGCCGAAGCGCTGCAATCAGACGGGGTCTCAGTCGTCGGCTGGGACAGCCTGCGATATTTCTGGAGCCAAAAGTCTCCTGAGCAGACGGCTCGCGACCTCGGCGCCGTGATCGACACCTACGTGTCCCGCTGGGGCGCATCCAAGGTCGCGTTGGTGGGATATTCGTTCGGCGCCGACGTTCTTCCCTTCGCCTATGATCGCCTACCGCCTGACGCGAAGGCGCGCGTGGTTCAGCTATCGCTCCTGGGTCTTTCCACCGCGGCCGACTTTGAGATCCGTGTCGCGGGCTGGCTTGGCGAACCACCCGGCAAGGACGCGCTACCGACCGCGCCGGCGCTCGCACCGATCGACCCGACCATGATCCAATGTTTCTATGGCGCCACCGAAACTGACAGCGCCTGTCCACTCCTCCAAGCGAATGACAAAACCGAGGTCTTCCAAACCGCCGGGGGCCACCATTTCGGCAAAGACTACGGCGCATTGGCCCGACGTATTCTCGACGGCTTTCGGCGGCGCGCCGGCTAGGTCAGCGGGATCGCGGCGGGGACGCCAGAGCGCGCAAACGTAGGGGCCCGTTGGTCCTGCGACGTTTCACCGCGCGGGATCCTCGCTTTTCACCCGCACTGGCTCTACCCCTGGTTTATTTGGTCTTGGAACATCGCGCAGTTTTGCTCATTACCTCGTACGAGGGCGTTTCGTCGGCGCTTGCAGATGGCGAATCCAGAACGATTGTCTCCACCCCCTCACGCAGAACACTCTGCGGGGTTAGTGATCTCGCGTCTTGATAGGTTATCGGTCTGGTCACTTCCACGGCTTTTCATTGGCATTATCGGCGTAGGGTTTCTATTCACCTTTTATGATATCTTCGACATCAACGTCTCATTCATTCAAACTTGCGTAGCGATTGTATCCGAGTGCAGGCCAGAGACAGCGGCCCAACACCTGGGCTTGCCCGTGCTTCTCAACTTGGTCGGCTACGTGATTGGCACCTTGGCGCTGAGCCCGCTTGCCGATCGCGCGGGGCGTCGTGATCTTCTCCTCGTGACCATGGTGATCTCGGGCGTCGGCTCTGTTCTGACCGCGCTGGTCGGCAGCTATGGCTGGTTCATTGCGGCAAGAACGATTACCGGCATCGGCATCGGCGCCGACTTGGCCGTCGTCAACACGTACATCAACGAGATGGCACCGCGCGAAGAACGCGCTCGTTATACGTCGCTAATCTTCTTTTTCTCGGCCCTTGGCGCCGTGGCCGGAATTTGGCTTGGCCTGTGGCTCACCACGCCGCCGACGCCGCTGCCGCTTGGGTTGCCATTCGCGCTCGCCGGACCCAAGTTCGAATACGGGTGGCGGATTATGTACGCAATCGGCGGGCTGCTCGCGGTGATTGGCATCGTGTTGCGAGTCCAATTGCCGGAGTCGCCACGTTGGCTGATCACGCAGGGCCGAATTGAGGAAGCCCACCAGGTTGTGCGGATGATGGAAGCGATTGCGGCAGCCCACGGCCCCCTGAAACCGATAGAACGCGCTCTGCCGGTCAGCGTCGCCCCGGCGGTCCTTCCATACGCGGCAATCCTGCGCGATCCGAAATATTTGCGTCGCACCGTCCTCCTGACCGCCATGTGGTTCGTGAGCTACGTCACCGTCTATGCATTCGCGGCAGGATTTACGACCTTGTTGGCGGCGCTCGAATATCCGCCTCCCGAGGCAGGATTGATCACGGCGGTGGGCACTTTCGGCTTCGCACTCTGCGCGGTCTTTGCTTATGTCTATGGTGAGCGGCTCGAACGCAAGACCTGGCTTCCGATTGCAGCGATAATAACGCTGATAGGTGGCGTGATCGTGGCGGAGGCGGGCAACGTCGTATGGGCAAGCGTGATCGGCTCCATCATCGTCTTCTTCGGTTTCAATCTTTGGGTTCCAATCGCCTACAGTTGGTCCACCGAACACTATCCGACTCGCGCCCGTACGACGGGCTTCGCGCTCGCGGATGGGATCGGCCATCTCGGTGGCGGAGTCGGAATGCTGCTGATTGCTCCCCTGATTCCTGAGCTCGGGGTCCTCGCCTCGATGCTGTTGATCTGTGGATTTCTGGTTCTGGGCGCGCTCATAGCACAGTTTGGAATCTCCACGCGGAGCCGACCGCTCGAAGAGGTCTCCCCTTGAGTCTGCAGTCCATCAAGCGGTGCAGAAATCTCCTGGGCCGGCGCGCCGACGTGGGTAGACACTCCTAATACTTGGCGCGCCGGCAAGGGCGCGCTCACAGCCCGCGGAGCGCGACTCAACGTGCTTCCGCACCTAGCCCCGACGGCAATTCCCACGGCAGCCTTGCGATCTCGGTCAGGCGCTTCGTTTGATTTGACAAGAATACGACGAGCCGCAATCCGTCGGTATAGTAGGGATCTCCCGTTAGATTCGTTCGCGGAGCCGACGCCGTGGCCGCGCCCACGCCTTCTACGAACCCATACCTTTCTACAAACCCAGACATCAACAGATCTTGCAGCAGATAGGCTCGATCAAAGTCAACGTCAGGACCGATTTTATGCGTGGTCAAGTTCCACGTCTGATCGGTCAGACGAACACCGATGTCACGGCTCACTTGACCGATCCATATCCTACGCGACTCGAACGTGTATGGTGTCAACCATAACCTCGCGTGGATCCGCTCATTGATAGTCGATCGCGCTTTCTGCAATGCCACGTCTTCTCGACGATCAAACACATAGAGCGGACTGACCGGCGAGGTAAGATATTCGTCCCGAAATATGAACGCGCGCACGGTCTCGATCACACTCGCAACGTCGAGCTTCTGGGCCAGATGCCATCCCCGGGCGACAAACGGAACGAGCGGATCGCCTTGGCTTTGTACGACGACGAGATTGAGCGGATCACCATCGTGCTTTCCAGCAGAGTCCTTCGTGCAGCACGCATAGCTCGCAAGCGTCTTTCGCAGCATGTCGAGGTCGAGGTCCTTGATGTCCTCGCCCGGGTACACGCTCTGCGCACGGACGCCGGTGCCGACAAACGAAGCCCCCGGAACCGGCAGTGCAAAATCGAAGGTCTCTAGGCGCTCATGTCCGGCAACCAGCACGTGCGCGTATTTGACGCCAGCGTCGAGTACGCCGTACACAAAGCCGGTCGTGCGCGAGTGCGCAGGCAGGACGCTGGGCATCTGGCGCTGGAGAAAGAATATGTCGCGCGCGCGGTTTGCGGCGGACGAGAAAGCGCCGTGGAATCGATAGGACACCTCATAAGGCGAATAGTATTCCGGATCCATGGTGATCGGCAGATAAACGAGTTGCTCGTCCGTTTGGTTTTCGATCGAAAGCCAGACGGGCTGAATGCCGAATTTTGCAAGGTTTTCTCCAAAACTTCGCTGGCTTTCATGCGCCCCAAGCGCACTCGCCCTTACCCGTATGCCGGACGCAGACTTCTCCTCCGCCCGGGCGATAAAGTCCGTGTCGGAGCTCGGGTCCGGCGAAAACCGAAACGACCCGAGCGCGATCGTTGCCCCCGCCAAGACGCAGAACAGAAGTGCAACGATCACCGCCTGACGCAATCGGGATCTATTCATGGTCATTTGTAATGGTCAACAGCGCGCCGATAAACCCGCCGTTTTCCTCGATTGGGAGCCAACAAAGTTGCCCGCACGGGATCCCATCAGGCGATGAAGTCAGCCTCCGTATCAAACTGGGCCGCCCACAACCGGCTGGATATCCCCTCGGCTGCGACTCCTTAGCACAACTCACTCGTCGCTGTCCGACCAAATCACCTACGGCCGCTCCACCATTCCGGTTCCGTCGACGCCGGTCTGGGCGACACTGCGGCGATCCGCATCGATCGCCGACCACACTGAGATTTGCAAGCCGGAAACCTGCGACGCTTCCCCCTATAAAAGCACCGGAGATTTCGTCAGCGAGGTCGCGAGGCCGCATTCCGGCCCATCCGGCTGCCATAGCCCGGGGGCGCACGAATTCATCTCGCAGGCACGTCAGGCCGTTGAAATTCCTCTCCACCCGACTGGATACCCAGCTGCTGCCGCCGGATCTCACGATGAGGTCGAGCTTCCAGGTGGTCCACACCGCCGTGCCCACGGGGTCGTCGACCAACAAGCGATCGAGGCGTCGGTCGCCAATCGCCGAAAGCTCAGAAACCGTTGGCGCGCAGTCGAGCTTAGCGTCGCCGCCAGCGTTCCGGCTCGAACCGTCACCCATTCGGGGGATATCGGCGTCTTGTTGGCGATCACCATGGCGGTCAACAGAATGGCAATTGCACCGGACGCGCTGCGATAAACAAAGTGTGGGTGTAATTGCGTGTGGTTGTTCAACAACTCGAACCAGATAAAACTGATGGAGGTCGGCGAGATAAGGCTATAGAAGCTGCACCTCTGAAAGCCAGATCGATTCTCACGAGCATGGACTAAAATCAGGATCGCGATGACAAGGACCACGATGGCGCCAACTGAAACCAGCGCCGTCCCCACCATTTCAATGGTTGGAACCAACGGCAAGAGAACCATTCTCGAACCCTGTTCGAGCCCGTTGATTCGAAAGGCCATCTGCTTGAGGATCATGGCAGCGGTTTCGGCCGGATGGTCGGAGAGGCCGATCGCCAACACCCATTTTGCAACCCAGGTCAATCCATAGCCGCCAAACCAGCTCGCCGCCGTCAATACACCGAGTTGCCGCTCGGGCGGCTTTCCGTTCGGTCGCGAGCCCAGGGTACCGATCACGGTGCGCTCAATGGCGATCACCACAAAACTGAGCAGCATCGGCATCAGGGGCGGGTTGATCAGGAAATCCACAAAATTGAAAAGCGAGCCAAAAACCGCGGCGAGCACTATGGCGATATCCGCATCCTTGGTAGTCCGGTGCACCAGTGCGAATATCCCGACACCGGCCAGTATCAGCGCCATGCTGAGCGCGTGTGTCGTGATCACCCAGATCCGCCAAAGGTCTGTTAGAGCTATGAATACGGCGAAGAAGACCGCAGCCGGTATGGTTCCGAGCGCGGACCGAAAGCCGATGAAAAATACAGCCGCAGCCACAAGAATTGTCAGTGCATTGACGAGACGAACCTCACGCAAACTCAGACTGCCCAGCATGAACCAGTGATAAACACGGTAGCCGTGCCAGTATCGAGAATAGTCGATGGTTTCGGTGGCACGGTCGCCGTCAACGAGCCAGTGCAACTCAATGCAAGGGCTGATCATGGGGTAATGGTGCGTCGGAAGCAGCGCGGATCTCAGGATGTCCTCCTGGGCATCCAAACTGACGTTGTGGCTGACGCACTCGGTAAATTGATGCCCGCCTTTATCGATCCACGCTATCGGCGCTTGTGAATCGGCGAGCACGCCATGCTCAAATGCCGACAGGATTGCACTGCGGATGGCGTTGAGGTCGGCGTGGCTTCGTCC
>Ga0126371_10006561_pt1 | contig 10360 bp, 9 predicted proteins | sample PanSoiMetaPlot_4_FD_110145 | JGI IMG/M metagenome (GOLD analysis project Ga0126371, IMG submission 110145) | Tropical forest soil microbial communities from Panama - MetaG Plot_4 | ecosystem: Environmental > Terrestrial > Soil > Tropical forest > Bulk soil | place: Panama | collected 2016-02-17
ATTGCGCAAGCCAATGGTGTGAGCAATGTCCGTAATCAAGTAACCGACACCGCCCAGGAACATAATGTTGATTAGAATAAGTGCGATGGCAAGCGGTTGCGATTGCATCGCACCTATAACAGTTCGAGCGGTCTGGCCGCCTTCCTCAGCAATGCTTGGATTCATCATGCCTTGCTCGAGTCTACGGCGTCGATAGCTTCTTTTATCCGCCGTATCTGCCTTGGTGTAACTGACTGTGACAAGGCTATTTGCCTGACTTTCACCGGCACACCCGGAGGTGCAGCAACAAGAACGTTGACCTCTGCCACGACCGGTGGAGGTGCAGGGGTCGGCTCTCTCTTACCGGTCGCCCATTCCGCAATAAGCTGGTCTGAGGACTGGTCGTATGAGTTGATGTCACATGGCCCCACGCCACTGACTGTGTGAGGGGTTGGCCCCGATTGCCCATCCGTGAATTGCCAAAGCCAGAAGGTGTCCCAGCTCGCCTGCCAAGTTGGACTGGAGCTGTATTGACAGAGCCATAGCCGGCGTGCCCCAAAGAACGAGTCCTTGGTACTGCCGAGGGCTTCTTTCGCCGTGTTGCCAGAATAGATCACGCACTGCCCCGGCCGGTGGAGCTGCTTCTCGACCTCGGTTATCCAGGTCTGGGCGTTGGCCTTGGACATGACATTGCCGCCATTATCCTCCCAGTCGAGACAGAACAACTCATCTGGGTCTGGGCACGCGAACTTCATGAAGTTGTCAATCTGTGCATTCACATTGCTGCTATCAGCAAAATGATACGCACCCCATTTCATCCCAACTGACTTCGCCGCTTGTTGCTGTTGGACATAGGTGCTGTCACTGTAGCTGGAACCCTCGGTTGCCTTATAGATGCAACCAAAGAACCCGGCATTCTTGACAGAAGTATAACTCGATGCTGGATCCCAATGTGAGAGATCCACAACCATAGGGTGGATTGAATGAGACATACAAACTCCTATCGAGTATACATCCAGGGTGGTAGCGGTAGAGACGGTTTACTGAACGTAACGGCTCTCTGTATCACAACCAAAGCTGGAGGGTTGACCCAGGCACGAGCTGGCTGTGGTGGCACAGGGTATGTCACTGCCGTCTGCACAATATTCGGCTGCGTCTGTGGTAGGCTCCCGCCTATGGGTGGAACTCGGCCCTGCATCACACACCTACCAACGCCGATTCCACATCCTGCAGCATCTGATCAGCTTCCTTCTTAAGTTCAACCTCTTTACGGTTAATAGGACCCCAATGCTGTCGCAGATGCCGGAGGGCAACGGCCACGCTCTCACAAGCGAACGCTGGTGCATTCTTGGCGAGAGCCTGATAATCCCGGCCAATACCTGAACCATAGTTGGACCACGAGCTGGAAGAACAAGTCACGCCATCCGAGAACAAATCCAACCCGGTCTGCTGGCATGGGCCATAGACCGTGTATTCGAGATATACTTTCTGCACATCAGTGGAACAACTGTTGGCGTTCCAGCTCATCTGAAACAAGCCAGCTTCACACGTGTCGGCTGAGACATTGGTAGCGCTCATGTCCCGGCCCTCACAATACTTGCCGGAGCTCTCGCGCATTCCCAGTCCGATCTGCAACGCGAACAAGTGGCGCAGAGTATCAACACCAGGGCGAGAGTTGTCCATGCCCTGGGCCTTAAACTGATCTGCGTACCACGCCAGCACATCACGGGCTGTGTCTGTGGTTGCAGCCTTACCCATCAGCTTGGTTGCTTCATCGCCGGCCATTATCTTTCGATAGAGCACAGAATAAGCGAAGGCCATGCCCTTGATATAGCCTTTCGGCGCCTTGCCCCGGTCTTTCCAAGAATAGTTGGCGATGCTACTGCTCAGGGCAATGTTGCAAATCTCATCCATCGTGCTCTTATCGAGTTCTCGCAATGCTGGCGGTGGATACACCGGCAGTCTGAAATCGTTCTCCAATGCGGCCCACGTATTCTGTCCACACACGCCATCAGCACTCAGCCGTTTTGATTCTTGATAGAGGGTGACAGCGTTGGCAGTACCGGGACCATATTCACCATCGGGAGTCAGCTTCAGGCATTGCTGTATCGTCACGACTTCGCTGCCGCGTTTGCCGGAGCTAAGGGTCGGGCGCTGATACTGCGACTCCGACGGGGTCTGCTTCCCGGCTAAGTCAGCAAGCGCTTTGCAGATCTTGTTGAAATTGGCATTGTACAGTTCGACATCTTTTTGTGCATCGACAAAGCACGTCTCGATTAAGATTGCCGGCATCTTGGTGCTGTTGAGGAACTTCAGGTCGCTCCTGTACTTTGCTCCCCGGTTATAGAGTCCGGACGCATCAGCAATAGCATCTGACACACGCGCAGCCAGATCAGCCTGTGTCTTATGCAAACACTCCACACCGCGCCATGAATCGGTGGGGATGTAAGCATTGAAGTGGACCGATACGTCAAGGTCGCGCTTCTGCTTGTTGTGGAAATCGACAATGGTAGTCAGGTTTTGTGATTGTGTGGTCGAGGTGTCGTCGTGAAAGGTTACCACCTCCACACCATTGGCGCGGAGGTCTTTTGCGACCTGCTCAACAACGCGCCGAGCTTCATTAACCTCGTCCAAACCCCACGGGCTTGGACCCTTAGCGCCACGGACTAGCTTACCATGGCCAGAACTGATTACAATCCTCATGGTGTCCCTCCATGCTTAAAGTCAACCTCCAGGAGATGATCATATCCTGGGACCCTAGTATAAGGCTTTGGCTTCGGCCTGCCAAGTGCTAACCATATCTGGCCAACTTGCCCGTGAATGTCGAGTGGTTGGTCTTGTACTGGATCCCAAGGAAACACCACACTGGTATCCTCGTCAATTACAAACGTCTTATTCTTAAACCAATAGCGGAGCTGGTTTCCAGGAACCATATCATCTATAGTAGCCATCTGTCCCTCCTAAGCCATAACCTCTTCTACTGTTAACCAGACTTGATTGATAGAAGCCGCCGCGGCAGCACCCGTAGATGCGACCTGTACAGTATAGGTGATAGAACCAACGTTATTAGGAAAGTCCCATTGGGTTTGGTGATATGGAGTATTTATCTGGGCATTCAAACCAGAAGCAGAAGCAGCAGACCAGTTCTGACCACCAGATAATGCGACTGATCCAACACTTCGCAATATACGACCAGACCCCGTCGAATTAGTCCCAGTACCAGCAGCAGCAACGACTGCATATCCACTAGCAGTAATCTTCATAAGATTACAGGCACTCTCCTGTACGATTGTTTGTGCCGCGCCAGAACTTGCATATGTTGACGTGCTGTTCGTTGTGCCCGCAGTGTAGAAGTTATAAACACGAGAAACATAGTCGCCCGGCTTTCTAGCACCCTGACTGTGTGTCCTAGTTCTAAGCAGATTCGTAGTGGTCCAGGTGCCAGCCGTGGCAATACCAGAGGAACTCCATTCCACAAAACCAAGAATACGATATGCTTTTGCAGAAACAGCCGTGCCAGTATAGAACACCCCGGCAGAAGTTGATGATGAAGATACAGCAGTAGACGTGACAGGTTCATTTTCACTTAGAGTAGTGATGGACCCTGAAATAGTACATCTGACTACGCCAAGACGAGCAGTGCCGGCATCATTAAATAGAACAACCCAAAGACGGAAAGCAACATTCGCAGCAGTTCCTAATGTACTGCCCGACGGAAGAACAATGCTAAGAGCAGAGTTGACATTTAATTGAGTGAGTAATGGGCCACCCGTAGGGTCATTAAACCAAAACGAAAGAACACTACTCGAGCTAGGATCAGCACCAGTATGGTCTTTAAGAGCAATGGTCAGCGCACCAGAAGCAGCACTCGCCGAGAGAGTTAGACCCGGCAAAGCCATCCCAGGTGGACCACCACCAACACCCGCGACAGCATTCGTAACAAATGCAGTCGTAGCGATATTAGTTGAATTGTCTCCTGCTGTAGGAGTTGTGGAAGTGGGCGTGCCGGTCAATGCCGGTGAGGCTAATGGGGCTCTCGTCGTATCGGATGGGTGGACGTGATCCTGACGTGCGTATAGGGCAGAAGTGCCGACGGCCCCTGTTCCGTCCATAAGCGGGGTTGCAGTAGCCGGGGCTGGAATCGCGCTGGAGAGCGCGTAACTCATATTCGTAGCGGCCGTAACCAGCCCTTTGGCGTTGACTGTGATACCCTGGAATGTCCCAACGTTGGTATTGACATTTGGCAGGGTCGCAGTAATCGCTGTTGTGCCTGAACCGGATATGTCACCCGATAACGTAATAGTCTGGTTGCCAGTGAGATACCCCTGGTTCGCAGCCGCTGTGACCAGACCCTTAGCATTAACTGTGATACCCTGGAACGTGCCGACGTTGGCATTGACAGTCCCCAATGTCACAGGGATAGAGGTGGTACCAGAACCAGTAGCATCACCAGACAACGTGATCGTTTGATTGCCTGTGATATACCCCATCGACGTAGCGGCAGTGACCTGACCCTTGCCGTTGATGGTAATACCTTGAAAGGTTCCAACGCTAGTGTTGATGGTGGGAAGAGTGGTGGTGATAGCTGTAGCGCCAGACCCGGCTATATCACCAGACAGTGTGATCGTTTGGTTTCCGACCAGATACCCTTGGATCTTTACGAAAGCAGTTGTCGCAAGCGATGTGCTATTATCAGCAGTAGCAGGAGTTGGAGCAGTTGGGCTCCCAGTGAAAGCAGGGGAAGCCAATGGAGCTCGGCTAGTGTCTGTTGGGTGGACGTGATCGCCTCGTGAATAGGTGACTGCAACACCGGCCGATCCTGTGCCATCCATACCAGGGATAGCGCTGGAAGGGGTGGGAATCGAAAGAGCATCTACGTATCCTTTCGTTGCTGCCCCAAGAGTGGCGGTCGGGGCGGCAGACAAAATCAAAAGGCCGGTCATAGTATCACCGGCCCTTGCGACAGCATTCACCCATGCGGCATTGTTGCGACCGTAGGTAGTTCCATCAGATGGGGCATCTGGTATGCCTCCACCACCACCTCCGGAATGTGCATCTACATATGCTTTATTCGCGGCATCTCCTGGGTTGACTGGTGTGGGGAGGTTTGTGACTAAGAACCCGTTGGCATTCTTCGCAATACCAGCAGTATTAGGAACTATAGATAGAGCATTCCACGCTGCAGAATAAGAGAACAGCACACCATCAATGTTTCTGGTGACAGACTGTCCGTCTGACCAAGGGCCGCTAGGAGTATAATCAGCATAGCTCATATCTCACCAGTTGGTCCCTACCTGAACCCAAGTGCTGTCTTCATCACAAATATATAATCCAAGTGTGTTCGTATTAAACCAAAACCAGCCAAGCTGAGGGTTATCAGGAGGGATTATTCCGTACCATGTTCCTCCAAAGTTAACAGCCGGAGGTGTTGGCGCCGGCCAATCTGGATAAGAACGAATAGGTGGTTGTTGATTGCCATTCGACATGGCTACATTCGCGCGTTAATAATGAACCGAGCGCTGAATGCAAGTGAACCTGTTGTATTTGTGACTGCTACCGCGATCATCCCATATGGAGTAGCATAGACGCCTGAGGGAGTACCACCAAATCCACTTGTTGCATTAAAAGCACTGAAGCCTACAGTTGGAGCAGCTCGCATGGTGGTAGGGAAATTAACAGTAGACCCCCAAGTCGTGCTAGACGTAGCTCCAGCAATGTATATCCCACCATCAGCCCAACACGCCCACCGGAAACATCGAGCCTGTTCATCATATACAGGGCGTAGGAATTGATGCAATTGACTTTGATTAGGAATCTGGTTACCAGGAATCAGCATTACACCAGTAAAATAGAACGATGCATTGAGCGTACCAATGAATGTATTAGTCGCATTTGGCCCAAGATACCTACTCTGCCCAGCAACCCACTGTCCTACTTGTGGCGCTGTACATTTGAAATTAGAGCCACCACCTAATCCAATTGTTACACTCGCTTGGCGAGCACCGAAACCCACATTCCAAGCTACACCAGTGTCAGGAGGAACATTGAAAGCAAAGAACTGCCATATATTCGCAGTAGTGACTGTAAATTCAAACACAATTGAAGAAGAATTCTGAAAGTTGTTAATCGAAATTGCAAACGTCCCGGTAACCGAGCAATTGGCCCAGAAGCACAGAACACAGGGTTGTGGACCTGGAAATGAGCCTTGAGATTGGTTCCCCCAATTCAGATGCAGTGTCTGTCCATACTCAAGTGGCTGACCAGTATAAACTAGATCGGCGGCTGCCGGAGATGCAATAGCTCTTTCATTCTGTACAAGCAGACACCCACCATAGCCAGAGTTCGGTGGTGTACCAGTAACTTGCCCTCCAACTTGTGCGTTATTGTTCGCGGCTATATACCATTGATCTGAATAGTATCTATATGTCCCTCCAGTGATACCGCCAGAATACCCAGACGAAAATTGACTAATATTATGATCAGAGTTTATCAGGATATTTTGAGCACCAGTCAAGCTTGGGGGATTCTGAGAATACGCATTCCACTGGGAAGGATTAAATGCACCAGCAGTCACAGACGATGGGTTCGTATAAAGCAGGCCTCCGTAATTAACTGTGGAATTAGCCGGGTAATTTGCAGTGGCCGAAAATATTGGAACGCCAAGGAGGTCTTGTGCGCCACCAGAGTTGTTGACAATACCAAGCTGACCATCCGCTAGATTGACATACGGCTCACCATAGGTGCGGCCAGACGGCCGATTGCCCGCGGTTAGGGAGCGCAGTATCTTTAAGACGTTAGTCGCCATTAGAATGTTCCTGCATCAAGAACATTAGACCATGCGCCGTTCAAACGGCCATATGTAGAACCATCCGAGGGAGCATCAGTAAGTCCACCTGGAGCCACGACCCAGGCCAGATTATGTCGAGTATAATACTGACCATCATTAGGTGCATCAGCAGTAATTGGAGTACGTCCGTCCACGTAGCCTTTGGTTGCTGCTCCGTTCGCTGCACTTGGCGCCCCCGATAATGTGAGGAGACCTGTCATGGTCACCCCACCGGCTATTGGAACAAAGACTCCAGTGAAGGTCTGTGCTACGACCCAGGCATTATTCACCCGGTCATAGTGGTTGCCGTCCGCAGGCGCATCAGCCGTAATCGGCGTACGCCCATCCACATATTGTTTGGTCGTGGCTTGGAGAGCAACGGTCGGATTAGCCGGGAGTGTAATCTGCCCGGTCATGGTCCCGCCAGCGAGGGGGAGATATACGCCACTCCCTACGCCAGAAATCGCACTGTCCACATAACCCTTAGTCGCAGCTTGGAGTGCGACTGTGGGGTTCGCATTCAGTGTAAGCGCACCTGTCAGTGTACCGCCTGATAGCGGCAAGAATGTGCCAGACCCGGCTGATGCAACCGCACTGTCCACGTATTGTTTCGTGGCAGCACCGAGCACGTTGGTTGGATTGGCATTAAGAATTAACGGCCCTGTGAGCGTACCACCCGTTAGAGCAAGAACAGTGCCAAAATCAAATGGATTGCCGTTAATGAATAGGTCTTGAACGTTGATTGTGCCAACGCCCTTATTCCCTCCTGTTGCTGTACCAAGAACAATGCCTCCAGGATAGGTCAGATACCCAGGCCAGGATGTCCAGGGCGATGGTGCAGGGAGTGGGCCGCCCTGTGACCCTACTCCTATAACACTCGAGCCACTAGGTCCGGTCATGGCCATTCAACCGATGTGAATTTATGGTTCGCACTCATACTCGACACATTAACCGGGGTCGTGGTGTTCGGAATTATTGAGTATGTCTGCCCCGGTTGAAGGGCGAGTGTAGTTCCATTGGCGTTAGTCGAAGCCAATGTGACCTGGTTCACATACAGCACTTCTGCTGTTGTAAGACCCTGGTCTGTCGCTGAAAATGGGTTTGTGATATAGCCACCAGACTGATTGGCGTCGATGGCTACGATCGACGTGCCAGGAGTACCGGGTGTCTGTGAAGCAGGTCCTGCGACGGGTGTCGTTGCCATGATCTAACCTCTTATGACGAGTACCCAGGAGCCGTGACTATTCCCGCAACAGTGCCTGGAATGTTGCTGATGCTACCTGACATTGCGGTCACGCCACCGCACGTTGATGCGTTGTATTTGTAGCCGACAGGAGTATTACCCGCCCATGTGATATTGGTCATATCAAATTGAATTAATCCACCGTTGCTCGCAACAGCCACTCCATTGCCCATAGTAGGAACAGCACCGGTGAAATTCCATGTTAGTGGATAGTTGTTGTAAGCATCGTGGTATCCAACGACAACAAACCCACCAGATGCAGCAATGAAGATACCTGCGGAATTGTGCCCTGCCGGATCAAACGTACAGTTTCCCCAAACTTCCGCAACTGAATTCTCAAAACTCGCAATAGCCCCACCGAGACCAGAAACAGAGCCCTGGAAGTGGCAGTCATGAATGAGTAGTGTGGCACCTTCCCCAGATATTGCTGCGTCATAATAACCCTTCAGGGTCATACCAGACACAGTCATAATGCCGCTATTGCCGCAGACCGCGGCACTACCAGCCGCGGCTCCTGCTGGTGGTGAAAGTGACGATGCATCAACTGTGACATTGCCAGGATTAGCAACGTTGCCTATGACAATCCAACTGCCGATGTACCCACCCGTGACTGCAAATCCACCAACATAGTTCCCATCAGCCACACGAATAGTGATAGCATCAGCCGAAGTATAACGCGATCTAATAGCATTGATCGCACCATAAATTGTTGCGAATGCGTGGGCCGCGGTATTCGCAGTCCCGTCGTTATTGTCATTCCCAATAGGATTAACATAGAAGGTGGTTTGCGGAGGATGGGTCTGAATGTTGGGGTACATAGAGTTGAAGTTCGTACCATTATAGACGAAGGTCACTTCACACCCGGCAGTGACCTCGCCGCCCAGCATTGGACCGCCGTTACCACGAGTTAGTGGAATAGATGCACCACCATTAAGTTGGACATTCGTGGCGCCGGTATTCGAATTTGCAACCAAGATATTGAAAAGCATCCCCGTTGCTAGGGAAGCAGGAACCGGATTAGTGGTTGCGACAATTAGGTTGGGCGTTGCAGAAGTATCTGTTCCAACATAAACTAGTGAAGTATTGGCAGGACCGGTACCAGCTTGAACAAAGGCACGTAGAGTACCAGCAGTGACAAGATTAGCAATAATATCTCCAGCATTCCATGTCCCAGCAACCGTACCTTCTTGTGCTCGAACAATTGTAAGAGTATCTCCCGAGCGAGCTGTAACATGGACAATCTCAGTAATAGTCTTTGTGGCTTGGTCATAGAAGGTGGCACAAAAATAGTCACCACCCGTTGGGTTGGGAAACTCTGCCCCTGAACCAGCCGCCAGATTCACGGTTGTCGAGGTCGGCGTAATGCTGCCTGCCACCGTGGTCGAAGCATTGTTGCTCCACAAGATAGCCATTGCGAAATCCTCTACCCGATGACAACCTTAAACTGGAACTGATACGGTAGCTCCAGCACGCCTGAGTTGATAGCCTCTTGAAAGATGTACATATATGGAAGCGCTGGTAACGGTTGATACGTAGACTCGATGTCGTTCAATGGTATTGGTTTGAAGTTATCGATGTGCGGAGTAGTCAGTGGCCCGAATCCATTAGGGCCAAAGCGATTCAGCATTGCTCCGCCGGTTACAGTTCGATTACCAAGAACAATCCTGATTGTGCATTCTCGATTGGGGCCAAACGAAATGCTGATCTGTTCTGTGTCTGCAATGTATGAGTCGTCGTCAGTGTAGCCGGGAGCGTAGGGGCCGGGGTCAAGTCCGTTTGTACCGTACAAGAACCGCCAGATCCTGCGTTTGAGCCACCGAGTGCTAAAATATTTCCCGTCACCTTTATAGAAATGCCATGTGATAACTCGGCGGTAAGTATCGTCATCTGTTACGACTACACTTTCATCAGTGGTTTGTCCAAGTCCATTGATATTAGCGTTTTCGGTCGGGATTAAGAAGTTGGGACCCCACGTATTGAGTGGGCCCTCACGTATGACAATACCACTAGAGAGCGCGGGCCGTGGTACCCCATAAAGACCCTGAGCAACCCAATCAAGAAGAGCACCACTGACAACTGGACCTGGGTAAATGGGAAGATTAAGAGCATTGAAAGTATCAACATAATCTTGTTGCTTAGCATTCTGCGCAGCCACGAAACCCTGGAGGTCGTCATCATCACTGTATTCTTGGTATAGGTACGATGGGATAACTTTTGTCAGCCCGGTTACGCCAGGAGGTGGGAAGACTGGGAACCCAAGGCTTTGCGATCCCGGCATACCCGGCACCAAGCCCGGCGGATACGGCACAGAA
>Ga0126371_10006562_pt1 | contig 10360 bp, 3 predicted proteins | sample PanSoiMetaPlot_4_FD_110145 | JGI IMG/M metagenome (GOLD analysis project Ga0126371, IMG submission 110145) | Tropical forest soil microbial communities from Panama - MetaG Plot_4 | ecosystem: Environmental > Terrestrial > Soil > Tropical forest > Bulk soil | place: Panama | collected 2016-02-17
ACGAGATGCGGATTGTCGATCTCTAATCCTGCGGGGAGATAGTCCGAGACCATGATGTGTCCATACTCCGGCTTGGCCTCGGTGATCTTCAACACCACCGCGAAACGGTCGTTCTGCTTGGCTTTGGCGACGTCAGTCGGCTTGCCGTCGAGTGTGAAGTAGCCGCGCTCGATCTTGAAGCCGTTGGACGCGGCGGGCTCAGGCGTGACCGGCGAGCCGGAGACCGAGACCACCGCCTGCACCGGCGCATCGCCCGTGTTGGTGACCTTGATTGGCTTGGTGGTGATGTCGGCAGCCTTGTAGTTGCGATAGAGCGCGGTCTTGACCGGCTGGCCGTCAACGTCGAGTGTGAGCGTTTCCTTTGCAAGCGCTCGCGCCGCCAGTACCATCCAGGCATTCTCCTGCGTGGACGTGTAGGGTGATAGCCCCCTCGCCGCTTCGACCCTCGACACGGCCTGTGTCAGCGTCGCGCGCGGTGCATTGCCTTCGCTTGCGAGCGAGACGAACGCCGCCGCATCTCGCAGCGCCGAGCCGTAATCGGTGCGGCCGAACTCCAGCGCGGGCTTCGGCACCAGGCTGTCGAGCGCCGCGGCGTAGGCCCGCTCTGCCCGGCCGCGGTCGCCGACCAGCGCCAGCGCCGCCGCAAGCTGCGACTTCGCGATCGGTGTCGCCAAATTATTCAGCTTTGTATCCGCAAGATAGCGTAGATCGCCGATCGGCGCGGCGCCATTGCGCGCGAGCACATAGAGGCCGTAAGCGAGGTTGCGCCCGCCGTCCTTGTCCGGCTCGTTCGCGTTCACCACCGAGTTGCGGATGTGGTCGAGCGCGCTCCTAAACAAGACATCCGGCACCACAAGGCCCTTCTCGCGTGCGCGCGTCAGGAAGTCCGTCACATACGCATCGAGCCAAGCGTCGTCGCCGCCGGCCGACCACAACCCGAACGAGCCGTTCGAGCCCTGCCGCGCCAAGAGACGCTCGATCGCATCCTTGATGCGCTGATCGACATCGGCATCGAGTGCCAGATGCGCGCCGGCCGCGAGCTCATTGACATAGAGCAGCGGCATCGCCCTGCTCGTGATCTGCTCGGAGCAGCCATAAGGATAACGGTCGAGTGCCTGCAATATGGTCGCGGCATCGAGCGCCTTGGAGAGACCCGCCGACAGCGAAACCGTGCCGGTGCCTGACACAAGGTCCGAGAACATGTCCGCCGTCAGCGTCAGGCTCTCCCCCTTCGCGAGCGTTCGGACCGAACGGCGTGCCAGGACCTGTGTTGCCGGCTTGACGTCGAGCGCGTAATGCCGCGTCAGCGTCAACCCGTTCGGGCCGTTGATATCGACGTCTAACTGCGCCGCTCCAACACCATCGGCATCCAGGGCAGTTGTCGTGGAGCTGCGCTGCCTCGCGGCCAGTTTTAGCGTGTTGGAGGATTGACTCGAGAGTTTCGCCGGTCCTGATGATTTGACGCTGATCGTGTAGTCGCCGGCCTGCCCCTCGACGTTGTCGAGGTCCATGCTGAGCGTACCGTGATCGCCATTGAGCAGGAAGCGCGGCAAGGTCGCGGTCAGCACCACGGGATCGCGCACCGTGACGTCGATGGTGGCGCGGCCAAGCCTTGTCGTTGTCCATGCCACCGCCATCACGCGGGCGGTGCCGGCGAAATCCGGAATGTCGAAGCTGATCTCGGCCGTGCCGTTGGCTGAGACCGTGACGATGCCCGAATAGAACGCGAGCGGCTTCTGTGTCGGGGGGCTGCCTTGCAACTCACCTCCCGCATCGCCGCCGGACTTGATCTGGCCGCGTGTACCCTGCATGCCGTCGATGAGTTGCCCGTAGAGATCGCGGATTTCGGCGCTCAGCCGGCGCTGCCCGAGATAATAGTCGTCGGGCGCCGGCGACTTGTAGTTGGTCAGATTGAGAATGCCGACATCGACGGCGGCAATGACGACCTTGGCGTCCTCGCCCGGATTGAGCCCTTCGAGCTTGACCGGGATCTTCAGCGTGGAGTTCGGACGCACGAGCGGCGGCGACGACAGGTTGACCGCGAGCGTGCGCGTCTTCTTGTCGATACCAAACCATTTCACCCCGATTGCCCGCCCGGGCATACGCTGCGCGGCCGTGTCGAGCGGACGGCGCAAGGTCGCCATCACATAGGCGCCGGTGCCCCAATCCTTGCCGACGGGAATCCTGACCTGCGCAGTGCCTTCCTTGATGTCGACAGTCTGCGTCGTCAGCAGCCGGTCACCCAGCACGTTGACGGTGAGCTTGCCGGCGGTACGCGCATTGACCGAGACGACCATGGTATCGCCGGATTGATATTCGGGCTTGTCAATCGAGGTCTCCAACAGGTCCGGTGTGTCGGCGCCGCCCTCCGAATACCAGCCGACATCGAACTGCACAGACGTGATCGGGCCATCCATGTCGGCTGATTTGACATCGAGGCGATAGCGGCCCGGCTGCGGCGTGAAGCTGAGCCGGGCCGGCTTGTCGGCGGCAATCGTGACGTCGTCGTCGGCGACGCGCTTGGTCGACGTCACTGGCTCATACTCCCAATAGGAATTCTGCCGGTACCATTGATAGCGGGATTCGAGCTTCAAGAGCTCGTAGCGCAGCCCCTCACGCGGCAACGTCTTGCCGTCGGGCGCGGCGAACACGACGTCGAACTCGGCCTTGTCGCCTTCGGCCACGCTCTTGTCGCCAAACAGCGGCTTGACGCCGATCTGCGCCGCCTGCGGCACGACTGGCAGCACCAGCTTGCGCTCGACCGCGCGGCCGCCGGTTTCCGCCATGCGGATGAAGATCTGCGCTTCCTGCGGCCGTGTCGAGGTCGGCGGCTTCGGAAGGCTCACGGGGAAAGTCGCAATGCCATTGGCATCCGACTCAGGCAGGTTCTCGATAGGCGTCCGCTCGTTGCTCGTCGTCTCCTCATCCGCCACGCCGAATTGATAGCCGGGGAAACCGGGCCGGCCGGCCGCGGGCGCGACCAGCATGTCGCCTTCAAGCTGCAGGTCGGACGCCGGCGCGCCATAAAGGAAGTGGCCGTCAACCCTAAGCTCCACTGAAGCATCAGCCTTGATCATCTTGTCCTTGGACGACAGCTCGAATTCCAGCCGCTCCGGGACGTAGTCCTCGACCATGAAGGTGGTTTCGCCCACGGAAGTACCCTTGGGATCGGTGAACGCGCGCACGCGCCATGTTCCGCTCGGGACCGCCGAATTGAGGGGAACCGCAAGCGAGCGGCCGCCCGCGCCCTGATCGGTCAGCACGGCACGGCGGAATTCGACGCCGTCAGGCCGCTCGACCACCAGCGTCAGCGGACTGCCGCCGATGGCGTTGCCAAGGCCATCACGCAATAGCGCCGTCAGATAGACGGTTTCGTTGGAGCGATAGACGCCACGCTCGGCGTAGACGAAGGCGTCGGCGGTGGCCGGCGCCTCGCGCCCCGCAACGCCACGATCTGTCAAATCGAACGCATTGGATTTCAAGCTCAGAAAGGCATAGTCGGTTTTCTCGCCCGAGACCGTCAGCATTGCCGGCGATAATCCGCCTTCGCCGCGCGCGAGTCCCGCCTCGAACAGCACATGGCCGGACTCGTCCGTTCTGCGGGTTGCGAGAACCTCATTGTTACGCGCGATCAGCCGCACTTCAGCGCGCGGCACCGCCTCCGTCGAGGCCAGCGAATTGACGAAGACGTGGATGCCGTCTTTGCCCGAGAATGCCGCCACGCCGAGATCGGAGACGATGAACCACTGCGTCGCAAGCTGACCGTCGTCATCGCTGCCCGGCCCCTTGACCGATGCCGTCATCACGTAGACGCCGGGCTGCAGATCGCCGAGCGCCTGGTCAACCGGGAATGCGGTCGTCACATCTTGATTCAGCGTGGTCTCGGTTGCGAGCTCGCCCGACCAGACCTTGACGCCGCGCTCGTCGCCGAGCCTGGAGAGCTGATACCTGCTGAGCGGCTGCTGAAAGTCGCTGTCGATCACCGTATTGATCAGGTTGCGGTCGCCGATCCGGTAAAGATCGATCACAAGCGTCTTGGTGTTCACGCTCACAAGCGGAATGCCGCGCTGGCCTGTGCGCGGCAGCACATAGGCGCGCCCCGTGAAATGCACGAAGGGCTTTCGGTCGCGCACATAGATGTTGAACTCGGCCGATTTCGACAGGCTCTCCTTGACGGTGGACGGCAGGCCCGCGCGCAGATTGATGTTGTAGCGCTCGCCGTGCTTCAGGCCGTCGACGCAGAGTTGCTTTTCCTCGGACGACAGTGCAGGCTTGTCCGTGCCGGCTAGCGCGACATAGGGTGCAAAATCGGTGCGTTTGGCCAGTTCCTCGGAAAATTGGAAGCAGACCCGAGGCGAAGCCGAGTCGGAATCGACGCTATAATCCATCAGCCGGAAGCCGTGCTCGTCGCGCAGTTTTTCATATTGACCGCGGACATCCGCGACCTCGCGCAGGTCCAGCGACATCCGCATAGCATCGAGCGCCGGGCGCCACAGCTTGCGTTCCGACATCGCGCGCCCGAGCACGGCGAGCGCATCAGCCTCATCCTGCGGACTGCCCGCCCGCTGATAGGCGACATAGGCCGCGGTGGAGGCGCGCTCCAGGAAAAAGGTTTGTTCGCTGGAATTGGCGGTCTTGATCTGGAAAATGGTGCGCGCAAGCCGAAGCCAGTTGCCGCTATCATCTGGTGCGGTGGCGGCGATCTGCCCGAGGATCTGCAGGCCCGAGCGGAAATCGTTTCGCTTGAAGGCAGCATCGGCGTCGTTCCGCAGCGTTGCCGCAGATTTCGAAACCGGCCCCGCCTCGCTTTTGATCTGGGCCTCCAGCTTGATCGCGGCATCCGCGAGATCGTCGCGCTTGAATGGCTTGTCAGCCGCCTGAGCCGAGATGAGGCCAAGTGCAAGCGCTGCGCAAACGGTGATGGCGCGAATCAGACCGATCATGAGGAGGCTCCTTGGGCCACAAGTGCCGCGTATTGACCAAAGAAATGCAAGATGGTGACGGACCGATGGCGACCGAACGACGATAGCATAAAGTCGCATGCTCTTGATGCAGCCGGAAGTCCCTTGGCCGCCCCAGGAGGTGGACGGCGGCTGGAAACAGCTCAGTCGAGGCGCAGCACAGTGCCCTGCCCGCTCCGCTTGGTCGCCCGGCCATGAAAAATGGTTCGAATAGTTTCACCGAAAAGCGGATTTTTCGTATTCAGAGTGCTATGGAAGACGCTGCGATTGGTTCGCCCCAACGGTCCCATAGCTCAACTGGATAGAGTAGCGGATTTCTACTCCGCGGGTTGCAGGTTCGAGTCCTGCTGGGATCGCCACCGGATTTTTCGTGGATTGAGTTTACTTGATAAATTGCCTCCCAGTGGTTCACTTTTTGGAACGCCTGTTCCGTACAGGACGAGCGCGAAATAGACGGGCGATAGATTTTCCACTGAGTTGAAGACCTCTTGGTGCTGTCGCAAAGCAGCGCCAGATTCATCCTGAAGAACATACCCAACGCCAGGATTGTCGTACTCTATCAGAACGACGATTTCGGCAAGGATTACTTCACACCTGAAGAGCTTCGATCCCGGCATGCTGCAGACCTTGCGGTCGCCGCGGCAACGAGTTCGTCACCCGAGACTGGCGACGCGGCAAAGGCTATCTTGTGTGGCATCCGCGAAAATGATCGTCTCGAGTCGGGGAGGAGAATGATGGATCAAGACAATTGTTCACATGCGGCCCATGTTCGGCGACGAGACGTTCCGCTTACGCGTTCGCGGGAATTGCCGCCCTCGCGCCAGATGAGCAAGGCTAGTGTGGTGCTGGCATTTTCCATTCTGGCGTCGACCGCCGTTGGCGGATCCCCAGTCGACGATGCTCGTTTGCGCGCCGCGGATTCCGACCCTGTCAACTGGATGACCTACGGCCGCAACTACGCTAACCAACGTTTTTCGCCGCTCGATCAGATCAACCGTCAGACGGTTCTGAACCTGGCGCCGCGCTGGATATACCAAACCGGCGTCAGTGCGACATTTCAGGCTACGCCGCTGGAAGTCGACGGCGTTCTTTATCTTTCGATGCCCTTTGATCACGTCGCCGCCATCGACGCGACGAGCGGGCACGAATTATGGCGCTACGAACATAAGCGGACCACGCCCAAGATGTGCTGCGGCCCGGCCAATCGTGGCGTGTCGGTCGGTTATGGTAAGGTCTTTATCGGCACGGTTGACGGGCGCCTCGTCGCACTTGACGCCAAGACCGGCAAGGTAGTTTGGGACATCGCCCTGACGACCGAAACCGGGCCAAGCGAGGCGACATCCCAGCTCAAGGACGACAAGGCGCTGCATGCTATGAAGGCGGCGGGCTCTACCGGCGCCGGCGTCAACATGGCTCCGCTCGTATTCAACGGCAAGGTGATCGTCGGCATCACAGGCGTCGGTTACGGACTGCATCTTGAATCTGGCCGGCTGGACGCACCGTTCAGCGGCGAGGTGGTGGTTGGCTTCGCCGGAGATTACGGACGTCCGGGCTTCTATGCCGCCTTCGATGCCGAGAGCGGCCAGCGTCTCTGGCAATTCGATACGATCGCGCCGACCGGATGGGAAGGCGACTTCCGCGATACGACCCCCGATGGCGTCCCGATGAACCGCGACGTTGTGCGCGAACGCCGAGATCTGACGAAATTTCCCGATGCCGCAGAGCATGGCGGCGGCTCCGCATGGACCACGCCCGCCTTCGATGCGCAAACCAACACGCTTTACGTCGGAACGGGTAATCCTTCACCCCAAATGGAGGATGCTTCGCGTCCAGGCGACAATCTCTACAGCGTGTCGCTGGTAGCCCTTGACGCCGATACCGGGAAAATAAAGTGGCATTTCCAACAGGTGCCGCACGATCTCTGGGGCTATGATGTCGCCAGTCCTCCTGTGCTGTTTGATCTATCCACGGAGCAGGGCGTCGTACCGGCGATAGGCCAGGCGTCCAAGCTCGGCTGGTTCTATGTGCATGACCGCAACAGTGGTTCGCTGATCTACAAATCGGAACCCTTCGTACCACAAGAGAATCTATTCGCCGTGCCTACGACCGAGGGCGTGCGCATCTCCCCCGGCGCCCCCGGCGGCGCCAGTTGGTCGCCGACCGCGTTCGACCCATCTTCCGGGCTGGTCTATGTAGCCGCCTCGCATATGCCGATACGCTATCTCAAGCATGAACTTCCCGCGGCCGCCGATAAGCCGGCAATTCCCTACACGACGCTGGAGCCGGTCGACGGCCGGGTCTGGGGGACTCTGACCGCCATCTCGACGCGTGAAAACGGTCATATCCGCTGGCAGCATAAGACTGAACAGCCCATGGTCGGAGGGGTCCTCGCCACGGCGGGCGGCTTGGTGTTTGCAGGTGAAGGAAACGGCTATCTCGATGCCTTTGATTCCGAGAGCGGCAAGTTGCTCTGGCGCTTCCAATGCGGCGCCGGGGTCAACGCGCCGCCGATCACCTACGAGGTCGACGGTGTGCAATATATCGCTGTAGCTGCAGGCGGCAACGCGATGTTCGGATTCAGGCAGGGCGACGCCTTGGTTGTTTTCGCCTTGCCAACGCGCCGTTGAGCAGCTCCTCCTCAATGTCCAAAACCGGGCGCAAACTAAGATCGATGCTGACTTCCGCTTCCGAGCCTCCCGTGAGTCCTAGATGTCCGTCCTTTCAGGCAAACGGAAATCCGCTAACCCAGGCCGGCATCTAACGTGGGTCCTTAGCTCGCACAGCGTGAAGCCGGTCTCTATGGCTTGATAACTTTCGCTGAAATCAACCAAGCGGGTACCTCGTGGCGGGCGAGCGCATCGATAGACGACTGGCAGCGGCCCTGCCGGCCGACGTCGCCGGCTACTCGCGCCTCATGGCTGCCGATGCAGTCGGCACCGGCTAGCCGCCACGAAAATGTATCGCCTGAGGTCGTCGATCTTTCCGAGGGTTCTGGGCGGCGGCTGCGAGGATGAACTCGTCACGCGCACCATTTGGCCCCTTGGTGCCAACGCGGATCGGCTGCGGCAGCGCCTCCGGTCCGTTTGCATTGCGTAAGCTGACGGCGGAGCCGGCCGCGCGGGGCCGCGATCCGCAAATCTACGTAGTCATGAATTTTTTCAAACGGACGCGGCGCGCTTAGGAGATTCGCAACCTGAAGATGATGATAATTTCTTTATTCAGATACTGGAGACCTGTATATGCGTAAACCAGCAATGACGCCGGATGCCCTTCCGCATCGCGGCACAGCCGCCCCTTTCCGTGTCGCTATCGGCCTCACGCTCGCAGCGAGCGCCGCCATGATGTTGTGGGGCGCCGGCGCCCACAGCCTCTCCTTCGCGAGCGAAGCCAACATGACGGTCGAGGATCGCGTCGCTGCCCTGACGGCAGAGCTCGCCCGGGTCAAGGTGGAAACCGCCAAGCTGCGCGAGCGCCAGGGCGACACCTCCGAGGAGCTTTCCCATATCCGCGCGAGCCTCGCCAATGCAGAAATCGGCCTTGGGGCGCTGCGCACCACCACCGACGAGAACGAGGCGCGCCGGCGCGATACGGCTGCCCAGATCGAATCGAATCTCGCGCAGCTGAAGGGCGAGACGCTCCGCCTCCGCATGGCACAGGACGACACCGCAACCGAGATAGGCTCGCTGCGCGCCGGCGTGGCGAACAGCGAGATCGGCCTCGAGTCGCTCCGCGCGACCACAGGCAAGATCGGCCAGCAGATTGAGCGCATCGAGGCTGCCAGGGACGCGACCGGCTCGATCGCCAGCAGCCACAAGCATCGGGGTCACAGGAGGTGGTGACGCAACGCTGAGGCGCGGGCACTACCCTCCTCAGGAGGGTGGCCTGGACGGCCTGCAGGAGGCAGAATTGGCCCCGAGCCGGACCATGGCCGAGCGCCCGGAACGCTCAGGCATTGCCGTAGTGCACCTCGTGCGCAATGTCCTTATTGGTTTGGTCGGGGAGCAGCAAGGCCGCGCAGATGCTGATCGCCGCGCAGACACAGACGTAAAGAGCGATCGGAAGCGCGGAATGATAGGTCGAGAACAGCCATGTAGCGATGAACGGCGCTGGTCCGCCTGCAATGATCGAGGCTAGCTGATAGCCGATAGAGGCGCCGCTGTAGCGCAGCCGCGGCGTGAACGCTTCGGCGATCAGCGCGGCTTGCGGGCCGTACATGGTCATCACCGGAATGAACGAGAGCGCAATGGCGAGGAAAATGAGCTCCGGCACCTTCGTATCGAGCAGCGCGAAATAGACGAACGTGAACGCGGCAACGAACACGCATCCGCTGATGTAGACCTTCCTGCGGCCGATGCGATCCGACAGCGCGCCGGCAATCGGGGCTGTGATGAAGCCGAGCGCGGTCATGGCGACCAGTCCCGTGAGCAGCAGATTGCGGGAGGCCCCCAATACCAGCGTGCCGTAAGTGAGCACGAAGGCGTTGAAAATGTATCCGGGGGTCTGCTCGGCCATTCGCAAGAGGGCGGACAGGATGATTTCGCGCGGCTGACGCTTGAGCACTTCGATCGTCGGCGCGCGCTCGACTTTGTTCTCGGCGAGGATGCGCTGGAACACCGGGGTCTCAAGGATGCCGAGACGGATCCACAGCCCGATGGCCACCATGACAATGCTCAGGAGGAATGGGATGCGCCAACCCCAATTCAGGAACTGATCGCCCGAATACCAGCTGAAGAACAGCACCGCGAGGTTTGCGAGGAACAGTCCGGCAGGCGCGCCGAATTGCGGCCATGAGGCGATAAAGCCTCGGTTCTTGTTGGTCTGGGCCCACTCCATCGCGAGCAGCACCGACCCGCCCCATTCGCCGCCGACGCCGATCCCCTGGATCAGGCGCAGCACGGTGAGGATTACGGCGCCCCAGATGCCGATCGCAGCGTACCCCGGCACCAGCCCGACCGCAGCGGTCGCGATCCCGGTCATCAGCAAGGTGACGATGAGCGTCGCCTTGCGGCCGATGCGGTCGCCGTAGTGGCCGAAGATCGCGGCTCCGATCGGCCGCGCGACGAAGCCGACGAAGTACACTCCGAACGCCTGCAGCGTGCCGACCCATGGGTCGGAGCCAGGGAAGTAGACCTTGCTGAAGACTAGCCCGGTCACCGTGCTGTAGATGAGGAAATCGTACCATTCGATGGTGGTCCCGACAGTACTCGCGATCACGGCGCGGCGTAGGGCCGACTGGTGCTCGACCTCCGACATTGGGCCAAGGGCGATTGTCGTCGCAGTCATGGCAGTACCTCCTCATTTATCGTTCGATGACGTTTCCCCGTGCTTTCTTGCTGTTGAATTGTGTGGGCATTCCTCGATCAGCGGGAATGCAACAGAATAATGAACTAATTCGGCGC
>Ga0126371_10006563_pt1 | contig 10359 bp, 7 predicted proteins | sample PanSoiMetaPlot_4_FD_110145 | JGI IMG/M metagenome (GOLD analysis project Ga0126371, IMG submission 110145) | Tropical forest soil microbial communities from Panama - MetaG Plot_4 | ecosystem: Environmental > Terrestrial > Soil > Tropical forest > Bulk soil | place: Panama | collected 2016-02-17
ATCTCTTTGTAGGTCCGCTGGTAAGCCATCGAGTTCACGCCCAAACCCGCGAGATATTGCAACCGCATGTTGAGGTCTTCATTAATTTGGGCGCCAGCAAGCAGCGGCGCCAGATCCCGCGCGCGGCCGGCGTAGGTTGCCAGAAGCTCAACGGCCGAATGCAATCCGACATCGCTCAGCGACTTCAGCACGGGCGCGTAGCCGGGCTGGTCCAGGCGCGCCTGGAGAGCGTCCAGGGAGATCGGCTCTTTCTGCATTTGGCCGAGCAGCACCAAATCGAATCCATCGCCATTCAGATTGTTGCTCCAGATAGTTCCCTCTGGGAACACGGAGAAGAAGGTCGCAAGCTCCGTCTTGATGGTTTCCGGATCGCTGTCGTAAATCGGAAGCCACTGCGCAACCACGCCGCCGGGGTTCAGATGGCGCTTCACCAGTTCGTAGTATTCCTTTGAATAGAGCACCGACGTGCCTTTCACCCAGGGGTGGATAGGATCCGTCGTGATGACGTCGAACTTTTCGGGCGTGGTGAAGATGTAGTGGCGCGCGTCGTCGTAGACCATGCGCGTACGCGCGTCGTGCAGCACGCCGTAATTCTCTTTGGCGAAATACTCGTCGGAAGCGCGCGGAATAAATGGCTCGAGCTCGCAAATCACCAGCTTCGAAAGCTCCGGGTAGCGGGTGAGCGATCCGGCAGTGACGCCGGCGCCGAAGCCCACCACCAGCGCCGACCGTGGCTCCGGATGGATCATCGCCGGCACGTGGCCCATCATGCGTTCCAGGCGCATGTCCAGCAGGGCTGTGGAAGCTTCCGCTTTACCGCTGACGTAGAAGTGACGCTGCCCGGCACGCTCGGCGATCAAAACCGAGGAGTTCAGACCTTCGCCGCGGAACAGCACCTTGGTCGGATTCGCCCGGTCATATAGATCGAACGCGCGGATGATCGGCGCGATGCGTCGTCCATAGGCGATCATCTGCCAAGGCACATCTTGTACGGCGGCGGCCAGGCCCCAGCCGCCTACAATGACCGCTGCGACGGCGGGAATGAACAGCGCCTTGCGCCTACGAGCGAGCGTTGAAGCGCTGGCCAGCAGCGCGCTCAGCAGGGCCAACACAACCAGGATCTGCTGGGAGCCGCGCGATCCGACTGCCGCGATGAGCCACAAACTGAACGCCAGCGCGCCCGCAATGGATCCGGCGGTATTGATCCCGTAAACGCGCCCGGCGAGGGATGCGGGGTCCTGATCGGCAGGAGTCACCGACGCCAGAGCCAACGGAAAGCTCGCGCCCCAAAGCAACGTCGCTGGGAAGATGGCCCACACGGTTCGGGCCAGGTCGAGCTCGAAGTTAAACCACGAATCGAGCGAGAGCCACGGATCCACTGGCCAGTACGGCAAAGAATGCGCGATGGTGTAGGCGGTCCAGGCGAGCGCTAGGGTCAGCAGGATTTGGCACGCGGCCAGTCCGGTTCGCGGACGATCGAGACGCCGCGCGAGCGACGATCCGGCGCTGCTGCCGGCCCATAGTCCGAGGAGAAACACAGCCAGAATGATCGAGAAGGTATAGACTGTGGGGCCGAGCAACAATGACAGCAGGCGTGTCCAGACAACTTCGGCGCCCAGCGCGGTCAAGCCGGAGAGCGCGATGGTGAGGTACACGAGGACATCTGCTCGTGGGGCAGCCGGTCGCTTTGGGCCGGATGCCTCGATGCCGCTTTTCTGCACAACCCGGCCTGCGGCGGCGCCTAGTGCGTACCCGATCATCGCGATGGTGAAGTTAATGCCCGCCGCGGCAAAGGTCGCAACCGCCATGTCATGAACTCGCAGCAGGTAGAATCCCGCCAGCAGGCAACCGGTCACGGCTCCCGCAATGTTGGCGCTATAAAGGAATCCCAAGCGGGAAACTCCCACGGCTGAGGTTCCCGCCCAGCGGGCGCACGCGGGCAGCGACCCTCCCATGAGCAACGCCGGAGGCAGCAGACAAACGGCGGCCACGGCTCCGCGCGTTACAAGGCCTGGGGTCCCCGCATAGAAGCGAGCCACAACGGGAACGCCGAACAACACCAGCAGTCCCAGCATGCCAATTCCGGCTTCCAGCGCTGCGAAGGCTCGCAGCGGATTCCAACTCCGCGGCACGCATCGCGCGAACAGGAAGCTGCCGCCGCACAAGCCCCCCATATAGGCGCCTAGCAGGAGGCCGAGTGAGACGGCGGAAGAGCCGATCACCAACTGGAGTAGTTGCAGCCAGACAATTTCGTAGATCAGCGCCGCGCAACCGCTGGCTGCCATCAGCGCCAGCAGCGCGAAAAAGATCCACGGCGCGCCTCCTGGGGAGGCTATCACTGCGCCGTCCGTAGGGCGCTCGACCCGCTGCTCGACCCTCGACTGCACGTGATTCACATCCCACCCCTCAGCGCGTTTATTATATAATCGCCGTCGATGAAAACCAGCCTTGCCGCCGCTATTTTATGCGGGCTTTGCGCGCCGGTGGGCGCGCAGTGGGTCCGCGTGCCCTCAGCCAACATTCCTCGCACGCCCGACGGCAAGCCGGATCTCTCGGCGCCGGCGCCTCGCCTGGATGGGCATCCTGACCTGTCCGGAGTCTGGAACCCGAATCCGCGTTTCCTGCGCGATATCGCCGCCGATCTAAAGCCCGAAAACGTTCCATTGCAGCCTTGGGCTAAGGCGGTGTTCGAGCAGCGCGCCGACGGTTCCCAGGCCGGCGTGGAGCCGGACGCCAATTGCCTGCCGCAAGGCGTGCCGAAAATCGATACGGCGCCCGCTCCGTGGAAAGTGGTGCAGACGCCAAAGCTTATTGTCGTCGTGTACGAGGCGTTCAATCTGTGGCGGCAGGTCTTCCTCGATGGCCGCGACTTCGCTCCCGATCTCAATCCGACCTGGATGGGTTACTCCACCGGCAAGTGGGATGGCGACGCGTTGGTGGTGGAGTCGCGCGGCTTCAACGGCAAAGCGTGGCTCGACCAACTGGGACGGCCCAGCACCGATGCGCTGCACGTAACCGAGCGATTCCGCCGCAAAGATTTCGGCCATCTGGACATTCAAGTCACGATCGACGACTCCAAGGCATACACCAAACCCTGGACGGTGACTTACAGCGCGACTCTGCTGCCGGAAGGTGAATTGATGGAGTTCATCTGCAACGAGAACAATCGGGACATCCCGCATTTACCCGCGAAGTAGCGTCACGCTAATTCACCGTGGCGAGGGTGCCCGCGCGGGCTTTGCGGGCCAGGTTGCTTTCATGATGCAGGAAAGCGGCGGCGGTCAGGCTCGATAGCGCCGCGACTCCGGCCAGGACCAGAAACGCTCCATTCCAGCCATGCGCGACCGAGATTCGCGCCATGCCGTCGCCGGAGAGAACTCCGCCTAGATAGCCTACGCCGTCGATGAGGCCCGAAGCCGTTCCGCTGCCTTGTTTGCCGCCGAAGTCGAGCGAGATCGCGCCTGCCAAAAAAGAGTACGGACCGACGATCAGAAATGCGACGATGGCGACGAGGGCGACGGGCCGGAAGGTTGAGCCGGCGGCGGCTCCCAGGCCAAGAGCAAGCAGCGCGAACACGGAAAGCATTAAGCCCGCCAGCATCACGGAGGCTCGCCCGCCGCGCCCGAGACGGTCGCTCAACCAGCCGCACAGGACCACGGAAACGCCCCCGGTGAGGGGGAACAAAGCGCTCTTTGCAGCCGCCTCGGCCGCGCTCATGCCGGCCTGTTGCGCGAAATAGGTCGGAGTCCAGAGACCGAATGTTTCGCGGAGGATGGTGGTTCCCAGAGAGAGCGCGCACGCGAGCCAGAAAACGCGGCTCGAGAAAAACGGCCGCAGCAAAGCGCGCAGATTCTCGGGCGGATGCTCGTTGCCGGATGCCGCGAACAAATTCAAGGAATTCGCTGACGGTTCAGTTTCGCCGATCTCCGCGGGCGACTCGCGCAAGAGGAAAACGCAAGCCGCCAGCAGCGCGGCAAGCAATACGGCGGCGGCACAGAATACGCCACGCCATCCAAATCCTTGCTGAATCAATAGAGCCATAGATTGCCTCGCCAAAGCGTCTCCAAAGAGATAGCTCAAGCTGACGATCGCCATGACCGTGCCGTAGCTTCGAAAAGAAAACCATTTCGAGGCGATCTTCACCGCTCCCGCCCAGCCCAACGACTGGACCAGCCGGTTTCCCATCCAGGCGAGAGTGAAAAGCCCGATGGCGCCAGAAGCCGCAAACATCAGCGTGAAGGCGATGCTGCCCGCCATGCCGAAAAGGAAGTTGCGCCGTCCGCCCAGAAGATCGGCCAGCCCGCCGCTGGGGAATTTGCCGATCGCATAAGCCAAGACGCCCAACGACGCCACCGAGCCGAGCATGACTCGCGCTGCGTCGGGAGCTATGCCGCGGCGGCCGAGATCGGCGATTAGTAGCGGCATGGTCACGGACAGGTTCGAGCGGCAGAAGTAATATCCGGCATAGCCGGCTACGAGTAAGCTGAGCGTCAGTGCCTGCCGGCGTGCGAGGCGCGAACCGCTCGCGCCGTTCATGGACGTTTCCCTGCCGCCAGCCGCGATTCGATCCGCTCGAGCACCGGCTCGATCGCGGCCACGCTGCTGACCACGAAATGCGCGCCGGCGCGTTTCAACATGTCGCCGGCTTTTTCGAGCAGCAGCTTGCGCTCGTGTGCAGGAAGCGCGTGAAGCTCGGCGGCGCCGAGTCCGGTTTCATTTCCGGTCGCGGTCACTCCCACAGCCCACATGCCCGCGTTCAAGGCTTCCTCGATATCGCTCACGGTGTCGCCGATTTTGACCGCGGCGGCAGTCGCGTTGATGCGCAATTCCAACGCGATTTTCAGGCACATCCAGGGTTGCGGCCGCCCGCCTCCCGCGTCGTCCGGACAGAGCGACATTTCCGGCTGATAGCCCTGCTTGGCCGCGGAGGCCAGAAGAATCTCGAGCATCGGACGGGTGTAACCGGTGGTGCTGCCGATGCGGAGCCCGCGGCCGCGCAGCCGTTCGACGGTCCCCGCGACGCCGTCGATCACCGCGGAGTGAGCCGCCAGCGTCTCCAATTGCAAGGGAATGAACTGGGTGAAGAGCCGGTCTACATCGGCCTCCGACGGCGCGGCCCCGTGTAAACTCGACCATTGGCTCTGAACGTGCGGAAACTGAAGAATGCGGCGAATGTGGTCTTTCTTGTAAATCCCCATGTCGCGGCGCGCTTCCTCGTCGCGTAGGGCAATGTCGTAACGGCTGAAAACCTCCGTGATCGCCCTGAGAGGCGCTAGCGACCCGTGATCGACGGTCGTGCCGGCCCAATCGAAGATCACCGCTTCCAGGCGATTCATACATATATCTCCGCGATGGTCTCGGCGGCGATGCCGAACGACAGAGTCATGCCCGCGCCGCCGGGCGAAGTGACGATGTGCGCTCCAGGAGCGGGATTGAGTGTCAGGTAGGGATGATCCGGATGCTTCACGTACACGCCGTACCAGCGCTGGGCGATGGAGAGGTCGGGCGCGGAGAGGAACGTGGAAATATAGCGAAGCATCAAGCAGTCGATCGCTTCCTTGTTGAAAATGTCCACGACCGGGCCGTATTCATGAGAGTCGCCGAGCGTGAGCTCGCCTTGCGCAGTTTGGGAGACGAGGCCGTGAATCTCCCAGCGGTCGTATTCGGGAGTCTCATGCGCGATGCGCTGGCGCAATGCGGGAAGGGTTTGGCAGACGGAGAAGGATCGGTAAAACCGGAGAGTCAAACCCGCCGCGAGCGCCGGGCCGAGCCGCCAGCCGTCTGGCTGGGGCGCCGTGCGAAGCATCTGTAGCTTGACGCGAGTCAGGCCGGAGCTTGCGAAGGTTTCCGGGTAGAGCGATTCGAAATCGTCGCCGCTGCAAACGATAACGTTCTCGACATTCCAATGTTCGGCGCCCGCTTCGACAAGGGGCAAATCGATACGCCGGACCGAGCATCCGAAGCGGAACTGTACGCCCAACCGTTCGCTCAGGAACGATGGGAGGGTTGCGATGGTGACACGCGGATCGATGGTAATCTCGGTGGGGCTCCACAACGCGCCAAGAAGACTGGCCGGGTTCAGAGCGCGGCTGCGGCTCAACGCTTGATCGGCATCGAGCCATTCACATTGAAAGCCAAGTCGGGGGCCAACCTCTGCGAACTCACGGGCGACGGCGGCCTCGTCGTCGCGGTAAACCGCATGGAGCGAGCCTTCCGGCCAGTAGGGAAGGCGAGCTTGCTCGATCACTTCGAGCCAGTATGCCCGGCTCCGCAACGCGAGATCGTACATTCGGCCGTGCGGCTGGCCGATGGGCCAGATGAGCCCGAAGTTCCGCACCGAGGCGCCGGCGGCCCTCAGGCTGCGCTCGAAGACGACAACTTTCAGGCCGCGCCGAGCGGCAGCCCAAGCGTGCGCCAACCCCATGACGCCAGCGCCCACGATCGCTAGATCCGCCCGGTTTTCCGTCATTCGCGCGACCGCTCCCTCACGGTCGCGGCTCTGAAAGTGGCTGCGCCGCCAAACGCCCATTCGGAGCCGCGACCGTGAGGGAGCGGTTCGTTCAGAATACGCCCAGGAGATTACAGGATCGTGAAATCAATTCTTTGACAGGTCTCGGTGAGTTTCCTTCACTCGATAGCCGGCTGATGAGAGGCGTTTTCGGATTTCGTTTGCAATCATGACGCTGCGATGCCGGCCGCCCGTGCAGCCGAAGGCGATGGTGAGATAAGATTTCCCTTCGCCGATATAGTGCGGCAGCAGATAGACAAGGAGATCCGAGATGCGCTCGATGAATTCGGTGGTTTGCGGAAACGAGCGAATGTAGCGCGCCACTCCCGGGTTCTTGCCGCTCAGATCTTTGAATGCCGGAATGTAGTTGGGATTGGGCAGAAAGCGGACGTCGAACACCAGATCGCTGTCAGTGGGGACGCCGTTGCGGAAGCCGAAGCTGGTGACCTGAATCAGGATTTCCGGCGCGTGCTTCTGGCCGCGGAAGGTGCGGTGGATGGTCTCGCGCAGCTCATGCACGTTGAACTTGGCGGTGTTGACGATGGGGTCTGCCAGGCGGCGGATGGGTTGCAGGCGCTGGCGCTCGCGAGCGATGCTGTCGGCGACGCTTGAGTCGGCGCCCAACGGATGCGGGCGGCGGGTTTCGCTGAAGCGGCGGATCAGCGTCGCATCGTCGCATTCGAGAAAGATCAAACGCGTGGGAATCTTGCGCCGGATGCGCTTGTAGAGCGCAGGAAATTTCTCCAGCGCGGCCCCCTCCCGAATGTCCACCACGATCGCGGCGCGGCGCACCGTTCCAGTAAGCTCGGCGAATTTATCGATCAAACTGATGGGCAGATTGTCGACTGCGTAATAGCCCAGATCCTCCAGGGCTTTGAGAACGGTTCCTTTGCCGGAGCCGCTCAAGCCGGTAATGATTACCAGCTCTCGACGGTGAGGTGAGAGGGATTTCGGAGCTTCCGCCAGCCGGCGCTTTGCAACCGTCCGCCCCACAACCGGCTGCGCCACTCAATCCTCAATCAAATCGAAGTGCCCGTCGCGCCGGCGCACCAGCACGGAGAGGCAGTGCTTGTCGGCATCCCGGTAGACGAGGTAATCGCGATCCTGCTCCATCTCCAGCAAGGCCTCCTCCAAGGTCATGGGTTTTCGGTTTTCATGGTGATTGACGCGAAAAACACGGCGCTCGTTGACAGTTTCCTCTCCGGCCGGCCGGGCCAGAGCTTCCGTTTCTCCGCCGGTCTTAGCCCCATTTAGGGCCCTCCGCGTCTTCTCACGCCATTTTTCACTCTGCTTGTGAACTTGGGTTTCCAGCTTATCGATCGCAACCGATAGGGCGGTGAACAGGTCCGTATCGGAGCCGACTCCGACCAACTGGTGATCGAAAAACTGAACTGTGATCTCGGCGTGTTGAAGATGGCGCTCGGAAGTCAAAATGACGTGAGCTTCCTTTTCCCCTCGCTTTTCCAAGAGCTTCGACAGCTTGGCGAATCTCGCATCCAGCTTTTCTTGTAGATTGGCGGGCAATTCCTGCTTGATGCCCTTATAAGTGACTCTCATGACGTTTCCTCCGGAAAGAGTGTTGCCAGCCGGAAATCGTCGCACCCGAGTGGAGGGCGCCCATAACGCGCCGCACGAGGGTGCGGCAGAATCACGCGCGCACGCGGCGCTGATGTGTCGATGGAATTCGCATGTCCTCGCGGTATTTGGCGACGGTACGGCGGGTCACCTCAATACCTTCGGCCTGCAAACGCTCGGTAATGGTTTCGTCCGTCAGAGGACGGGTTGGATCCTCCTCTTCGATCATCTTCTTCACCTTGCGCTTCAAGATTAGCAAAGGAGTGGCCGTTCCGCCTGGCCCCTGTACAGCTTCCGAGAAGAAATACCGCAACTCGTATACACCTTGGGGAGTGTGCGCGTATTTGCTTGAAACAGCTCGACTTACAGTAGACGGATGGACGCCGATCTCCTCCGCGATTTCCTTGATCATCATGGGGCGCAGATGGTCGATTCCGCTCTCCAGGAAATCGGTTTGCCGCCGGACAATGGATTGGCAGACCTTCAGAATCGTTTGTTTCCGTTGCTCGATATTCTTCATGAGCTGGATCGCGGACGCGTAGCGGTCGCGGACGTAATTCCGTACGTCCCTGTTCGGCTCTTGCGTTCGGTCCAGCATGCGGCGGTATTGAGGGTTCAGGCGCAGTTGCGGAAGATCTTCGTCGTTAATTTGAATGAGGTAGTCTTCGCCGTCTTTGGAAATGTAGACGTCCGGCTCCACTTGCCGGGCGCCGGGACCCGAATAGCGTAGTCCGGGACGGGGGTCCAGATGCTTGATCACATCCACGGCTGTCTGGATATGCTCCAACGGCCGCCGCAGGATCCTGGCCAATTCCTTATATTGCCGGGTCTCCACCAGTTTCAGATGGTCCGCCACGATCTGCCACGCCACGCCGCCTTTTCCGTTGCGGCTTTCAATCTGGAGCAAGAGGCATTCCCGCAGATCGGCCGCCCCTACTCCCGCCGGGTCCAGCGTGTGTACAATGCGGATCGCTTCTTCCACTTCCTCCTGGGAGTGGCCGCCTTCCGCCGCGATCTCGGCGGGCGAAGCCGTCAGGTAGCCGTTTTCGTCCAGATTGCCGATCACCTCTTCCGCCGCCGAGCGGACTGCCTCGCCCATCGTGACCAGGGCGAGCTGCGACCGCAGATGGTCGGAAAGTGTGACAGGGGAAGAAAGGAAGGTCTCAAAGGAGGGTTTTTCGACGCTTTCCGCCACGGGACTCTTGAATCCCGGATCGAGATAGTTGTCGAAATACTCACCCAAATCGATTTGTTCGAAAGGATCGTTGGCGGCGTCGGGCCCGTCGGGAGTGACGGGCGCATCGATGGTGAGGGAAGGAGAACCGGCGGCAACAGGTTCGGCGTCCGGCCCGGACGCTTCGGATTCGGCAATTTCGGCTCCCGCGTCGGCCTCAATTTCGGCCCGGCTCACCGTGGCGTCCAGGATCGACTGGTCTGGGTGCTCGCCATTGCGTTCCGCCGCGGCTTCCAACACCGGCTGGAGCTCCTCTGGAGTGAGCTCTTCGCTCCCTTCCACAGCCTCCTCCAAAACCGGATTCTGCGCCATCTCCGCCTCGATTTGATCTTTCAATTCCAGGCGGTTGAGTTGGAGCAGACTCACCATCTGCACCAACCCAGGGGTCAGCGTTTGTTTCTGCTGGACCCTTACTTGCAGACGGGGTGACAGCGTACTCATGACCAATCTGATTTTACCACCGAAGGAATCTCTCGGCCGCCGGATCTTATTGTCCACCTTTTCTGGAGGCGGCTGAAAGCTGGTGCTTTAGAAACATGGCCGACGGCCCTTTCGCCGAGGTAAACTTCTCACTCACCACATCCGGACTCCCGGAAACACCGCGTTCCCATACACCCCGGCCGTCCGCCCACCGTCCCCGGAATCTCATTGCCAAACGGCGTGTAATCGTAGCACTTCGCGGGCTGCGAACTCCCGCTGCATACGTTACCAGCCGCGTCGACCCCCCGCCCAACGCGCTGCCGCGGCCTTCAAGAACCTCGCCGACAACCCCCCGTCCTCGACCTACTCCATCGCTACCAAATTTCCTAGGACCGCCAGTTCCACCGCGCCCTCAAAGCGCTCCTGAAACTCCGCGCCGCCGCGGTCGCCCAACCTTCCGCCCGGAAAGTGGAGATACCGCGCTGGCACTCACGCCGCCCGCCACCTGCACTTCGGAAAGCGGTGAGACGAAAGTGCAAGTGTGCCTTGTGCCTCGGCTTCGGATCACAGCCCATCGTCCGCCGAACCCGGCAGCGGAGCAGATGATCGGCTTTCGCCGAAT
>Ga0126371_10006564_pt1 | contig 10358 bp, 8 predicted proteins | sample PanSoiMetaPlot_4_FD_110145 | JGI IMG/M metagenome (GOLD analysis project Ga0126371, IMG submission 110145) | Tropical forest soil microbial communities from Panama - MetaG Plot_4 | ecosystem: Environmental > Terrestrial > Soil > Tropical forest > Bulk soil | place: Panama | collected 2016-02-17
AACGAGCAAGTCATCAATGGACGCTGCTGGCGGCATGAAGACACCATCGTTGAGCAGCGCGATCTGGAACAGTGGTTCCTGCGCATTACCAATTACGCGCAGGAACTGCTCGACTGCCTGGACAAACTCGACGGCTGGCCGGATAAAGTCCGCACCATGCAGCGCAATTGGATTGGCCGCAGCGAAGGCGCGGAAGTTGACTTTGCCGTTGAAGACGCCAGGGGTGCACCGGATGACGAGCATCAGCACATGCGTCATAAAGGTACGGCTGTTCTGCCTGCTGTTGAAAATGTAGAGACAACCGGCAGCAAGATCACCGTCTTCACCACACGTATAGATACGATATACGGCGCAACCAGCATCCAGCTTGCGCCTGAACATGCGCTGGTGAAGGAATTCGCAGCAGCAAATTCCGACTTGGCCGAACAGGTCGGCGCGCTTTTAGACCAGCAGAGGCAAGCACGAGAATCCGGCGACATCGGCGAGATCGAAAAGCACGGTGTCTTCACCGGGCATTACGCTATCAATCCGTTCAACGGTGAACGGCTGCCCATCTGGGTGGCCAACTATATCGTGGCCGAATACGGTACGGGTGCAATCATGTCAGTTCCGGCGCATGACGAGCGCGATTACGAATTTGCCAAAAAGTACGGGCTGGAAATTCGCATTGTTATCCTGCCGCGCCGCACGGATGAGACGGAAGGCAACGCTGAACCGGAATCGATGCTGCCTTACACCGAAGAAGACAGCCTGCTGATTAATTCCGGCGCATTCAACACACTCGGCAATAAGGAAGCGCAGCAGAAAATGGCTGCTTTTGCTGAGGAAAAGGGCTTCGGCAAGCCGACCATCACTTTTCGTCTACGCGACTGGGGTGTAAGCCGCCAGCGCTACTGGGGCACGCCCATCCCCATGCTTTATTGCGAAAAGGACGGCATCGTTCCTGTTCCGGATGACCAGTTGCCTGTGCTGCTGCCGGATCATGTCGAGATCACGCAGGAGGGCGGCTCGCCGCTGGGTAAACTGCCGGAATTCGTGAACGCGACTTGTCCCAAATGTGGACGCCCCGCGCGTCGCGAAACGGACACCATGGACACCTTCGTCGATTCATCCTGGTACTTCTATCGCTACACCAGCGCGAAGAATGACAAGGATCCGTTCGATTCGGCCGCGATCCAATACTGGTTCCCTATCGACCAGTACATTGGCGGCGTTGAACACGCCATTCTTCACCTCATCTATTCGCGCTTTTGGACGAAGGTGATGCGCGACCTCGGCCTCATCCAAAACGACGAACCCGCCGAGCGCCTCTTTACGCAGGGCATGGTCATCAAGAACGGCGCGAAGATGTCAAAGTCAAAGGGTAACGTCGTTTCGCCGGACGATATGATCGCCCGCTACGGCGCTGACGCCACGCGCATGTACTCGCTATTCGCCGCGCCGCCTGATCGCGATCTAGATTGGCAGGAGGACGGTGTGGCCGGTGTGAGCCGGTTCCTTGGGCGCGTCTATAGGTTCGTAATGAAAGCAGCACCGGCAATGTGCCAGCCAATCTCTGCCGGCAGCCAGTTGCCTTCTGACGTCGCGCAGATTCTGGAACGCAAGCTCCATCAGACGATCTACAAAATCACACAGGACTTCGCCGGCCGCTGGCATTTCAATACTTCGATTGCCGCGATCATGGAGTTGTCCAACCTGTTCGCCGAACACGAGGAGGCAATCGCCGCAGCCGTTGCATCAGATGCTAGGGCACGAGACCTGATTTCAAATCTGGTGCTGTTGCTTGCTCCCTTCGGGCCTTATCTTGCTGCGGAATTGTGGGACCAGATTGGCGGAGTTTCGGCAATCAACAAAGCGCCCTGGCCGAAAGCTGATCCCGGCAAAATGGCTGAACTGACCATTGAAATTCCGGTGCAGGTCAACGGGAAGCTGCGCGCCGTTGTGCAGGCCCCGAAGGATGCCGATCAGGAGACACTGCGCGAGATCGTCAAAGCTGACGCAAAAGTACGCGCCTCCCTTGCCGGTAAGGAAATCGTCAAGGCCATTGTCGTTCCCGGCAAGCTGGTCAACATCGTTGTGAAGGGCTGATGACGACCAAGCCTGCAGTCCGTGGTACCCAGTCTCTCGTTCATACATTTGGGGAGTGCTGGTCGCGTCCTTCTCTACTTGCTCGAGAGCTTGCATGGCGCTGGCTCTTCGGTGTACCGGCACTTCTACTGCTTTTCTACGAGGGCGCTCAGATCTACACCACTACAAGCAGCCAGCTTGAAGCTGCGGGGATTGAGCAGTTCTCGCTGCAGGACCCGATGCGTGCCGCTGTCATAATCGCTGACGCCTTTACTGTGCTCAAAGCTCCGGTACTGCACGCAGTGATGTGGTTGCTGCCAATGCTCGCGATTGTATGGGCAATCGCATCTGGCATTGGCCGCAACCTGGTTCTGCGACGTTATGACAGTGCATTGCCGATGAAACCGCTATCGCTCATTGTTCTGCAACTGCTGCGCATTGCCGCCCTCGGCGGCAGTTTTGCCGGATGGTTTCTTGCCATCCACTGGGCCGCAGGTTACTCGCTCTCCGGGGCCGAGCCGAATCTCGTTCTCTATTGCGCACTGGTCATCTTTCTGTCGCTGGGCATCTTTACGATCTGGGCATTGCTGAGCTGGATTTTTTCTGCCGCTCCGCTGCTTGTTCTACTTGAGGACCGCGGTGTCGCTGCCAGCCTTTATCGCAGCCTGCGTCTCGGTTCGCTTACGGCCAAGCTGGTCGAAGTCAATCTTGTCATGGGCATCGTCAAGCTCGCGCTTATTGTGCTGGCGATGGTCTTCTCGGCAACGCCGCTTCCATTTGCAACTGTCATGCAAGGCTCGCCGCTTTACATTTGGTGGGCCGTAGTTACGCTGCTCTATATGGTGGCGTCGGACTTTTTCCAGGTGACCCGGCTGGTGGCGTTTATCCAGTTCTGGCGGCTATCGAGAGAACCGCAGACGCCATCGCCAACGCTGGCAACTTCAAAGTAGACTAATACATGGACACATCCTCGATCGTCATCCTCGACTTTGGCTCCCAGTACACACAACTGATCGCGCGCCGCATTCGAGAGCAGAACGTGTTTTCCGTAGTCCTGCCATGCACGGCAAAGCTCACAGAAATTGAAAGCTATAAGCCTTTGGGCATCATTCTTTCTGGTGGCCCCAGTTCGGTCTATGATGCCGACGCGCCTAAAGCAGACCCCGCCATGCTCAATCTCGGCAAGCCTGTGCTCGGCATCTGCTATGGACTGCAGTTCATTACGCACCACCTCGGCGGCAAGATTCGCTCCGCCAGCAAGCGCGAATACGGACACGCCGAAGTCTCGATTGTCGATCCGTCCATTCCGCTTTTTGCTGGCTTGCCCGCTACTCTTCAGGTATGGATGTCGCATGGAGATGAAGCGCTCGATCTTCCGCCCGGCTTTCATCTGACCGCGAAGACATCGAATGCCGTCGCCGGAATCGCCAACCCTGAGTGCAATATCTGGGCAGTACAGTTCCATCCGGAAGTGCATCACACTCCTCGGGGAACAGAGCTGCTGCGCAATTTCCTCTTCAACATCTGCAAGGCCAAGCCGGACTGGACGCCCGAGCACTTTATTCAGTCCACCGTCGCGGCTATTCGCGAAAAAGTGGGCGACGGTCACGCCATCTGTGCGCTTTCGGGCGGCGTTGATTCCTCTGTGGCCGCGGTGCTGGTGCATCGGGCCATTGGAGATCACTTGACCTGCGTCTTTGTCGACAACGGCGTGCTGCGCAAGAATGAGTTCTTCAAAGTCCAGGAAAACCTGCGCGAAAAGCTTGGCCTGAACCTCGTTGCTGTTGACGCCAGTGGACGGTTTCTATCGCGGCTAGCCGGCGTTACCGATCCCGAGACCAAGCGCAAGATCATCGGAAACGAATTCATCAGCGTCTTCGATGACGAAGCGCACCGCATCGCGCAGCAAACCGGAGGGGTCGACTGGCTGGTGCAGGGCACGCTCTATCCCGACGTCATCGAATCATCTTCTGTAAAAGGGCCGTCGCAGACGATCAAGAGCCACCACAACGTTGGCGGTCTGCCCGATACGATGAAGCTCAAACTCATCGAACCGCTGCGCGACCTCTTCAAGGACGAAGTCCGCCGCATCGGACGCGACCTGCAGATGCCGGAAGACATTCTGCAGCGCCAGCCCTTCCCGGGGCCTGGGCTTGCTGTCCGCATCCTTGGTGAGATCACTCCGGAGCGAGTGGCGCTGCTGCAGGAAGCCGACGACATCGTCGTAACGGAAATCAAGGCTGCCGGACTGTATCAACAAATATGGCAGTCGTTCGCCGTTCTGCTTCCGGTAAAGAGTGTCGGCGTTATGGGGGACCAGCGCACCTACGCCTACACCTGCGCCATCCGCGCCGTGCATTCAGAAGACGGCATGACCGCCGACTGGGTGCCCCTGCCTTACGACGTGTTGAAAAAAATCTCCAGCCGCATCGTGAACGAAGTTCGCGGCATCAACCGTGTCGTTTACGACATTACGTCAAAGCCGCCGGGCACCATTGAGTGGGAATAAAAAACCCCCCCCCGGATTTTTGTAAGTTCCTCCAATAAAACCTACTTACGATACATCGAACGCTGTACCAAAAAGGGAAAGCCCGCCATGCTCCGGCGGGCTTCCTCTGTTTTTAGTATACGGGTGCTGTCAAGAGCCTGATGTCGACCGCTTCCGTTATCGCAAGGAATAAAGCGCGGAAGCGTGCGGCGGAAGCGTGACTTTCAGCGCAGATTGCTGGCCCAAATCCTTCATCTGCCACAAATCGCGGACCGCATAGCCAGTTTCGCTCAAACCAAGATCTTTCCAGCTATAGGAAGGTGTCTGCTCGCTATCGCCGAGATTGAAGACGGCGACATACTGCTTCCCATTCTCCCCTTTCGCTGTCCAAACAACGGTAGAAGCAGTCTGAATCACTGGCTTGTTCGCACTCGATTGCTGATTAACAGTAATCACTTCAGGATTGGTCAACAATGATTCAGTAAAGTCATCCATCTGGGTGAGGTTCGCGCCAAGAATCAGCGGCGAGCGTGCAATCGACCACAAAGTAATCAGCGTGCGTGCCTCATCTTCCGTAAAACGGGAATGCCGCGGTTCCCCCCATCCCGGTTTCGGCCCCAGGTAACCCAGCGGCAGCATATCGGCGTCCGGCCAATGTCCCGGCTCGACATGGGGCGACCACTGCTCCAGCTTTGTGAACTGCCCTGTCAATGACTGCGGAAAAGCGCTCGTATCGCCGGTTGGCTTTTTCCAGACGTCCCAAAAATCGTCCGAAATTCGCCACAATTGAGCATATTTCCGCACATCATTTGCTTGCTCAATCGGAGTTGGCCCCGGTGAAAGGCTCAGCACAATCGGCCTCCCGCTTTTCTTCAGCGCGGCGCTCATCATGTGGATTTCAGGAGCGTCGTAAGGCTGCGAGATGCAATCGACTTTGATGAAATCCAGTCCCCAGCTCGCATAGAGTTTCGCGAGCGAATCGTAATAAGCCTGGCCTGCCGCATTTGCCTTCAATCCATAATTGTCGGGATTCCAGCGGCACAGGTCTGTGGTATTCGCTGCATCTGCCGCATGGAATGACGATCCGGCGATGGGCAGGTTCTTCTCCACCGCCTCTTTTGGAATGCCGCGAATGATATGGATGCCAAACTTCAGCCCCAGCGAATGAACATAATCGCCAATTGGCTTCAGTCCGGCATTTCCGGCAGATGGGAAACGGTTTGCAGCAGGCAGATATCTGCCACTGGCGTCCATCGTGTAGCCCTGGTCTGCGCCCTTTGTTCCTGCATTTTCCGGATGCTGCAGATACCACCCTTCATCGATAACGACATACTGCCAGCCAAACTGCTTCAGGTGCGTGTTAACCCAATCCACATTCGCCTTGAACTGGTCTTCGGTAATCGTAAGACCGTAGGAATCCCAGCTATTCCAGCCCATCGGCGGGGTGGGAGCCAGCAGAGTGGCGCTCTTCTGCGCGAGAAGCGCAGGCGCCGCGAATATTGTGAATATTAACGCACAGCAGTGAAGCAGACGTGTCATACCAAACCCTCGGTGAGAACGTTTCCAAGAAGCCGTCCCAGTGTACTTCAAAGCCGGGCAGCTTCGGCTGCGTCCAGCCAATGCTCGATAGCTTTCCTGTATACTCCAATGTTTATGCGGGTTTTCGTCATTCTTCCAGCAGCAGGGCTGGGCACGCGCATGGCTGTGGGCCATCACGCTTCGTCCGCACCCAAACAATTTCTTGAACTGGCGGGCGTGCCTATCCTTATCCATAGCCTGCGCGTCTTTGCACAAGTGCCGCAGGTCGCAGCGATGTACGTTTCTGTTCGCGATAATGAACGCGAGCGCGTCGAATCCCAGGTCGCGGAGCACGGCTTCTCCGGCAAAGTCAGCATCGTCACTGGCGGCGATACGCGACAAGAGAGCGTCGCCAACGCGCTCAACGCGCTGCCCTGCGCGGATGACGATATTGTTCTCGTCCACGATGCGGTGCGCCCGCTAATTGATCCCGCCACCATCACGCGCACCATCGAAGCAGTGGAAAAGCACAGCGCCGCCATTGTCGGCCTGCCTGCCGTGGACACCATCAAGCAGGTGGAACGCACTGCCGATGGGGCCATTATCACCGCCACCATTCCGCGGGAGTACATTGTGCAAGCGCAGACGCCACAGGGCTTCTGCTGTGGTCTGCTCAAGCGCGCTTTTGCCGAGGCCACGGCTGACGGCTTCGTTGGGACAGATGAAGCCAGTATCGTAGAACGCGCCGGCGTGCTGGTTGCCGTTGTGCCGGGATCTCCGACGAACCTGAAAATTACGCAGCCGGGCGATCTCGATTTGGCGGAGTTTTACCTGAATCACCTGACCGCCTCGCATCGTTAGTACAGTAGAAAGAGACCACCATGAACATGCGCATTGGATTTGGCTGGGATTCACATGCCTTTAAACCCGGCGTGCCGCTGAAAATCGGCGGACTCGCCATCAAGCATCCTGAGGGCCTCGCCGGCCACTCCGATGGCGACGTGCTGCTGCACGCCATTACCGACGCACTGCTGGGCGCGGTTTCCGCCGGAGACATCGGCAGCTTTTTCCCGCCGGGAGATCCGCGCTGGAAGAACGCCGACTCCTCGATCTTCCTGAATCTGGCCCTCGAAGAAATTCAGAATGCGGGCTATCGGATTGTCAACGTGGATACGACGCTCATTCTCGCCGCCCCCAAAATCTCGCCCATTGCCGGCGACCTTCGTGAGCGCGTGGCTGAGTTGCTCGACGTAAAACCGGGCGCTGTGGGGGTCAAGGCAAAAACACCCGAAGGGCTAGGCGCGGACCATGTGGCCCAGGCCCATGCCGTGGTGCTGCTGGAACAGGTCGAGGATCCGACCGAGCTGAAAAGCATGACTGCGGTCATTGAAAACCAGAAGCAACTGGAAGACGTGGTGAGAGACCTGGTGAGCCAGGTGCATGGCGCTCCCGCCGTCCACAAAACGCCCTTCGATACCGAAGATATTACTTAGAAAGGCTCTGACTAAGCTCAAAAGCGTTACCTAAGGGGCTAAAGCCCAACTGATTTTTGAGCAATTTGCGCGGCACGGCTGAAGCCGTGCCCTTACGGGACAATGCACTTAAATCAGAGACTCGTAGAAATACAAATGAGGAAATATGCTGTACGCTGAAGCGCATTCTACTCTGCGAGGCTGCTCCAATGGACCAGAATCAGATGCATGCGCTTCAGGTCATGATGGTCTTCCTGCCGATCCTTATTCTTATCGGTTCACTCATCGTCATCATCCCTTACTGGATGATCTTCAAGAAGGCCGCTTTCCCTGCTTTTCTCGGCATTCTTATGGTCGTTCCGCTGGTCAACATTGTGCTGCTTTATGTCCTTGTGTTCGCGCAATGGAAGGTGACTCCGCAGTATGTAAACGTATGGCAGGCGCCTGGCTATCCACCGCAGTCTTAAGCATAAGCAGAGCCATTTGGCGAACTGTCGCGGAGTCCCGTAGCATCAGAGTGAAAACCTTCACTTTAGATGCCAGATACAGCAAGCAAACCTCGCGTCCGTTTTGCGCCTTCTCCCACCGGCTATCTCCATGTTGGCGGCGCCCGCACTGCGCTTTTCAACTGGCTCTTCGCGCGCCACTTCGGCGGAACCTTCGTCCTGCGCATTGAAGACACTGACTTCGAACGCTCTTCTGAAGAAATGGTTGAAGGCATTCTCGAAGGGATGCGCTGGATCGGCCTGAACTGGGATGAAGGCCCGTTTTACCAGTCGAAGCGGCTTGACCTTTACCGCGCGACGGCGCAAAAACTGCTTGCCGGTGGCCATGCCTATTACTGCTTCTGCACTAAAGAAGAGCTGGAGCGTCCGCCGATGTATGATCGCCGCTGCCGCCAGATCGACGCAGCCGTCGCCGCCACGCGCAAAGCTGCGGGAGAAGCCTGCGCCGTGCGTTTTGCCGTCCCCGAAGGCGGCGCGACCAGCTTCAATGACGCGGTCTTCGGCGAGGTGGAATTCTCAAACGCTGAGATCGAAGACTTCGTGCTGCTCCGCTCCGACGGGATTCCGACTTATCACCTCAGCGTGGTTGCCGACGACATCGATATGCGTCTCACGCACATCATTCGCGGCGCGGACCATATTTCGAACACGCCCAAGCAGGTGCTCCAATATCGCGCCCTTGGGGTGGACATGCCTGTCTTCGCGCATGTGCCGCTCATCCTCGGACCGGACAAATCGCGGCTCTCCAAGCGCCACGGCGCTACCAGCGTCATCGCCTATAAGGAAATGGGTATTGTTCCCGAGGCATTCCGGAATTTTCTTGCCCTGCTTGGCTGGACGCCAGGAGCGACAAAGAAAGACCGCGAGATTTTCAGCTCTGACGAACTGATCAGCCTTTTTTCGCTCAATGGCATCTCGAAATCAAATGCGGTCTTTGATAACGACAAGCTGGCCTGGTTCAACGCCGAATATATCCGCGCCTATGACCCAGCAAAACTGCTCCCGCTGATTGAAGAAGAGTGGGCAAAGGCACAACTTAAATCAGATCGCACGAAAGATGAAGTGCTGGCGACCATCGATCTTGTCAAGCCCCGCGCGCGCAAGCTAAAAGACTTCGCCACAGCCTTTCGAGCTTACTTCAGCGACGACTTTGACTACGATCCGGCTGCCGTTACTAAATTTCTGAAAGTGGATGCGGTGCGCGCCCTGCTTGTCGAACTGGCAGCGCGCTACGAAACTTTGGCGAAGTTTACCGAGGTGTCCACCGAGCAAGTTCTCCGCGCCTTTGCTGAAGAAAAGGTTGTGAAGGCAGGAGCGCTCATCAACGGCGCGCGCGTCGCGCTTACCGGGCAGGCCGTAGCGCCGAGTTTGTTTGCCGTGATGGTGAATTTGGGAAAAGAGCGTGTGGTGAAGCGCCTGGCGGCTGCTCAGGGTATTCAGTAAACCTGGGTTGCTGAATGCGGGCAAATTCCAATCAAGAGCTAATTGTTGTGCAGCCCGAAACGAAAAGCAGATCCTTCGCTACACTCAGGATGACATCGCTGAAGGGTGGGTATTACCTGGCAATCACGCTAACCGCAACTGGGGCCGTCTTTGGGGGATAGCAGGAATGGGCGTCGCAAGCCTGATATCGCAACGCAGCCTGCACCAGATGGTCGCCGCGCTGCGCCGTAACATGCGCGCGCAAAATAAATTCGCCGGTATATACGCTTAATTTGTCGCTGGGACTGAACGCCGGCGAATAGTCCGCGCCTGCGGGGAAATCTATGCTGGCCACATTTACTCCGGTTGGTTCTTCAACCATCAACTGCGTTGGGATGAGGCTCTTTTCACGCGGCGTGTGGGAGTTTATATGCAATCCGTCGTTCACGCGGAAATGCAGTTCCACTATGCTAGGTTTGCCAGCCGGGAGCGTGACCTGCTCCGGGTAAAGAAACCGCACCAGCTGATGGTCGTTAGGCTTGGACTCAGTCTGCCATGCCAGCTTCTGCGCGACGGCGCATGACAGGCCCAGGCAGAACACGCCTGCCAGAAAAACACTCCACACGCGACGCATTATGCTCCTCCGCTCGCGAGCGCTTTCTTGATATTGCTCTCAAGCTCGTCGCGATCATGCAGGCCCACGGTGTACGCAATCACCTTGCCGCTGCGGTCGACAAAGAACGACGTCGGCAGCACGTCAACTCCGCCATAGGGATGCGAGATGGAATCGCCGTCAATCAGCACCGGATAGTCGATGTGCATATCGCTGATGAACTTGGCGATGTCGGCCTTGTCTTGCGCATTCTGCTTCTTGTCGTCTTTATC
>Ga0126371_10006565_pt1 | contig 10358 bp, 8 predicted proteins | sample PanSoiMetaPlot_4_FD_110145 | JGI IMG/M metagenome (GOLD analysis project Ga0126371, IMG submission 110145) | Tropical forest soil microbial communities from Panama - MetaG Plot_4 | ecosystem: Environmental > Terrestrial > Soil > Tropical forest > Bulk soil | place: Panama | collected 2016-02-17
CAATCTCGATGCGTATTCGTTTGGTGCCCGCTGGTACCCAATCATGTTTAGCCGGGCGGGGCTGGCCTGGCACTCGGAATATGCCATCGTCAAATCCGCCAAGACCTCGCAAGTATTCGGCCGCGATGTGTGGAGCAGCAGCGTGTTCTTCGGACTCGATTTCGACTTCTAAAAGGATGGGTCGATGGCAAGAAGGAATTACAACTTTCTACGCGCCTTGAGTCTCGCCCTCTTTCTTCTCCCGGGGCTGACGAGTCCCGCTCAAGAAAGCCACATCGGCAACCTGACCGGGCGCGCCGACCCCGGCAAAAGGTTGTACCACCGCTATTGCATCGGTTGTCATGGCGAGAACGGAGATGGACGCGGCGAAAATGCGCCTCATGTTGACCCGAAACCCCGTGACTTTACGACTGGCACGTTCAAATGCCGCTCCACCCCGTCTGGGACCATTCCTCTCGATTCGGACCTCTATAACACCATTGGGCGCGGCATCTATTCCACGGCCATGCCCCCCTGGGGCCCGCTGACTCGTCAGCAGAGAGCCGACCTGGTCGCGTATGTAAAGTCTTTTTCATCCCGATTCCGAGAGGAAAAGCCCGGATCGCCCCTGGAAATCCCGCAGGAGCCTGCAACTTCCCGGGAAAGTGTCGATCGCGGGCGAGAACTGTACCAAGCAACCATTAAGTGTGCGTTGTGTCATGGCAAAGAAGGACGGGGAGACGGGCCGTCCGCGGCCACGCTCACCGACAACAAAGGACTCCCCATTGCACCCTACGACTTCACGACTTCGACGCATTTTAAGTGCGGGGAGTCTGACGAGGACCTTTATAGGGTTTTGATGACCGGGCTGGACGGCACACCGATGCCCTCTTTCTCCAATTCCCTGAAACCGGAGCAAGCCTGGGACATGATCCATTTCGTGCGCACTCTTCATACCGAATCTCATTGGAGCATCAGAAAGTTGCGCGCGAGAAAGGACACCGAAGTCGATGGCTTCAACGCATTGAAGTGATCGTTGGTACACGCTCGACATTGTTTCCTGTAATGAGAAGGAGGAACACAATATGAAGTCGACTTACTTGATTCTTTCAGCCGCCATGATCGTTTTGCCTTTGGCGCGTTACCTAAATGCGCAATCTGCCGCCAAAGCAGCCGAACGCATTCCCTCGGCGGATACAGGCACCGGAGCTGAATTGTCGGGAAAGGTTGTTCTTGAAGGACAGCCGCCCAAAAACCATTCGATTAACATGGCTGCCGATCCGGAATGCGCGAAATTGCACGCCGGCCCGGCCATGAGCGACGAGATCGTGACAGGGCCACAAAATGCGCTTGAGAATGTGGTCGTTTACATATCCGAAGGCCTGGCCAACGGTTCCTTCGCTCCGCCTAAGGAACCTGTATTGATTGAACAGAAAGGTTGCCAATACTTCCCTCACGTGGTTGCGCTGGAGGCGGGCCAAAAGTTAGAAGTGCGGAACGACGACGCTACCACGCACAATATTCACCCCCTTCCGCTCAACAATCGCGAGTGGAATCAGTCCCAGGCCCAAGGAGTGCCTCCATTCGAAGCCACCTTTGGAAGAGAGGAAATCTCAATCCCAGTGAAATGCAACATCCATCCGTGGATGAAGGGCTATATCGCCGTGTTCAAGCATCCCTATTTCGCCGTTACCGGAAAGGACGGCAAATTTGTTTTGAAAGGAGTTCCTTCCGGCAGCTACAGCATAACGGCGTGGCACGAAAAACTTGGCATTGTCACACACAAGCTCACCGTGGCGGCTCACGAAACGAAAGAAGTCGACTTTACTTTCGACGCCACACCGAAAAATTAGGAAGACCTATCTTCGACAACCGATTCGCGGTTTTTTATTGGGAGAGTCGAATTCTGCCGGGTCCTTCGTCTAAGCGCGGGCTCTGAGCGCCAAGGCTTGCAACCTGTCCGGCAACAGCATGCGCCGATCTTCCAGATGTAGTTTGCCGAGGATGTTCGAGACATGAAACTTAATCGTTCGCTCTGAGGTTCCGGTGAGATGTGAAATCTCCTTGTTCGTTAAACCCCGCATCAAAAACTGAAGTACTTGCCGCTCCCTCGCGGTCAAGGTATTTCCGGTTGACAGTTGCCTCTCGAGAAGCCTCCTTTCGTGTCCTGAAAATGTCTCCAGAACGTCGCGCGATACCCAAAGTCGTCCCTGGAGGATGCTGTCCACGGCCCGGGGCAGTTCTGCGTGCCATGTTTCGTGCAAGTCCACAAACCCGTCCATCCCCCAACAAAACAGACGGCTTTTTTCGGCTAGGTTGCTTGCGGCAGGAGGGAGGAGCGCCAAACACTTACTGCCCGGACAAGTGCTACGACATCGAGCGACCACGGTTCCCAGGTCCAGATTCATCGAACAGGCATCCAAAAGAAAAAACCAAAGAGCCGGAACGTGTTGCGGGTTCCGTACTTCGGAGAGAGAGGGAGGCAGGATTTGAAAAGAGAAACCTTCGGACTGAAAGCTTATTTTCTGTAAGGCATGGATGAGAACAGGGTGAGAGCTAATCAACTGAATTGCAACGTCCATTTCTGCCTGCCTCGCATGTACGGGAAAGTGCTGTACTTGAATTTGCTGGGGCAGGCTGCGAACTAGCTGCTTCCTGAGGTGTGAGTCCTAGAGCACTCGCGAAAACCCGACACGCTTCAAAGTGCGTGCGAGAGAATAGCGCGAATTTTCTTGAATGCAAGAACTTTCTTCCGTTGGTTGGTATACCAACCAACGGAAATGAGCTGTTTTCCCGAGTTGCCTTTGATTCTGAGCGCTTTACTGTCCTCCTTCCAAACACTTTAGGACAGGGTGATCTCAGGTATTTACCGCTGTCCTGTTTCCGGCGAAGAAGTGCAAAAAACCTGAACCAGAAAATCCGCGCCCCAGCCGTTGTGCCGTTTGAGCGCTTCCGCTACTTTGCCGCTTGGTCAGTTGCACAGCGTTAGTGGTCAGGCGGTTTCTCCGGCCTCTGCCGACCTGCCAATGCTTTTCTTTTGCTTCACAAACCAGCCTTCACAACATGGAGGTGAATGAATGTACTACAACGTTTTTGGCGAGAAAGTTTCCAAGCGACGGTTCAAGGAGATGTGCGAAGCCGCCAAGAACCGGCGCGAATTGATTGCTGCCGGACTAACCAGCAGGCGCGACCTCATGAAAATGGGGCTGCTTACTGCGGGGGGCATGTTGGTGGCCAAGAGCGGCTTGAGCGCCAGGGCCCAGACTCAAAGTCAGGCCCCTGCGCCCGCGGGCCCGGCCACCCGAACCAACAAGCCGCCGAGTTCCGGCCAGAATACGAGTCCAGGTACAAACCAGAACTGCGTGCCGGGCAACCAGACGCAGAGCCCGACCACCAAGCCATTTGTGACGCCGCTGCCGATTATGCCTATAGCCGCCAAAACGGCGCTCTCGACATTTGACCCCCAGCCGACCAATGCCCCGAACACCTCGAGCGGAGCCGACGGAAGCGAGCATCGCGCCTTCACCCACCAGGGGCCGGATCGCTTTCCTGGCCAGTTCCCGAACGCCAACGCGCTGGGGAACAACTATTACAAGTTCCACCAAAGGCAGTTCACCACGAACCAGATGTCGCCCCAACTTCCGGCTCAGACCATCTGGGGTTTTGACGACGGCACGCACGGACCCATGAGCCCCGGGCCGACCTATCAGGCTTTCTATGGCACGCCGCAGATGACTCGGAACATCAACTCGCTGCCCAACATCAACCAAGTAAACAACACCGGCTTCGGGTTCCCTTCCGTTTCGACCCACCTGCACAACGCTCACAACCCCTCCGAGAGCGATGGCAACCCCTGCGACTTCTATGCCAACGGCCAGTTCTGTGATCAGTATTATCCCAATGTATTGGCGGGATTCAGCACCGGGCAGTTTGGAACCAGCGGTGACATCAATGAGTCCCTAGCCACGTTGTGGTATCACGATCACCGCGTGGATTTCACCTCGCAGAACACCTACAAAGGTCTGACCGGCTTCTATTGTTTGTTTAACAATCTGGACACGGGCGACGAAAGCACCGGCTTTCATCTCCCCAGCTTCCCGGCGTTCGATATCCCGCTGCATTTCAGCGACAGAGTTTTCGATCCGAACACCGGCGACCTGGTGTTCGACCTGTTCAATCTGGATGGCATCCTGGGAGACAAATTCCTGGTGAACGGTGTCATCCAGCCTTTCCTCCAAGTAGAGCCGCGCCGTTATCGCTTCCGTCTGTTGGACACCGGTCCCTCACGCTTCTACCAATTCTTCCTCACGGGCAACATCAGTTCCAACCCGACGACCAATCCGTTCTGGCTCATCGGCACCGATGGCAACCTGATTCCTGCCCCCGTCCAAGTCACGAGCGTGCGCATAGGGCCGGCCGAGCGCGTGGACATCATCATTGACTTCAGCAGCCTTGCCGGCCAGACGGTGTATCTCGAGAACCGCCTGAGCCAGCTCAACGGCCAAGGACCGGTGGCAGTGGACAGCCAGCTCTTTACCCAAGATGAGGCCGTTAACACCGAATGCTCGGGTGTTCTCGCCAAAACCACGCCTGCAATCAAGATGGCGGGTGCTGGCGACCTGGTCCTGCAATTCCAGGTCAGCGGCAAAGCGGTCCGTGACGGGAGCGCAGATCCTAGAACGCAGACGTTCTACAGCCTGCCGACCACGACAGACACTCCGCGGATCGTGCGAACCTTCAAGTTCGACCGGCTCAACGGACAGTGGTCCATCAACGGCCAGTTCATGGATTGCGGCATCGGTCCCAGCGGCTTCTCCGAAAAGTTCCGCTTCACGGTCCAGGAGAACAGCTCGGAGCACTGGCTTTTGACCAACCTCACTGGCGATTGGACCCACCCGGTCCACATCCACCTCGAGGAGCACCAGATCCTGAGCCGCAACCGCAAGGCTCCAACCGTAGCGACCGATCTTGGGCGCAAAGACGTAACTCAGTTACATCCCAACGAGCGCGTGGAGCTCTTCTTCCGCTTCCGCGATTGGCTGCATAAGTACCCGATCCACTGCCACAACGTGGTCCACGAAGACCACGCCATGATGGCCCTGTGGCACATCGAGGCCACCGGCGACAACATCCAGGTGCCTTGATCAACTGCTGCAACAAATTGCCCCCGCACAGTAACTGCTGTGCGGGGCGCGGAAAAGGAGATTCGATCATGTCAGATTTTTCAAGACGAAGGTTTATAAGGCTCACGGCAGCCGCTCCCCTGGCGGCCGGCGTTCTTAGCTCGACCGCTCTCACCGAGACCGGCAAATCGTTTTCGCCGGTCCCTGGTAAGGCCTCGCCCGCCGCGAAAGCCGGCAGATCATTTGTCCCGATGACGCAGGAGATTGCACGCAAGCGCATCCAGGAGCAGCATCTGCCGAACCTTCCCATGCTCACCCATGAGGGCAAGCGAGTTCTTTTCTACGACGATTTAGTCAAAGACAGGGTCGTTACCCTCAACTTCTTCTACTCCCATTGCGACGAGATTTGCCCATTGGTCACCGCCAATCTCGTCAAGGTACAGAAGCTGCTGGGCGCTCAAGTAGGCCGGGACATCCACATGTATTCCTTTACCCTGAAACCGGAAGAGGACTCAGTCGATGTCATCCGAAACTACCGCAAAAAGTTCGGAGCCAACTGGACCTTCTTGACCACCACGCCCGACGCTATGGAAAAACTCCGCAAAGCGATCGGTTTCAGTTACCCGGATCCGAAAATCGACGCCGATAAGACCCAGCACATCGGCAATGTCCGCTACGGCAACGAGCCCCTGATGTATTGGGCGGCTTGTCCAGGGATGGCTCGTGCCGAATTTGTGGCGGAATCGTGGCAGTGGATGATTCACCCCCGGTAAGAACGGGCGCCAAGCGCCCGGCGGGGCCCGGAGCGCTTAGCGCATGTTATTGGCTATCGAACAAATTTCGATTTGCGGTCGCGGCCCTGCGCGACCCGAGGAGGATAAGGTGGTAAAGAACGTATTGAGGAAAGGAATTTTCGTATGTGGCTTTGTGCTGATGGCGGCAGAACTTGCCTCGGCCCAAAGCTTTACTAAAATCAACCCGCCGCCCTGCGACTTTAGTGACGCGTTTTACAATAACAATGGCATTCTCACATCGAACACGGCAACGCAAACCGCTGAACTGGCTACCGAGCCCGACGGTCGGTTTGGTACCTTCCGCCAGACCGGTCCGCCGGCAACCGGCTCGCAGGTAAACTGGGTGGCGGACGCTACCGATTGCAGCGCCACGGACCCCACCCGCCGCGATTTCCGCATTCTGGCGACCACCGGCGGCAACTCGGACGATAACAACAGTCCCTTCACCTGCGTTGATCTCGGCACCATGGCTCCCCCCGCATGCGCCAATCAGCCTGCGGTACCCGAGACGCTGGAGTTCATCTCCATTCTCGGCTTCCTGCACGCCCAACCAAGCACCTTCGAGAACGACTTCACTACCAATGAAGGCGACAATACCATCTCCATTGTTCAAGGTACCGACGCGGCGGGGAATGTGACGGGCCTCAACCCGCGCGGGATCAGCATGGAGTACATTGTCAGCAACTTTGAAGCGTACGCGAAGGTTAAACAACAGGTAGGAGTGGATAGTCACGGCAATCCGATTTTTGCTTTGAATCCCTGCGCGGCGGACATGGCCGATCCCACCCTGGCGCCCCTCCAGCCCTGCTTCTCGGTGGCTGACACCAAAGATTCGAATGGCAACACCATTTCCGACGTTGCCACTCCCAACCTCGCCCTAAATTGGAGGTTTGCCACCAACCGCAACGCCATGGACGGCAGCGACAACAACTGCATCACCCAAAATGATCAAGCCTGCAAACATAAAGGGAGTTTCAGCGACAGCCCGTTTGGTTATTTCTGCGACGACGAGCTGGGCATGTGGATCATCACTTACTTCTGGTTCACACAGCCTCCTGGGAGCCCCAACAACGCGACCTGTGCTTCGGTTTACCAAAACATCGGCGCGAAGAATGGCTTCAACTCCGAGGGATACCCGGTGATTCTGACCGCCGACGAGCTGAACAACCAACTTGAGGCCCATGGATGCGGCCAGGAGGGGAAAGAGAATACAGCAGGTACCGACCTAGGTGCCGTCTGGCTAATCTGTCCCGCGATTCCCGACCCGCGTAACGGAGCGATAGCTCCCGACGCATTCCTGGATGTGGCGTCGAAAAACAGCTTGCTCGATCCGTTCGTTCAGCAGAACTTCAATTGCTTGCAGCAGACCGGAAAGTTCTGCTTCGAGGCCTCTGTCGAGTAAGTTCCGATGAGGCACTAAATCAACTCACTTGATTCCACCCCTGGCTGGCAGGTCCAGTCAGGGGTGGGTTTTCGCTTGAATGACCCGGTGCCAAAGAGGGTACCCACATGACTCGCACTACGCCTCGTACGACTCCTCGACGTGAATTCCTCCGATGGGCGGCAGGCGCCGCCGCTTTCGGCCCCTTCTTTCACTTCCCCGCTCGTGCTCGCGCAAGCCAGAGGACTCTGAAGGTCGCAAAATGGGCCCATTTCCTGCCGGAATATGATCAGTGGTTTGTGAATGTGCTCGCCGCCGAGTGGGGCAGGCACAACGACACGAAGGTTACCGTTGACGTCATTCCTTTAGAGCAAATTCGTGATCGCGCATTCGCCGAAGTCAAGGCTGGGAAAGGGCATGACATGTTCATGTTCCCTTGGCCCCCTGCCGAGTTCTGCCAGCACGTGATTGATCACCGCGACATCTACCAAGCGGTGGCAGGCAGGGCTGGAGCTATCCAGCAGCTCGCACACAGATCAACGTTTGATTTCACTGCCAAAACCTACTTTGCTTTTACCGATTTCTGGATCCCCTCTCCGTTTCAATTCCTCGAGGACTACTGGGCCCCGATCCGTATGGGCGCCGGTCCGGTGCATTACAACGGCCTGCTGGGGGGCGCCAAAGAAATACGCGAGAAATTCAAAGTGCCGTGTGGTTTGGCCTTCTCGCCGACCCTCGAAGGGAACGTCACTTTGCACACCATACTCTACGCCTCCCGGGCATGGATATTTGACGGAACCGATGTGCTCTTCAACAAGAACGCGTTTGCGAAGAACACCTTAAGCTTCATTCAAAGGTTGTATCAGCAGGCAGGAGCACCGGAGCAGCTTACTTGGGGGCCTGCTGGAAATGTCCACGCCATGTTGTCTCGAAAGACTTCCTGCAGCATGAATGGCATAAGCCTTGCCAGGACGGCGGAAAAAGAAGCTCCTGAAGTGGCAAAGAACATCAGACTAGAGCCGCCTCTGATGGGGAGAAACGGGATGGGGGTGACTGCTTTGCCTCACGTCACCAACTGCTCTGCCGTTTGGAAATTTGCGCAAAATCAGGAGGCGGCCAGAAAGTTCGTCGCCGACTTGGTCGACAGCTCGCGGGCCAGTTATGAGCAATCGAAGGGTGTCAATCTTCCCATCTATCCCAAAGCAGTTCCCGATTTCATCCTCCGGATTGAAGACGATCCCCAGGCTGATCCTCCATCCAGGTACGCGCCGTTGAAGGATGCACTGCACTGGACACCCAACCTCGGCGTACCAGGAATGGCCAACCCGGCGTTTATGGAGATTTTCAATACCTCTGTCGTGCCGAGAATGGTCGCCAAAGTCCTTAAGGGCGAGCAGAGCGCGGAAGAAGCTGCTGCCGCTGGCGCTCACGAGATGCAGAGAATCGCTGATAAGTGGAAGCAGGCCTGAAGGAGGAGGCAATGGTGATTAAACTGCGTATGTGCAAGCTCATTCGTTTGACGGTTTTGCTGGCGCTGGCCGTTTCGCCGCTGGTGGCCACCGCCCCATTGCCTCGCAAATCATCTGAGCTCACCTTCTATGAACCCGGTGGCAAAACGACTTTGCTCTCCAGTTTCAAGGGCAAGGTGGTGGTCGTCGAGTTTCTCTTTGTCGGATCCCAGCACTGTCTGCGTGTCGCCGCCACCATCAACGCACTGAACAGCGAGTTCGGCACTCAGGGCTTTCAGCCTGTGGCCATAGCCTTTGGCCGCGATGCCAGCGTGGCGAACATCTACCTAATTTCCCAAAAATTAAAACTCACTTATCCGCTTGGCTATGCAAGCAACGAGGAGGTGGATACCTTCCTGGCTCGTGGGAAGAGCGAAGTGTTAAACATTCCCCAAGTCGTGGTGATCGATCGTGCCGGCATGATTCGCGCGCAAAGCGGCGGGAAAGGTGGAAACCCAGCTCTAGAAGATGAGAGCTCTCTCCATGCTTTCATCGACCGCCTTCTCAAGGAAGAACCGCATCATTCCCAGAAACCTCCTGCCTCCCCTAACCGCAGAGCCAAGAGTTGACACGCAGCCTTAGACAAAAGCAAACACTCATTCCGCGGGCAATCTTGAGTTCCCTTCTGCTCCATGAGCCACCGGACCAAGCGCGCTCTGGCCTTCAGAAGTCGTTTCTTAAGAAAGCGGGCCAGCGGTAAGCCCCCTAAATCGCGGCAGGTCGGGCATCACGGCAACGTGCAATCCGCGCTCGCTCGGCTCATCTTTGGTTGTTCTGGTTATTGGAGACCACCCAGATATCCAGCACGGCGGTATTGTCGTCCACGGTCGCAAAAATGAATCCATCATCGAGTGCTCGAACAGCAAGCCCGAATGCTGATCCCGCCACAGGGTCAACCGAGAACTCGGAGACAAATCGGCCGCCAGGCGTAAACTCAACGACCTCGCTCTGGTGGTTCGGGTCAGGGTTTACCGCGTCGCCCTGCGTCGAAATCAAGTCACCATTGGGGGCCAATGCCAATCCCAACGGTCCATGTAAATGAACTTGATCTTGAACCACCCTGTGCCCCATACCCGCGTCGGTGCTTCTGAAGCTGGCATTGCGAATCGCAAAGATGGCGTTATCCCCCGTGGATGAGACGTACAACGTGTCCGTTTCCCGGTTCAAGGCCACACCCGTAGGCCCAACCACGAATGCCGCAGGATCGCATCGATGAACGTATCCTGACGCGATTTGCGTTTCTCTGATAACGACGACTCCGCCGCCTTCAACAAGCAGGTCGAGCCGGGTAACGGTCCCGCTGAGTGCATTAGCAACGAAAACTTGCGCAAATCGCCCTTCATCCCGCACCGTCAAATCCCACGGACCATTCAACAAACTTGCATCGGTCAGTTGCCCGGCAAGATTCCCGTTCTTATCAATGATCAGCAGGCCGCCCTGGCCGACATTTTGAGTAGGGCCGCTCTCCGCAACACATGTTCCTGAACCGTCCGTGCTCGGCAGATTTCCGACGAGAACGAAGCCGCCCTTGAGAACGCCCAAGGCGGTCGTGAGGCCGAGTCCTTGCTGGCCC
>Ga0126371_10006566_pt1 | contig 10358 bp, 6 predicted proteins | sample PanSoiMetaPlot_4_FD_110145 | JGI IMG/M metagenome (GOLD analysis project Ga0126371, IMG submission 110145) | Tropical forest soil microbial communities from Panama - MetaG Plot_4 | ecosystem: Environmental > Terrestrial > Soil > Tropical forest > Bulk soil | place: Panama | collected 2016-02-17
CTCGTGATAGCTGTCTTGCGTGGTCGCGAAGCCGGAGCGGTACACGCCATTGTTGACCGTCGCGTAGACCAGCTCGTTGATCTCGTCGATCTGCGGTCGCAAGTGCTCAGGGTACAGGTCGTACTGGCTGCTCGCCCAGCCGGTGAACTGTGTGTCCAGGTCAATGGTGATGTCGGGAAAGTTGTTGCTGACGATCTTGCCCTCGCGCTTGTCCCACAGCACGGGTACCGAGACGTGCCCGTCGTAGCCAGGCTCGGTCGCCTCGTAGGCATCTCTGAGCATTGAGAACCCGTTCACCGGGTCGAGGTCGTACCCGTCGCCCGCGCGGAACGCCCAGCCTCGGCCGTCCCTGACCGGATCGACCGCGGACAGCGAGATCACATCCTGCAAGCCAAGTAGCTCGCGGACGATCGCCGAGCGGTGGGCCCACGGGCAGGCCCAGGAGATGTACAGGTGATAGCGGCCAGGCTCGGCCAGGTATCCGCTCGAGCCGTCGGCGGTGACCCGGCCCCGGAAGGGATAAGCCGCGCGGACGAACTCGCCAGGCTTGGCGCCGGAAGAGGGCGCGGGGCGCTTGGGGCGGAAATCGCCGTAGTCACCAAATGTTGCGAAATCAACAGGGCTTGCTCCGCTTGCCTGCGTCGTGCTCGTCATCGCTGCCCTCCCCTGCGCCACGGCCATGCTCTTCACTGGGAGCAACCGTTAGCCCGACGGACCAATTCCGGCGTCTAAGAGCCTGGCAGCGTCATCAGGTCAGCAGCAAGCCGGCAAGTTGGACTGACAGGCGGCCGGCTGATTTCCCACGCCGTGGCTGCGGAAGGATAGGCGCGTGAGCAATGACGCCTCGGCCAGAGTGACCGAGCCGGCTGAGCCAGCTGAACCTGGAGTGCCAGCTGAAACCGCGGTGCCAGCCGAGCCCGCGGAGCCAGCTGAACCCCAGGCCGTCCTCGCGCCGCTGACCGGCAATGCGATCTTCCTCGTAGCCGTCGTCAACTCCGACGCTGAGAGCGAAGACACCGCCAGGGGCCTGTGCGCGGACGTTGCGGCTCTCGTGCGCGCTGTTGGATTCCGCGACCTGACCGGCCACCTGACGTGCGTGACCGGCATAGGCGCGAGCGCCTGGGACCGGCTCACCGCTCTGCCCCGGCCAGCTGGCCTGCACCCGTTCCGTGAGTTTCTGGCGGGCAATCGGTACGCCATCGCCACACCAGGTGACCTGCTCTTCCATATCCGGGCTACCCGGATGGACATGTGCTTCGAGCTCGCCAGCCAGATCACCAGCAGGCTCGAGGGCGCGGCAACGATCGTGGACGAGGTACACGGTTTCAAGTACTTCGACGAGCGGGACCTGCTGGGATTTGTCGACGGCACCGAGAACCCGACCGGTGCCGAAGCGGTCAGGGCAACGCTGATCGGGGCCGAGGAACCCGCCTACGCCGGCGGCAGTTATGTGATCGTGCAGAAGTACCTGCATGACCTCGTCGCGTGGAATGCGCTGCCCGTTGAGGCTCAGGAGAAGGTCATCGGGCGGACGAAGCTCACCGACATCGAACTCGACGATTCGGTCAAGCCGACGTCGGCACATAACGCCCTTACCACGATCGTGGCAAACGGCGAGGAAATCGACATCGTCCGGGACAACATGCCGTTCGGCCACGTCGGCAGCGGCGAGTTCGGCACCTACTTCATCGGGTACGCACGATCACCGGCCACGACCGAACAGATGCTGGAAAACATGTTCATCGGTTCGCCGCCCGGTAACTACGACAGGATTCTGGATTTCAGCACCGCGGTTACCGGCACGCTGTTCTTCGTGCCGTCGCAGACACTGCTCGATAGGTTCGACGACCTCGGCAGTGCCGACACGGCCGACGAAGTCGAGCCAGCCGGGGCGTTTGCCTCCGCGCAGTCCCGGCGATCTGCACAGCCCTTCCAATCTGCAAAGTCTGTCCGACTCGCGAGCGATGGCTCGCTCAACATCGGCAGCCTCCGAGGAGACGCATCGATATGAACAACCTGCACCGCGAGCTAGCGCCCATCTCGGACGAGGCCTGGACGCAGATCGAGGAGGAAACGGCCAGGACGCTGAAGCGGTACCTCGCCGGCCGGCGCGTGGTCGACGTGCACGGGCCCGAGGGAGTCGCGGTGTCCGCCGTTGGCACCGGTCACCAGCGGAGCATCGATTCGCCCGCCGACGGGGTGCGCGCCAGGCAGCGCGAAGTGCTGCCGTTTGTCGAACTGCGCGTGCCATTCACGCTGAGCCGGGAGCAGATCGATGATGTGCTGCGCGGCTCGCAGGACTCGGACTGGCAGCCGGCGAGGGACGCGGCCAGGCTGATCGCCCAGGCCGAGGATCAGGCGATCTTTGCGGGCTACGGCGCTGGCGGCATCGGCGGCATCGTGCCAGGCGCGAGCAATCCGCAAATGGCCCTGCCGACGGCACTGCCGGACTACCCGATGGCGTTCGCGCGCGCAGCAGGCCAGCTTCGCTCCGCTGGCGTCGACGGGCCGTATTCCGCGGTGCTCTCTGCCGAGGCGTATACGGCCGTCAGCGAAGCGAGCGACCACGGCTATCCGATCATCCGGCACCTGCGAAACGTGCTCGACGGCGAACTTATCTGGGCTCCGTCGATCACCGGCGCAGTGGTACTAACCACCCGCGGCGGCGACTTCGGCCTGCACCTCGGCCAGGACCTGTCGATTGGATACGACTCGCACACCGCTACCGAGGTCGTCTTGTACCTGCAGGAGAGCTTCACGTTCCAGCTCATCACCAGCGAGGCCGCAGTCTCCCTGACACCGGCAGGCTAGGTTCTGCTGGCCGCGGAGCGCAGCCGCCCGCCAGCCCTCGGCAACTAGTTCGGGCTGTACGGCATGTTGCGCAGATCGGGCGCCGGCGTTGCGGTCAGGGATCGGAGCATCTGACATTCCCTGGCCAGCAACCCGCGCTCGGCAGTCAGCCGCCGCAGGGCATCCGGCTCTTCGAGCAGGCTCTGCTTGACCGGCAAGTCGACCACGACGGCAGCAGCGACCAGGTACGACATGAGCATGGGCTCGTCCGGCAATTCCGGCAGGGTGACGCGAACACTACCGCGTTCCGATATCAGATCTAGGTAGGTACGGAACGCCTCCTGCACGGCGGGGACGACGGCAGCCGCGGCGGCCTCGCCGCCCACATCCTCGGGGAGCATCCCGACGTCGCCCTGCAAGTACGGCGCCGCCTCGCCAACGTCCAAGAGATCAAACCGCTCATTGCCAACTGCGATCAGGTCGTACCGACCGTCTTCGTACCGCTCGACCTGGCGCAGGCTGGCTGTGCAGCCAGTCCGATACAGCGCCCGCACACCATCGACTCCGGTCTCGCGGCCGTGCCGGATCGCGATGATCCCAAACTGGCGAGGCTCGGGCTCGGCCAGCAAGTCAGCGACTAGCTCGCGATAGCGATCCTCAAAGATGTGCAGCGGCATGACCTGGCCGGGGAAGAGCACCGTGCCCAGCGGGAACAGCGGCAGCTTAGTGCTCATATCAGCGACACTAGTTCTCCCCCAGCGCTGCGGCCAAACCTGTCGACAGTGGGCTGCCGCGAGCGTCAGCCCGGCATCTCCGGCCTACGCTAGGTGCCACTGTTAAGCCGTGCGACCAGACCCAGTTAGGCCCGCGTGCCAGCGCCGAAATCCAGCTCAGTGGCGTCTTTCGTGCCCAGCAGCCCGATCCGGGTGCTGGTGCTCGCACACGGTTATCCATGGCCGGACGACTCCCGTTCAGATGACGAGCTGGCCGAATATGCACGTGCGGCCGTTCGGCGCTGGCAGCCGTTCGCCTCAGCGCACCGGGCGATCGTCATAGCGCCCGCGTTTGGCGGGTCGGAATTCGCCGGTTACCGGGAGATGCGGGGCCAGCAGATTAATCCGGACGAACTGGTGAATGCGCTGGCGGACGAGGCAGGCGAACGCATGCCGGGATTCAGCGGCACATTCAGCCTGCACGGGCATTCGGCGGGAGCGCAGTTCGCCGCGCGTTACCTCGTCGCTCATCCGGAGCGGCTGGATGTCGTCGTGCTCAGCGCCCCGTCCACCTATCCGCTGCCGGACCCGGCCATCCCGTGGCCCAATGGCATGGGGGCGTCGGTCAGCACCGACCTTGGCGCGCCGTCCGAGCCAGGAGGGGCTAGCCGCGCGACCGCGTCGTTGCTGGCCCCGAGCCCAGCGGGCTGGCTGGCCGCAACGAGCGACGTTGCGGTAACCGTCCTCGTCGGGTCGCTAGACACCGAGCGCCGCCCGCGCGTGCCTGGTCAACTCGGCTCGACGAGGATCGAGCGCGCAGTCGCGTGGGTCGACAGCATGCGCCGCCACGCTGAGGCCAGCGGCCGGAATCCCACGATCGAGCTGGTCTTGGCCCCCGGTCTCGCCCATGACGAAGAGGCACTGACTGGCCCCGCTCAGGAGATACTCGCCGACCGGTGGAGCCGCTCCCAGGCCTAGGGGACCGCGGCTCTAGGCGACCAGGGCCTGGACGAGGGGCCGGTTGTGCCTGGGCATGTCCCGTAGGCCGTTGCGCACCGTGATCGCGGCGTCGATGATCAGGCAGGCCTTCGCCGTCTCAGCCGCTATGTGGTCGACCTCGCCCAGCTTGGCCCACGAGAGCCACGCGGCAACTTCTGCCCACGAGTACAGGCTGGCGCGCTCACGGGGCACGACCGGCAACGGGAAGTTGCCCGGCCCGCGCTGACCGGAGATCCAGTACCTGACGGATGCAGTCGTGACCTTCGCGCGGTCAGCTATCTCCGTTGGGGTGATGCGGTCCTCCACTACACCGGTCACCTTCATCCCGGCAGCTTCTACGTCCTTGACCGCGGAGACGACCGCCTGCACCGCGTCCTCAGCCTCCCGCGAGAACATGATCTTGCCACCTCGTTGACCTGCCTGAACCGTCGCATCAATGCCATCGGCGGCGGTGAGCACGTCGCCAAGAGACTCGACGTTATCTTCAGACACAGGCCCGGCCACTTCAACATCGAACCAGTAGACGTTCATTCGCTCCCCCAGTGCCGCAGCGGATCAGTGCCTTCCGGATCTTCGCGGCTTCGCGCTCCGGAACCCTCGGCGTGCCGTAGACGCTCAGAGGGTCACACCCATTAGCGCCGCCCGGACAATACGCAATCGCATAAGCGTGCGCGTGGCCTCGGGTGAGCTTGATCCGCCATCCGGCCGCCTCGAGATCATGTATGGCCGAGACAATCTCCTTTGGAGGCATGTTACCTCAAACGCAACTCAAGTTGTTTTGAAGGAACGCTATTGATCGCCTCTGACATTTGGGCTGAGCGGGACTTCGTGCGCCGGAGGGCGGGCAAGGCGGCGCGTCAGTGGGTCCCCGACTTGCCGCCGGCGTTAACTTGATGGGCCGCGTTGGGCGGCACCGGCTAGAATCGGTGGCAACAGGCGACGATCCGGCTATCACCGGGGAGCTTCCGGAAGAACGGGCTGCTCAGCCATCCATGGCGGGCAGCCTGAGTAGAACCGGGCGGGTCCGGCCCGTCATAGCCGGCCAGACGAGCGGTCGCGGGAGTCCGACCGCCTCAGGCGCTTACTGAGCGCCTGGTGCGGGTGGTTGACGGCGGCAAGCGAGGTGGTACCGCGGTGCGTCCGCGCGGGAGCGGGCGCGTCGTCCTCGCAGCACCTGCCGAACACCCGCTCCAAGGACGAACCGCCGATGACCGTTTATCCCCGCGCGGAGACCGCAAAGGCTGCTGGCCAGCCTCAGAGCGGCGTGCCGTCGCAGCCGAGCTTCCCCGATCTCGAGGAAGGCGTGCTCGCCTACTGGGCGGATAACGACACCTTCCTGGAGACAGTCAGGCGCCGGCCGGCCGACGACGACTTTGTCTTCTACGACGGGCCGCCGTTCGCGAACGGCTTGCCGCACTACGGTCACCTGATCACCGGCTACGTCAAGGACGTCGTGCCTCGGTTCCGGACCATGCAGGGGAAGCGAGTCGAGCGCCGGTTCGGCTGGGACTGCCACGGACTGCCTGCGGAGGTCGAGGCGGAACGATTGCTCGGCATCTCCGGCAAGGCCGAGATCCTGGCGATGGGCATCGACAGGTTCAACGAGGCGTGCCGCGAGTCGGTGCTGCGATACACCCGTGAATGGCGCGAGTACGTGACCAGGCAGGCCCGCTGGGTGGACTTCGATCACGACTATAAGACGCTCGATCTGTCCTACATGGAGAGCGTCATGTGGGCGTTCAGGCAGCTGTGGGACAAGGGCCTGGTCTACGAGGGCTTCAAGGTGCTGCCGTATTGCTGGCGGTGCGAGACCCCGCTCTCTAACCACGAACTGCGCATGGACGACGACGTCTACAAGGACAGGCAAGACCCGTCGGTCACCGTGCGATTCAAGCTAGAGACCGGTGAATGGCTGCTGGCCTGGACTACGACTCCGTGGACGCTCCCGTCCAACCTGGGGGTAGCCGTCGGCGCCGATATCAGCTACACCGTGCTGGAAAAGGATGGCGAGCGGTACATCCTGGCACGCGACCGCCAGGCGGCCTATGAGCGGGAGCTAGAGGGCGCCGCGGTAGTCGGCATGCTGAGCGGGACTGAGCTAGTCGGCCGCCGGTACGAGCCGCTCTTCCCCTATTTCACCGACGCTGGCAAGTTCAGCACCGACAACGCCTTCCAGGTGATCTTGTCGGATGAGGTCACCACCGAGGACGGCACCGGCGTCGTCCACATGGCGCCCGCCTATGGCGAAGCCGACGCCGTGGCTTGTAACGCGGCCGGGATCCCGACCGTGCTGACCGTCGATGAGCACGCCGTATTCACCAGTGTGGTACCCGACTTCGCGGGGCAGCACGTCTTCGACGCCAACCCTGGTATCACTGCCAAGCTGCGAGACCAGGGCAGTCTGGTGCGGACGCAGTCTTATACGCACTCCTACCCGCACTGCTGGCGGTGCCGTAACCCGCTGATCTATAAGGCCGTCTCGAGCTGGTTCGTCGAGGTGACGAAGTTCAAGGACCGGATGGTCGAGCTGAACGACCAGATCACCTGGGTGCCCGGCCATGTGAAGGACGGCCAGTTCGGCAAGTGGCTGGAGAATGCGCGCGACTGGTCGATCAGCCGCAACCGGTTCTGGGGCTCGCCCATCCCGGTATGGCAGAGCGACGATCCGAATTACCCGCGCATCGATGTGTACGGGTCACTCGACGAGCTCGAGCGCGACTTCGGCGTCCGGCCCGACGATCTGCACCGGCCGGGGATCGACAACCTGACCAGGCCCAACCCGGATGACCCGACGGGCAAGTCGACCATGCGCCGTGTGCCGGAGGTGCTGGACTGCTGGTTTGAGTCCGGCTCGATGCCGTTCGCCCAGGTGCACTACCCATTCGAGAACGCCGACTGGTTCGAGGGGCACTACCCAGGTGACTTCATCGTGGAGTACATCGGCCAGACGAGGGGCTGGTTCTACACCCTGCATGTGCTCGCCACCGCACTGTTCGACCGGCCCGCATTCGATAGTTGCGTCAGCCACGGCATCATCCTCGGCAGCGACGGCCAGAAGATGTCCAAGAGCCTGCGCAACTACCCGGACGTGAACGACGTCTTCGACACCTACGGCTCGGACGCGATGCGCTGGTACCTGATGTCGAGTCCGGTCGTACGCGGCGGCAACCTTCTCGTGAACGAGGCTGGCATCAGGGATGCGGTGCGGCAGGCCATCTTGCCGCTGTGGAACAGCTACTACTTCTTCGCGCTGTACGCCAACGCCGAGTCGTATCAGGCGAAGGCGTCGACGGCGAGTGAGCACGTGCTTGACCGCTACGTCCTGGCCAAGATCCGCGCCGCCGTCGACGAGATCGCAGGGCTTTTGGATGAGTACAACGTGCCGAGCGCATGCCAGGTGCTGCGGGAGTTCGTCGAAGGCCTGACCAACTGGTACATCCGCCGCTCGCGCGACCGGTTCTGGGCGGGCGACAAGGCGGCGCTTGACACGCTGTGGACGGTGCTGGAGGCGACCTGCCGTGCCGCTGCGCCACTGCTGCCGCTGACGACCGAGGCGATCTGGCGCGGCCTGACCGGCGATCCGAGCGTGCACCTGACCGATTGGCCTGATCTGACAAGCTGGCCTGCCGACGATGAACTGACGGCTGCCATGGACCTCGTCCGGTCAGTCTGCAGCACGGCGCTAGGCCTGCGCAAGGCACGCCAGCTTCGGGTCCGCCTGCCGCTCGCGCGGCTCACCGTCGGCCACCCGGACGCGCAGTCACTCGTTCCCTTCGCGGGCCTGATCGCGGACGAGGTCAACGTCAAGGACGTCGAGCTACTCACCGATCCTGCTCGCCTTGGCACATTTGAGCTCGCCGTCAATCCGCGCGCGCTCGGTCCGCGAGTTGGCGGCGCGGTGCAGGAAGTCATCAAGGCGGTCAAGGCCGGGAACTGGACGCGCCATGGCGACTCAGTCACGGCCTCCGGCGTGCAACTTCAGGACGGTGAATACGACCTGCGCCTGGTGGCTGCTGACCCGGACTCTACCTCTGCCCTGCCTGGCAGTATTGGACTCGTAACGCTCGATACCGCGGTAACACTAGAGCTAGCCGCCGAAGGCACCGCCCGCGATGTGGTGCGGATAGTGCAGCAAGCACGGCGAGCAGCGAAGTTTGCCGTAACCGACCGGATTCGCCTTACCGTCGGCGCCGATGGTCCGGTTGCCGACTCCGTGCGCGCGCACACGGCGTTCATTGCCGGCGAGACACTCGCGGTGGAAGTGAGCGTGCTTCCTGCCGCCGACGTCGATACGCCGCCACAACCGGTCGGCGAGGGCGGCTCGGTGAAGGTCGCGGTGACCCCAGTGGCCTAACTTGCCGTGCTTGTCGCCTAATTCGACGGCACGTGACAATGGCCGAATAGCTGATTCGGGTTGAACACCTCGTCGCCCTGTGTTGCGCTGTTGTCCTGAGTCTGGGTGCGTCCTGCGCGCCTAGGGGGGACGCAGCATGGCAGAGGACAGTCGGCCGGAGCAGGAGTCTGGCGCGCTGCCCAGGCGGACACCAGGCACTGCCGGACTGACGCATGGTCAGTTCCGGCGCGGCTCACTGCCTGATCGACTTGCGCCGTCTGGAAACCGTTCGCCGACTCCGGAGGATGTTTCCGTTCAAGCCGGTCCACCACAGGCTGGCTCAGCGGGTCGCGCCGCGCCGACCGGCCCGCGAGTACAAGCAGCCGGCCCACTGCCTCGCCGCTCGCCGGGAGCCAGCGCGATCCATACGCCGCCACGCGTGCAACCACCGCGAATCCCGCTAGAACCAGGTCAGCTAGCAGCGGGGAACGCGAGTTCCAGCCCCGCGCCGCCCGTGCCTGTAGTGCCAGCGCCGCGCGTGCCAGCGCCAGCGTCAGCGCCAGGACTCTCGGCGCCGCTCACGCAAGCACCTGCAGCAGCGTCAGCGCAGCGAGTGTCACCACGTGCAGCAACTGCGCAACCGTCCGGACTCGCAGCACCGCGCATGCAGGTACCACGTGAGCCGGCAACACCGGCCGCGCTCGCGGCTTCCGCTGCGAGCCTGCTGGCCGGCGCCAAGACCATGCCTCGTCCGGCCGAGCCGCAGCGGTCGGGACCCGCGGCATCCTCGGCGCAGGTCGCAACGCAAGTAGCTCCGCCCGAAGTCCTCGGACATCCGCCCCCCCAATCACGCCCGCCTCATGGCTCGCACCCACCGGGAGTCGCCAAGCCACCGCCTGCGGCAAAGCGCAAGCCGCGGCGGACCAAAGGCTCGATCCCGCCGAAGGCGCCGCGGCCGCCTGCAGTCAGACCTGGCACGCGGCCTGGCCCCCCGCAGGCACAGGCCAGCAAACGGTCGAGGCGCCGGGCCAGGCGGTGGCAGCTGATTGGCGTGCTGTTCACAATCCTGGTCGTCGGCGCGGCTGTCCTGGCGACGACTCTGGCCGCTCGCCACTCGCGGACACCGCACAACGCAGGAGCATCCACGGGAGCCACCAGCGGAGGCAGCCAGCTCATCGCTGCCGAGACCGCCATCCGCGGCCAGGCCACGTCGTGGATCAACAGCGAAGTCGGCCACGCTGTCGTGGTCGCGTGCGACCCGGTGATGTGCGCCGACTTGGCCTCGCATGGCTTCCCGGCTGGCAACCTGAACGTGCTGCAGTCGACTGCACCCGATCCGTATGGCTCTCAGCTAGTGATCGCCACGGCCGACATCCGCAGTCAGTTCGGCACGAAGCTCACGTCCTTCTACGCGCCGACCGTGATAGCGAGCTTCGGGACCGGCACCGCCAGGATCGACATCCGAGTGATCGCAGCAGACGGCGGGCCGGCGTACGCGGCTGCGCTCGCCAAGGACCTGCAAG
>Ga0126371_10006567_pt1 | contig 10355 bp, 11 predicted proteins | sample PanSoiMetaPlot_4_FD_110145 | JGI IMG/M metagenome (GOLD analysis project Ga0126371, IMG submission 110145) | Tropical forest soil microbial communities from Panama - MetaG Plot_4 | ecosystem: Environmental > Terrestrial > Soil > Tropical forest > Bulk soil | place: Panama | collected 2016-02-17
CAACAGCGGGCCGGCGAGGACATTACCGGGGTGAGGGGTACCCGCGAGACCAGCACGCCGGCCGCTTCGAGAAGCGTCGCCGAACATGGTGCCCAGGGGCGGAATCGAACCACCGACACACGGATTTTCAGTCCCGGCATGGAACGAAAAAAAGTCGTGTTCGCAATGAAATAGCCACCTTATGTTGCAAAAGATCAGGCTGTTGTCGCAACGAAAGCGCTTCACGCACACGTGCTTGCCAATCGCAAAACCTAGGCATTGCCTAAAGGCAGTCAAGGCCGTCCGAAGTGGACGGCTGGCGGCAGCAACCGGCCAGCTCACAGCTGGCCTTGAACGTCCGGCGTGGAGGAAGAGGCCTGCCAGCCTTGCAGCAAATGCCTGGAACACTCCGTGCGACTACCGCCTCTCGCCTCTGGGCGCGGCCTTAACTATTGAGATCGTTCGTCGGACTTGTCCCGCGTGGGATGTTCTGGGGCTTTGCTCGCCCTCGATCGGCGCTTTTTTTGGCTTGTTCGCCTGCTTGTAGCTTGTTCCGACGTGGCCCACGCCAGGTTTTCCGGGCTTTGTCGGATCTCCACCGACGTATTTTTGGGCTTGTTCGTCTGCAGTCTCCTGAGGAGTTCCGTGTTGCCCTGGTCGGCCGTTGCCGTCGGAGATACCCAATCCTCGAGCAGTTTCGCTAGTCCTGGCCACATAACCATGCCGACGGCCCTTTCGATAGAAGCATTGAGTATAGACGATTTCGTCGGTCCCCTCTAGCCTGCGGTTTGAAGCGGCGGCGCACCTGGGCATTCCGCGAGCGGGAAATCGGGTGCTAGTTCCGTGACAATCCCGCTCAGCGAGCTTCGTTTTTTCGATGTTGTAAGGGTCCTTGTTTGCGTCGAGGGGCGGTGGCCCAGCTCGGAGGTTTCGGATGGCGCACACCGGACCATTTTGCGAGCGTGAGCCGAGTGGTGGTTTCGTTGTCACTCCGCAGATCGAGCGTTTGCTGTTCGATGGGGTTACACTGCAACTGCACGAGAATTGCGTACTCGCCGGTGCCGAGCGATAATGATTTGGCGCGTTGCTGCGGCTCCTTCCACAAAGCCACCTGCCGCCCTTTCGCGCTGGAGTCTCGCGCGATCATGCCCAGGCTACTTACTGTCAGCACCGAGGAACCAGGGTCGTCGCTTAGTGCTGTGGCATAGCGGCCGGACCAGCGGTATTCAAGCTGGGGGCCGTCCATCAACAAGGCTATTACCAAGTTAGGCCCGATGGCGTTCATCACGGTCAGCACAGGATCATAACGTGCGAGATCCTCGCAGATCAGCACCGACATTGTCGCGCCCGCGCGCACCAATGTCACGTAACAGTCGCGGTACGTGACGTCGATTCCTTCCCACCGGCGGCCTTCGCCAGTACCATTACCCGTATCGAGTTGCTCGCGGATGTCGTAGCGCCTAATTTGATCCCCGTCCAAGCACCAACGATGGTGTTTGGGCTGGAAGCTCGCAGACGCCAACTTGCCCTCGTGAAAACGATAGCTCGCCGCGAGGTTACGCACCTCGCCGAACTCCTCGGACCGCACGCCGGCTAAAAAAATCTCTAATCGCGGAGAAGCCGCCAGCATTTCCGCCACCTTGTTGGCAACCGACAGCGGCAGTGATAATTCCGGCAATACGACACAATGCACTGGCGCGTGGGCTGCCGATAGCAGCTCGCCTAGGAACTGTGCGATGTCCCCGGCCGTCGCATCGGCCAGCCAGACCCGCGGCTCGACGGCGAAAGCCTCGCCTTCTACCGTTAAGAAACTGGCACTGGGAATTCTGTAAAGGTAGGGGACTACAAGTACGTTAAGCGTCGGCTCCGCGGTCGGTGGGGCGGGCGCCGGCATCCAATAAGTCGTTACGTCGCCAATCGGCGGCAATAGCGCGACATGATGCGTGAGCGATCGCATCGTGCAACCGACCTCCGGCGTGTTGGTCTTAGGCTGTACGCACGCGACTGTCGGCGGCACGCGTTGGCAGAGGCTGTGGGGGATGTAAGGGAACGTGTCGCCGCCGGGATTCCTCGTGCGGAGATTTTGGCGCCACCTACTCAGGGGACCGCTGTAGTTGAGTGACTTTCGCGCCCATACTAGATAGTCCTGGGCCAGGAAACCTGCGATCGGTTGGCTTTTCGCCGTCTCGAACCCGAGTCCCATGCACGCCTCATCGGAGAGCGCGAGCAGCTTGAAGACCAGGGTATGCCATCGAGGCACATCGATGCTGTTGCGGGCGCGCTCATCGAGGCGCGCCTGTCCATATTTCTCTATAAGCTCCCCCAGAGATCACGGGCGAGTTTCGGTGGCTCTCCGCTACTACGCCACTGTTTCCCGGCGTCCATGACTGCTTTGCGATAACTCTCGCCACAGACGTTCACTGGCGCCCAGGGTGCCGAGAACGCCCCGGCCGCGTAGAACCCGCACCGGCTGGCGATCGTTGCAGCCACGGCAAACAGGTCTGCGGGCCAAATGCAGACATTAAGCCATGAAGCAGAGACGGAAACAGCGCCGCCGTTGCCAGGTTCCGGAGCGTCGAGGCTGCCGTTCGGCAAGCTGCCATCTGGCAACACGAACTTAACGACGTCGAGCACCGTCCTCATGGCAGCCTCCCTCGTATAATTTTAATCGATATTATGCGTGATCTAGCCCGATGACAATTCCTAAACTGCCGCCGATAACTGTCAGCGTTACCCCTTGGGAAGCCAAAGAACTCGATAAACCCGGCACCGATCATGGCGTCAGTTAGTCGTTGAGGGGGCCGCGCCCCTGTCCACCTCGGCGCAAATTCGGCCCCGTGGTTGACTGAACCCGAGATTCAAAAAAGCAGCGCGACTGTTTCACCGCTCGTCAGCCGGCCAGCGCCAGCTCGCCGGCGGCCAATTTGGCGTGGTCGTCCTCGGGCGACGGGAACAAGTGGCCGTAGCGATCATAAGTCATTGTTATCGAGCTGTGGCCGAGCAGCGCTTGCAATCGCTTTGGCGAGAACCCTTGCTCGATCGCCCATGACGCAAAGAAATGTCGGAGTGCGTGCAGGCTGTATTTCGGCTTCCTGACCCGGTTGCCGTCCATGTCCCTTTTCTTGGAATTGAGCTTGGTAATGCCTGCGGCGAGTTGCAGGGGATAAAAGCCGCGGTTCTCGATATTGGCATGGTTCTCGACATTCCCGTTCCCGTTCGGGAACACGAGCCATAGTCGCGAGATCTCCGAGTCGTCAGCCTGTTTCTCGGTCACCTTCGGACATGCCAAGCGCCATTCCTTCAACGCGTTGACCACCATCGGCGACATCGGAATCTCGCGGTCGCCCGCCTCCGATTTTGGCGGGCCGATCTCGCCCCAAAGATTAGCGCGCTGGCAGACATGGATGACCTTGCGCTCGAAATCGATGTTCTCCCACGGCAGTCCGCGCAGCTCCGATGCCCGGAGCCCAGTGAATGTTGCGGTAATGAAGAACGCGCGCCAGCGTCCGCTTGCCGTCGCCAACATCGCCTGCATCTCCCGTTTTGACGGGATATCGCGGCCGACCTTTAATTTTGGCTTCTCGCGCTTATTGGCGTCAATTTTGACCGGCATCGCGACATTCTGCGCCACCAATCCGGCGCTTTGCGCGTGTTTGAGGATGCCTTTCAGGCTCGCCAAAACCTTGCGCGCCAAAGCGCGAGAGACATTCCGCAACAGATCATCACGGAAGCTGACGACCATCGGCGATGTCAGCCGGGCAAGTTTCACGCCGCCGATGCGCGGCGCGATGTGCAAGTCGACGTGATTGCGGTATTGCCGGAGCGTCGATTTTTCCCGCTCGTTGAGTTTGGCGTTTTCGATCCACAGCTCCGCCGCCTCCGCGACAGTGATGCTCTGCCGCTCTGGCGTGTGAATTCCTTCCCTCACCTCGCCCGTAGTTTGATCGAGCCAGTCGCGAGCGTCACGCTGCCGACTGAACGTCTTGATGTGCCGCTTGCCGTTCTGATCGATATAGTCGCAGATCCACGCGGTCTTGACCTCGCCGCCGGATTTCCACGTCCGTTTGCGCACGGTTGCCATCACCGCTGAGTCTCTTTGCAGTCGTATCCGATTTAGTCGCGATCCCATCGCGCAATCGCTCGTTGTGCAACAAACGTGCGACATGATCGGATAATAGATGAAATTTCAGGATATTACAATCAGAACCACGGAAACAACATCCGTTATTCGGACGCGCGAGTAGCGAGCGAAACCCCCAAGGAGTGACGCAGGTCTGATGAGACTCGATGCGACACCACTTGGATGGAGGCTGTGATTAAAAACATCGTTCCGGACTTTGGCCGGGCCGCAGATTTCCAAAGCTCCGGTTCCGTTTACCGACAATCCCAGCGCGAATTTATCGATAAAAGTAGTTCCAACCGGAATGACTGCCTACCGATCATCGACCGCGGTATCTCCGATGATGTCATAAGGGGTGGCGAAGCCATCGCGGCTGCCGTCAGCGAAATCCTCGGTGAGAAAATCCGGCCGAAGCGCATTTACCAATGGGTTGAAAAAAGGCCTTCTGCCGATCGGTCATTTTGGCGGACGGCTCGTCGGTTCGAAATGCCGCATCACCGAACATTTCTCGGCAATCGTCGGTGGGCTGTCGGTCGCAACAGCAACAATCGCGCGTCAACCGCGCAGCCAACGGCCGGTACGGCACGCCCGCCAAGCTCATCGCCGCGCCGAACATCAACGCCCGCTCGGCACGATCATCTCGGAGTAACGTTCCCAGAAGAGACCGGCCCCGGCGCGCTGACGGGCAAAGGCGCAGCCGAGGCCGATCGGGACATCGCTGGACGGCGACCCCGGTCTTATATCACATCGCCAATGTCAGCGCCAGATCTGGTGCTGCGTCCATACCAACTCGAATGCATTGACGCTCTGCAGCGCAGTTACGCCCGCGGACATCGCGCGGTAATCCTGCAATTGTCAACCGGCGGCGGAAAAACTGTCATCGTTGCTGCAATAGCCCGCCGCGCGCGCCTCGCAGAACACCGCGTCCTCATCCTTGTCCATCGTCGCGAGCTTATCGGGCAGGCCAGCGACAAACTAACAAGGGCCGGCGTCAATCACGGCATTATTGCGGCCGGGTGTCCGGCGACACCGCAAGAAGCAGTGCAAGTTGCCAGCGTGCAGACGTTGGCGCGTCGTCCGGACGCGCTAGTCAAGGTCGATCTGGCCGTCATCGACGAGGCAAATCATGCCCGCGCCAATACGTGGCGGTCAGTACTGGCAAGATATCCGAATGCCCGGCTCCTTGGTGTCACTGCCACGCCCGCTCGGCTTAACGGCAAAGGGCTCGGCATCGAGGCCGGCGGGTTTTTCGACGAGCTTGTGTGCGGACCTTCGGCCCGCGACCTGATCGCCGATGGTTACCTGTCACCGTCTCGCTGCTATGTCCCGCGCCGTCGTGTCGATCTGAGTGACGTTAAGAGCCGCGCCGGAGACTATGACGTCTCCGATCTCGTCACACGCGTCGACCGCCCCGAGATTGTCGGAGATGCGGTTGAGCAATATCGGCTCCATGCCGATCATACGCCAGGCATTGCCTATTGCTGCAATGTCGCGCACGGCGAAAGCGTCGCTGCAGCGTTCCAGGCCGCTGGCTATCGCGCTGAATGTGTCCACGGCAAGCTCAAGGATCGGGATCGCGACCGCCTAATCGCCGGACTTGGGACCGGCGAGATCGAGTTGCTGACAAGCTGCGATTTGATCTCGGAGGGCCTCGACGTCCCAAACGTCGGCGTCGTTATCCTGCTGCGACCGACCAAAAGCACTACGCTTTATCTGCAGCAAGTTGGTCGTGGTATGCGGCCGGCATCAGGCAAAGGCGCCCTCATCGTATTAGACCACGCCGGAAATGTGATTACGCACGGTCTCCCGGATGAGGAGCGTCAATGGTCGCTCTTGGGGGCCGAGAAGGCCAAGAAGCGCGCTCAAGGTACCGGCCAATGGCGAGATCGTGCGGCGTCAGCGCGAAATCATCGAGGTGGCCGACCAGCTGCGGGAGTTGAGCCGTGACCGGCTCGACATCGTGGCAAGACTACCATATCAGGAAGCGGTCCAAGCCGACCTGTCCGAAGCTGAACTGCGCCATTATGCACGCGTCCATGGCTATAAGCCGGGTTGGGTGTATTACCGCTTGCGCGAGCAGCGGCGGGCCTCGCCATGACCGCGACCATGCTATTCGAGATCACGGTGCTCGCCAAGACCGACGGCGGCGCCCTCACGAAGCAGATATCGCTGGCGGCAGACGGCACCGTCAAAAGCGACGGCAGCGCCTGCACGATGGCCCGCGGCACGCGCGACGGGCGAGGGTCCGCAACGCCGACGAGCTGGCCGAGCTGATCGAAAGGATGCACTCCGGCGAAGCGCTCGCTCTCGGCCGATTGCGCGAGGATCGGCCCGAGAGCATCGAGGTCGTGCCCAAATGTATCCTCGACGAGGTAAACGGTTCTGCTTACCCCAACGCCATCGCACGTACTGCCAGCAACATCATCTATTGCCCCCAGTCGCCGGCGTTCGCTCTGCTTGATTTCGATACGAAGGGCATCCCGGCCGACGTGGCCTCACGTCTCGAAGAGTGCGGCGGCTTTTGGACGGCGCTGGAGTGGGTGATTCCCGAAATGGCCGACGCGGCAAGAGTGCTTCGTCGCTCGACGAGCGCCGGCCTCTATCGGGCCGATACCGGCGAAAAATTCGCCGGCTCGAATGGGATGCACGTCTTCCTGACGGTACGGAAGGGCGCTGATATCGATCGCTTCCTCAAGACACTGTATGACCGCTGTTGGCTCGCCGGGTTTGGCTGGATGATTGTCGGCACCGGCGGGCAACTTCTCGAACGCAGCATCGTGGACCGCGCCGTCGGCAGTCCGGAGCGGCTTGTGTTCGAAGGGCCGCCGGTATTGGTGCCACCCCTTGCGCAGGATAAAGCGAGCCGTCGCCCGAACGCTATCGACGGCGTCCCTCTCGATACCGTTGCCGCCTACCCGCCGCTCAGCATCATCGAGGCGCAGAAGCTCAAACAGATCCGCGCCAAAGAGAGGCACCGGCTCGCTCCTGAGATCGCCAAGGCGAAGGAACGCTTCATTGCGCTCCGGTCCCAGAAGGTCGCGACACGCTCCGGCATCGACCTGGCCCGCGCGCGCATCATTGTCGAACGTCAGTGCGCCGGCGTCCTGTTGCCGGATGTCGTCCTGCCGTTCGACGATCCGCAATTAGCCGGCGCCACCGTCGGCGATGTGCTGATAGACCCCGCAAGGTTCGAAGGCGAAACCCTCGCCGATCCGCTCGAAGGCCCCGACTATGGCGGCTGCAAGGCGCGGATCATGCGACGCGCCGACGGAACGCCGTGGATACACAGTTTCGCCCACGGGCGCACCGTTTACGAACTGAAACACCACGCCCGCAGCATCCAAGCCGTATTGATGACGGCTTCGCTAGACAGCCTCGCCGACTTGTTCGTGCGGCTCGTGCTCGCCGGCGATCTCGACGATGACGAAGTCGAGCGGATTCGCGATATCGTCAGCAACCGCGCCGGTGTCGGCAAGCGTGCCCTCAACGCCAAACTCAAACGAGCCCGGTAAGAACACACCTCTCGGCTGGCTCACGAAGAGCAGGAACGGCGGCTCGCCCAACGAAATGATCCACGACCGCGGCTTGCGGCACCTCCGCCCGACGCCGAGCGCCTGCCAATCATCACAGCCATCGATGACGTGCTGGCGGTCCTGCAGCTGTCTGAACCGCCGATGCAAGATGCCGAAGGGTTCCCGACCGAGGTCCAGAACCGCTCTCCGTTTCTATTGCATGCTTTGTTGGAGACTGACATTGAGCCTGACGAAGCCGACCCGGCTCCCGGCCCCGGAGATACCGCTGCTGACGCGGCATGACGAATATTCCATGGCGCATCTGATTGAGCGCCACATCGAATTCTTCGCGATGGAGGATAACGGGCTCGAGCGCACCGTCGCGCTCAACCCCGTGTTCGTCCGGCACCTTATGAAGTATAGGCAGTCGAAGCTGCCGGTCGTGACAGGAATTGTGACCTCACCCTTGGTGCTGCCGGACGGGACACTGCTCGCCTCCAAAGGGCTCGACAGCGAGCGCTGCATCATCTTCCGCCTCCAGCCCGAGCTAATCGCCGTGCTGTCGGCCCCGGAAGACTGCACGCCGTCCGCGGTCATGGCGGCGATGCGTTTCTTAACAGATGTATGGCTGTGCGACGTTGCGACCGACTACGCGGGCAAATGCATCATTATTGCTGCGGCGCTCACCATCCTCGAACGGGTGCTCCTGGCAGAGCGCCCGGCGTTCTTCTTCACCGCCGGCCAGCGCGGCGGCGGCAAAACCACGACATTGCAAATGCTGTTCCTCGCCGCCACGGGCTATCACGCTCCGGCTGCTGCGTGGTCGACCAGCGAGGAAGAACGGCGCAAAGCTCTCTTCTCATACCTTAGCGAAGGTGTCGCTGCGGTCGTATGGGACAATATCCCGCGTGGCGCATTGATATCATGTCCCTCAATCGAGAAGTGCTTGACGGCCTTGCTCTACAGCGATCGCGTGCTCGGAGAAACCGGCATCCGCACGGTTCCCGCAGCCACCATCGTGGCGTTTACCGGTAACAACATTGTACCACGCGGCGATCTTGCCTCGCGGAGCTTGCAGGTTCGGCTCGCCGTCGATCGTCCGGACCCGGAAAACCGCGCATTTACGCATCTTGATCCGATCGCGTGGACCATCAATGACCGCGGCAATATCCTCGACGCGCTGTATACCATCCTGCTTGGCAACCCGCGGCTCCGCGCCACAAACCCGTCGCCGGCGGAGACCCGGTTCAAGATGTGGTGGCACCTCATCGGCTCCGCCGTCGAGCATGCCGCCAGACTGGCGGCCGAAGAGGTGCACTGGTTCGTCGCCGACAAGCACCCGACCTGCCCGGCAACGAAGATCAGCTTCAAGGAAATGTTTCTGGCCGGGGAAAAGGACGAGGAGCAGACCAGCAGCCTCGCCACTGTGCTCGATCTGCTGAAGAACAAATGGCTATACGGCTTTAAGGCTAGTGACGTTTCTTCATATGCCGGTCAGGCCGACATGGGCGCCATCGAGTTCAAGGCGGCGCTCGAACAGGCGAGCGGGAAGATGCTCCCGATCATCACGCCGACAGCCGTGTCATGGCGGCTCAAGGCTCTCGTCGATGCGCCCGTGCTGGTGGGCGAACGCGTACTGGTGCTGCGATACGCCGCCGATAAGTCGAAAAATGACGCCTTATTCCCGGTCGAAACCGTCTCGTGATACGCAAACTACGCAAATTACGCATCCTTACAGCCGGTAACCCGCGAGCCCGCTGTCAATTTGAGGGAGAAGCGTAATTGCACCCCCCGGTTATACCGGACCGGCTAAACGGTTGCGTGAATTGCGTAGGATGCGTCCCGAGTCGTAACGTGGAGCTGCAATTCACATCGTACAGAACAGCGTGGGATCGTATCAAATCTACATTGACCCGCTTTGGTTGCAGAAAAATAATCTGCCACCCGTTGGCGGAGGAATCGACATGGCACGTTATCAGATGAAGCAGCGGCATGCCCGTTGGGAGACCGTGACGATCTATACCGACGCCGGTAGCGAAGAAGAGGCGCGGAATAACTTTGATACTGGTGACATCGAAGAAAACTATGATTGCGAGCTTGGGGGGTATGTCGATTTTATCGAGCCAGAAACCATCGTCGAACCCGTGGCGGCACCGGTCGAGCCGCCGATCGCGCCACCTCTGACGCGGGCAGACCGACTGCGAGCGGCAATGGCTTCTCGGATTGCGGATCAGCCCGTTTCGACTGAGGATTGGATCGTTGCGGCGAGGAAAATCGGCCCGGTCGTGGTAGAGCGCTACCATGACGCCCACGCAGGTTGTCTCTGTAAGCTGACATTCGACGACCCCGAGGTCGAGCTGAGCGACGTCGGATCGTTAGATATGTACTTTGGCTAGATGATGCGCAGCTGGCGGGCGTTGACCTTGATTTAAAGCGGTGTAGCGCGGGAATGTTCATTATCGACGGAGGTGGCAATCTTCGGCGCGTGCGACGGCGGCCGCGGAATTGGGAGCTGCTTGAAGCCGAGGGCGACTATCGGTTCATCCCCGAAAATTTGCGATGGGATGTCGATGATCGAGAGCGGGTCGCGCAAGCGATAGAACTGTACGACATCGCGCCGAGCGACAGCATCGATAGTGCCAACGAGCGATGGCTGAAACGGCGCGCCTGAGAATATTGCTTGCGGCGCAGAGTGACGCTGACCGCTGATCCCGATTGAATTCCTTTGCCGCGGCGAACGGGGC
>Ga0126371_10006568_pt1 | contig 10354 bp, 11 predicted proteins | sample PanSoiMetaPlot_4_FD_110145 | JGI IMG/M metagenome (GOLD analysis project Ga0126371, IMG submission 110145) | Tropical forest soil microbial communities from Panama - MetaG Plot_4 | ecosystem: Environmental > Terrestrial > Soil > Tropical forest > Bulk soil | place: Panama | collected 2016-02-17
CTGCGCCTCCTCGACGATCGCGCGCACCTCCTCTTCGCTGTATTGCAGGTTCCAGATCGGGTCGTAGGGCGAGGCGACGCCGCCCGAGGACATGATCTTGATCTGTGTCGCCCCTTTGCGCAGCTCGTCGCGCGCGGCGCGGCGGCACTCGGCAACACCGTCGGCGATCCGCGAACCGGTCAGGCCCCAGGCACAGCAGGCGCAAGTATCGACCCGCTGAGTGCGCGGCCGGACGTCGCCATGTCCGCCGGTTTGGCTCAGCGCCATGCCCGACGGAAAAATGCGCGGCCCGCGTACGAGGCCCGCCTCGACCGCCTCGGCGAGCCCGCCATCGGCGCCGGCGGCATCGCGGATCGTCGTAAAGCCGCGCTGCAGCATTCCTTCGAGCACCCGCGCGGCCTGCAGGGTCAGCAAAGTGACGGGCCGGTCCGAGAGGCGGGCGAGCGCCGCATCGACGGCGAGGGCATGGACATGCGCGTCGATCAGCCCGGGCATCAGCGTACGGCCTTCGAGATCGACGGTCTCGGCGGCGCTGCAGGGTATAGGCCGGTCCGAGACCTCGCTAATGCGGCCGTCCTCGATGAGCACGTGATGGTCTTCACGACGCTCTCTGCTCGTACCGTCCAGCACCGCGCAATTGGCAAAAATGATCGCGGCCATGGCCATCGCCTCCCGACATGCGTGCTGCGCCAGCCTGGAGATTAGGCCCGATTGCTCCTCCCGCGGAAGCGGGCTAACGTTCGCGCGGGCAATCCGGCCGGCTATTGGGGAGGGAGACTGATGACGACCCTGGTTCTCGGCGGCACCGGCTTTATCGGCCGCCGCCTCGTCCCGCTACTCGTGCAGCGCGGCGAAGAGATCGTGTGCATGGACATCAATCCCGGAACCGCTTCGTATGCCCAATTGGGCGACAAGGTTCGCGTCGTGCGCGGTGACGTCACGCACTTCGACGACGTCATGGCGGTCACCGTGGCGGCGAAGCCCACGCGCATCGTCAATCTCGCCTACTATCTCGGCAGCGAGCATCCGCCGCACGCGGCGCTGAAACTGAACATCGTCGGCATGGACAATTGCTTCGAGGCGGCGCGGCTGTGCGGCGTCAACCGGGTCGTGTTCGCGAGCTCATTGGCGGTCAGCGGCGAACAGAAATTCTATGGCGAGCGTGTGGTCACCGAGGAGGATTTCCGCCACGGCCACGTGCAATACGCGATGCATAAGATCTTCAACGAATGGCAGGCGCAGGACTATCGCGAAAAATACGGGATGGAGATCACTGCGATCCGCCCTGCCAATGTGACCGGCCCCGACAAGATCGTCGGCTCGGTCGATCACGTCAAATGCATCACTTTCCCGGCGCGCGGCGAGGCGATCTCGTTCCCGTACGAGGACGCAATGCGCTGCCCGGTCCATGTCGACGACATCGCCGAGGTGTTCGCGCGCGTATTGCTGACCGACAAACCGCGACATGCTGTGTACAATTCCGGCGGTACGCCGATCAGTCTTGGCGAGCTTGCCGATCTCGTGCGCGAGTTCCTGCCGGATGCGCAGATCAGCTTCGAGCACGAAACGGGGGGCAAGGAAGCTTCCGGCAATTACCTGATCGACAACACCCGGCTGATCCAGGAGTTCGGCCTCCAATATCTGCCGTACCGCCAGCGCGTCTTGCAGATCATCAACGAGACCCGCCGCGAAGCCGGCCTGCCACCCGTCGCCGATAGGTAACGCCGGCACTGCGGGAACCTGGGTCCTCCCCGTCATTGCGAGGAACCTCGCGACGAAGCAATCTTGTCTGTGCGGCATCGTCCATAGTGCGCGGCGCAGCGCGGGCCGAGGCCAAGGTCCGGGCTGCGGCGGCGCTGCGACCGTAAGCAATCGTGGGGTCTTCCCCGTCTCGAGCAAGGCTCCGGCGCTGCCTCTCATCTCACGCCCGAACAGTTGCCGGGGCTCTCGCCCGCAGTCGCAAGAAGGGGATAGGATGATGGCGTCGCAAGAGGTGTTTGTCGGGATCGACGTCTCGAAGGATCGTTTGGACGTGCATGTGCGCCCGCTGGGGGTTGGTTTCTCGGTGAGCAATGCGGCGGCCGGGCATGCCGCCGTGATCGCGCGGCTGCGGCCGTTGCGCGTAAAACGCATCGTTCTGGAAGCGACCGGCGGCTACGAGCGGGCGCTGTGGCTGGCGCTGAGCGCGGCAGGGCTGGTCGCGGCGGTGGTCACCCACGGCAGGTGCGCGAATTTGCTCGCGCCGCCGGGCGGCTGGCCAAGACCGATCGGCTGGATGCCGAGGTGATCGCGCATTTTGCCGAGACGTTTGCACCGCCGATCGGCAAACCCGATCTGGTGGCCGATCGGCTGGGCGAGCATGTGCTGTACCGGCGCAGCTTGCAGGATGAGAGCGTCGCGCTTGAGCACCAGTTGCGGCGGCTCGAGACGCCGGCCCTGCGGGAGCGCGCAGAACGGCGACATGTCGCCTTGCAGGCCGAGGTGAAAGAGATCGAGCGCGAGATGCGCGCGATCGTCGACAGCGATCCGGCAAAGAAGGCGCTGTTTGCCTGCCTGGTCTCGCTGAAGGGGGTCGGCGTGGTATTGGCGTGCACCCTGATCGCCAACATGCGCGAGCTGGGTTCGCTGACCCGGCATCAGGCGGCGGCGCTGATCGGGGTGGCGCCGCTCAATCACGACAGCGGCGCCAGGCGCGGTTATCGCGCCATTGCCGGCGGGCGCCGGCGGGTGCGCAACGTGCTCTACGTAGCGACGCTGAGCGCAGTGCGCTGCAATGGCCCGATCCGGGAGTTCTATCGCCGGCTGTCGGGCGGCGGCAAGCCGGCGAAGGTGGCTCTGGTAGCCTGCATGCGCAAGCTGCTGGTGATTCTCAATGGCCGGGTGCGCGATCAGCTCGCCGCTACGGCGACCCCTTGAGCGCAGTTTCTTTGTTCGACCGGGCCCCGTTTCTCCGTCCCGACCTGCGATATCGCCACGGGCGCCGCGCACAGCCGTGGTCAAGACTGGCCGCAGGCCACCGGCGGAGCCGGCGCGCAGCGGTCTTGACCGCGGCGAGCACGGCGCCATGCTCCCCAGGGTCGGGAGGAGGTCGTCACCAACCTCGGTCAACACAGTTGCTCGTTGGGTCGAGCGCGAAGGGTCCTAGATTGCGTCGCTGCGCTCGCAATGACGGAAGTGGGGAAAGCATGGAAATGGTAGGGCTCGGCTTCTGCTTCGAGGATTTGCCGGTCGGCCGGCAGTTCAAGACGATCGGGCGCACCGTCACCGAGGCCGACATTACGAATTTCGTCAACTGCACCGGCATGGTCGAGGTGTTATTCACGAACGTCGAATTTCTCGCGCACGAATCCGACATCAAGCAGCGGCTGGCGCCGGCGGCGCTCGTTTATGCCTTTGCTGAGGGCCTCTTGGTGCAGTCGACGATGCAGCACACCGGGCTCGCCTTCCTGCACATGGAGCTCAATGTCGAGAACCCGGTATTTGCCGGTGACACGATCCACGCAGAATGCGAAGTGATCGAGGCGCGGCGCAGCCGAAGCCGCTCGGACCGCGGCCTCTTGCGCAGCCGCGTTCGCGTCGTCAAGCAGGACGGCGCCGTGGCGCTGACCTACACGCCGCTGCGCATGGTCAGATGCCGCGAAAGCGCCATCTGATTGGATTTCACCACCGAGGCACGGAGGACACAGAGCTATTTTCCCTCCGTGTTCTCTGTGGTGAAAATTCAATCGCGTAGTTCGGGGACGATCCAGAACGGCTTCTGGCCGCGCGCGACGCGCTCGAAATTGTCGAACGCATTGCGCCAGCGCTTCCAGTGATTGTCCCAGGTGGGCCCCGCAGCATGCGGCGAAAAGACGACGTTCTTCAATGCAAAGAGCTCGTGATCCGGCTTTGGCGGCTCCTCGGCCATGACGTCGAGCCCGGCCCCGAGGATCTTCTCGTCGCGCAACGCCATGTAGAGCGCTTTCTCGTCGATGACTGGGCCGCGGCAGGTGTTGATCAGGATCGCGGTCGGCTTCATCATTGCCAGTTCGCGCTCGCCGATCAGATTGCGCGTCGATCTGTCGAGCGGCACGTGCAACGTCACGATGTCCGAGATCTTCAACAGCTCGGGGAACAGCGCAAAGCGGACTCCCAGCGCGTCCTCCTGATCGGTCGTCATCCGGTGGATGTCGTAATATTTAATCTGCATGTCGAAGGCCTTGGCGCGGCGGGCGACCTTCTTGCCGATATTGCCGAGGCCCACGATGCCCAACGTCTTGTCCTCGAGCTCATAGAGCTTGGTCGCATTAAAATCGTTGCCGCGCCACCGCCCCGACGCCACGCCTTCGTGCAGCCAGATCAATTTGCGGCTGACCGCCAGCATCAGCAGCATCGCATGTTCGGCCACCGCCGTCGCATTGGCCCCGCCATTGTTGCAGATTGGTATGCCCGCCGCCCTGGCCGCTTCGAGGTCATAGGTGTTGTAGCCGGCGCTCAACGTCTGCACGATCCGGAGCTTCGGCGCTGCTTGGTAGAATTCCGGCCCGTGTTTGAACTGACCGGCGCCGATATAATATTCAGTGTCCTTCAGCAATTCGAAGAATTCGGGCCTGCCGTGCGGGGCGGTGTTCAGCTCCCAGCCTGTCGGCAGCAGCTCGTACGCGATCGCGAGCGTCTCCTGGGAATGGGTGCTGGTGGTCAGAATACGGGGCATGTTTGCGTCTCCTCTTCGGGGGATTGTCGCGCCTGGTTGGCAAGGACCGCATCGTAGCGATAGGTTGCGAGCGCCGTCAAATCAGCGAGGAACAACAAGATCATGCCCGAGCCGCTCGAGGACCGGTTCCAGAACCTGCACGAATTCGTCACGCAGGCGCGCATCAATCTCGATCGCAACAACTGGGATTATTTGATCGGCGGGTCGGAAACCGAAACGACCTTGGCGCGCAACCGTCTCGCACTCGCCCGCCAGGTCGTGCCGCCGCATGTCCACAGCGCCTTCCCGCACCTCAATCTGCCGCACGAGACGTATTGAGCACGGGAGGGAAGGCGGCGCTGTCGGCCACGTATGATATAGAAGTCGAAATGTCCGCTTCCGCTGTCGATAATCCGATCCTGAAGCGCTTTCGCGCTGCGCTAGACGAGATTTATAGCGACCGCATCGAGCGAGTGGTGCTGTTCGGCTCGCGAGCGCGTGGTGATGCGCGCGCGAATTCCGATTACGATGTAGCGGTATTTTTGACAGGCTTGACCGATCGCTGGCAGGAGATCGACCGCATCGTCCCGGTGGTTACCGACATCCTCTACGAAGACGGCGCATTTATCCATGCCATGCCCTATCGCGCGGGCGCCTATTACGATCGCACCTCGCAGATGCGGGAAATTCGCCGCGAAGGCATCAATCTTTGACGCATGATGCGAAGGACCGTCTCGACAAAGCCAATCAGGCAGCTGTTGACCCGAGGCGCAGCGCGCTCAGGCCGGATGGGCGCGATCAGGCGGCGAGGGCCTCGGCCTGCTGGAGGAAGCGGCGGTTGGGGGCGCTACGCGGGCGGGCGGCGAGGCGTTCATTTGCCAATGACAACGCGATGTCACGATGGCCGGCGCGGATCGCCGCCTCGTTCAAGGTCCAGTTCACGACATCGCGCTGCGCGTAGCTGCCGCCGATCTGCCATAGGTCGAAGCGCACCGGTAGCAGCATTTCCGCGGCCTCGGCCCAGGCGCCGCGGTGGAAAGCGGTGAGACCCTCGACGATCGGGATGCCAACGGTCCGGTAAAGGCCGGCGGCTTCGGCGCCGCTCGCCGCCGTCTCGCGCATCCACGCCAGGCGACGCTCTAGCAGTGATTGCTGGCCCGAGCGCAGCTCAGCCATTGCAGCGTGGATATCGGCGAAGACGAGGCATTTGCCGTCGGCGTGGCCTTGCCACAATTCCGCCTGTTCCTCCCAGCGGTCGCCGATGTCGCAACCCAATGTGTTGAGGCGCCAGAGCAGCGCCGTGGCGTTGGTCAGGCTCAACGCCAGCGGGCGCTGCGTCGCGCGGATCGGGCCGTCATAGAGCGCGAGCGCGGTGTCGTATTGCCCGAGCTCAAGGTGGAAGAGCGCCTTGTGCCACCAGATATGGACCTGGTTCATATGCTCGGGGGTCGACCACAGAGGCTCGCGCGCCGCCATCCATCCGAGCCCATCTTCCGGGCGCCCGGTCATCTCCATCACATGCGCGACAGTGTGGTGCGGCCAGAAACTCAGCGGTTCGAGCTCAGCAGCAGCGCGCGACTCGTCTTCGGCGAGCGCGTAGTCGCCCGCTTCCTCAGCCCCGAAGGCATGGAAGGCGAGCAGCGTCGCATAGCCCGACCGGTCCTTGGGCCAAAAGGGCAGGTCCCGCGCCGAGCGATCGCGAACGCAGTGGAAACGTCCGAGAAACCCGTCCATCAGCGCCGCGGCCTGATGCGCAACGAGGTCGAACGGATAGTGCATCAGATGGCGGTCGAGCACCGCGACGGCCGCGGCCCTGGCGCCTTGTACGACATGGGCGAGCGCCGTGAGGTGCGCCTGCTCGCGCTCGTTCAATCCCAGCGGGCGGGTGGTTTCGACCAACCCCGCGGCCTTTGTGATCAGGCCGGGGTCATTGGCGATGGCGAAGACCCAGGCTTTTGCGAGATGCGCCATCGCGAAACCGGGGGCGGCCTCACGCGCTTCGTCGAACAAGCCGACCGCGTCGCCATGGACGAGGTTGAACGCCCGGACGGCCCGATCATAGGCGGCGGCCGCCGCTTCCGTCGCGCCGGAGAGATGATGCCCCTGCGCGTCCCGGATCATCTCGGCCATTACGCTGGGCGTTGACGTGACGGCGCCGGCGCTGCGGCCGCCATTGCCGCCGCGATCTTGTCGGGACGCGTGAAGGCGAGGTATTCGGCCGCGAATTCGGGCGGCAGGATCTCGACCATCGACTCGTTCTCGAGCCAGACTTCGATGACATGGAACGGCCCGCGATTGCAGCGGAAGCAGTGCCAGCCCTCGCGCCCCGCGATCGCTTCGACCTTGTCGGCGGGGGTGGCGACGCTGAGCGCAAAATGCGTCGGGCCGTAGCCGCGCGCCTCTTTCTTCACAAAGCCGCCGCCGTCGCTGCCGCCCGGGTGAAGCTCGGTTCCCGCCGGGTAGACCTCTACACCCGACCCGTGCTCGTCGAGCTGCAGCGCGAAAAAGCTTCCCGGATTGGGCGGAAACGGGATCGCCTTGCCACCCATGAGCTCGGCCAAAACCCCGGCGACATGCTGCGGGTCACGCGCGGCGATGGATAGATGATGAATCATGGTTCCCTCACGGCTTTCCTGGAACAATACATAGCACGGCGGATCGATCCCGACTATGCAGGGAGGGCACGTGCCAGATAGGACCGATCGCCGCGAGCCTCTGATATCCAGTACGGACCGCCATAGCGGCGGGAGCCGCTATTTTGCGGCACCACGATGGGCTACAAGACGGCTCGACCATTCGCTGGTCGATCTGGTCAAAATGGTATAGCACGCCGATGCCAAACCGACCGGGCTCCCGCACCCCAATCGAGCGTACGGCGCGGTTTCGCCTCGGCTCCTTCGAGTTCAGGCTGAAGGGGATCTCGCGTTTCGATCCGCGCGATCCCTACCATCTCGCCGTTGGCCTGACCTGGCCGCAATTCCTCGCGGCGTTGTTCGCACTTTATCTGTCCCTGAATGTCGTCTTCGCCACCCTGTTCTGGCTGGCGCCGGGTTCGGTAACGAATGCGCGGCCGGGCAGCTTCGCGGACGTCTTCTTTTTCAGCGTCGAAACATTGGCGACGGTGGGCTATGGCGAGATGTATCCGGCTACGCTCTATGGCCATGTGGTGGTGGCGATCGAGATCGTTTGCGGGTTTGCTTTCACGGCCATCGTCACCGGCCTCACCTTCGTCCGCTTCTCGCGGCCGCGGGCCAAATTGATCTTCGCCGCCAATCCGGTGGTGGCGCTGCATAACGGCAAGCCCACCTTGATGGTGCGGGTCGGCAACGGGCGCCCAAATGCGCTCACAGACGGGGCGGCGAGGCTGAACGTCTTCCTTCGCGAAATCACCGCAGAGGGCAAGGTGCTCCGCCGTGCGCAGGAGCTCAGGCTCGAGCGGGCCCACATTCCGGTCTTCCCGGTCTTCTGGACACTTATGCATGTGCTCGACGAGCGCAGCCCACTCCACGGCTACGATGCGGCGCGGACGATCGAGGCGGACGTGCAAGTGTTCGTGATGCTCGAAGCGCGCGATCCGACGCTCGCGACAATGGTGCACGACACCCGCTTCTATGCGCCCGGGGACATACGCTTCGGTATGCGATATAGGGACGCCGTGACCATTGCAGAGGACGGCGTGGTCGCAGACCTGACCAAAATTGGCATGCTCGAGCCCGATGTGGGCGAGCGCCAGGAACCAGGTTGGACGGAGCGGGAGCCGGGTTGGACGGAGCAGGAAGAAGTGCGCTGAGGAATTTGGTTCCATCCTTCTAGCGGCTGCGTACTTTTAAAATCTGCGCCCGGTGAAGAGCCTTGGTCGCGAGGGCTTGGGATAGGTGCACTTCGGAGAACATGATGGCGTTCAAGAAGTTTGTCCTGTTGCTGGTAACCCTTCCCGTGCTTTCGGCCGGCGCCAAAGCGCAGCCGGTGCCGGCCGGGCCGCCGGCGGTCGGCGTCGTGCGCGCCGAGCGGCAGCAGATCACGCAGACCGATGAGTTCATCGGGCGCATCCAGTCGATCGGGCGGGTGGCGCTGGTCGCCCGGGTCAGCGCCTATCTCGAAAAGCGCCTGTTCGTCGAAGGCTCCGAGGTCAAGAAAGGCGATCTCCTCTACCTCCTCGAGCAGCCGCCATTTCAGGCGCAGGTCGACGCCGACAAAGCGAATGTGGCGCAGCTCGAAGCGCAGCACACCTTTGCCGCGCAGCAGCTCGAACGCGCGCAGTATCTGTTGAAAACGCCTGCCGGCCAGCAGCAGAACGTCGACCAAACCCTAGCGAATGAACGCTCTTTGGCGGCGCAGGTCGCGTCCGCGAAGGCACAGCTGGAAACTGCCGAGATCAATCTCGGCTATACCGAGATCCGCGCGCCGATCGACGGCAAGATCAGCGCCACCGACGTCACCGAGGGTAACGTCGTCTCGCCGACGAGCGGAACCCTGGCGAACCTGGTCAGTCAGGACCCGATGTATGTGCTCTACCCGGTCTCCGTGCGCGCCGGCCTCGATCTTCGCAACCGGTATGATGCGAAGGGCGGCTTCAATGCCGTCATGCTCAAGATCCGCCTACCGGATGGGCGGATCTACGGACAGAACGGGAAGCTCGATTACGTATCGCCAACGGTTGCCGCCAACACTGACACGGTCACGGTGCGCGGCGTCATTCCCAACCCGCTGCGTCCGGGCGCGACACCGGGCGAGCCAGCTCCGCGCGAGCTGTTCGACGGCGAGTTCGTAACGGTTATGGTCGAGGGCGTGGAGCCGATTACTGTTCTCGCGATCCCGCGCGCCGCGGTGCTGTCCGATCAACAAGGCGATTACGTGTATGTCGTCGATGGGCAAAACAAAGCACAACGACGGTCCATCCAGCTCGGCCAGTCGACCCCTTCCACAGCGGTGGTCAGCAACGGACTGAAGGAAGGGGAGCTGGTGATCAGCGAGGGACTGCAGCGGGTCCGCCCCGACCAGGTCGTATCGCCCGGCCCGGCGACCCCACCGCCGCCGATTGCCCCACAGACCGCGCAGGACAGCGCGACGGGCTCCTCCGCCAGCGAACCGAAGGCGACGCAATGATCTCGGCGATCTTTGTCGACCGGCCGCGGCTCGCGGTCGTCATTGCGATCGTCATCACGATCGCGGGCCTCCTGGCGCTGACGAGCATCCCGGTTGCGCAGTTTCCAGACATCGTGCCGCCGCAGACGGTAGTTTCGGCCACCTATCCTGGCGCCTCTGCCGCCGTCGTCGAATCGAGCGTCGCGCAGCCGATCGAGGCGCAAGTCGTCGGCGTCGACAAGATGATTTACATGAGTTCGACGAGCGGCAATGACGGCAGCTACAACCTGACCGTCAGCTTTGTCCTCGGCAGCGACCCCGACATCAACACCAACGCCGTCAATAACCGCGTGCAGACCGCACTTGCCCAGCTCCCTCCCGAAGTCCAGCTGGAGGGGCTGACGATCCAGAAAAAGTCGTCGGCGGTTCTGCAGTTCATCATGCTCTACAGCGAGAACGGCAAGCAGGACCCGCTGTTCATCACCAACTACGCGATCATCAACGTGCTGGACGTATTGTCCCGCACACCAGGGGTCGGGCAGGCGCGCCTGTTCGGCGCGCTCAACTACTCGATGCGCATCTGGTTCGACACGCAGC
>Ga0126371_10006569_pt1 | contig 10353 bp, 15 predicted proteins | sample PanSoiMetaPlot_4_FD_110145 | JGI IMG/M metagenome (GOLD analysis project Ga0126371, IMG submission 110145) | Tropical forest soil microbial communities from Panama - MetaG Plot_4 | ecosystem: Environmental > Terrestrial > Soil > Tropical forest > Bulk soil | place: Panama | collected 2016-02-17
ACCGGGATATGTTGCGTTGCCACCCACTGGTCAATCGCTTTCTGGCTGAAGCGCCACTCGGTGCCTATGCGAAATGCGGGTAGCACACCCGCTCGCGCTAAGCGGTAGACGGTGGCTGGATGCAGCGACAGATACGCGGCCACGGACTTTACGGTGAGGATCTCGTCGTTCATTTGGTTAGGAACGGAACGGCGCGGCGCGTCACGCCGCAATTCATCCAGTCGATGAGCGCTCGATCGAATCGCAAGTTGCGCTCACGGCCAGAACTCATCGGCGCTAATCTGCTCCCAAGACCACGGGCAATCTTCAGGAAAGATCTTGAGCGCTAGACCGGTTTCGTCGCGGGCTTTACGGCGCGCATGCTGATAGCAACGCGCTATCACTTCATCGCGTTGACCTTGGAAGATGCCCGGTGACTGTTCGAGTAATTGCCCAATTTCAAAGCGCGAGTCGCCGACCGATTTGCGCCAGCTATGAAACCGACGGGTCTGATCAGCCTGAATATAGAACTTGAGCAAGTGCATTAGGAGCTTCGTCAGATGGGTGTTTAGTTCCCGTCGATCTCTGCCGGCCAAGCCATCGACCTCCTCGATTAGATGCTCAACGTCAAGCTCCTCGAAGAGGCGCCGCTTGAGAAGTTCGGTCTGCGCTAGGCACCAGGCATGGAAGTCCTGGTCATAGAGCGTGGCTGGTGCGGTAGTCTTCACTTGCCGTTGGGTTGGGCAGGTGCTCCGGCCGGGACGACATCGATGCCTTCAGCGAGCGCCCCCTCGATGATCTGCCGACAGAGTACCGCCATCGGGAGCTTCGTGCGCTTCGCCAAGCTGCGGCATTGGTCGTAGATCATGGGCGTCAGCCGCACCATGACCATCTTGACCGCCCGTTGTTCAGTTGCCTGCTGAATTTCCATGAAAGGTACGATACGCGGAACTCAATCGGTAAGCAATAAGCAATTAGCGACCCGGCTGCCTCATCAAGTAATCTCCGAAATAACTGGAGACTTGACTTAGAGTTACTCATGTGGTATACTGAGTAGTTACCGCACCAGAGGAGGGCGGCACGATGAGAAGACCGTTAACCGAAGACGAGCATCGACGAGTTCGAGCGCTTGGTCGGCTCGATCCCAAACCGGGCGGTGGTTATTGGTGGTGGCCAACTGATGAGGCGATCGCCCTCGAGCGGGAACTCAACGGCACAGCTCAGGAGAAGCGCGACAGCCTGGCGAAGTTTCTGAACGGGAAGAATGGCCATGCGGATTAACAACCGAACTCCGTTCAGCTCCGCTGTGCTCCGCACCATCGCACAGCGGGTCATCGAGAATGAACTCGACCCCGAGCAGCGCCAGGGCGTGACGGTCCACTTCACCGTGCGCGGCTCACGTACGACCGCAGCCCGCAGGGCGCGCCACGCTGGGTTTCGCCGGCGCACCATCGGCCCACTGCCACCCCGCCTCAAGTACAACCAAGCCATCGTGAGGATCGCCCTGCAGCGATCACTCGATACTCCGAAGCTCGCAGCGATGTTCACCGCTCACGATCTGGCGCACGAGTTCGCCGAGATGCGCGGGATGAACCACAAGCAGATGCGGACGCCCCGCTATTTCTATCGGAAAGGCTGGGAGCAGTTCGTCGAGTGGGCTAAAGAGTTCCCCCTAACTCTCGACCCGAAGTAACCAACTCGGCGGGGTCGCGCTCTGCGGCCCCGCTTTATGCCGACTTCTTGATGTTCTGACAGTCCGCGTAATGCGGCGCGTAGGTCTCGACGTACCGGACGAGGTTCTCCGGCGCTGGCAACAAATACATGTAGCCTCTGGTCGGCGGCAGCGAGAGCATCACTCGCGTCGTCCCATCCTCCAGCAGACCCCACAGAATCTCGCTACCGCAGTGCGGACACTTGCTCATGGCTCAATCCTCGGTGGGTTAAACGGGCGACCGGCATTCTTACGTCGATTCGAGTCGTGTTCATTGCGACCGATTCGGAGCGATTCCGTCACGGCCCGGTCGATTTACGTAGCCGGCCACCCGAGCTTTGTTCATGACTCCCCGCTATATGACTCCGTCGCGCCATTCCTCGCGCGCCGCTTGGCGGCGCTGCTCGTATTCGGCATTCCGTTCGGCTTGGTTTTGTTCAGCGTCCTCGCGAGCCAGAGCGAGCCGGAGCTCGATCATGGGACGGTTAACCAGCTCTTCGCACAGGACGCAGTAAGGGAAGTCAACGCCAGCATGGAACCAAGGTTGCGTGAGTCCGCAGTTTCGGCATTGCCACTTTCTAACCGGCCCGCACCACTCAGCAGGCGGCGGCAACCAGCGGTCAAGAACCGGGTCAGGGATCGGAGTGTCGAGCGTAGGGCGCTTGGGCTGCGGACCCCTCAAAGACGCTTCGAGACGGCGATTGAGGCGACGCCAGGCGGCTTTCTCAGCAGCGGTTTCGGCGATTAACGGCACGATTCAGGCGTTTCTCTCGGGTGGTGAGACCGTGTATCGGTGCGTATGGCTTGGATCAGTCAGGCGGAATGGCCACCAATAGACGCCTTGGTGTTTGCCGAAAAGACCGCGGCCGTCCCGGTAGTCCTTGAAGTGGCCGCGCATGATATGGAGCGAGCGCTTGAGGTCTGAGTCCCCGGCCGTCTGTAACTGCTTGCGCATCGGTTCGATATGCAACTCGTGAATTTGACTCGAGCTCCAGCCGTGCTTGCGGATGCGCCTAGCCACCAGCTTCGCGGGCAGCTTCTCGGCTTTGAGCGCGACGTTCTTACAGTGACAGAACGATACGGCGAGCAGCGCCGGGGTCATGGCGGCCGTCATCCCATCAGTCACCGTCTGCTGAAAGGCTCTCTCCCCGACAATCTCGCCCGACGGCCAAAGACAAAGCGGGCTTCCTAGGACCGACAGGCGCTCACTCGGCTTGCCGTCCCAAGGGAAATACCGACCTTCTGCGGTTACTTTGAACGCGACGTACTGAAATAACGTGACAGCGGGACCGGCCATGAAATATAGGCAGTTCACTCCCCATCGAGCTTCCTCATTCCCGGTATCTTTCGCGAGAAACAAGTAGCCCATCTCGACCTGACGCGCCTCGTTCTCTATGGTCCTACCTTCCGAGCGGATGGTCGGCGTTGCCTTGAACCACATGAAGAACTTGGGCCACGGTGGCGCGATATTCGGAAAGTCGCGCTCCCAATGGAAATCTTCCTGGTCGATGTCCATGTACAGGTAGTCGGCGACGTTCTGGATGCGGATTGGGATAGCTTCTTGTAACTCTCGCCCTAATGTGGCGCTGGCCCGCGGATCCCAGATGCCGCCTTTGACGTTAGGTGCTTCCTTAACCAACCGAGTGAGCAGATCCAATGAGTCACCCTCCGTAAAAAATTTGCTGTGATGCAAAAACGTCTTAAACCGCAAGATCGTTGTTTGGCACGGGGGTATATACCGTGCTAAACAACAGTTTCTTTTAGACGCTTATGCATCGCTCCAGTTTCCGCCCTCGCGCTGGAACATATCGGTCGCTTTGAGGTAGTAAACGTAGCGTCGTCCCTGCTTCTCTCGTATAAGTTTTCCTTCTTTTTCGAGCTGCTTTAGGGTGAGGCTCGCGCGAGAGTTATCGAGGTCCAAGCGCTGGCTTACCTCGAACACGGTGTAGCCCTTATTGGCCTCGAACAGGTCCAGCACGCGCGCTGCGTAAATCTCCCATTTCATCCATTCCTTGAAGTCCTCCACGACCTCGATCCAACCGTTGTCGTTGCGTTTGATACGCTGCGGCTTGAGCTGTTCGCCCCGCGGATCACGGGTAGTTGTGCTTTCCACCGAATAGAGGGTCGGCGCCCATTTGCGCGTAAAAACGATCGGACTGAACCGCGCCGAGATGCCCTGGCTGCCCAAGGCCGCATTCGTCGCGTCATGCGCGTCCGTCAGATATTTGGGTGTATGGTGGCTGCCAACGACGAGGGATTTGGTGCGGTCCGCCAAGCGTTGAACCATGCCGATCGCCGCTCGGGTTCCGGCATAGCTCATTTCGTCGCGGATGCCGACGAAGTCAAAAAGCATGTCGAGGATGATGAGAATCGGCCGTTCATGCTCGGCTAGATTGGCAATGTCTTCCAGCACCTGTTCCGGCTCGGCGTCTGATTCAGGATCGATATGAACAAGGGTCAAGCTGTCCCGCTCTTTGGTCCAGCCCATCTTGAGTAACTCATTACGAGTGCTGGCAACTTCGTCGTCGCTCGCCACATAGATCACATGTCCCGGCGTCGTCTGGCGCCCCCAGATGGGCAACCCTCTCGAAACTGACAGCGCCACACTCCGAACGTTGGTGGTCTTGCCGTGATGCTTGCCGCCAATCATGAGCATGATTGCCTGGGCATAGCCGAGTCGATCGATTACCGCTGGCCGCGCCAGATATTCTTCATTAATCACCAGCGCTGTCTTGTCGTCTTCGGTGATAAGATGGCCATTGCGTCTCTCTTGCGGCTGCGTAATCGGCACCAAATGGCGGGCAATTTCCTCAAGCTCGCCTCTGATCAAATGAGCGGGCAGTAACGCTGGCGGTTCGTAACCGCGGAGCTGGGTCGGCAATGGCAGCAACCCCTCGACCAGCCCCTTGAAGAGCGCCTCGCCCTCGAGCTTGCGCAATCCGAGATCGCGTTCGAGCAAGGTCTGGGCGACCGGCAGTATTTGCGCCTTCCAGCGCAGGAGATCTTCCTGAAATTTGCTCTCCTCCTCATCGGCCCCAGGTTCGCGCACATGACCGTTGGTGTGGGGGGGAGGCTCTTGCAGAGAATGTGGCCGAGGTGCCTGGGCAGACACCCCGGCCGTGGGCGGGGACGGGGACGAAATGACTAAGTCAGATTGTTGCAGACCGAGCGCGGCGAGAACAGTGGCCACCGGATGCCCGCCGAAACAAACCGCGGTAATCCTTCCCGCAACCTGTTGAGCCACCAAGTTTTTTTCTGAGTCTTTACCATCGTGCTCTTTCGCACAAAGCGGGCATTCACCCTGTAACTTCCCGTTGGCTAGAATCCCCGCACTACCAATCTTGCCAACGAACCGCGCCCACTCCATCGCTGCCCCCCCCACAGAACTAGGAATTTAGGTTGCCAATAGGTTGCCATTAGCTTCCCGCCATAACGAGCCAGAACATAGTCGTTCGGGCCGGAGGTGAGTGAGTATTAAGTGCTAAAGTCCCTGTCTGCGTAGGGGAAACACCCGATCCTTGCCGGACCTTCCAGATCCTTCCAGATCCTTGTGGAATAGTCAGTAATTGATTTCGAAGAGAATGTCCAAACACAAAAACCCCTTATAAATCCTAGCTTTTTTCGCCTTGGGTCAGGGCGGTTGCCAAATAGTTGCCATTGTTTTCCCGTCCGCCAGGCTTCACCGACCAACCCTCCGGCAATTGGTGCCCAAGCCTCTCCTTCGCCAAAGCTTCGCGTACCTCGCCAGCGGCCCACTCCAGCGTCGCCTTGGTCGTAATGCTGTAGCGCCGGTAGACCGAGTCGGTCAGGTGCCCAGTCAGTTGCATGGCCACCTTGTGCGGGATCTTGTGCCTTTCTAAATTCGACACGGCCGTCCGCCGGAAGTCGTGGATCAGACGGCGCTCCGCAAGCACGCCCGCCTTGAGCGCCTGCGTTATCGCCCGTTCCCAGACCCGCCGGAAGTTCCCGAGTGGTGCGCCGTTGCGATGGAAGAGCCACGGGATGATCTGGCCCGCCTTCAGTTCACGCTCCCGGCGCGCTACCAGCCGATCGATTAGCTCGCGCATCTCGGGAAAGCTGAGCGGAAAGTCGCGCCCTTCCTTGTTCTTGGTTTCGCCCACTTCGAGCCGCAACCAACCGCACCCTTCTAGATTGAGATGTTTCCATTGTCGAGTTGCCAATTCGGTTTTGCGCCACCCGGTGACGTACAACATCCAGACGTACTCGTGGAGATAGTCGGGCAGGAAGCGGACCAGCCCTTTTACCTCATCCTCAGTCCAGAAGCCCTTGCGGGCGTTATCTTCCCTGAAGCACTTGAACTTGGGTGCGTCCTTTAGCACCTCCAGTTCTTCGGTGGCGATCTTGTAGCCGCGGCTCAGCGCCCGCAATTCACGATTGATGGAAGCCTTTGCGGCACCCTTTTCGAGGCGGAAGCTCTTGAACTGCGCGACGTCCTGGCTGGTCAACTCGGTCGCACGCTTGCCCGCGAAATACTTACGAGCGTGCTTAGAGGTGCTCTTAAATTGCAGCCGATTCGAGCGTTTGTGCTCGTCGTAATCCTGCTGGACGAGGTCGAGCAGGTCCGTGACGGTCAGTTCCGGCTTGGGGGCGTACTGTTGGAGCCGCTTGTAGTCAGGGAAGCGCTGGAGAATCCACGGCAGGTCGAGGGCGGCGATTGCTTTCTTGAGCGGCTTGAGCAGCGTCCGGGTAAACTCGGCCTCAAGTTCCTTGGTGTACTTCAGCCCTAGAGAAATGCGGAAACGGTCGGGAAGCCCCGGATAGGTGAAGTCCACCGCCAGATCGCCATGCGGGTTTTTGTATAATCTAGCCGACATCAGCTCTCCTTTTACCGCCGGGAATCTTATTGCGTAACCCGGTCAGTAATCGAAGCATACAGGAAGATGCTTCGATGGGCAATGCCGCGCTTAAGCTACCGTGCGAATCGATTTCTCGAAGACCGTCCAATTGATCTCGAGGTGGCTCAGTACCCTGACGACCGACCCCGGCGGCATCCGGCCCTGCCTGATCCAGCTATAAACCGTCTGCCGGTTGCGATGGACCCGCCGCGCAAATTCGGGAACGGTCACCCGCTCCTCGACCACAGACGGTGACTTCGAGCGCGGTTCAGTATGGCTTGATACGTTCATCCGTCTCCTCTTGGTGGGCGTCGTAGAGTTCCTCCAAGCGCCCGATGCTCGCCTGCAGGGCGGTCGCCAACTCGTGCATGGCGGTGCGAAAGGGCAACAGCACGCCCAGCATCTCCTTCACGATGGTGATCGGATCGAACAACGGCTTTTCGTTCTCGAAGTGCTTCACGCCGTTCCGCCAGTTGAGAAATGACTGCAGGTGAATCCGATAATTGCGTTTCCCTTGGAACGGGTGAAAAATCCCCTGGGCCTCGCCTAAATTCTTCTGCTTGATCAGTTTGTAAACGGTATCAGGGCTGCACTTCAAAATTTCCGTCAATTCCGAAACGGTGACCCATTCCGGCTGCGATTCGTTAACCATCAGTCACACCCACGTCCCCCAGTTGAGGTGCAAACGGTTGTAGATGTCGCCTCCGCTCCCCCTAACCACCCCGCCTGTGCTTCTCACTCACTCTTTTTTGCTGAAGCGTTTCGCCCACCGACGCGCAGCATCGGCGACTATGCGACCCGTACCACTAGGTGTCAACCGAATTGAGCCTCTCTCAAACCGAACAAAACAAATCTGCCAACAGATCCGTCGATCAATGTCGTCAAGGATCGGCAAGAGTCGCCAAGGATCGTCAGCGGTCGTAAGTCCGACTTGTGACTAAGTGTTAGTTCGGCCGTTTCGTCTGCTCGCTTTATCCACAGGATTTGGCGAAGATGAAGAAGACGGGACAATGCCTCCACGAGCCAACGTGAGACAGAGCGAGCCGCAACGAGACGAGATGAGCCTCAGGAGCTTTCTCGCCGTGGGGCGCGCTTCACAAATGGTCAAAATTTCGGTCCAAGGAAGAAAATATGCCCGGTGAAATCATCACGACGCTAGTCGAAAACAACAAGGCGGGCCTGCTCAAGCGCCTGCCATCCTATTTAAGCCCCGAACAATTTTTCCAACTCTGCCGAGCCCTCGACCACGACGAGAAGATCGCCGGGGTCGCCCGCCGCAATCCGGACTCCGTGCTGAGCGCGATCTACAAGGCGGCAGACTGCGGCCTCGTGGTCGGTTCGGCTTTCGGCCACTGCTACCTGATCCCTTTCGCCAACGAGGTGGTCTTCGTGGTCGGCTGGAGGGGCTTGGTCTATCAATGGCTGCGCAGCGGTGCCGCCCTCAAGATCTCCGCACAGGTCGTCTATGCCGGCGACGAGATCGAAGTGATAGCCGGCGACGACGAGCGCATTTTTCACAAACCCTCGCTAACGGACAGTCACCGCGACGACCCCAAGTGGGTCAACGACCCGAAGAACATTCTCGGCTCATATGCCATCGCCTGGTTGCCGCAAGCGCCCTTGAAGGCCTATCGCTGGGTCAGCCGCGGCATGATCGAAGCGGCGCGCCTCCGCAGCTCGAATTCCAACGGACCCGCCTGGCAGCACAACTACGCCGCCATGGCCCAGAAAACTGCGGTGCGCCGCCTCGACGGGGTGCTGCAGGTCTGCGGCTCCACGCCCGAGAACCGTGAGGCTTTCGAACGCTACGCCCGCACCGTCGAACTCGAACGCGAGAGTTACCGTGACCAATATGACCAATATGACGCCGCTCATGACGACTACCCCGGTGCCGCAAACGCGGGGCGGTCAGGCCCCCAGACGGGCGCGGCGGTGGTGCGCAGCGCGACTCCGCAACCCTCAAAGTCGCCAGCGCGAGGGAAGCGCCTCATCGTAGCTCCACCACCGCCGCAACTCACGCCCGAGCCGGAGCCCCCCGCCGAGCTCGTGGACGACCCCGAGACGACGGTGGTGATCACCGACGAGAAGCAGGACGAGTTAATCGCCCAGGCCGGGTTGATCGGGATGGTGCCGAGCCGACTCAAGCACTACGTCGCGCAGAAGTTCAACGTCGGTGATCTGGCGGAACTCTCCCCCGCCCAGGCCCAGCAGTTGACCCTCGAACTCAAGGCACAGATCAACAAATGAAGAACATTCCACCGAGCACCACCGAGATCATCAAGCACTTCGGCCTCACCGCGAACTACGAGGCCTTCTCCAATCCCGAGGTCATGCAGCGCGGGCGGTTGGTGACGGCCGCCTGCCACCTGATTGCCGCGAAGAAGGATCTCGGCGACGGCTGGGAGACGCGGCATCCCGAGTGCCACGGGTTCATCGATGCCTACCGCAAGTTCTGCCGAGAGCACCGGGTGACGCTACTCGAAGCGGAGCGGGAGTACTACAGCGGGGTCTACCGCTACCGCAGCCATCCGGATCAGATCGTCAAGCTCGACGACTATCCGGAGCCGGTGGACCTCGAGCTCAAGAGCGGCTCGATGCCCAAGTGGTGTCAGTTGCAGACTGCTGGGCAGGTACTAGCGATCGGCAATCCGCGCATGAAGCGCTTCGGCCTGCTGCTGCAGGTGGACGCCACCTACAAGCTTTACCCGCACACCGATTGGCGCGACCTCGATCGGTTCCGGTCACTGATAGATGCTTACTGGGTATGGCAAGAATTTCGACCCGAAGGAGCGATTCCCATATGAACACCGATAACCACGGAGCTTCACGATGGAACAAGTGCCCGCCATCCTCCAGGAGGATCCCCAGCAATTAGCCCAACCCTTTGACGTCGATTTACGGCTACTGATCGACTGCGGTAACGAACTGCGCGAGATGAAGCCCAGTCTGCTGCGGGCCAACCTCGCGCTCGAATACAGCCAAAAGGCCAAGCGCTTTCTTGAGGAGGTCGAGGCCTCGCCCCTGCGCGAGCACGCCCGCCGACTCCACGAGGCCCACCGCTTCAGCACCACCCTCCTCAACCGAGTGAGCAAGCCTGCGCAGATGGTGCTGCGGCTCTGCATGGATATCCGGTCGGACTGGGAAGTCGAGCGACGCCGGCGGGTTGAAGCTGAGCGCCGCAAGCTCGAGGCGCAAGCCGCCCACCTGGCTGAGGAGCAGCGTAAGGCCGAGGTCGAGCATCTGCAGGAGCTGGGCAAGCCCGAGGAGGCTGAGGCCCGTGCTCAGGAACCGCTCTTTGCGCCGCCGGTCGCGGTTGATCCGGATCTCGGGAAACCGCAAGGCGAGATCATGGTCGAGGTCTGGGTGCCGAAGAAGGATGAGAGCGGCGAGATCGTCTTCTCCGATCTGTCGGCCTACCTGCGCTGGCTCGCCGACACCCCCGCCATGCACTACCTCGTCGCGCATAAGTTCGCGAAGCTCAAGAAGTTACTCACGGACAACCGCGGCACCGTGCAGCCGCCTGGACTGGTCATCGAGCACAAGTTCGAGAGTCGCACCCGCCGGGAAGTGGAGGTCGAGGAAGATGATGAATAGAAGCTTCGACGACGACGAGCTTGAGGACCGTCGCGCATTTACGCACATGACGATACTCGGGGTGGCAGCTATGATCGCGGTGGGCTTCCTGTTCGCGCTGTGGCTGCTGAACGGCCCATGAATCCGATCGTAGTAGTAGTGGCGGGCGAGGCGGCCCCCTTCAGAAAGAAGGTCGCGAGCTGGAATGCGAAGGACGGCCGTTTCGGCACCCAC
>Ga0126371_10006570_pt1 | contig 10353 bp, 7 predicted proteins | sample PanSoiMetaPlot_4_FD_110145 | JGI IMG/M metagenome (GOLD analysis project Ga0126371, IMG submission 110145) | Tropical forest soil microbial communities from Panama - MetaG Plot_4 | ecosystem: Environmental > Terrestrial > Soil > Tropical forest > Bulk soil | place: Panama | collected 2016-02-17
AAGGCGGCTCCGGCCGAGATGCTGGCGGTGACGTTCACCAACAAGGCCGCGGGCGAGATGCGCGAGCGGGTTGCGGCGCTGATCGGCGACGACACCCGGCTGCCGTGGGTCAGCACGTTCCATTCGGCTTGCGCGCGGATCCTCCGGCAGGAGGGACACGCGCTCGGCTTCGACCGCAACTTCTCGATACTCGACGAAGGCGACTCGCACACCACGATTCGCCGCGTGCTCGAGGACGCAGCGCTGGCCGACTCTCCTCCGCTCGAACTTGCGCGAGCGCGAATCGAGCAGGCCAAGAACGAGGCGATCACGCCCGAGGAGATGCTCGCGCGCGCTCAGCCCGGACGCGAGACCTCGCTCGCGCAGATCTATCGGCTCTACCAGGAGCGGATGCGGGCGATGAATGCGATGGACTTCGGCGATTTGCAGCTGCAGACGTGGCTCCTGTTCGAACGCTTTCCTGAAATTCTTCAGCGATGGCAGCGCCGCGCAACGCATCTGCTTGTCGATGAGTACCAGGACACCAACCGGGTGCAGTACCTGATCGTCAAGGCGCTGGCCGCGCGTTCGGGAAATCTGTGCGTGGTCGGCGACGAGGACCAATCGATCTATCGCTGGCGCGGCGCCGATATCCGCAACATCCTCGATTTCGAGCGCGACTATCCCAGCGCGCAAATCTTCAAGCTCGAGCAGAACTACCGCTCGACCAAGACGATTCTGGCCGCCGCCGGCGCTGTCATCCGCAACAACACCGAGCGCAAGGTCAAGAATCTGTGGACCGAGAACGACGCCGGCGAGCCCGTGACCTACTACACCGGCGTCACTGAACGCGACGAGGCCGATTTTATCGCGCTGGAGATCGCCCGCCTGACCGGCTCGAGCGGATTCAAACCGGCCGACGTCGTCGTGTTCTATCGAGTCAACGCCCAGTCGCGCGCGATCGAAGAAGCGCTCGTGCGCCGCCGCGTCCCCTACTACGTCGTCGGCGGCGTGCGCTTTTACGAGCAGCGCGACGTCAAGGATCTCCTCGCCTATCTGCGAGTGCTCGCAAATCCCGCCGACGCCGTCAGCCTCGAACGGATGGTCGGGACGCCGCCGCGCGGGATAGGCGCGAAGACCTTCGAGGCGATCGTCGAGCTCGGGGGCAACTCCGGAATCAATCCGTTCGAGGCGATGGGCCGTCTCGAGACCTATTCGAAGGTCGCGCTCAGAATTGCCAAGCAGGCCGGTATGCTCTACGCGTGGATGCACGATCTCGCCGGCCGGCTAAGCGAGATGAGCGTCCGCGGGATTGTCGAAGAAGTCGTGGCGCGCAGCGGATTCGAGCCCTATCTCGATACGCTCGACGACGCGCCCGCCCGCAAGCAGAACCTTGCCGAGATGCTGTCGGCGGCCAGCGCCTTCGACGGCGAGAAGTCCGGCGGCGGCCTGGCCGAATTCCTGGAACGCGTCGCGCTCGTGAGCGACGCCGAGCAGATCGACTCCAGGGGCGGGCGCGCCGCGCTGATGACGTTGCACACGTCCAAGGGCCTCGAATATCCGATCGTCTTCATCGCCGGCATGGAGGAAGGCCTCTTTCCGCACAGCCGCTCGGCCGACCTCGATGAAGACGTCGAGGAGGAGCGCCGCCTCTGCTACGTCGGCATGACGCGCGCGCGCAAGCTGCTGTACCTGACCAACACGCTGTCGCGAGAGCTCTACGGCCTGCGCCAGGAGTCGCGCGCGTCGCGCTTTCTGCGCGAGGTCGACTCCACACTGATTCGCCGAATTGCGCCGGCCCGCCAGGCCTCTCCCGTACGCCCGCTTTCGCCGCGCGAAGCCTACGTCGACTATGCCGACAGCCAACTACCCGAGGACGAGCCGGGGCCGGGCGGCGATGGTCTCTCGATCGGCGCGCGCGTCGTGCATCCGACCTTCGGCCGCGGAGTGGTGCGCAAGCGCGAAGGGCGCGGCGACTCTGCCAAGGCGTGGGTCAACTTCGAGCGCGGCGGGATCAAATTGCTCGTGCTCAAGTTCGCGAACCTGAGGTTGATCGGCGACTGAACGCGCCGGTATCATTTCCCTTAAACCCGACGGCGCCCGCCGCCGATTCGATCGCGTCGGCGTGCCGTCACTCACCTTGGAAGTTCATGAAGCGATTCTTTCACGTTGTTGCGCGAACATTTCCGGCCTTGCTGCTGATTGCGATGGTGGCGATACCGGCCGCACACGGCGGCTGGACCGAAGACGAATTCGCCAAGCGCCCCCTCTATGCGTACCCGCTCCCACACGGCAAGGACGACATAATCGGCAACCTAATCACGTACCAGATTCAGAAAGGCGACACGCTGCTCGACGTCGGTCGATGGTTCGGCGTTACGGCCAAGGAGATCTCCAACGCCAACGGCACCATCGATTGGTGGTCGCCGCCGGTGGGCCGCACCATTATCTTGCCCGACGAGCACATTCTGCCCGACACGCCTCACGTCGGCATCGTGATGAACATCCCGGAGATGCGAATCTACTACTACTATCCGTCGCCGACCGGCCCAGTTCATCCAAAACACCCCAAAAGCAAAATCACGCCCGCCAAATTCGTGCCCGGCAAGGACGGCAAAAGGCATTCGGGCGGCGGTGTCACGCCGACCGTGGTGTATTCGTTCCCGGTTGGGCTGGGGCGTTTCGATTGGAAAACCCCTGAGGGAACTTTCACCGTCCGCGGCAAAACGCGCAATCCGACCTGGGTCGTGCCGCAGGACATCTACGAGGAGCACCTGGAGCGCGACGGCGAGGCCGAGCACGTCGTTTCGGGCGACGATCCCGACAATCCCCTAGGCCACTATCGCATCGAGCTGACGCTGCCCGAATACGCGCTGCACGGCACCAACGTGCCATGGGGCGTGGGCATGGAGGTCAGCCACGGATGCATCCGGTTGTATCCCGAGGACATCGAGCGCCTGTTCAACAAAGTCAAAATCGGCACGCCCGGGATGTTCGTCTATGAGCCGGTGAAGTTTGGATGGCGCGGCGATTCGCTCTACGTCGAGGTCCACGAGGATCTTTACGGCAAGTACGCGGGGCTGTGGGCCTACGCGCTTAAGGAAGCTGATCGGCAAGGGCTCACCGATCAGATCGACATGCAGAAGCTGCAGCGCGCGGTCGAACAGAAGACAGGCGTCCCGACCTACATTATGCCGGGCCCCGCTCCGGGCAGCGCCGGCTAATTTTTCGGCGCGGTGGCGCTCGAATCGCTTCCGGCCGGAGCGCTCTCTTTCAGCAGATAGAAATGTCGATGCCCAAGACCGAACAGCCCCGGCCATTCTAATCGCCGCACCACCTCTGTGCCGGGAATCGGTCCGCTCGCGATCGTGTATTCGCCGACCGTGGGCGAGGTGATCATCGGGATCCCCGCCTCCAGTTGCATCGAATCGATTCCATGCTTCGGATAGCGATAAAGGTCCTCGCCGTTGAGAGCATAGCCTGCGTCGATCGCCGAGCGCGGAACTCCCTCACGTTCCAGTTGGTTGGTTGTCGCGAGCACCACCGCCATCCCGCGCTGGTAGGCATAGGTGCCGCCGAGCGACATGAGCCCCATCGCGAGCGTCATCACAAATGCTGCGGCCTGCACCAATCTCAGTCGCGGCAGCGGAGCAAGCGCGAGCACCAGCGCGCCCGCCGGCACCATCACCAGGTAGTAGCGGTCGTTGTAGAACCACAGCGGTAGCGTCGCGGCCCAGTAAACAATCGCTGCGATCAGCACCGCCGCGGTCGCACGCTCAATCGATTTGAAAATCTCTCCCAGCCCGACGATCAATCCCGCCGTCCCGACGCTGGCAAGAAGCAGCGCCGCATATTGCCAGTCGCTGTCCCACGAAAAACGGTTCGAGTCGCCGCGCAGGATCAGCACGTTGTGCCACCCGCCGAAGCAACTGTATTCGGGCGTCACCGGCAGGCTGCGATCCAGGTACATCAGGATCAGCGCCGACGCGAAAATCGCCGCGCCGCCCATCACGACGCGGCGCCAGCGCGACGTCGCCAACTGCAACAGCGCCAGCGGCGCCAACACCGTGCCCAGGTAGAGCGCCGGGCCAAGAACGCCCGCGCGCAAATAGTTCGCAAGCGGAGCCATGAAAAGATAGTGAAAGTGTTGCTCGTTCAGCTGCACCTCCCACGAGCTCGGCCTCAGCACGGTGAGCCAAATCCAAATCGCTGCGCAGATCGCGAGTGCAACGGCGAACGGCACTATCATCACTATCCATTGCGCGCGGCTCCGGCGCTCGGTGGTGCGCGGGCGGGTGTCATAGAGCAGCACCGCGCCGACGCAGCCCGCTATCGCCATCGCCGCGAACGGCCGAACAAGGAATCCGACGACCGCAATTGCCGCCGCGAGCCACAGCCACAATTGCTCGCGCCGTCCTTCCGCATTCGCAAACGCGAGGTGCGCTGCGACGAGCGCCGTCAGAAACGGAATCTCGGTCATGAACGAGAAACTCAGGAACGTGAAGCACGGATTGCAGATCAAAAGTCCGGTCGCCGCCAGCGCCTGCCATCGCGGCGCGCCGCACTTAAGCGCCAGCCCATGGAACATCAAGCCGCACAAAACCGCCAACACCACCACGGAGATTTCGAGCGACCCTGAGTTGCCACCGAATAGGCGCGCCCACGCCGCGCCGTACACGACCTGCGCTACCGGCATCGCCTGCGCGAAACCTCCGAACCTGATCTCGCCCGTGCGCAGATAACGTCTTACCGCCGATCCGTAGAGCCAGCTGTCCACCACCGGCGCGTCGGTAAGCGGACGCAAAACGCAGATCGCGAACACGTACCATCCGATCACCGCCGCCGCCGCGGCCCACACTGCGCGTCTCATCGAGTCCCTGCCTTGCTCCGCTTTTGATCTATCCCTTATACTCCGAATCCGACACGCGAAACGTGGCTGCGCCGATTTCAACCGAATCTCACGCGATGCGACAAGTGGCATTTCACCGCCCCTCGATGGGCCTCGAGGAGGAGCGCGAAGTCATCGACACGCTGCGCTCCGGATGGATCACCACCGGGCCCAAGGCGAAGCGGTTTGAGCGCGAGTTCGCCGAGTACGTCGGCGCCAGGCACGCGCTCGCGCTCGCGCATTGCACTGGCGCGCTTCATCTTTCGCTGTGGGCGCTGGGCATCGGGCCGGGCGACGAAGTCATCACCACACCGTTCACCTTCACAGCGACCGCGGAGATTCTGGGCTATCTGGGCGCGCGACCTGTGTTCGTCGACGTCGATCCCGGCACCTTCAACATCAATCCCGCGCGCATCGAGGAGGCGCTCGAGAACGGCGCGCACAAGCGCGTCCGCGCGATCCTGCCGGTTCATTTCGCCGGCCACGCCTGCGACATGGATCGCATCCTCAACATCGCGCGCACCTACAATCTGAAAGTCGTCGAGGACGCCGCCCATGCCGCCGGCTCCGCACGTCACATGGATGGGCGCGGGATGGCAAAAATCGGTACCATCGGCGACCTCACCTGCTTCAGCTTCTACGCGACCAAGAATTTCACCACTGCCGAGGGCGGGATGATCACCACGTCCGACGACGCGCTCGCGGAGAAAATCGCCGTCGCCAGCCTGCACGGCATGAACAAGGACGCCTGGAAGCGCTACGACAAAAGCGGCTCGTGGTACTACGAAATCCACGACATGGGTTTCAAGTACAACCTCTCCGACGTGCACGCCGCGATCGGACTCGCTCAGCTAAAGCGCGCCGACGACTTCATGCGCCGCCGCGGCGAGATCGCGCGCGCCTACAGCGAAGCCTTTCGCGCCGACGAATGCCTGCAGCCGCCTTACTCCGAGCCCGGCATCGAGCACGCCTGGCACCTGTACGTCCTGCGCCTGCGTCCCGATCGCATGAAGATTGGCCGCAATCAATTCGTCGAGACGCTGCGCGAGCGCGGCGTCGGATGCTCGGTGCACTGCATCCCGCTGCACACGATGCACTATTATCAGCGCATGTACGGCTATCGTAACGGCGATTTCCCCGTCGCCGAGGATATCTTCAGCCGATGCCTGTCGCTGCCGATCTACGCCGCGATGACCGACGACGACGTCGCCTACGTCATCGAAACCGTCCGCGCCATCGCGCGCGAAAATCGCCGCTAACATGTCGTCCCGCAACTATCTTCTGCCTCTTTCCCCCTTTCCGATCCGGAAAGGGGGACCAAGGGGGATAGGACGGCTCGACGCTTCTTCTATTCCCCTTCCCCACTCTTCGTGGGGAAGGGCCAGGGGTTAGGGTTCTTTCACCACGCGGAGGCCTCATGCGAGCACTGGTAACCGGCGGCGCAGGATTCCTCGGCTCTCATCTATGCGAGCGCCTGCTCAAGGACGGCCACGAGGTCATCTGCCTCGACAACTTCTTCAGCGGCAAGCGCGCCAACATCAATCACCTGATCGGCAACCGCAATTTCGAATTCATCCGCCACGACGTGGTCGAGCCGATCCTGCTCGAAGTCGATCGCATCTTCAGCCTCGCCTGCCCCGCGTCGCCGGTGCACTACCAGTACAACCCGGTGAAGACCATCAAGACCTCGGTGATGGGCACGATCAACATGCTGGGGCTAGCCAAGCGCGTCCGCGCGCGCATCCTGCTCACTTCCACGAGCGAAGTTTATGGAGACCCGGAGGAGCATCCGCAGACTGAGTCGTACTGGGGCAACGTCAATCCGATCGGCGTGCGCTCCTGCTACGACGAGGGCAAGCGCGTCGCCGAATGCCTGATGATGGACTATCATCGCCAGAACAACGTCGACATCCGCATCGTGCGCATCTTCAACACCTACGGCCCGCGGATGGCGATCAACGACGGCCGCGTCGTCTCCAACTTCTGCGTCGCGGCGTTGCGCGGCGAGGATCTCGAAATTTACGGCGACGGCAATTCGACGCGATCGTTTGGCTACGTGGACGACACCGTCGACGGGATCGTGCGCATGATGAATCAGGAAAAGCACATCGGCCCGGTTAACATCGGCAACCCCGACGAATTCACCATCGCCGAACTGGCCAGGCTCGCAATCGAACTTTCGGGCAGCTCATCGAAGGTCGTGATCAAGCCGCCGCGCCCCGACGATCCGGTCCGCCGCCGGCCTAACATCGAGCTGGCAAAAAAGATCCTCGGATGGCAACCGCATACAGCGCTTCGTCCCGGCCTTGAGCAAACGATCAAGCACTTCCGCGAAGTCCTCAGCATCCCCGGCAAGCCATCCTGACGCCCAACCCCGGCGGTCGTCTTCTGATGTCCAACCAGGCGTTCGTCTCCTGAAATCGAACCCAGGCGATCCTCTTCTGATGTCCGACCAGGCGTTCGTCTCCTGAAGCCCAACCGAGGCGATCGTGTTCTGACGCCCAACCCGGGCGATCGTCTACCGAGGCCTTACCCAGCCGCCGTATCTTGTCATCCTGACGACCCGAGCAACGCGAGGGGAGGAAGGATCTCGGACAGCTTTGCGGACGCAAAGCCGGTACCGGTCTCCTAAAAATCGCGCGCTGCGCGCGCTCCACTCCGCACAACCGCTTGCCATCGGTGCAATGAGGCGAGAAAATATTTGTAGTCTCTCTGTTCCAACCCTGACTGGATCATGCACGGAAGCTTACGCAGCAGCGCCGTATTTTTTCTAACTCTGAACGCCTTCCCACTCAGGAAGCGGGTCATTTCCGAAAATCCTGTTTTGCTTCCGGCACGGAAAATCTTGTTCCCCTTCCCGCTAGCGAAGCGAGCCTTTCCAAAAATTTGGTTCCCCTTCCCGCGCGGGAAGGGGTTAGGGGTTAGGTTCCTGATCTTGTTGCCCCTGCTCGCGCTCGCTTCATGCGCCGCGAAGCCACCGCCGCCCCCTCCCGCGCCGGAACCAATCGTCTACGCAACGCCGCCGGACGCGCCGCCGCCCGATGACTGGAACCTGTTCCCCGATCCCACGACCGGCCAGGTCGACGTCTATCACCAGGGCAACTACGTCGGATCCGTCACCGGCAACGAGCCCGCCAACCAGGATCCGCCGATTCCGCACGCCGTCCCCTCGCCCGGCGAAGAATAACCCTTTCACGTTGATCTCGTTCCCAAAGGGAACGAGATCGCTCTCTTAATACTGGGTGCAGGGCCGGCCCTGCCCAAGGAAGCGTGAAACCCACAGAGGGGTTTCACATACAAATTAAGTTCCTCAGTTCCATCCTGTTTATTCCTTGAGCAAATTTCGCGCGATCACGACGCGCTGGATCTGCGACGTGCCTTCGTAGATCTGCAGAAGCTTTGCGTCGCGCATCAGCTTCTCGACCGGGTACTCCTTCATGTAACCGTAGCCGCCGAAGATCTGCACCGCGTTGGTCGTGATCTGCATCGCGGCGTCGGCGCTGAAGGCCTTCGAGTACGCCGACACCGTATTTGCCATCTCGCCCTTGTCGACCAGCCACGCCGCCTTGTACGTCAGCAGCCGCATCGCTTCGATCTGAATCGCCATGTCGGCCATCATGAACTGAATCGCCTGGAAGTTGGCGATCGGTTGCCCGAAAGCGTTGCGCTGCTTCGAGTACTTGAGGCATTCGTCGAGCGCGCGCTGCGAGATTCCGATAGCGATCGCGCCGATCTCCGGCCGGCTGTGATCAAATGTGGCCATCGCGTACTTGAAGCCCTCGCCCTCGCGCCCGACCAGCGCACTGGCCGGAATCCGCACGTCTTCGTAAAAAATCTCCCCGGTATCGGCCGCGCGCTGCCCGAGCTTGCCATGCATCCGGTTGCGCGTCAGTCCACCCACGTTCGACGGAAACACGAAACACGAGATGCCCTTGTGGCGCAGGCGCTTGTCGGAGGTCGCGAACGTCACGTACCAGTCGGCGCGCGATCCGTTCGAGATGAAATGCTTGGTGCCGTTCAGCACGAACTCGTCGCCCTCGCGCCGGTACGACGTACTCATCGCGGCGACGTCCGATCCCGCGCCCGGCTCGGTGATCGCAAACGCGCAGAACGTGAGCTTTTTGACCAGCTGCCCAAGGTACGTGCGCTTCTGCTCCGGGTTGCCCGCGATCAGAACAGGCAGCGTCGCGAGGTCGTTGGCGCCCACCGCATTTGAGATTCCCGCGCATCCGTAGTTCAGTTCCTCGACGATCAGGCTGGTGTCGAGCACGCCGAGACCCGGGCCGCCAAGGTCTTTCGGAACTCCAAAATTCATCAGCCCCGCCGCGAACGCTTTCTCGCACACGTCCTGCGGAAAGATTTCCTTTTCGTCGTATTCGCGCGCACGCGGAATTATTTCCTGCTCGGCAAACTTATGCGCCAGCTGTTTCAGTTCGCGTTGTTCGTCGGTCAGATCGAAAGCAAACATGTGTGATGGTCTCCCTGTGCTGATCGTCGCGCCGCCGCAAGCGGCTTTCAACCGTTAATCGACCGCGCGCCGCAATGAAAGAGTCCGCCGACCTCTACACCGCAACCTTTTCCCCTCTCCTGAAGGGGGAGGGGCAAGGGGAGGGGTCGCTGACCGCGGCGCGCCTTGCAAATTCTCGCGTCCCCGAATAACACCTTAATTTGAATCTGGCCCTGCCAAGGAGATCCACGATGTCGATTGCCCTACTCGCCAAACTCAAAGTACAGCCCGGCAAGGACGCCGAGTTCGAAGCCGCCGCCAAGGAAATGATCGCGACGGTCAAAGCCGCCGAGCCCGGCACCCTCGCCTACATCCTGCACAAGAACAGCAAGGACCCGACCGAGTTCATCTACTACGAGGCCTACCAGGATCAGGCCGCCTTCGACGCGCACGGCAAGACCGACCACATGCGCAAGTTCGGCGGCAAGATCGGCGGCATCCTCGCCGGCCGTCCCGAGCTCACGTTCCTGACCGAAGTCGCGCGCAAGTAGCATCGCGACGATCACAAAAGTTCAGGATGAACTTTTTAGCCTGACCGCGTCCCGACTCGGTGTGATATATTGGGGCGTGGTCAGGCTCCGCAACTCTCATCGCTCGACGATAGCATCGATAGGACCGGCCTCTCGTCCGTCGGAAAAAACAATTTCTGACGGAACGAAGCTACCGGCGGTATGTGCCCGTTCATCGAACACAACTAATGGTGTGTCTGGCGCCTCGCCTGTTACTCAAGGAACAGATTCGACTGGCGCCTCGCCCGTTGCTGAAGGAACAGACTCGACTGATGCCTCGCCCGTCACTCAAGGGACAGAAGTGATTGGTGCCTCGCCCGTTATTTTACGGGAGAGGTTAGGTGGGGGTTCTGGGAACATCGTAGCCCGCAAGGCAAAAAATCTGGTTCCCCTTCCCACTATGGGAAGGGGTCAAGGGTTAGGTAGCTGACTTAAAGCAACCCTTTAACTTCCCGATGCCATCCACTCTC
>Ga0126371_10006571_pt1 | contig 10353 bp, 11 predicted proteins | sample PanSoiMetaPlot_4_FD_110145 | JGI IMG/M metagenome (GOLD analysis project Ga0126371, IMG submission 110145) | Tropical forest soil microbial communities from Panama - MetaG Plot_4 | ecosystem: Environmental > Terrestrial > Soil > Tropical forest > Bulk soil | place: Panama | collected 2016-02-17
AGTGCTGCGCGACAATGGATTACGCCTTTTGCTCGTCGGCTATGAAACTGGCAATCAGCAGATCCTCAACAACATCAAGAAGGGCATGCGGATCGACATTGCCCGGCGCTTTACGAAGGACTGCCACGAGCTCGGGATCACGATCCACGGGACCTTCATTCTCGGGCTTCCCGGCGAAACGAAAGAGACGATCGAGGAGACCATCCGGTTTGCCGCGGAAATCAACCCACACACGATCCAGGTCTCGCTCGCCGCGCCTTATCCCGGCACTTATCTGCATCGCCAGGCCGTCGAAAACGGCTGGCTGGACATCAGCCATGCCGAGCTGATCGACGATCGGGGCGTGCAGATCGCGCCGCTGCATTATCCGCACCTGTCACACACCGAGATCTTCGAGTCGCTCGAGACCTTCTACAAACGGTTTTACTTTCGCCGCGGCAAGATCGCCTCGCTCGTCGCCGAGATGATCAAGAGCCCCGAAATGATGCGGCGCCGGGTGCGCGAAGGGGTCGAGTTCTTCCAGTTCCTGCGAAGCCGGGAGATGGCGAGCTGAAAAGCCTGATCGTCTGCGCAGACGATTTTGGCCTCGATCCTGCTATCAATGAAGCCGTCGAAGACGCCCACCAACACGGTGTCCTGACCGCAGCGAGTTTGATGGTCGGCGCTCGGGCCGCAGCTGATGCCGTAGCGCGCGCGCGTCGGTTGCCGGATCTAGGGGTCGGACTCCATCTCGTCTTGGTAGATGGCCTGCCCGTTTTGCCGCCGAAGGAGATTTCTGGCTTGGTGCGTGGAAACGGCGTGCTCGATGCGAATATGGCGCGGGCCGGCTTGCGGTTTTTTGCTCTCCCGCACATCCGACGCCAGCTTGCGAAGGAGATCCAGGCGCAGTTCGAGGCGTTCCGCGCAACCGGGCTCCGCCTCGACCACGTGGACGCCCACAAGCACATCCACGTCCATCCGACCCTCGCCAAACTGATCATTGAAATTGGGCGCGATTTCGGGATGAAGGCGGTACGCGTCCCCGCGGAACCGATCCCGATACTACATCGTGTATTTCCTCGGGAGCGGCTTTTAATACCGCCCTACAGCCCTTGGGTCGAAAGCCTGCGTCGCAGACTCAAACGCACGGGCCTCTTTGTTAACGACAATATGTTCGGTCTGGCGTGGAGCGGAAAAATGGTCGAAACGCGTTTTCTCGAGCTCATTCCGCATTTGCCCGATGGTGTGAACGAAATCTATTGCCACCCAGGAACGAGGAACACCCCGACACTCGCGGCGGCAATGCCAGGGTACCGCCACCGGGAAGAATTGGCGGCTCTGTTGAGCCCATCGGTCAAGAGCCGCATAGTCGAACTCGGCATCAGGCTCGTCACCTACAACGATTTCCGCGATCCCGCTAACCAAAACTTAATCAGCGGGCGTTGACGCTGTACTGACGCTACGGCTGAGACAATTTCGTTAGGCGTTCATACGAATTGCCGCGAAATTTTCGATCCGAGGACATAAAGCGGACACGCTTTCCGGCAAACCTGCGTACAATCGCACAGGTAAGGAGGGGAGTCATGGACGAGCGCTTTGAGTGCTGCCGTTATGAACCGAGCCTCGAAGATTTGCTCGCAGATGATGTGATGACGCCGGTATTGCGTAGCGCCGGGCTAGAGGCGCATGAGTTTCTTCAAATGATGGAGGAAACCGCGCGCCGAATAGAAAAACGAGAAGCTCAAAGCGATAACGAGTAAATCCGCCGAGCGCGGCTCACACTGTAAGCGCTGTGAATTCGAGCCGAGCGCACAACCCGGGCGCGTTGTCTTCGAGAACGACGGTGCCATCGTGCCGCCGCGCGATGGCGCGCACCAAGCTCAGCCCGAGGCCATGGCCCGGGGTACTGCGGCTCCGTTCTAAACGGACAAAACGGTCCAACACCGCCCCCCGATCTGCTTCGGGAATGCCCGGGCCGTGGTCCGCCACCTCGAGAGCGGCGCGTCCGTCACGGCGGAAGGCGCGGATTGCGATCTCGCCGCCACCGGCGTATTTGAGCGCGTTGTCGAGCAGATTGGCGAGCGCCTGGGCCAGCAGGTGGCGGTCTCCGAGAATCCTTACGCCGGGCTGTGTTGCCACGGTTAGGAAGAACCCCCTCTCTTCTGCAACTGGTTCGTAAAGCTCAGCGGCCGACCGGACAACCTCCGACAAATCCAACGCCTCGGTCAGATCTGTGCGAGCTCCCGATTCCAGCTCGGCGATGCTAAGCAGGGCATTGAACGTCGCGAGCAGCCGGTCCGCCTCGTCTATTGCGGCACGGATTGCCTTACTCTGACTGGAATCCACCGCCGGTTCCACCAATGCCCGCTCCAACCGAGCGCGCAGCCTCGACAGTGGTGTCTTCAGATCGTGGGCGACATCGTCAGTAACCTCACGCATCGCTGTCATCAACCGTTCTATTTGATCGAGCATCCGGTTGAGATTGGCGGCAAGCTGATCAAATTCGTCGCTGGTGCCACGCACTGGAACACGATCCGACAAATTGCCGGTAATGACCCGTTCACTCGTCCGATTCACCTGCTCGACGCGGCGCAACATGTTGCGGCTCATCACGGTACCGCCGAGCAGACCGATGCACAGCGCGATCAGCCCTGCCCATAACAACGCCGATCTGACCTGCCTTCGGAATGCCGCTGCGTCGCTGATATCGCGGCCAACCAGCAGACGGTAACCACCTCGGATCATGAGCAGTCTGCCGAGGGCGGGACGAATTTCGAGGTGGCCGTTGACGTTTCGCTCCAGCCCGAAAGACAGCCAGCCCGAGTCGGTCGGCACCCCCGCCGGCCACGCGGCAATGTTGCCGACGAGCGGTTTTCCTTCCGGGTCCGTCACCAAATAGACGGTCGCATCACCGCGATCGCCGGCGCTGCGTGCCGCCACTATCTGGATGAGGCCGCTCAGCCCTCTTTGGACATATTGCTCGGCAAGTCCGGTGATCTCCGCGTCGAGCGTCGCCTCCGTTTGCCGCTCGACGAAGTTTGCGCTCGTCCAATAGACGAACAGCAGAACGCCCAGCACCGAAGCCGCGAATACCAGAAAGTAGAGCGCAGCCAGTCGGAAGGCGTGCGTGCGGACCAACCGTCGGACGCTTCCAAACAGCTGTGGCGCAAACCAAGGTCGCGCTATGCGAAGCTGAAGCTTCTCTATGCCCATCAGGCACCTGGATCGCGCCCTGCTATTCTGGCGCGCGCAGACAATAACCGGCGCCGCGGACCGTATGCAGCAAGGGATGATCGAAGCTCTTGTCTATCTTCTGACGCAGCCGGCTCACGTGAACATCGATCACATTCGTCTGCGGATCGAAATGGTAGTCCCAGACGTGTTCGAGCAGCATGGTCCGGGTGACGACATGCCCTGCATTTCGCATCATATACTCAAGAAGACGGAATTCACGGGGTAACACCTCGATCAATTTGCCGTGCCGCTTGACAGTTCGGGTCAACAGATCCAGTTCGAGATCCGCCACCCGCAGCTTTGTCTCGGTCGCCGGACCGGCGCCACGGCGCAGCAGCGCCTCCAACCGGGCGAGCAATTCGCTGAAAGCAAAGGGCTTGACCAGATAGTCGTCGCCGCCTGCCCGCAGTCCCTTCACGCGGTCGTCGACGCTGCCCAGCGCGCTCAGAATTAGCGCCGGGGTGGAAATTTCGGCCCCGCGCAACGCCCCGAGAACGGCAAGGCCGTCCATATTCGGCAGCATACGGTCAAGGATCATGGCGCCATAATCGCCGGAGCTGGCGAGAAACAATCCCTCCCGCCCGTCATTCGCGCAATCGACCGTATACCCGCTCTCGTTCAGGCCCTTGGCTAGGTAGGCGGCGGTCTCACGATCATCTTCGACAACGAGAATTTTCATCTCAATGACTGGCCAAGGTGCGGGTCCAGAACGACGAGGATCAAGTGGTATCCGGAGGAGAACGGGGCAAGCCGTCTACACTCAATCCTCGCAGCCTGCTGGCACCGTGCGCCGCCTAGCTCTTTTTGGCTTGACGGGTGCGGTCGGGGCGACGATTTATAACGTACTAATTCGGTCCGAATTCGACCGAGATCGGATGCAAGGACAATGATCATCCTGAGCAAGCTGGCCGATTACGGTGTTATCGTAGCCACACACCTCGCGGCATTTCCCGACCGGCAGGTCAATGCCTCGACCGTGGCCGCCGAGACGAGGCTGCCTCAAGCCACCGTGGCCAAGCTTCTCAAGACATTGGCGCATGCCGGTCTGGTAACGGCCGCGCGAGGTGCCGGCGGCGGCTACCGGCTGGCGCGCAGCGCCACGGCGATTTCGGTCGCCGAGGTAGTGGCCGCGATCGACGGTGATATCGGGCTCACGCAATGCTCGGTGCATGTCGAAGAATGCGCGCGGACGACTTATTGCCCGACCAGGCCGCATTGGGCTGCGATCAATCGCGCGGTGGGCGAGGCGCTGTCGGCGGTCACGCTCGATGCGATGCTGACCCCGGCCGCTTTCATCCGCCGGACCGCCGCGCCATCAATCCTGTCACAACCCGACGAGCGTCGTTTTTCCGCATGACAGCCTCTACAGAAACTCTGCAGACGGTACGCTCGCTTTCGCAAGCGGGCTACAAATACGGCTTTATTACCGATATCGAAGCCGAGACGGCGCCGCCTGGCCTCTCGGAAGAGACCGTCCGGTTCATCTCGACGAAAAAACAAGAGCCGGAATGGCTGCTCGAATGGCGGCTCGCCGCGTTCCGAGCCTGGCGGGAGATGACCGAGCCGAATTGGGCCAAGCTCCAGCTGGCGCCGATCGATTACCAGGCAGCCACCTATTACTCCGCGCCAAAGCAGAACGCGGGCCCGAAATCGCTCGACGAGGTCGATCCCGAGTTGCTGCGCACTTACGAAAAGCTCGGCATTCCATTGCGCGAGCGCGAGGTGCTCGCTGGGGTCGCCGTCGACGCCGTGTTCGACAGCATTTCCGTGGCGACGACCTTCAAGGAGGAGCTCGGCAAGCTCGGCATCATCTTTTGCTCAATGGGCGAGGCGGTAACAGAGCACCCCGAGCTGGTCCGCAAATATCTCGGGACCGTCGTGCCGCAGAACGACAATTTCTTCGCAGCGCTGAATTCCGCGGTGTTCAGCGACGGCTCGTTCGCTTACATCCCGCCCGGCGTGCGCTGTCCGATGGAGCTCAGCACCTATTTCCGGATCAATGCCGCCAAAACGGGGCAGTTCGAGCGCACCTTGCTGATCGCCGACAGGGGCGCGTATGTCAGCTATCTCGAAGGCTGCACGGCGCCGCAACGCGACGAGAACCAGCTGCACGCCGCGGTCGTCGAGCTGATCGCGCATGAGGACGCGCAGATCAAATATTCGACAGTGCAGAACTGGTATCCGGGAGACAGCGAGGGCCGCGGCGGCATCTACAATTTCGTGACCAAGCGCGGCGCCTGCCGTGGCGCCCGCTCCAAAATATCCTGGACACAGGTCGAGACCGGCTCGGCGATCACCTGGAAATATCCGAGCTGCGTGCTCGAAGGCGACCACTCGACCGGCGAATTCTACTCCATCGCGATCACGAACAACCGCCAACAGGCCGATACGGGGACCAAGATGATCCACATCGGCAAAGGCACCCGCTCGACGATCATCTCGAAGGGTATATCAGCCGGGCTCGGACAGAATACTTATCGCGGCCTCGTCCGTGTGCAGCCCAGGGCGGAGGGAGCGCGCAACCATACGCAGTGCGACTCGCTGCTGATCGGCGACCGCTGTGGCGCGCATACCGTGCCCTATATCGAGGTGCGCAACCCCTCCGCTCGCGTCGAACACGAGGCGACGGCGTCGAAGATCAGCGAGGATCAGCTGTTTTACTGCCGCCAGCGCGGGCTCAGCGCCGAGGACGCGGTGTCGCTGATCGTCAACGGCTTCTGCAAGGAAGTGCTTAAAGAGCTGCCGATGGAATTTGCGGTCGAGGCGCAAAAGCTGCTCGCCGTCAGCCTCGAAGGCAGTGTCGGCTGACATGGCTGCGATGCTCGAGATCAAAAATTTGCACGCACGGCTGACCGATGGCCGCGAGATTCTGCGGGGGATTGATCTCTCGGTAAATGCCGGCGAGGTGCACGCGATCATGGGCCCGAACGGCTCGGGAAAGAGCACGCTGGCTGCCGTGCTCGCCGGCCGCACCGGGTATGAGGTGAGCGAAGGAACAGTCAGCTACATCGGCCGCGACCTGCTCGCGATGGAGGCTGATGAAAGGGCACGCGAGGGGCTGTTTCTCGCCTTCCAGTACCCGGTCGAGATCCCGGGTGTGAACAACATGTATTTCCTGCGTACCGCAGTCAACGCACAGCGCCGCCACCGCGGAGAACCGGAGCTCGATGCCGGTCAGTTTCTGCGGGTCGTGCGCTCGAAGCTCAAGCTTCTGGACATTCGTGAGGACCTGCTGCAGCGCGCCGTCAATGTCGGGTTCTCGGGCGGCGAGAAGAAGCGCAACGAGGTCTTTCAGATGGCGATGCTGGAACCGCGGCTCGCGATCCTCGACGAGACCGACAGCGGCCTCGACATCGACGCGCTGAAGATCGTTGCGCACGGCGTCAACCAGCAGCGCGCCCCGGATCGCTCAATTGTCCTGATCACGCATTACCAGCGGCTGCTCAATTATGTCGAGCCGGATCGGGTGCACGTTCTGCAAGCCGGCCGCATCGTCCAATCGGGCGACAAGACCCTTGCGCTCGAACTCGAGCGGCGCGGTTACGGCGTCGTCGAAGACGCGGCCTGAGCTGCACGGAAAACAGCGATGAGTGCCGTCGTCGACTTCCCGGTCAAGCCCGAGGCGCGACCCTATCTTGAAGCGTTCACGCGCAGCGCATCTGCGCGAGACCGGCATGAGCCCGATTGGCTCGCCGGCTATCGCCAAGGCAGTCTCGCCCGCTTCGCCGAGCTTGGTTTTCCGAGCCGCCGCAGCGAAGCGTGGCGCTATATCGATCTGCGTCGGCTCGAGCAATGGTCGATGTTGCCGGCTCCAGCGGAGAGAGCCGTCGTCGACGCGGCGGTACATGACCAAATCGCGGAAATCGGTCTCGCCGAGCCAGCATACCGCATAGTGCTCGTCGATGGGCGCTTCGTGCCCGAGCTCTCGACGTTCGATGGCTTTCCCGCGGGCGTGTGGCTCGGATCGATGGCGGCGGCGATCGCCGAGCGCCCGGACCTTGTCCGCTCGAGGCTCGAAACCGCGCCGATCGACGCCAGCCGGCCGTTCACTGCGCTCAACGCCGCGTTTTTCACCGACGGCTTTGCACTCGATATCGCTCCAGGGACAATTCTCGAGCAGCCGCTCGAGATCCTTCACTTAGCCTCGGGCGACACTGCGGACTCGCTGCATACGCGCAGCCTGGTTGTCGTCGGGGAGGGCAGTCGCGCCTCGGTGATCGAGAGCTTTGCGGGCGTCGGTGAGTATTGGCGCAACGATGTAATCGAGCTGCGGCTGGCTGCGGAAGCAGCACTTGCCCGGATCGCCCTCGTCGAAGAAGCCCCGCACGCGCTGCATTTCGGCGAAATGCTCGCGACGCTTGGTGCAGCATCCCATCTCTCCGGTTTCATTCTTTTGCTGGGCGGCCGTACGGTGCGCCACGAAGCCACTGTGCGCAGCGAGGGCGAACGGAGCCGCTGCGAACTCGATGGCGCGTTTCTTTTGTCCGGCCGTCAAGAGACGAACATCTTGACCACGGTGGATCATCACGCGCCGGGCGGCGAGACGCGAGAAATTTTCAAAGGCGTCGCTGCCGGGCAGTCTCACGGCGCATTTCAGGGCCGCATCACGGTTCGTCCTGGCGCCCAGAAAGTGGATGCGCATCAGCTCAGCCAAAACTTGGTGCTGAGCCCGCGCGCGGCAATCGATACCAAGCCCGAGCTAGAAATTTTCGCCGACGACGTGAAATGCAGCCACGGCGCTGCGGTCGGCGACCTCGACGAAGCGGCGCTTTTCTACTTGCGCGCCCGCGGCATCTCGAATGAGGAGGCGCGCCCGATGCTGATTGAAGCTTTTGTTCGGGAGGCAGTGGAGCGTGTCGCCTCGCCTCCCTTGCGCGAGCACCTGCTTTCGCGAGTCGCCCGCCGCCTGACGACGCTGGAGGAATAGAAATGACGACGGCGAGTTTGAGGAGCATCGATCCGGCCGGCCCCACCTATCCCTCCCCCCCGAGCGGGGAAGGGATAGGGAGGGGGTTCGATCCGCGTCGGCTGCGGCGCGAATTCCCGATCTTTGCGAACAACCCCGATCTGGTGTTTCTCGATTCCGGCGCGAGCGCGCAGAAGCCGCGCCAGGTCATCGACACTCTCGCCGAGTTCTATCAGCGCGACTACGCCAACGTGCACCGCGGCGTCTATTCGCTGAGCCAGCGCTCGACCGACGCGTTCGAAGAGGCGCGGCGGATCGTGCGCGCGTTTCTCAACGCCGCCGACGAGCGCGAGCTCGTCTTCGTGCGCAATGCGACGGAGGCGATCAACCTCGTCGCCCAGAGCTGGGGCGCGGCAAACCTGAAGCCAGGCGACGAGATCCTCATCAGCGATCTCGAGCACCACTCCAACATCCTGCCGTGGCAGCAGCTGAGTGACCGGCTCGCGCTCAGGCTCGTCGTCGCGCCGACGGGCGAGACTGGAGAACTCGACCTCGCGCAATTCGAAGCGCGGTTGTCACCACGCACCAAGCTCATCGCGGTGACCCATATTTCCAACGTCACCGGCGTCGTGCTGCCAGTGACGCGCATCGTCGAATTAGCGCATGAGCGCGGCGCGCTGGTGCTGATCGACGGTTGCCAAGCGGTGCCGCGTATGCCCGTCGACGTGCGGGCGCTGGCTTGCGATTTCTATGTGTTTTCCGGCCACAAGGCCTACGGGCCGAGTGGCGTCGGCGTGCTGTATGGGCGTTATGACCTGCTTGAGGCGATGCCGCCCTGGCAGACCGGCGGCGGCACGATCCTACGAGTCGGGTACGATCACACCGTGTACCAGGAGCCGCCGCACCGCTTCGAGGCCGGAACCCCCGACATCGCTGGCGCGGTCGGCCTAGCGCGCGCGCTCGACTTTATCGAAGCGCTCGGCCGCGAGGCGATTGCCGAGCATGAGGCGGCGTTGACCGGCTACGGCGTCGATTGCTTGTCGCGCATCCCCGGCGTCGAGCTCGTCGCTGGCGGGCAGCGCCGGCTTAGCATCATCTCGTTCAACCTCGACGGCGTGCACCCGCACGATGTCGGCACCGTGCTCGACCAGTATGGCGTCGCCGTCCGCGTCGGTCATCATTGCGCCCAGCCGCTGATGGACAAGCTCGGTCTAGCCGGAACGGTTCGCGCCTCGCTTGGCGTCTACAATGACAAGGATGATATCGACCGGTTGGCCGCGGCGATCGAGGTGGCGAGGGAGATGTTCGCACGATGATGGATCTCCGCGAACTCTATCAGGACATCATTCTCGACCATGGCCGCCATCCCCGGAATTTTCGCAAGATCGAGCAGGCGACGCATTTTGCGCAGGGCCACAATCCGCTGTGCGGGGACAGGGTTACGGTTTATCTAGCCCTCGACGGCGAGCGCATTGCCGATGTCAGCTTTCAGGGGCGCGGCTGCGCGATCTCGACGGCGGCCGCATCGTTGATGACCGAAGTGTTGAAGGACAAGACCATCGCCGACGCGCGCGCGCTGTTCGCACAATTCCATGCGCGGGTCACGGGCGCCGAAGCTGGACAGGATCTTTCGGAAGAGTTGGTCGAGGAGATGGACCGGCTCGAGCCGCTGACCGGGGTCAAGGCCTATCCCACGCGGGTCAAATGCGCGACCTTGTCCTGGCATGCGCTCGAGGCGGCTCTGAGCGGCCGTGACGGAAGCACAGTGAAGACGGAGTAGGTAGATGGAACGCGATCCGTTTGATTTCGCGCCGGCCGGCGGTGACGAAGAGATCGAGCGGCCGCAGGGAGGCGAGGACGACCCTGCCTTAATGGCCCCGGTGCTCGAGGCGCTCAAGACCGTCCGCGACCCGGAGATCCCGATGGATCTGGTGGAACTCGGCCTGATCTACGAACTGATCGTCAAAAAGGGCGGTGTGGTTTATGTCGAGATGACCTTGACGACCCCGGCCTGTCCGGTCGCCGCCAACATGCCCGGCGAGGTCGCGGCGGCAATCCGCGCGGTTCCCGGGGTCAACGACGTGCGCGTCAAGCTCGTCTGGAATCCGCCCTGGACCCCGGAGCTGATGAGCGAGGAAGCCAGGCTCGAGCTCGGCATGTTATAGCCGCCTTCTTGGCCCTCGCCGCGTTTTTCTCGTTATTGGTGCTGTTTGGCGCCGAAGCGGCTGTTGCTG
>Ga0126371_10006572_pt1 | contig 10350 bp, 9 predicted proteins | sample PanSoiMetaPlot_4_FD_110145 | JGI IMG/M metagenome (GOLD analysis project Ga0126371, IMG submission 110145) | Tropical forest soil microbial communities from Panama - MetaG Plot_4 | ecosystem: Environmental > Terrestrial > Soil > Tropical forest > Bulk soil | place: Panama | collected 2016-02-17
AGCCGGCTCGCCCAGAGTCACTTCCACAACGTCAACGAACGGCCGCCCGGCCCAGCAATTTTCATTGGCTTGAAATTTCATGCGGGCCGCTTTAACGGCCGCGGGATTGGCCTCCGTGGGAGCGGCGGCCACAACGTCGGCGACAAAAAACGGGCCCGTGCCGAGCAACGTTCCGTCGGGCTGCGCGCGAAAAACAAAATTCCGCCCGGAGGCAAGTTGCTCCAGCAAATCCGGAGCGGGCCGAGCAGCATGAACGTTGACCGCATTTTCCGTACCAGTAATCTCGAAGCCACGCCCCAAGGTCGCCTGTAACGCCGCGATCACATCGCCGGGGGTCAATACCGAACCGTCGGAAAAGTGCACGGCCAACCGCAACTTGAATTGCCAGTTTTTCCCGGAAGCGTCGTGCGTCCACTCGGTGGCCAGCGCCGGCTGAAATTTTCCGTAGTCGTCGAGGGTCACCAGGCGGTCATACACCAAGCTCGCAAGCTTCCCGGCGTCCGCGGCAGCCGGTGATCCCGGCATCCACTCGCGGGGATCGAGCGAGACGCTCGCCGCGCGCAGCTTCACGTGCAGTGCACCGCCATAGCGCGGCGGAGCGGCCTGAACTGCGCCAAAGGGCAGCGCCAGAAACGCGGCGCTAACCGCCGCAAACCACCATGATTTTGTAGACTTCATAATTTCCTGTTTGCAGATTCCGTGCCACGACCAAGGCACTGCCGCCACTTTGCCCTGCATTGACGTTCCACACCGGCCCGGGAAATTCGCTCATCACCGTCGCGCTGCTCTCTTCGCTTGCTCCATCAGGCATCAAGCGCAGGACTTCGCGCGCCGTAGGGTCGTTGCCGCCGCCAGAGATGGTCCAATGGCTTTCATCGCAAGGCGAAGTCAGCACGGTGCCCATCCGCCAGGCGGATTTTTCCAGCGAGAAAGCCTTCTCGGCACGGCACTTTACTTCGGCCGGGGCGTCCCAGGAAAAATCGCATGACTTGCCCCAAAGTTGCACTGACACCTGGCCGCCCAGCGGCGCCAATTCCCCATGCGGATTGCGAGCGGGTTTCAGCCCGGTTACGTTCAAAGACACCGTTTGCGCAACTTCTCCCTTGGCGCCCAGACGGAGTACGACAACTTCAAAATTCTTGTAGAGCAGCACGCCGAGTTCGCCGTCGGCATTGTTCGATAGCGAGGCGGCGTCCAGGATCCGGTCCAAGCTCTGATAAACCAACTGCCGCTGCAACCGCACCGGCCTCACCGTCGTTTCCACCGGCGGCAAAACGGCGCGAGGTATGGCCACTATGCGCACTTCCTCTCGATCGCCAACCCGCGTCTTGGCGGTCAAGACCAGCTGTGCCGGAGTCTGCTGGGCATACACGGAAAGCGCCCCGGCGCCAGCTTCGTCACTCATCGGCAACATGCGGCGTGCGAACTCGTCGCGCAGCGTTTCCCGCCAGCGCGCATCTTCACCCTCCGCCCAATGCTCATCGGGATGCCACTCAAGTCGCAATGGCCCGCGCAGCCCGGGAATTCCCGCCACGCGCTCTGCCAGCTTTCGCGCTGTCTCTTTCAAAGGGGAGTCACTGTCGGCAAAAACGCAAGTTTGCGCCAGATAATCCGCCGCAAAAACGCCGAGAAGCAGCAGAGCCCCGAAACCAACAGAACGCCCCCACTTCTTTTGTCTGAATTTTCTCGCCGAAGATTGCACGCTCGCTCCGCCGCGCGGCCCCCGTTTCTCCTTAGTGCGCCCGGTAATCCTTGTAAAGATCCAGGTGATTCAGCATCCGGATCATTATCTGCGTGTAGGCCAGATACTCGGACAGGCCCTCATCGGAAACGTTGAACAGCGCCTTGCGCCGCGCCTGCCGGATGGTCTCGAAATCCTCGGCTTTTAGGGTCGCCACGGCGCTGTTTTGAAACGCGGTGTGGTCGGCGATGCCGTAAATCGGCTCGCTTTCGGCCACCGCCTTGGCCAGCTCGTCCTGACTGAGTTTCTTTTTGCGCATCTGCCGGTCGAACTCCGCGCCTTTTGTGCTCATGACGTCGTCAAATTCCTGGCGCGTGTGGGGCAACCCGGCAATGATCTGCAGCACCTGCTCGCGCGTCCATTTCGCATTGGCGAGTTCCGCCGGGTCGGTCGCCTGGTACTTCATAACTGATTGAATGTCGTTGACGCGATAGTCCTCCGTGACATCAGCCAGCCCACTCCACTTGTTCAGACCGCGAAACGCCTCTTCGGTCATCTGTTCGGCCAGCAAATGCGCGGCGGCGGCGCGCACGAAAGGCTCCTGTGCCTGGAGCTGTGTGATCAATGCTTTGGTGGCCTTGGCTGAATCCATGCTGCCGTAGAGAAACAGCGCCGCGGTGTCAGAATCGAGATCCAGGGAGTGCTCGGAAATGTGAATCACCGCGTTCGGAAAGAGCAGGATCTTCGCGGCCAGCGGCCGAATGTCCACGCCGCGTTGTCCCAGGTCCATGGCCAGGGAAAGATAGTTCGCCGGGTCGGTCTCCTGAAAATCCGTCTGCACGATGGCGTCGCGCACCAGGTTCAGCGAGTCCGGCGATTTATCGAGTTGGAACAAAAACGACGCGGCGTCGAACTGAAAAAGATGATCCGTCTTTTCACCGGCCAGCATTTCTTTCAGGCAGCTCACGCCCTCTGGGCCCGCGGACTGTAGCCGCTTCCAATAGGCGTCGATCTCCTTGCTCTTGGCGTCGATCTGCGACTCGTTGAGTTGTGTCAGGTGGAAACCGTAGACTTTTTCTTTCTGGGCGCGCAAATCCGGACACGAATAGACCTCCGCCCGCGCCGCTCCTGCGCCCAGCGCCAGCGCCCACAACACCGGTCCCGCCGCCATTCGCCGCAATCTTGACCTCTTTCAACTTCCTCTAAATGCTACCACTCTTCTCGATTCGCAATCCGAGCCCGCGCTTCGTCTGTCTTTTCTTTGCATCGTTACTTCCTTACTCCATTTCTTCTTCGGGGTGCCGAGCGGCTTGGTCAGGGCCGCCCGGCGGGTCAGGACTGCACGGCTGTGTTTTGTCTGTTTAGTGGAACTCATGGCGCGCTTCCATTAAGGGCATTTCGCGGATCAATCGATCCTTTCCTGTTTGCGCCTCGGTCCATGTCATCGGGGCCGCGCCGAGGGTCCACAAGACGAGGCTGAAGGTAATTCGAAGGATCACCGGCAGAATCAGGCGAAGTTTTCCTGCCGGCCTGTTTGCCTTTGGCTTGTTTATATCGCCCCCTTGGCAAACCAAAATCCGTGCTTGCCCAAACTCTTTTGCTTCTTCCTTTGCCTTTTCGTTGCTTCCTTGCTTGGTTGCTTCTTTGTTTTCTCTTCTTCCGCTGGCCGGGTGGCGCGGAGCGCGGCGCCGGTTTGGTAGCCGCCCTTCGCCAAACGAATCAAGCGCGGCGGTGCTTGTCTTCTGGCTCATGGCATCTCCTCCAGCGACGCGATCCGGGCCACCCGCAGGGGGATTGGCCGGCGTTTCTGAGAGGCGGCCTTGCTCTAACCGTCTCCCCGAACTTTCTTACATCAGGACTAAAGCATCTGCTTCGACTTCGCATACGGCCCTACTAAAGTCATGCCTTCCCGCTTTCGGTACGTGAGGCGACTACTCCGTTGCCGCGCCAGCAACCACCGGAGTCGCGTTGCCATAACGATGTCGCGAGCCAGCAGAATTCCCACGCTGCTGAAAAGACCAACGGCGAGAACCATCACCAGACATCTCAGTGCCAACATGACCGGTCCTTTCACACGAAGCCACCGGCTTAGCGGTGGGTTTCCAGTGCGCGCACAACGAGCTGCGCGCCATGCGCGATGGCTACACGCACCGGCCGGCGATCCGCCGTGGCCGGCTGCATCAGGCGCAACATGCCCTGCAGCAAAAGGCTTTGCAGGGCCAACGCGGTGAACAGTGCCAACAGCGTAACGACCATCACTCCCGCGAATCCAAGCATTGCTTCCATCTGTGTCCTCCCCGGCTGCACTGGGCTGTGCCGTTCCTTCGCGATTGGCAATGGCAAGTCAACGCCCAGACTCATCGCTTTGAAAATAGGCAACTTACAGGAACTCAAAAACACGAATTCGTTGACAGCTGGACACGGCGTGTCCGCTAACCCGCAGCCGCACAAAGGATTTTCGAGCCGCAGATCCGCTAACCGTAGGCGAAAAGCGGTGAACCTTGGGAGAGTTTTGGCTTGCAGATGGACCGAGAGGTTTTGCGGTACGATTAAAGAGAAATGTCATCAACACCAGGGATTCGCATCGGCCGTATCCTCGGCATACCTATCTATGTGGATTTCAGCTGGATTCTCATTTTTGGCGTGTTTTGTTATGCGCTTTCAGAGCAGTTGTTTCGCTTGGAGCACAAAGAGTGGACTGCCGCCCAAGACTGGGCAGCGGGGTTCTCCACGAGTGTTTTGTTCTTTGCCTGCGTGGTCCTTCATGAGCTTGCGCACAGCGTCGTCGCACAGGCCTACAAGATAAAGGTGCTTTCGATCACCCTGTTTGTATTCGGGGGATTGGCACGCATTAGCCGCGAACCAACGAAAGCGATGCAGGAGTTCAACATCGCCGTGGCCGGCCCACTCGCGAGCGGCCTCCTGGCGGGCCTTTTCGGCGGGCTAAGCCTCCTCTTCCCGAGTGACGGCCTGCTGCGTTCCCCGCTGCAATATCTGGCCGGAGCAAATGTGCTCGTTGCGGCTTTCAACCTGCTGCCGGGGTTTCCGCTGGATGGCGGACGCATGTTCCGGGCCATGGTGTGGGGAGCCACCAAGGACTTCACGCGGGCCACGCGGGTGGCGGGGGCGAGCGGAAAACTCATCGCCTACTTGCTGATTGCCTACGGTCTGGGATCCGTGTTCACCAAGAACTACAACAACATCTGGTTCGTGCTGATCGGACTGTATCTGTTGAATGCCGCGCAGGTCAGCGTGGCTCAGGTGACCATACGCGGCGCGTTGGCTGGCCTGTGTGCTGCCGATGTGATGAGTCAGGAAGTGCCCACCATCCCGGCGAACATGAGCCTTGAGGAATACAGCAACGAGGTGCTGCGCACGGGCCGCCGCATGCACATCGTGACCATGGGCGACCGTCTCTCCGGCCTGATGAACGTGGCCGCGCTCAATCAGGTTCGCCGTGACGAATGGAACATGAACTCCGTGCAAGCGGTCATGGTCCCGCGCGACAAAATCATCTGGGCTTCCCCGGAAGAGCCCTTGCAGCGCCTGCTGGAGCGCCTCATGGCCGCGGACGTGAACCAGATGCCCGTGGTCAGCCACGGCGGCGACGGTTCAGCTCATATTGTGGGAATTGTGACGCGCGACGCCATCCTGCGGGTGATTCAGACGCGCAGTGAACTTGACTCCGCCTTAGGCCATCGCTGAGGCGGCCAAGGCGCGCGCGTTTTCCGGGGTGGAAGCCTCCGCAGACTTGCGCGCACGGAAGCGATACCCGCCAGGCCGGAAATCTACAGAGATCTTGGAAAAGCCGGCCTTATTCAGCCGCGCGAATGCGGAACCCGCTGCAACCGGGGTGAAGGTGCTGCGGTAGTGCGCAATGCGCTCCATCCAACCGTCTTCGATTTCGAAAACGAAAAACGAGCCGCCGGGCTGCAGTACCCGGTGCACCTCAGCAATGGCGCGGTCCTGCAGTTCCCTACTTTTCAGGTGGTGCAGCACCAGAATGGCAATGGCCGAAGAAAACGTTTCGTCGGCAAATGGCAGCGCCGCGGCATCGCCGCGCAGCGGGGTCACTCCGTCGCCGCCGTGCCTGGCTTTGAGGCGGCCGAGCGCCAGCGCGTCATACTCGAGGCAAGTTATCCGGGGAGCGGCCTTGCGAAGTTGCTCCGTCGCCGCGCCGTAGCCCGCGCCGATTTCCAGCACATGGTTGCCCAGGCGGGCATCGGACAGCACCCATGGCAAAAGATAGCGCTGCGTCATTCGCTGCCACAGCGAAGTGGAGCAAAAGAAATGTTCCATGCGGTTCATGGCCGTATTGCTGGGGAAGCCTAATTGTAGCGCAGCGGGTCCACCCGAGGCAGAACAATTTGCCCGCCTGGAAGTATCTGAATTATTGGGGCATTGCCGGCCGACTGGTTTTTCTTTGCTTCGTTACTCCTTTACTTCATTGTTTCTACTTTTCTTCAGTGGCAGATCCCCGACCCTTCGTCCGTGAACGTCTTCCCCGCCTCCGGCAGGAACTTCCACTCATAACCCGTAGGCTTCAGTGTCAGCTTCAGGACGCCAAACGTATCGTTGTTCCGTACCTCGCTGTTTCGTTTGGTAAATCCGAATGCTCGGTGGCTCTTTCCCCCCGTCCCAACAACAAACTCCCGGATGCCGCGTTTCGCATCAGCCTTTCCGTTGGGATCTTGCGGTCCGAAACGCTCGTAATCGTGATCGTGGCCGTTGAGCACAAGTTCCGCGTTGAAGTCGTACAGCGCTTGCCAAAACGCGATCATTTGCAAATCGTCGCCATGATTTAGCCCCGAACTGAATCGCGGTTTATGAAAATAGGCCAGCGTGCATCCCGCCGGATGCGCAGCCAGGTCGGCGCGCAGCCATTTTTCCTCCGGAGAGCCCACCCCGCATCCGCCTACTTCCTGGCATTCGGAATTCAGCACTACCACATGCCACGCGCCCAATTCATAGCTGTAGTAGCCGGTTTTGGAATCCCCCGCCGCGGGGCCGAAATATTCGAAATAGTACGCAGCTCCGTATGAATGAAATTCATGGTTACCCACGGCCGGGCGGGTACGCAATCTCACGCGGCCCCAGGTCCTGTCGTAGCAGCGGAAGTCTTCCGCCGTGCCGTTGGGGTAAGCCAGATCGCCCAAGGCCATTACTGTGCCGGGATTTGCTTCTAGCAGTTTGGCAGTCGCTTCCGCACCGGAAATGTCCGTACAGTCCGCAATGTCTCCTGCCCCGATGAGCACCGCCTCCTCCTTGTTCTCCTCCGAAGCCCTGCCCTCGGAAAGCGCTGTAAGACGCAACAACGCCACCCCCGCAAAAAGCAGCGACCCCAACAACGCGAACGATCTCCCGCGAATCATAGCCACTCCCTACCAAAAGAGTTTACCCTCGCGCAGCTATACCAGGGATGAATTGTGGCTGAAAGCCTTTTCAGGGGAACCCCGCCAGCGGGGAAAGAAGGGACTTTTAGTGTAGCATCGGCCGGATGCGCCGTAGGGCAGCTGCGAACTGGTCGGCGTTGTACGCCGAAGGATTCTCGAGTTGCTGGAATAATTGGTTGATCGCGCCGCGAACCTCGGCATCGTTCGGGGGTTTTGTGTCCTTGGCGTAAGCGATATACAGCGAATCCAACGCCATGGCTGCCTGCTCCGCTGCCCGTTCGTCGCCGATCGCAATATTCTCTGCGTCGTCCGTAATTCGCTGCATCATGCGCAGGGTAATCGCCTGGTCGTACTGCATTCCCGCCAGCCGCTCCGCAATCTGCTGGCACAGGGGGGCCGCCGCGGAAGCCGCACTCGCCACCACGCCGCGATCCGGGTTCAGCTTGCTCATTTCGCTCGAAACGGCCAACAAGTGCTTGTCGAGTTCCTGCCCATTCCCGGAATCGATTTGCTTTGCCAGTAACCGGAACACGACGTAGCGGGAGGCGTTCCACGCCGGGTCACCCGCGCGGCGCCCTTCATAGCCATGCTCCTGCCGCCAGCTGTCCTTGGCCGGGCCCAACGAGTGGTGGCAGGCAAAGCAGGACAACTCTGAATATTCCGGCCATACATCCTTCTTGTCGTAGCGTTCATTGCGCGCCCGCCAGATCAACCGGTCCATTTCGGCACGAAGCTGAACGGCCTGGCCCGTGCTCCAATCGCGAACACCCAGCCACGCAGCGGTCTCATCCGCTTTGCCGGGCGCCGATTCCCGCGGCATTTTCCAATGGCGCGGCATCACCGCCGAAAAGGAATCCAATTCGAAATAGAGATCCGGGTGCCCGGCGGCGATCATTTCGTGATCCACGAATTTGTTCTTCGTGCCCAGGTGGCACTCCAAGCATTTTTCCGTGCGATGGATGACGTTGCGCGTGTCATGCATCCCCAGCGCCACGGATTTTTCGTGCGGGTAGTCTTTTGTGGTGTGTGGACCCAGCCACGCCGACGCGGGCCCGTGACAGTTTTCACAGGAGACGCCGTCGGCCATCTCAAACGGCCGTCCGCGTTGCTCGGGAGTGGTGTACAGCGCGTGGCACGCCAGGCATTTCTGGGCTTCTTCGGCTTTGCTCCCGAGTTTCAGGATGCGCGCCATGCGCTCACCAACGTCTCCGGTCAGAGCGTTGTACGCCCGGCTGTGCTTGTCGTACAAAATCCAGGTGGAATATTCGTTTTGATAGATGCGGCTACCCGCCACCGGCTTTACGCTGCCGTGGCAACTGGTGGCGGCGCAGGATCCCGGCCCGATGTATTTCCCGGGTTCCGGTGTGTCGGTGGACGCGGAATGTGCGGGAAGCAGACAAAGGCACAAAGCAGCGAAAATCACTGCGGCGCGCGCGAAACCTGGCTGGGGCAGAGTTCCCATTGCGGGATACGCGAAATGTCTGATGCTTTATATATTCCTCTAGGCAAGGAAGTCAACCACCAGAATTGGCTGGTACGGAAAATCTTAGGTGAGCCAAAGGTAGCTATTTACAACTGGCCTTGACACACCTAGTATGCGGGGTAACATTTCCAGGAAATGCGCCGGTCGGCAGCGCGATTCGGCGTAGTTTCATGAGACCTAGCCTGTGATCTTCGACGAACTGCGAGCCATACAACTACGCTTGGGTTATCTGCCAAAGGCGGAACTCGAGGCCCTTTCCGACCGCACGCAGACTCCCCTCTACCAGCTGCACAGCGTCGCGAGCTTCTATCCCCATTTTCATCTCACGCCTCCCGCCAAAGCCGAAGTGCGCATCTGCGACGACATGAGCTGCCATTTGAACGGCTCCTGCGAACTGCGCGCAGAGCTTCTTCGCCGCTTTGCGGGACTGCCGCCCACGGATGTGCAGCTCAAGGACGTAAGCTGCCTCGGGCGCTGCGACCAGGCGCTGGCCGCCGCCGTCAACGACGAAATCTACGTGAACGTGAATGCGGACAAGGTGGAAGACCTCGCGCGTCGCGCCATCCGCGGCGATCATCCTCAAGCCGATCATCCTCACGTGCCCCGCATAGCCTGCGCCTCCGATCCCTACGGCGACGGCGAAAAATACGGCGTGCTGCGCCACCTGGTGGCTACCAGGGATTACGACGGCGTTCTCGCCATCTTGAAGGAATCGGAATTGCGTGGCATGGGCGGCGCCGGATTTCCCACTTCGCTCAAGTGGGACCTCGTCCGCAAACAACCGGAGCCGATCAAATACGTCGTCTGCAACGCCGACGAAAGCGAGCCCGGCACCATCAAGGATCGCTTCATCATCAGTCACCTGCCGCACCTGGTTATCGAGGGCATGATCATCGCGGGGCTGGTGACCCACGCGCAAAAAGGAATCTTCTATATCCGCCACGAATATCCGCTGCAGGAGGAGATCTTCGGCGAAGAACTCCGGCGCTGTGCCAAGGCCGGCCTGGTCGGCAAGAAAATCCTTGGCAGCGAACTCGACTTTGACCTGGAAATCTTTGTCAGCCCCGGCGGCTACATCTGCGGAGAGGAAAGTGCCCTCATCGAAGCCATCGAAGGCCATCGCGCCGAGCCGCGCAACAAACCGCCCTTCCCCGGCCAGGCCGGTGTCTGGCAAAAGCCGACGGTCATCAACAACGTGGAAACCTTCTCCAACGTGCCGCAGATTCTTGCGCGTGGTGTCGACTGGTTCAAGAACGCCGGCGTCGGTGGCTCGCGCGGCCTGAAGTTTGTTGGCGTCAGCGGCCAGGTGGAAAATCCCGGCGTCTTCGAAGTGCCCATGGGCACTTCCATGAGGGACGTCATTTTCGGCAACGCCGGCGGCGTTCGTGGCGGCAAGAAATTGAAAGCGTTCGCGCCTTCCGGGCCCTCTTCCGGCTACCTGCCCGCTTCCATGGTGGACGTGAAACTCGATTTCAAGGCCCTCGCCGATGCCGGCTCCATGCTCGGCTCCGGGGCCATCGTCGTGTGCGATGAAACCACCTGCATGCTGGACATGGCCCTGAACGCCATTAAGTTTTATCGTAACGAATCCTGCGGCAAATGCGTGCCCTGCCGCATGGGTTCACAAAAAATGGTTGAGATTCTCACCCGCTGGACACAGGGCAAACTCAGCGAGCCGCAATTCGCCGCCGATTTGAAACTCGTAGAGGACCTTTCCGCCGCCATGAGCCAGACATCCATCTGCGGCCTCGGACAAATCGTTCCCGCTCCCATTCAATCGGTGCTAAAACACT
>Ga0126371_10006573_pt1 | contig 10349 bp, 8 predicted proteins | sample PanSoiMetaPlot_4_FD_110145 | JGI IMG/M metagenome (GOLD analysis project Ga0126371, IMG submission 110145) | Tropical forest soil microbial communities from Panama - MetaG Plot_4 | ecosystem: Environmental > Terrestrial > Soil > Tropical forest > Bulk soil | place: Panama | collected 2016-02-17
GCAGCGGCGAGTGCTGCGGCCGCCGACCCGGCGCCACGGCGCCAGGGCTTGTGGCGGCAGATTATGCCCGCCGGGATGGGTATGGGCGGCGGCGGCATGGGCACACTGCAGGCGCTGCTCACCGAGATGTCCGGCCTCAAGAAGCCACGCGGCTTCTTCAATCGCGTGGTCCGGCGCACGCTGGGTATGCGGCCGAAGCCGCCGCCCAAGTACCGGATCCTCATCGTGATGGCGACAAACCTCGTCGCCGCCCTGGACCCGGCACTGCTGCGGCCGGGGCGCATCGACCGGATCTACCACGTCGGCTACCCGTCCAAGGAAGGCCGCATGCGCACCTACGAGGGCTACTTCGCCAAGGTGAGCAACGAGCTGACGCCAGAGAACCTGGATCAGCTCTCCAACATGACCCCGTACGCGACCGGTGCCACCATCAAGGACCTGGTCAACGAGTCGCTGATCAACGCGCTTCGCGACGGCCGGACGACGATCACGTGGCCAGACGTGCTCAGGGCCAAGCTCTCCAAGAGCGTCGGGCCGTCCGAGGGCGTTGATTACATCGACCGGGAGCGGCACGCGGTCGCGATCCACGAGGCCTGCCACGCAGTGGTCAGCTATCTGGCGCAAACGCGCTCGGACATCGAGACGGCCACCATCCAGAAGGGCAGCGGCCACCTGGGCTTCGTCGCCCCGATCCCGATCGAGGAGCAGTTCACCCGCTGGCGCACCGAATACGAGGCGGACGTCATGGTGAGCCTGGCCTCGCTCGTCGGGGAGAAGATGTTCTTCAGCGACGACTCGAGCTCGGGGGTGTCCGGCGACCTGCACACCGCTACGGCGATCTCCCTGAACATGGAGGGCCGGTGGGGCATGGGCGGCCAGTACGGCTCGTTCTCAGCCACCCTCGCCGGACAGGAGGCGCACCCGATTCTCGACGGCACCGACCGGAACGTGCTGGAAACCGCCCTCGGCAAGCGCGCCGAAGCCCGGCTCGCCAGCCTGGCGGATCGCACCGGCGCCATGCTGACCGAGAACCGGATCAGCGTGCTCGCGATCGGACACGCGCTGGAGACGCACCGGACGATCAGCGGACAGGACATCACGGCAGTCATGAACCGGGAGCAGGGGCCGGTCGTCGACGGCCGTCCGTACGCGGATCCTGACTTCATCGCTGAGATCGAGGCCTACCACGTCAGTGCGATGTCCATTCATGGCAGCGAGCGAAGCCTGCCGCTTCCGGTGCCGCACCTGCACCGGGCGCCCGAGCTGACGGCGATCCCGAACAAGACGGACTACCGGCCCGACTCATCCGAGGGCGCGTAACACACAGGCTCGGCACCCAGCGCCTGGTCGGCTGGCCGTTACGGCTGACTGAAGGTTCAGTCCGTAGCCATGATAGTCTGACGGCAGCAGGACGAGCTCGGCACGGCAGCGGTGATTGCCGCCCTCAGGAGAGGAAGCGCCGCGATGATTCCCGACGCGAGCGGCCGCGACGGACTTCTCGGCACCGCGGATCAGCGTCGGGCGCAAATGCTGGATGCAGCGCTCGACATCATCTCCGAGCGCGGATACGCAGAGACCCGGATCTCCGACGTCGCCGAGCGGGCTGGCGTGAGTCCCGCACTGGTCATCTACTACTACAAGACCAAGGACCAGTTGCTGACCGAGGCCATCCGCCACTACGAGGACACCTGGTTCGAGCTCGGGCAGGCCCGGACTGCCAATTTGCCGACCGCAACAGCGCGGCTGGAGGAACTCGTCGCGATGACATGCCTGGCCAATGCCGGACCGGAGCTGACTGACTCGCAGCAACTCTGGCTCGACTTCTGGAGCCAGGCGGCCAGGAACGAGGCCGTCGCCAGCGTCCGGCGGAATGCGGACGAGCGGTGGCGTGAGGCAATCGCCTCGCTCGTCCGGACCGGGCAGGACGCCGGCGAGTTCGCGGATATCGACGTCGCCAGCTTCGCCATTTGCCTGTTCGCGCTGCTCGACGGGCTGACGGTCCAGCTTGCGCTCCGCGACCCCGTGGTCGACGGCGCCCGTGCCTTCGAGCTGACCATGCGGTTTGTCGCCGACCAGCTCGGCTTCAGCTGGCATCCGCGCCGTAACGTGGACGCGTGACCGACCGGATGCAAGCGCTGACGGGCTGGGGGCGTATCGCGCCCACGCAGGCGCGAGTCGTCGAGGCGAGCGACACGGACCAGGTCGCCGCGCTGCTGGCGGTGGCGCCCGACCGCGGAGCCATCGCGCGCGGCCTTGGCCGGAGCTATAACAACGCGGCCCAGAACGACGGCGGCCTCGTCATTCTGACGACCCGGCTGAACCGAATCGCCGGTATCGACAAGGCAGGCGGGGAGGTCGTCTGTGAGGCGGGTGTCAGTCTCGAGCAGCTGATGATCGCCGCGCTTCCCTACGGCTGGTTCGTGCCGGTGTCGCCCGGCACCCGGCAGGTTACGGTCGGCGGCGCGATCGCTGCAGACGTGCACGGCAAGAACCATCACCGGGCCGGCAGTTTCGCCCGGCACGTGCGGTGGTTCGATCTGGTGCTGCCGACCGGCAAGCAGGTCCATGTCACCCGGGAAGCCGACCCAGAGCTCTTCTGGGCGACCGCGGGCGGGATGGGCCTGACCGGGATCATCCTGCGGGCCGCGATCCAGCTCACGCCCGTCGAGACGGCCAGGGTCAGGGTCGACACGGTCCGTGCGCCAGATCTGGACGCGGCGATGGCGTGCCTGACCGAGGCGGATAGCCGCTATGGGTACACCGTCGCCTGGCTGGACTGCCTGGCCCGCGGGAAGCACCTCGGCCGCGCAGTTGTCACCAGTGGTGACTTCGCCTTGCGTTCAGATCTTCCGGCTGGCCAGCAGCGGGATCCCCTGGCGTTCCGGCCCACCGCTCTGCTGCACGCTCCGCGTTCGTGCCCGCCCGGCCTGATGAACCGGTACACGATCGCGCTCTTCAACGAGGCCTGGTATCGCAAGGCGCCGCGCCGCCGGGACGGCCAGATCCAGACCATCGGCGCGTTCTTCCATCCGCTGGACGGCATCCGGGGCTGGAACACGCTCTACGGTCCGCGCGGCTTCCGGCAGTACCAGTTCGTCGTGCCGTTCGGCGGCGAGCAGACGCTGCGCCGCAGCCTGGAACTGATCAGCCGGGCGGGGGCTCCGTCGTTCGTCACCGTGCTGAAGCGCTTTGGCCCGGCCGATGACGGCTACCTGTCGTTTCCGATCCCGGGCTGGACGCTCGCACTGGACTTCCCGGCGGGCACGCCCGGTCTCGCTGGTCTGCTGGACCGACTGGACGAGAACGTCATCGCCGCCGGCGGCCGCGTGTACCTGGCCAAGGACTCACGAGTCAGCCCGGCAGCGTTCGAGGCAATGTACCCGCGGCTCGCTGAGTTCCGTGCGGTGCGCGCCGACGTCGACCCGGACAGACTGCTCGCCTCGGACCTGTCCCGCCGCCTCGGCCTCTGAGAAGCGACCCGACCGGAGCCGGCCTGGCTCTGTCATTTGTACGCGTACCCCGGCCGGCCTTGACGGATCGTCACGAGCATTGGCTGCGTGCGCAGTCTGCAACACTTTCATTACTGATGCCGCAACCAGTGCCGAGCGGTCAGCGCGGTCGCTAACATGAGCCGCAAGCGGAGTGACGTAGGGGGAGCGAGGGGTAGTTAGCGTGTTCAAGATCAAACGAGGTCGTCGGCTGATCGCGCAGTCGATCGGCGTTGCCGTCGCTGGCGGCAGCCTTGCGCTTGTCTTCACAGCCACCGGTTCGGCGGATCCGACGCCACCCTTCGGCTCGCCGTATACGGTTGAGCTGAATCAGCAGATACACAACGAGACGCCGATCACTGCGAACGGCAATTTTGCCGGCGGGGAGTGCGTGGGCATCCCGGGCACGGAGGATGGCTGGCATTTCGTCTTGCCAAACGACTTCACGGCCTTCATCTCGATCTCCCTCACTTTCAGCTCCGGGTCCATTGTGTCCGGGCCTACGCTGCTGCACGGCGGTCAGCAAGCTGTCGTCGGTACTACTCCGGGAGCTGTACTCACGGGCGGCAGCGCCTCGGTGGAGACCGAGGTGGGCAAGGATCAGGTGACGTTCTTCAACCTGTCTAACACCTGCCCAGCGTCGTCAACGTCACCGCCGCCGTCACCGAGCGCCTCGCCGAGCGGGTCACCTTCGCCGAGCGAGTCACCTTCGCCAGGCGGGTCACCGCACCCGAGCGGCTCACCGAGTACGCCGCCTGGGGCTCCGCCGCCCACTCCTGTGCACACCAACCTGCCAGTGACGGGCTGACACACTGACTGGTGACGTGCCGCCGCCGAGGCGCGCCTGGCTGGCGCGCTTCGGCGGTGGTTTGTCTCGTGCCGGAGTCAGCGCATGGCTCCGCGGCCGCGTCGGCGGTCTGTCTCGTGCCGGGGTCAGCGAATGGCTCCGCGGCCGCGTCGGCCCGGTGCCCCGCGCGATGATCGCAGTCGTCGTGCTGGTAGCCGCCGCCATCGTCGGCACGCTGGCGGCACTCGTGAGCAGCGGACCCGGTACCCCAGTCAGCGCCTCGGGCGGCCCGGCATCAGCCGCCGCGCCGCAGGTAGTCGCGCCCGGCCCGGTTTCCTCGGCCCAACTCGCCAGCCTGCCGCAGGCAACTACGTACACCACCACGCCGGCCGCACCCCTCGACCCGGCGCCGTTCACCGTCACTGACGGGGCCGTGCTGCGCCCGCTGACCGCCCAGGTCGTCTACGCCAGCCCCGGCAAGGCTCCTGTCGCGGTGCTCCCGGCATCCGAGCTCGGCGGGCCCACGTGGGTACCGGTCGTCCAGACCATCCCTGGCTGGGACGAGGTGTTGCTACCGAGCAAGCCCAACGGCGCGTCGGGCTGGATCTATACCGGCGGTTCTAACAGCGCACAGGTTGATGTCCGCAGCTCCCCGTACCTCATCCGTATTCAGGTCGGCGCCCGCAAGCTCAGCATCACCAACAACGGCCGGAGTCTGGGCACCTGGACCGTGGCCGTTGGTGCGCTCGGCACACCTACTCCCACCGGGCGAACCTTCGTCCTGGCCCTCATCGCCCCCATCCCCGTGACCTATAGTCCATTCATCCTGCCGCTTGGCTTCCATTCCGACACACTCGACACCTACGGCGGCGGTCCCGGCACTGTCGGCCTGCACGGCTGGCCAGACCCGTCCGTCTTCGGCCAGGCCATCAGTCACGGCTGCATCCGCGTACCGGCAACCGCTCTGCACCTGCTGGCCCAGGTACCACTCGGCAGCCTCGTCCTCATCACCAGCTGAGCGTGACAATGTGAGACGGCGGCCGCCCGTCGGGCGGCCGCCGTCTCACATTTGTCGCTGCGGAAACCTGCTCGCAGGTCGTTACCGAGTCCGCCGTAGTCCACGACGCGGACGCTTACCGTTCGCCCTGCGCCTGGCTCGCACCACGAGCATCGTGAGCATGGTTACGCAGACTGCCGCCATCGCCGTGACGGGCTTCCTGAATCGCATGTGCGCCTTCACCTTCCCCCGAGGGTGCTACAGCGCCAACTCGGACGCTGTAGATCAGTGCGACGGGTACCCGCGCACAGTCATCGGCAAACACCCGAGCTGGCCACGAGGAACTGACGCGCGCTAGTGACGCGATTACGGAACGCGCTGCTCGATGCGTATCGCCTGGATCTGCGTCGTCTGCGCGACAAGCTTGCCGGCGCCGTCACGCAGCGCGGTCTGCACCGTGACTGCGGTCCGGCCACGGTGCAGCGGGACGGCAACTGCGCGTACCGTGTCAGCCGGCACCGGCCGGAAGAACTGCGTTGTCGAGGTCATCGTCGCTGTCGACGCGCCGGGCGGCAGACCAAGATAAGCCACCAGCGCACCGGCTGAGTCAGCGAGCGTGATGAGCGCGCCACCGTGCAAGATGCCGCCCGAGGTGCAGAGCCGCGCCGCCCACGGCAGCACTGCAACAACCCGGTCCGCGGTGGCCTCGTCCAGTTTGATCCCGAGGTCTGCGGCGAACGGCATGAGCGCGACGAGCGCCGTTAAGTCGGCCGTCATGACCTCAGTCTGACAGCTGCCGCGATCAGGTGGCCGCCAGGCTCGCCTCGATGGCAGCCACGAGAGCGGGCGAGTCCGGCTCGGTTAGCGGCCGGAACCGGCCGAGAACCGTGCCGTCGGGACCGACGAGGAATTTCTCGAAGTTCCACTGCACGTCGCCTGCGTTGCCGTCCGCGTCGGCGACGGCCGTGAGCTCTGCATAGATCGGGTGGCGGTCGCCACCGTTGACCTCGATCTTCTCGAACATCGGGAAGCTCACGCCGTAGTTCATCGAGCAGAACTCGGCGATCTCTGCTGAGCTGCCCGGCTCCTGGCCGCCGAACTGATTACACGGGAAGCCGACAACCGAGAATCCCTCATCGGCGAAGCGCTCGTGCAGGGCTTCTAGCCCGGCGTACTGCGGGGTCAGGCCGCATTTGGAGGCGACGTTGACAACGAGCAGCGTCTTGCCGGCCAGGCCGGCCTCAGCCAGCGAGGATGGCTCACCGGACAGCGTGTTAACGGAGATGTCGCGCAGGGTCACGTCGGGGTCCTCACACTCGGGGGAATTGCTCCGGGCACAGTAACGCTGCCGATCACGCGGATATGCCTTCCCCGCCCGTCCCCCTGCAACGGCGACCCTGCAACGGCGACCGACCCTGCAACCGCGACCTGGACAGACTGACCGGCCGCGGGCGGCCAATGCCGTCGATTCTCGACGACTTTTAACTATCACTGCTGCACTGCCTGATTCAGCCGATAGTCGTACATCAGCGATGCAGGCGTGTCAGCATCATTCTTTCGGGGGCGCCTGGAATTCTGGCCCGCTGGAGACTCCATGAGAGATCTCAAAACAGTAGAAAAGCTCTCATATATCTCATCCGGTTCCTACGTCTTACGCACCAGGACCCTGATTGCGGCTGCGCTCGCCGTTGTTCTGGCCCAGATGGCGCTAGCCATTCCGGCCTCGCTCAATGGCCTGTTCCAGCAGGACCTCGGCACCAGTTCGGCACAGCTGACCTGGATATCGGACGTGTTCCTGGTCCCGGTCGTCGTGCTGGAGCTGACCTATGGCGTGCTGGGCGACCTCTTCGGCCGCAAGCGTCTCCTTGTCGTCGGGGCACTGCTGATCGCAGTCGGCGAACTCATCGGGGTGCTGACGCCGGGCGCATCGCTACCGACTGGCACCCGGCTGCTGGTGCTGTACACCGGGATAGCACTCGCCGGAATCGGGGCTGCGGCTCTCTTCCCGAGCAGCCTCGCGATGCTCGCCGCCGGGACGCATAAAACGCAGGCCCGGGTCCGCGCTGTCGCGATATGGGCTGCGGCGCTTTCGATCGGCAACTGCACCTCGCCCATCCTGGGTGGTCTCGCGGCGAAGCTGCCGTTTGGCGCCGACCCGCTTGCCGGGTGGAGATGGGCGTTCCTTGTCGTGATGACTTTTGCGCTCATCAGCGCGCTCGTATCGGCCACTGCTGCTGAGAATTCGTCCTCTCCGGAAGGCCGGTCTTTGGACTTGCGGGGCCAGGCGACCATCGCGGTAGCGCTGTGCGCGCTGCTCTATACCGTCATCCAGGGCCCGGCAGACGGGTGGCTAAGCTGGCCGGTCGTCGCCGCAATCGGTGTTGCCGTCGTGTTCCTCATGCTCTTCGTGGTCGCGGAACGAAGATCTGGAGCTCCGCTGCTGCGACTGGATTTCTTCCACAACCGGAACTTCGCGATTGCCTCGATCGTCACTGTCATCGGCATGTTCGCCTTCCTCGGCGTCGCCTATTCGACGAGCATCCGGATGTCGGCGATCCAGGGTTTCAGCCCGCTCAAGACCTCCCTGGCGTTCTTGTGCCTCAACGGCATGGCCCTGATTCAGCTACCGATCACCATTCGGCTGCTGAGCCGCCATACCGCTCGGTGGCCGCTTACCGCCGGTCTCGTCCTGATGGCGGCGGGGGCGCTGTGGATGGCTTCGGTCCCGGCGTCGAACTTCTCCCTGGCCCCGGTCATCCCGGCGTTCATCGTCGTGGGGGCAGGATTCGGACTCGCGCTATCCGCGCTGACCATGGTGGCGGTGAGCACGCCGCCAACCCACCTGGCCGGCATGGCCAGCGGCACCACCAACATGCTCCGCGACTTCGGCTTCACCCTGGGTCCCGCGGTGATCGGAGCGGTCGCGCTGAGCCAGGCGGCGGACCAGATCCGGCAGCGGCTCGCCGGGAGCGCTACGCTGCGGCGAGACCTGGCCGCCTTCGTCGCATCCCCGGCCCACGTCCCGACCGCTCAGCAAGCAGCCGTCGAAGGCGCCGTGCACGCGGTTCAGTCCGGGCCGCTCGGAGCGAACGCTGTGCCCGCCGCGATCCCCGGACCTGGCGGTCGCCTGCTGCCATTCAATCCGCTGAAGCCAGTCGCCTTCGACGCGCTAGGTCACTCGTATGCGCTCGGCTTCGTGCTGAGCGGAGCCGCGGCCCTTCTGGCCGCAGCACTGACCGTGATCGGAATGCCTGCCCGGACCGACGACACGATGTTGGATCTGGAGGCGCTGGATGACTGAGCTACTGGCGCCACGATCCTGGCCCGTGCTGTCCGGGACCGTACCGGGGCTGGCCAGGGGATTCTCCCGGCGACCGGAGACCGGTCACGGTTTATGGGACGGACTGCGCCCTGGGGCTACCGTCATCGTCGGCCCGGACGGTGATCGGACCGCGTCCGCCGGATCGCGGAGCGGAACCGGGAAAACCCAGCTCGCCGCCGCATGCGCCCGCAGGATGTGGGCCGGTGCGGAAGTCGACCTGCTGGTGTGGCTGGACGCCTACAGCCGTGACCGTATCGTCACGGGATATGCCAGGGCGCTCGCCGATCTCCGGCTCGCCGCCGCGCCGGGCAAGCCGGAAGCCGCCGCCGCCCGGTTCCTGGCCTGGCTGGCCGACACCGGCCGGCGCTGGCTCGTGGTACTCGATGGCGTGAACGACCCAGCCGACATCGAAGGACTGTGGCCGCGTGGCCCGAGCGGTCAGGCACTCATCACAACGGCGGTGGCAGGGCTCGGCCCAGCGCCGGCCAGGCATGGCGTTCCCGCCAGGAACGGATCGCAGTCGGGGTCGCAGCAGGTATCGATCGGCCTGGCAGCGTTCAGCCAGCGCGAGGCCATGCAGTATCTCACCGATCGGCTCAATGACGATCCGTACCACTCGGCGGGCGCGATTGATCTCGCCGCGTCGCTCGGGTGCCTGCCGGTCGGCCTCGACCTTGCCGTCGCCTATCTGCTGGATACCGGCCAGGAGTGCCGCCAGTACAGGCTGGCGTACGAGCAGTACCGACGCGACTGGAACGGCGGAACAGCGAGCGACACGCTCGCGCCTGCCTGGATGCTCGCCATCGACCGCGCCCGCCAGTTCGCCCCGGCCGAGCTGGCGTGGCCGACACTCACGCTGGCCGCGGTGCTCTGCCCGGCGGCTATCCCCGGCATTATCCTCACCAGCGGCGCCGCGTGCGCCTATGTCATCGGGCGCCCGGCCGTGACCGAGGGCGAACGGGCCAGTGTCCGCGCTGCGTTCGGGAACCTGCAGCAGGTCGGGCTCGTCACGATCGAGCCAGAGAGCGAAGTCCGCACGGTACACATGCCTGCCGCGCTGCAATTGTCGGTCCGGCAGATCCTGGGCCCGGCGGGCGTGCGCCGAGCGGTGCAAGCCGCAGCGGACGCGATCTCCGAGTCGTGGCCAGACGCGGACGTGCAGGCCGAGATGGAGCAAGCGCTCCGCGACTGCGCGCTCAGTCTCCGCCGATGTGACGAGCCGGCCCTCTGGCATCCGAGCTGCCATCCGCTGCTGATCCGGGTCGGTCAGAGCCTTGACGACGCAGGCATGGCAGAGACTGCCCTTGGCTACTGGCGCGACATCGCCCGGCGTGCTGAGGAGTATTACGGTGCCCGCTCTCCGCTGAGCTTCCAGCTTCGAGAGCGGCTGGCGAACGCGGCCACCGCGGCGGGCCACTCCGATGAGGCCATCGGCCTGCGCGAGGAGCTCGCCGCTGACATTGGCGAGACCGCGGGCTCAGCGCATCCACAGGCAATCATCTCCCGGGCCGGCCTCGCCGGCTCTTACCGAGCCGCAGGCCGCCTCATCGAGGCGATCTCGCTGGGCGCGCTCGTCGCCGCCGACGGCGAGAAGGTTCTCGGCCCCGTGCACACGCAGACCAGGAAGATCCAGTGCGAGCTAGGCAGCGCTTACTGCGACGCCGGCCAGTACCGGGAGGCGATCGAGCTGCTCAACGGCTGCCTGACCATATCTGCGGAAACGATCGGCATCATGCATCCCGAGACGGCGTCCGC
>Ga0126371_10006574_pt1 | contig 10349 bp, 9 predicted proteins | sample PanSoiMetaPlot_4_FD_110145 | JGI IMG/M metagenome (GOLD analysis project Ga0126371, IMG submission 110145) | Tropical forest soil microbial communities from Panama - MetaG Plot_4 | ecosystem: Environmental > Terrestrial > Soil > Tropical forest > Bulk soil | place: Panama | collected 2016-02-17
GATATCGGTGGCGCACGACGCCCACACCGCGCCCACGGCGGTTGTCGCCAACATGGCGACAGCGGTCTCGATCAGATTCGGCATATACGCGACGATCCGGTCGCCGGGCGCGACCCCCGAATCACGCAGCGCCTTCGCCAAACGCGCGACCTGTCGGTAAAGCTCCGCGTAAGTCATGATACGGGATCGGATGTTTTCACCTTTAAAAATAAACGCAATGTGGTCATCGCGATGGCGCAAGAGATTTTCCGCGAAATTGAGCCGTGCCCCCGTAAACCATTTTGCTCCAGGAAATTTCCTTAGATCGTCCACGACTACGTCATAGTGGCGCGATGATTGAATTTCCGCATAGTCCCAAAACAATCCCCAGAACGCAGCGATGTTCTCTACCGACCAACGATAGAGGTCGCTATAGTTGTCGATCTCCAGGGAAAATTTCTTGTTGACGTGATCAATGAAACGGCAGATGTTGGCGCCGCTTTTGCGTTCTGCCGAAGGAATCCATAGCGGGGTTTTCATGATGGGTGGAAGGCCCGATGGCACAAGCAACCAAGCCGCGTCAGATTATCGCAAGGCCCGTCGACCGAGGGAACGCGGGTCAGCTAGCGAATTTCACGTTCGTATCTACTTCTTCAAAGCCGATCTTCTCGATTTCGGTGGCGCCGGCAAGCAATCTCTCCAACAAATCATTTTGTTCCTTTTTGTTGAGGGACCCGGCAAGGTAGGAACCTGACAGAGCAGCAACACACCAGCCCTTTGGGTTTTTTATGGGAACCGCTATCCCGCAAAGCCCCCTGGTGCTCTCTTCATTGTTGGTCGCGAAACCTCGCTCTCGAACCATCGATAGCTCGGCCAAAAGTTTTGACAGCGAAGTTATGGTATTTTTAGTGAGAGCCACCGGCTTTTCGTTTCTAAACTTCCTTCTGATCTCCTCGTCACTGTACCTCGCCAATAGAACCTTTCCCGACCCGCTCGCGTGCGCGGGCACCTGCTCGCCCACTTCTACCGCAACCCTCACCCTTCCGACGCTGTCCAGTCTCTCGATAAACAAGACCGATGTTCCACTGAGAACCCCCAGGGTTACGGCGTGACCGCGTTCCGAAGCGACTTTGCGCATCACCTCGAGAACTTTTGCCCTTTTGGTTCCGCTGAGATAACCACTACCCACGTAAAATGCATTGACGCCAATCTTATAATTTTTCTGGTGATCATTTTTTTCGATAAAGCCGTACCGTTCCAATGTGACTAAAACCCGAAAAGTCGTCGCCTTGTTAAACCCCAGAACCCGGCTCGGCTCGCTGAGTCCCAACGGTTGGGACAATTCGCGCAGCTTAAGGAGCAAGCTTAAACCCTTGGACAGCGAAGACAACGGTCTCTCGGTCTGCTTCAAGACCTTCGATCTATAGTTAGCCATTTGGATTCAGCGCTGAACCAAACTCCTTTGCGACGGAAACAGCGCTTTTTCTCTATTATAACTGCCGGTTATTTCATTGAACCGCTACTAGATCGGCCGCCCCATGTCAAGTTTTGGGGCAGTGGTTCAGTTTGGTTAAAGTAGCTCTTGGCTTAAAAAGATTTCTCGCATTGCGCTCGAAATGACACGTTAGACAATCTGTTATCTTGAACCTTTCGACTAACGGGCTCAGGGTAGACTCCGTGAGAGATCTTAACCCAACTGAACCACTGAGAGTTTTGATAAGAAGAGAGCGAATGGCTTTTGCGGCGGGAAATCCGACGGAACAAAACCAGGTAAAAGTGGGTATAAGGCTGGAAGCCCCTCGCCTTGCGCCGAAGCGCTTCCAGTCCCTTGAGAAAATTTTCGCTCCTACGCTTGCATGTTGTAGAACCGTTTGCCGTTGTCCGAAAGGATCTTTCTCTTGGCCGTATCCGACAGGTCCTTACGGGCTTCAAATTTTCTGATCACTTGGGCAAGGTCTGGCTCATGGGGGTAGTCGCTGGCGTAAATTATTAAATCCTCGCCGATGCGCTCGATCACATGGGGAAGCATGGGTTCCCACAGCTCCGCATGATAATAGATTTGACCATTCGTCATGTACTCACTGGGTTTCTTCTTTAGCAGCGGCGCCTGCGGCGAGCGATGGCCGTACTCCATATCCATACGATCCATCAAAAAAGGAATCCATTGACATCCCGCTTCCAAGGCTGCCAATATGAGCTTGGGGAACCGTTCCAGCACGCCCTCGAAAATGATGCTGGTTAGCTCAATCATCTGCAAAAAAGGATGGGATAGTGTGCGCGCCTCGATGAGGCTCCGGAAAAAATCGAATCCCAGGCCCTTGGATGGCGCCCCATGAATGCCTAAAGGACAGCCAAGCGCTTCCGCCTCTCGATAAAGAGGGTCGAAATAAGTGTCGCCCAAGGGTTTGGGAAATCCCGCCGGCGCCAGCACGCCGCCAACCATGTGCAGCTCCTTGATCGCGCGGCGCAGCTCCTTCGCCGCTTCCTCGATGTCTTGAAGCGGCAGAACTGCCACGGCGCCAAGGCGGCGATCATAATTGATATACCGGTCTGCCATCATGCTGTTGTAGGCGCGGCAGGCCACCACCGCCCATTCCGGGTCCTGAATGTAACCAACTCCCAGCGCAGCGGTAGGATAGATGACCGTGCGATCGATGTTTTCTCGGTCCAGGACTTCTGCCCATGTCTTGGGGTCGTCGGGTCCAACAATGTAGGGCCTCTTGTCCACGATGCGCCGAGCCATGCGGTGAAAGCCATCCGGCGGCGGGAAAAAGGGATAAAGGAAAACCTCCTTGTGCCCTCTATAGGGCGGCTCGAGATATTCGAACATGATCTCGTCTCTCTCGAAAATATGACCGTCTGTATCCACCACTTGAGTATTCATAAAAACTCCTCCTGTTACGCCTCAATTGGCATTGCAACCCGTCATGTTGACAGCGTTAATCTCGGATATTCTGCGTGAACCACTCTGTGGGAATTTCTCTGCCGATCTTGTTTTTCTTTGCCTCGCGATACACCGCGGCGCAAACTGCGGCGAATTGAACGCCCATCACGCCGAGATTCAAAAACCAGCTGGTCTGACTATCGTTAGTCCTGCCTTTGGCCTTTCCACCGATGACGTCGGCAAGGTTGGCCATTTTAAGTATTTCATCGCGGGGAGGCCGCTGGGGTATGATCGCTTTCTCATTGGGTTGGCCGGCGACGTAACCCATAAAACCATGGGCGGCATAGAAAGCGCCCGGCGCGGGATTTTCGATATGCGGCGTGCTCTCTCCCATCTTGATCGGAACGTCAACCGCATTGGCAAAACCCGGCTCGGTTTCATCCCAGGTCACATCAGTTACATGCATGCCGGCCTCGAGCCACGCCGTGCGAAACACGGGATCGATGGACGATGTGCAGCACGACACGATATCAACGCCCTTTACCGCCTCTCGCGCCGATTCCACTGGCGTGACTTCGATGGCGAATTTTGCGCTCATTTCCCTGGCGTAAAGCTCGGCGTTGGCCCGGTTCGGACTATAAACCTTGACCTTGGTAATTTTTCGCACGGCCGCAAAAGCTTCGAGATAGGTCCGCGCCATACCGCCGGAGCCGATCATTCCCACCACGTGACTGTTCTGACGCGCGAGATATTTCACTCCTAAACCGGCGCCGCCCGCCACGCGCATGTGCTGTAAAAAACCGTCGTTGATAAAGGCCGTCGGCATCCCGTCCCGGGCACTGAACATGATTAGCATGCCGCAGTAGGTGCCGGGCTGAACACAGTGTTTGTTTTCCCGCTGATTACCCGGTTCACCAGGCCAGCTCACAATGTCCGAAAGCATCCGCGCTACCACGAAGCCATCTCGCTTAGCCCCACCGGTCATTAGCGCCCAGCGGTAATAGCTTTCGGGCCTCTCACACGGCAAATACACATCGATGCGCCCCATGGTCGCAGCGTTGCCTTCGAAGATTTCCTTTTGCGTCGCGTCCAAAGCCTCCAGCGTCATGGGCATAGTTAGAACTTTCTGCACATCTTCATCTTTTAACAACAACATGTGGACCCCTTATCAAGTAGTATTCACAAATAACCGTCACATATGCAGAGTGATTTCAAGGATGCTCGCGTTTACGATGGAAAGGAATAGCCCCGAACACAATATTTAGTATACAACACTCCGGCTCATGCCGATACATAATCTCTGCTGTAATGCCTGGCGGTGGAGAATACGCTGACACTACTTCTCTTCAGTCGATGGCAGCAATGGCCGAGATCTCCACCAAGGCTTCTGGAATCATCAGCCCCGCCACAAACACCGTCGCCCCCGGCGGATGAACATTCCCTAGCATCTCGCTTTTAATCTTTCTGCCTACGGTTCTCCATTCATTCAGCGCGGCAGATATCACATAAGTATCGAGGCGAACGATATCCTTCAGCGAAGCGCCGGCCGCCTCGAGGGCCGCTTATACGTTGAGAAAGGTCTGGCGCACCTGAACCGCGAGGTCGATGGTGTGATGGTTCATAAGCTTTTCGCTGCGATCAACTCCGACAACATTTCCGTCTTTGTCGATGGGCACTTGACCCGCAACAAAGACCAGGTGCTTAGGCGAGACTTTTATCGCGCGGGAATATTGTCCCACCGGCGCCGCCGTTCCTTTGGGTGCGATGCTTTCACTCATCAAAAGTTACCTCCGTGTTGAAATGTCTTTGCGTACCACCAAATCCTTCTTTCCGATTTTCGGCGTAAATGGACCTCACCGACAAGGACCGGCTCCGTACCTGGTGCCGACCAACCCAGCGATCCAAGAACGCCGCAAAGCAGCTGGCGATGGGAACAATCTTATGAGTGAAGCGATATGTTGCATCCGATGGATGAACTCATGCAACTTTGGTTCGACTGCAGATGTTCAACGCGATGAGCGCATAGGATCGGGCGGCTCGCACAAGGTCATCGATCTTCATGGAATAGGGGCGGGCGCCTCCGGTGGAACCACTGGGCCCGTAGGTCAATGCCGGAACACCGGCCTCGATAAAAACCAGATGATCGCGCCACATGCTCGTATAGGCCGGCGCCGCCATCCCGGGCTTTTGCACCCCCAGCGCCGTGTGAGCGACTTCTATCGCTTCCGTTAGGGGCTCGACGTTCTGGGCAATCTGGCCTTTGCGAAACGTATAGAGTTCCACCGTGCCTTCGACGCCGCAGTTTTTCACCACCTGGCGCAAACTTTCTCTGATGGCTAGCGCATCGGCGTCCGGTGCGAGCCTGACATCGACATAAATGCTGCACATTTTAGCGCTCGAGCTGATATGGAAAGGCTCACCAGCCCGAATCGCGCCCACGTTGGCTTTGGGAACTAGCCAGCCTCCGGGCGTATCCTGCGAATTGTCGCGCTCGTACCGAGCCGCCCACTCTTCGAGTGCCGTTAGCACAGCGGCCATTTTGATGATTGCGTTGGGGCTCGCAGATAATTCCGTCCGTGGCGGCATAAAAGGAACGTAAACGCTCTTTCCATAGACGCTGATCTTGAAGCACGCTTTGCCTGCAACCGTCCACGTAACATTGAAATCCGTTCCTTCCGCTACCAGCGCATAATCAGCGATGACTCCGCGGGTTATGAGATAACGGGCGCCGACCTCTTTGCTCAGGTATTTGGTATCGGTAAACTCATCCACAGGCTCTTGATCGATTTCGCCTGGAACCATCGTAAGCACAATGTCCCCTTTTAGCGGAATGCCCGCCCGCCGGATGGCATCGGCGGCCATCATGAACGCCGCCATAGGGCCTTTATCGTTGACGACGCCCTTGCCGATTATATAGTCGCCATCCAACCACGCGAGCCGCCCCTCTTGACCCGCAGGTCTCAACTTCAACGTCGCCTCGTCGGGCGGCGAAGTATCCATGTGACTGTTGAAAAGCAAGCTCGGCCCTCCGCCTTTGCCGGGCAAACCACCGGCAACGCAAAAACGATCCGGAACCAGACCGATTTTGCGCGGTGCAAAATTTCGCTCGCGGAGCCATTCCAGAATATACCTTCCCGCCTGAGCCTCTCCGCCGGCGGGGCTGTCGATATTACCGAGAGTGAGCGCGAGATCGATCACCTTTTCGGGATCGAGCAACGCGTCCACCTTGTGCCACGCTTCTGTTAACTCCTTATCCATTGAATGAAAGCTCCTTACTTAATACCGAAGGTTTTTCTAAAGTCGTCTATGAATTTGCTTTGGGTTGGAATTTCGGGATCCAGCGCCACAAGACGAAGCTTGCTCCGGTCCATCTCTGGAATAATGGGTTTGATATCGGTCCGCGCCGAAATCCTGTTGGCCTTTCGCAACACTTCCTGGCCTTCTCTGGAAATACTGTAGTTCATGAACAACTTGCCCGCATTCGGATTAGGCGCTTTGGCCGCAATCCCCATCATGTCCAGTGTTACCAGAATCGGATTGCTAGTTTTCACCCATTCGACCGGCTGCCCCTTGACTTTCATCTGCTCCACGAGGTCGGGAAACGTAACCACGACTCCGTGAAATTCGCCCGCCGCCATCAACTCGGTTAATAGCCCGCGGCCCCTGCGCCATATGAGATCCTGGCGCGCCAGACTTTCCATATATTTCCGTCCTTTTTCTTCGCCCCAAAATTTAAGCATGCCCGCATACCAATAATAATCCTGATCATCGAGGGCGAGCTTTCCTTTCCATCGCTGGTTCAACAGATCCGGCCAATCTTTTGGCGTCTCGCCGACTGGCACCAACTTAGTGTTGTATGACATCACGTTGTAAGCGCAGTAAAGCGTGACCCAGAAACTTTGCGGGTCTTTATAGTCGGCGGGATAAAACGCCGCTTCAGGTGTCGCAAAGGGTTGCAACAAGCCCCGGTTCTGAAGAATTTTGAAGGAAAACGCGTCCAGAACATCAGCGGTGACTTTGCCCGCGCGGTTTTCGGTGATCGCTCTTTCGATAAGCTGATCGCCGCTAATGCGCACGATTTCCGCTTTGACGAACGGGTACTTGGCCTCAAATCCCTGCGCCAGAGCCTGCGCGTCGGGAGCGCGCATTGTCGTCCAGTAGACCACCCGTGCTTCTTTCTTTGCTTCCCGAATCAATTCCCCTTCGATCTGTGCCTGCGCCCTGAGGGGCGTAATGAAAAGTATGATGAGCGCGGGGGCAATACTAGAAGCGTACATCAAAACGCTTAACCATCTGCAGCGATCTTCTCTCCGTCATGCGCTATTCGCTTTTGGCCTCATTCAAGCGCCGCCACCGCCTCGATCTCAATGAGCGCTTCCGGAATCATCAGTCCGGCCACGAAAACCGTCGCGCCACCCACGCGCACACCCAGTATGTCATGCTTGGTCTTTACTCCCACTGTACGGTATTCGTTCATGGCCGATGCCACTACAAACGTGTCCACACGCACGAGATCGTTGAAGGTGGCTCCCGCCGCTTCCAGAGCCGCTTTGACATTGAGCATGGTCTGGCGCACCTGGGCGGCCAGATCGATGGTCTGGTGATTGCGCAGATTGTCATCGCGGCTTAGTCCTACCACACGGCCTTCGCTGTCGATGGGAACCTGCCCGGCAATAAAGATCAACTGTTTCGCTGTAACCTTCGTTGCATGAGAATATGGCCCCACGGGTTTTGCCATCGTATCCGGCACAATTCTCTCTTTCATCCTAAAGTCCTCCTTCAGTCGTTATAGAACATCGCAGCCCGTAATTCCTGACCTTCCCGCGGCAAAATAAACGCACCCAACGAAATCCGGAACGTTAACCATACAAACCCAAAGAAATATTGCCTTAGCGATCACAACCGGTCCACTTCCGTGAGCTCGATGGCCAATTTTCAATCATTTTCGAACTAAGTTGTTCATCGCCGCGCGCACAAAGGAGAAATTGAAAACTTCCTCCGTGGCCACCGCCCGGGTTATGCCGGAATTCTGACGCTGGCTATCGATGATCGTGCGCATCAGCTCGTCGGTGATGGTTCCATCCTCGGTCAATGTCTTTCGATGATAGTCGTAATTCTGTTGGGCGATCGTTTTGTCCGGCAGTTTGAGAAATCGTTGTAGAGTGGCAATCGCGACATCCCGCCGGTCCCGGTAGGCGATAAACCCCTGCGCTGTCGCCTTGACAAAACGGCTCACCTCGTCGGGCTCACTCTTTATTTTCTGTTCTGATGTTGTCAGCGCACCGAATAGCGTCTGGTAGTAGTCACCGCTGTAATCGAGCCTCCGAAATCCTTCTTTGTCCGCGATAAAGGTGTAAGGAGGCTCGAGCAACGTCGCTTGGATGCTGTTCGCTTTTAGAGCCGTCCATCGGTCACCCGTCGTGCCTATGGAGATCATCTTTATATCTTGCTTCGGATCGACGCCGTTCCGGCTCAGCATCAGACGCGGGATATCGTAGGCGAAACCGGTGAGCGACCCGAGACCGAAGATTTTTCCCTTCAGCTCTGCGTAGGAGGAGATCTCCGGCCGCACCACAAGGTCATACAAGGGCTTGTTCGAGTAAGCCATCACCACTGACACTTTGATTCCCTGCACTGCCGCCGCCACCGTGGCGCCGGGAGTTCCGGTGAAATCCACACTGCCGGCCACCAGCGCTTGCACGCTGAGGCTTGCTCTCATTACGATAATTTCCGTTTCGCACCCTTCCTGCCGATAGAAGCCTAAGTCTCTGGCCACGATCGCCGGCATATTGCTTCCAGATAGTGATGGAATAGCGAGCCTTACTTTCTTCAAACGGCTGCCCTGAGTTTGCGCCTGCGCGTCAATCGGTCCTAGCAAGGCAACCATGGCCAACCCGCAAAACCAAAGCAGTTGAAAAACTGCTCTTTTCGGAACCATGGATTTCTGAATGACGTTCACGCGAGGTGAAACAATTGCACTCGATCTATGTGTCAATCTTATTTGCGGGACCCCTTTCACAACCGCCATCATGGCGCCGATCCAATCACGGCTTTCTTTCGTAGGTTATCGACTGCTATTTCGGATCAGCTTCGGGTTCGCGGCGATGGAAAACGGACCGACAATGCGGCCAGAACGGGGAACCGAGCCGGAGTAAATCCAAGATAAAGCAACTCAACATTCTGGGTCAAGCAGAACCGCAAATTTACTTTGGAACGAAGTTATTCCGGGATGAATCGGGATGCAGGGTCGAACAAGACAGGACAAGCAAATACTCTCGCTTCAGGTTGGATGCAAAACCAAGCCGCGAGACAACTGACAGAAAGGCGAGCGTGTAGGGATCAAATAAACTCAGAGCTCACCGCGGCAATGCATCCAATCTGACAATTTCTGTTTGCACATGGGGAGGGATTCTCTTTTCTGACCTGGCGTTAACGTACGCTATGCAAAGAGAAACCAAAGCACAAAGAGCAATGACGGCCAGGGTTAATCCCATCAAGACTCTAAAAGGGGAATCGGAGCGACTCCCCTTTCGGATCGTAATCACCGATAGAATGAAGGCGATCAGAAAAAGGATCCCGAGTATCCCGTAGTCTATCGTCTTAACGGTCAGTTCTGAATCCATGTGTAGCTAGAGACTACCGACATACTGAGCTTTGATATTTTCTTCTGTTTGGCTGGATGATTCGGGAGAGCTCTCAAGGCGTCTCTTTGGGATATCGTCTTGTTCTTGGGACCGCTGAACCTGGCTATCCGTTCTCTCGGGCAAGCTTTGCTGCTTTATAATCGTGCTCCCCGGCGGGGGCTGATTGTTCGAGATAACCAACTTTCCGGTAGAACTTCGGTAAATGTAATACTCTTCGGACCGGCCTTGTGTCGGCACCCCGAGGGCAAGAAACAAAAACAAACAAAATGCGAAATTTATGGCTATGCGTGGGTTCGTAGTTCTCATAACGCTCCTCACTGCTATAGAGCCAGCGACATGCCAGCTAAAATTGACAGCGAAGGGGACTTGATGTTCCTAAAACAGTGCTAGGAGGTTGTGCGAAGGAGCCCGGTACAGCGACTAACAAGTTTACAACGGGCAAAGAAGCCTAAAGGCGATTGGGGAAAATCAGTAAGAAAATAGTTGCAACGTCTGCACTCCAGGTGAAGATAGAGCCCACCGAGCAAACTATCTAGTACCCTTCCCCCAGTCATCGACCAGGCTAGGTCGAGTCTGCCACACACCTAGGGAAAGAATAAATTTATTTAGCGACGAAATAGTTAGTTCTTCCGTCCTTCTGGACCTCTGCGGCAAGAATGTGTCTACGCAAAAGGGGTTTTAAGCAAGCTCATAAGCTTCTATGGGCGAATAGGGTTTCCTGGTCGAGACGACTCTTGCGCTTTCTCCTTCTCCCTCGATGTGTATCTTGTCCGACGTGAGATACCGAGCTTTTCCATTTTGGAGAATAGTGTAGTCCGCTTGAGGCCCAGCTTGGCCGCTGC
>Ga0126371_10006575_pt1 | contig 10349 bp, 10 predicted proteins | sample PanSoiMetaPlot_4_FD_110145 | JGI IMG/M metagenome (GOLD analysis project Ga0126371, IMG submission 110145) | Tropical forest soil microbial communities from Panama - MetaG Plot_4 | ecosystem: Environmental > Terrestrial > Soil > Tropical forest > Bulk soil | place: Panama | collected 2016-02-17
CGTCTCGATATAGGTCGGCGCGACCGCGTTGACGCGCACGCCGCGCGCGGCCCATTCCGCCGCCAGCGACTTGGTCAAATGATGCACTGCAGCTTTGGAGGCGTTGTAATAGCATTGCTCCTGCGGCTTGTTGACGATAAAGCCCGACATCGAGCCGATATTGACGATGGCGCCTGTTTTCGCCTCGAGCATATGCCTGCCGAAGGCGCGACAGCACCAGAAGGTGCCGTTGAGATTGACGTCGATGACGTTGAGCCAATGTTCGTCGGTCACTGTTTCGGCCGGGGTTTCACTGCGCGCAATGCCGGCATTGTTGACAAGGATATCGACCTTTCCGTATTGCGACACAAGCTGATCGGCGACTTCGGAGACTTGCCGCGAGTCGGTCACGTCCATGACGGCGATCTCGGCGTCGTAACCCTGGTTCTTGAGGCCGGAGCGCGCCGTCGCGGCGGCGGCGGAATCGCGATCCGCGATCACGACCCTGGCTCCGGCTTCCGCCAGCGCCTCGGCACAAGCAAGGCCGATGCCCTGAGCCGCTCCCGTGACGATCGCGGTCTTGCCATCCAACCTGAATTTTTCCAGATACATTTTGGTCTTCCTGCTTGCGGCTGCATCATTCGTCACGCACGGATGGGGGAGACGGCCGATCGGCGTCAGTTACGAAGCGCGCTGCCCTTGTCGTCGAAGCGATGAATGCGGCCGGGGTCCGGCGACAGCGACACCCGATCGCCGGAAGCAAGACCGAGCTCCCCGACATGGCGCGCGGTCAGCGTTCCGATCGGGCCGGCATCGACATAGAGGAAAGTATCGCTGCCCAGATGCTCGGCGACCGCAATCGTCCCTGGCCAGCCCTGCCCGTTGCTGGCGATCTTGAGATGTTCGGGCCTCACCCCGATGGTGCTGGCGCCATGCTGCCCTGCGGCATCACCGCTGATGAAATTCATCTTCGGCGAGCCGATGAAGCCCGCGACAAACAGATTGGCCGGCTTTTCGTAGAGTTCGATCGGTGTGCCATATTGTTCGATCTTGCCGCCATTGAGCACGACGATCTTGTCCGCCATGGTCATCGCCTCGACCTGGTCGTGGGTGACATAGATCGCGGTCGTCCCGAGTTGCTTCTGCAGCCGCGTGACTTCCAGCCGCATCTGGACGCGCAGCGCGGCGTCGAGATTGGAGAGCGGCTCGTCGAACAGAAACGCCTTCGGCTCGCGAACGATGGCGCGTCCGATCGCGACCCTTTGGCGCTGGCCGCCGGATAGTTCCCGCGGCTTCCGGTCCAGATAAGGCGTCAGGTTCAGCGTCGCGGCGGCGGCTTCGACCTTGCGGTTGATCTCCTGCTTCGCAAGCCCGGCCATCTTGAGCCCGAACGCGATGTTGCCGCGCACGCTCATATGCGGATAGAGCGCATAGGACTGAAACACCATCGACAGCCCGCGCTTGGCAGGCGGAACGTCGACGACGTTCTTGCCGTCAATCAGGATCTTTCCGCCGCTGACGTCTTCAAGTCCCGCAATCAGCCGAAGCAACGTCGTTTTGCCGCAGCCCGAGGGCCCGACGAAGACCACGAAGGAGCCATTCGCGATATCGAGATCGGCGCCCTTGATGATGTGAACGGGTCCAAACGACTTCTGAACATCCTGGAGCGTGATCTGACCCATGTTCGCCGCCCTTTCTGCTACTTGACCGCGCCGAACGTCAGACCGCGGACGAGCTGCCGCTGACTGAACCAGCCGAGCACGAGAATTGGTGCGATCGCGAGCGTCGAGGCGGCCGACAGCTTGGCCCAGAACAGTCCTTCCGGACTAGAATAGGACGCGATGAAGACGGTGAGCGGCGCGGCCTGCAGGGTGGACAGGTTCAGCGTCCAGAAGGCCTCGTTCCAGGCGAGGATCAGATTGAGCAGCAGTGTGGATGCCAGCCCCGGCACGGCCATCGGCGTCAGCACATAGATCAGTTCGCGGCTGATGGTCGCGCCATCCATGCGCGCCGCTTCCAGAATGTCCTTGGGAATTTCCTTGAAATAGGTGAACAGCATCCAGATCACAATCGGCAGATTGCCGAGACACAGGATGATGACCAGGCCGATCCGCGAGTCGAGCAATCCGAAATCGCGCCAGATCAGATAGATCGGAACAAGCACGCCGACCGATGGCATCATCTTGGTCGACAGCATCCATAGCAGCACGTCCTTGGTGCGCTTGGTGGGCGCGAACGCCATCGACCAGGCCGCGGGAATCGCGATCAGCAAGGCGATCAGGGTCGAGCCTCCGGCAATGATGATCGAATTGATGGCGTGGTGAACATAGTCGCTGCGTTCCTGCACGGTCGCGTAGTTTTCCGTGGTCCAGTGAAAGAACAGGAATGACGGCGGGACGGCGAAGGCTTCCAGCTCGGTCTTGAAGCTGGTGAGCACCATCCACAGGATCGGAAAGAAGATCAGAAAGCCGACCAGCCAGGCCGAGATGGTCGAGATTGCAACACGCCGGGTGGTTGCCACTCGCGCCATGGTTCAGGCCTCCAGGTTCCGGCCGACGATCCTGACAAGGAAGAAGGCGACGATGTTGGCAATGACCACGGCGACCAATCCCCCGGCAGAGGCGCTGCCGATGTCATATTGGATGAGTGCCTGCGAATAGATCAGGAAGGCGATATTGGTGGTCTGCAGCCCCGGCCCGCCGCCGGTGGTGACGAATATTTCGGCGAACACGGTCAGGAGGAAAATCGTCTCGATCAGGATGACCACCGTGATCGGCCGTGCCAGATGCGGCAATGTGATGTAGATGAATGTCGAAACGGCGCCGGCGCCGTCCATCTCGGCGGCTTCCTTCTGCTCTTCGTCGAGCGATTGCAGCGCGGTCAAGAGAATCAGTGTCGCAAACGGCAGCCACTGCCAGGCCACGATCAAAATGATCGCGAACAGCGGCGCATCATTGAACCAGTCGATCGGTGTCGCGCCGAACAGTTTGGCAATCCACGCAAACAGCCCCGATACCGGATGCATCAAAAGGTTTTTCCAGATCAGCGCACTGACCGTCGGCATCACGAAGAACGGCGCAATCACCATCAAGCGGACGATACTGCGGCCAATGACGGGCTGGTCGAGCAGCAGCGCCACCGGAATCCCGAGCAGGATGGTCAGTCCAAGCACGGAGCCGACAAGCACCAGCGTGTTCTGCAGCGAAGCGAGAAAGGCGGGATCGGTCAGGAAGTAGCGGAAATTCTCGAGGCCGACGAATTGCTGCGTTTCCGGATCGAGCAGATTGTAGTGCAGCGTGGAGAAATAGATGGTCAGCGCCAGCGGCACGATCATCCAGATGAACAACAGCGCAACCGCCGGCGTCAGCAGGGCCCGCGCAAGCAATTGCATCTGGCGGGGCGCCGTCGGTCCGGCCTCCGTGATTTGCGAGGAAGCGCGACCATCCGGCGCAAGATGCGGGATGGCCGCGAGGTTTGGCTCTGGGGCGTGAGCCGACATCGCGCGCCTATTTGATATAGCCGGCGCGCTTCATTTCCCGCTCAGTCGACGACTGAGCCGCCGAGAGCGCCGCATCCACCGTGGTCGAACCTGACAACGCCGCCGAGAACTGCTGTCCGACGGCGGTGCCGATACCCTGGAATTCGGGGATTGCAGCGTACTGTACCCCGACATAAGGCACAGGCTGAACCGTCGGCTTGTTCGGATCAGCCGCATCGATGGAAGCCAAGGTCGGCTTGGCGAATGGCGCGACCTTGAGGTAATCGGGGTTCTGGTACAGCGACATGCGCGTGCCCGGTGGCACGTTGGACCAGCCCTCCTTGGATGCGACGAGCTTCGTATAATCCTTGCTCGTTGCCCAGCTGATGAACTTCTCTGCGGCTTCGACCTTCTTCGAGCCGGCGGGAATCGCCAGATTCCAGGCCCACAACCAATTGGCGTTCTTGCCGAGGCCGGTGTTGGGCGCCAGCGCGAAGCCTACCTTGTCGGCGACCCTCGAATCCTTCGGATTGGTCACGAACGACGCCGCAACCGTTGCGTCGATCCACATCGCGCATTTGCCGGCATTGAACAGCGCCAGATTTTCATTGAAGCCGTTCGAGCTCGCACCGGGCGGACCCGCCTGCTTCATCAGATCGACATAAGTCGAGAGGGTCTTCTTCCACTCGGGCTTGTCGAATTGCGGCACCCACTTCTCATCGAACCAGCGCGCACCGTAGGAATTGGCCATGGCCGTCAGAAACGCCATGTTCTCGCCCCACCCTGCCTTGCCACGCAGGCAGATGCCGTAGACGCCGGCTTCCTTGTCCGTCAGCTTCTTGGCTGCATCGATCACGAAATCCCAGGTCGGATTTTCCGGCATGGTAAGCCCGGCCTTCTGGAACAGGTCGGTCCGATACATCGTCATCGAGCTTTCACCATAGAACGGCGCGGCATAAAGCTTTCCAGACACCGACACCGCATCCCTGATCTTCGGAAGCAGATCGCCGACGTCATAGTCGGCGCCGAGATTGTCGAGTGGCACCAGCCAATTCTTCTTCGCCCAGATCGGCACTTCGTAGGTGCCAATGGTCAGGATGTCGAATTGGCCACCCTTGGTCGCGATATCGGTGGTGACACGCTGGCGCAGGACATTTTCCTCCAACGTCACCCATTTGACGGTGATGTCGGGATTCTTGCTGGTGAATTCATTCGTCAGGGCCTGCATGCGGATCATGTCGCCATTGTTGACGGTGGCGATTGTCAGGCTGGTCTCGGCAATGGAAGGAGACGAAAGCAAAAGCGCAGCCGCGCCCAGAAGGGCGCCATGGACCTTTTTCACGATAACCTCCCATAGTCGCGTGTTTGAGCATATGCCCACGCGTTGAGCTTATGTTCACACCAACAATTGAGGTTGTCAAGACGATGAACGCGTTTTCAAACGCCTGCCGCGCCGAAAACATCTCGGTCCCGCGCCTCGAGGACGCGACAGACGCGAGGGACTTCTATCGATCGAGGATGGCGCGCGCGGTCGCTTCATCGGTGATGAGGCCGTTGATCAATCGTCCGATCAATGCGGCGCGAATCGCGGGAATCTTGGCCTGCCCGATCGCCGCGGCGATCGTCGCGGTCCGAGCCGGCACTTGGGGAGGAATGCTGGTCAGCCGCTTGTTCGTACCGCCCTTGATGAGGTGGCCCTTGCCGTCGTAGGCCCAGCCTGTTACCTCGCCGACCGCGCCAAGCCGCATCATCTCGTACTACTCCTCGCGGGTAACGAACCCGTCGACATGGACCTGCGCTCTCTGATCCATCTGACCGACCCCGACAAGACGCAAATCGGCTTTGGTGGCGATCGTCTTCACCTTGGCGATCGGCTCGATCCTGATCATCCGGTTGCGTTCCTCCTCGGACGACATCAGGAACGGCAGAGGCATGGGATAATGCCTGGCGCCGGTGCGATCCGCGAGACGCCCCACGGTATCGAAGAAGCTGGCCGACCCATCCGCCGAGATGTTGCCGACCAGCGAGACGATCTGGTGATTTGGCCGCTCGATCGGCGTCACGCGCTCCACCGCGGCCCGCACGGCGCGCCCCGTGCCCAGGGCAACAATGACCGGCGTTTCCGGACGGAGCGTCGCATCCAGCAGGTTCGCACAACGCTCGGCTATTCCCACATTGGAATTCGGCGACGCGGGATCGGTCGGCACGACGTCGCAGTGAACGAGCCCGAAACGGTCCTTCAGCTGCGACCCCAGCTCCATGCACGCCGTAATGGGATGTTCGAGGCGGAAAGTGATCAGCCGCTCGGTAAGGCACAGCGACACCAGGCGCTGCGCCGACGCGCGCGAGACCTGCAGCATCTTGGCGATCTCATCCTGAGTGTGACCGGCGATGAAATAAAGCCAACCGGCGCGCGCCGCGTCGTCAAGTCGGGATTTCTCGCTGTCGGGTGCCGCCATGAAAGCTCGCTATTCTTCGCTCCAGAAATTTGCCATTCGGTCAAAAACACGATCAGCGCCGGCATCGCGCAGCATGCTGCGCCCGTCGTGCAGCCGGTGGTGACTGCCGCCGACAAATCCCCACACGGTCATGCCCGCGGCCTTCGCCGCGGTAACCCCGCTGACGCTGTCTTCGACGACCAGGGTTCGCGTCGGCGCAGTCCGCATCTGGTCGGCGGCATGGAGGAAAAGATCCGGCGCCGGCTTGCCCTGCGCAACCATCTGCGACGTATAGATCCTGTCGCCAAAATACGGGGCAAGGCCTGTCAGTGCCAGTGACAGCGACACCCGATCAAGATCGCTGGACGACGCCACGCAAAACGGCGTCTGGAGGTCCGCTACCAGCGCGCCAACCCCAGGGATGGGTTGCAAAGAGAGCCTGAACCTTTGAAGCACCCGCACTTTCAGTTCGGCGAGGAAAGTCTCGGGAATGCGCTGCCCAAGCTCGCGGTAATGCTGCGTCACGGCGATCGCGCTTCGTCCAAGAAACAGCTGCAATGCCTGCTCCAAGCCGAGCGGGATGCCGCATTCACCAAGCGCCTCGGAAAGGCACTGGCAGCTCAATATCTCGCTGTCCACGAGAACGCCGTCGCAATCGAAGATGACCAGATCTGGTTCGCAATGGCCGGATTTCATCCCGTCATAGGATCATATGCTCATATGTTGAGCAATAGCCCAGCTCGGAAGTCCTACTTTAGAGGGTCTGCTTGAGGGGGACTTGTTTTAGGGAGACCTGTTTTTGAACGACCTGGAGCACGGTCAATCGCCATCAGCGTGTGCATCGCACATACGTCACGGTGCCTCGCTCGCTTGACCATGTCAGCTTCGGCTCCCTCAGCTTCAGCGCGATATTGGCTCGCCAAAAATCTCCCTGGGCTGCGCAGATGGCCGTAACTCGCCATCGATTTGCAGCTTCCGGCGCGACGGCCCCGAAGTCACATTCGCCGGTGGCCGTTTTCGCCGCATGGAAGCTGATGACCAATGGCGCCTTTCGGCCGGTCCGGCACTGGCCGATGTCCTCGGTCCAGTCCCCAATAAAGGTGGGATCGGCGCGCACGGCCGGCGGGTCAGGCATATGACGCGGTTGATTGTTGGCAAACCGCGAGCCGCGATCGCTCAATGGCGGACCCCATATGACATCGATAACTCGCAGCGCGTTCGCCCCGATCCAGTATTGTTGGGGGCGAACTCCAACGGAACGCCCGGCGTCGCGAGCGGCCAAACGATCTGCGGCGGGCGGGCGCGGCGACTGCGCGACATTCGACTCGATGGGCGTCGAGATTCCCGTATCCAAACGAATATCGGGCGATCGCGCATTGCGCACCGCGCCGGCGACGTTGGACAACTCGCGTGGCGGCTCGATCGACAATTTGCCCAACGTCTCCGATGATTGGATCGAGACGGGCGCATAACTTGCGGGCGCGGGTAACGAATTCTGTGGCTGCACAACACGGAAGCCGCCTAATGCGATCAGCGCGATGGTCGCCAGCGCAACACCGCCCCCCAAATATTCGGGCGCCGAGAAAGGCTCACGCTCCAAATTCACGCTCATGATACTGCGGACCGAAGGCGTCGGAGTGACGCATGCCTCGAAGCTGAGCCCACTGATTGCGCCGAACCCTTCTGTCGCCAGCGCCTGAGATCGATATCGGAGCAACTTGCCCAGGCGTTCGCCGAACAAACCTGTGGCCCAGCCCGTCATTCGTTGCCGGCATTGCCGCCGGCCCGCCCGACAGGCGCATGACCGCGATCCGCAATAGCGATTGCGCGTGTCCCAAAGCGCAGAGAAGGATCAGCGTCAGCAATGCAGCACCGCAGACGAGCGGGGCAACCGATGCAGTTTTCGACCCATAGTAAAGCGCGTGACCGCCGGTATAGAGAAGGATGACGGCGGCCAACGTCATGCTGCCCGTTAGGAGGGCAAGCATTGGGGGACGACGGTCGCGCGTATTGCCGGGATGCGCAAAGACGACCAAGAGAATGGTGATAATCATCAGATGGCCGATCCCGTCCACCTTGCCGAAGTCGAAGGTTGCGGCGGTCAGCACCGCCATGAGGGCAAACGCGGCGAGACGCCGGATCAGCGGCGTCCAGAACAGCGCGAAGGACAGACCGAATTCCACCACACCTGCCCCGGTCACCACGGTCGAGACGTCAAAGCCCAGAGTCAGTTCGGGATGAGTTATCGCGATCGGCGCCACCCAACCCGGGTACACGAATTTCTCGATTGACGGCCATAGTAAGGAGCAAGCGACGGTCCACCGCAGGAAGTCAAAACGAAAAGCCAGCAGCTTGGTGTTCTGCGACACGGAAAGCGCGAAGAAGACGCCGAGTCCGACGAACACGGGATAGTCCAGCATATGGAACAGGCCGTAGGTTGCGACACCATATCCGTAAAGCAGGATGATTCCGGCGCCCGCAGCCGGAAGCGTCGCCCGCGTAAACATGTACATCGGTATCAGCAACTGAATTGCAGACAGCCAGACGCTGCTCGCTTTGAGCTCCGGCGTGATAATCAGTTGGCCATCGGCCCATAACAGCGCGAAAGAGACTGCGGCCGCCGAGCGCAGAAGGTCATCCGCGCGGCGATGCAGCGGCGCCGCACGACCATCCACGAATTGCGAGATACTCGCGGCGAGCACTGTCCGTTCGGCTGCGCAACCGAGATAGAGCAGCATGAGGAACAGCGTGAAAAACAGAAAAAAAGTCGGCGTGAACACCGCCTGAATCGGCAATGGATCGTCGGAGACGTTGCAGTTGACGAACCATTTCACATGAGCGCTTGCGGCCGTGGACGTCAGAGCCAAGCCGACAATCAAACATCCGGCAAATAGCGCGGGTTTCCTCAACCCGACACGCGCGAGGTCACACGTCGTTCCCTGACATTCGCGCATCGCCCCGTAACCGGTGCGCATCGAATCGCTCCTTATTCCGGACCACGAATGCCCCCATCGTCATCCGTCGAACGATACGCTCAGGTCTCTGGCAGGTCTGTGGATCGGCGCCTGCGATGCAAGAAGCAGGTGCCATCGCGCAAGCGCGACGCTGATCGTGATGTCAGGAAATACGTTCGTTCTAATGGCGAATGCTGGGTCGCAACATGGATTTTTCGCTTTCGCGAGAACGAACCTCGCAATCGGTTACTGCAACTGAAAATTGTAGATGCAGAGCGCGCCTTCGGCGTCCTGCTGTTGTCCAAATCCGAACAGAGAGCTCGGCGGCACTGAGAGCCGACCGAGCGAACCGCAAACATTGTTCATATGAAACGGCTGCGATAGGCATCGCGCCCGGCGCGTCGGTCATCTCAGAAAAACGATAACAGCTGCTACTACTTCTTCTCCGGCTTGCATTGCGGCGGCGCTGACCGCCTCACCTGTCCCGATGCGGCGCTCGATTTTGGCGTGGACTTCCGGCGCCGTTGAGCGCGCGACATTTTGGTGAGGGATTGGGCTCGGAAAATCATCGATCCGGGCGTGCTCGACGCTGAGACGGGACGGCAGAAGCAAAACGAATTCTGACGGAACCATTGCGCGCGGTCGCAATTATCGCTGCATCATAGGAGAACGTCATGACGAAGCGTTTGCATCTGACGCGTTCTCAATTGGCGCGAACCGTCGTAGGCGCAGCCTCGGCGATGGTGGCGAGCGCGGCGGTGATCTTTGTCGCCGCTCGCCACCTCGCTGGCTGAAGAATTGGCTCATCACGCCGCGCGTCGCGCCCTAGGAACGAACTGTACCGACGGGCCAGCTGATCGCCGTTGCGGCGGGCGTTGATGCGCCCGCGTCCCGGCCCTGAAAGCGATGCCGCGAACGAGTCAACTCTCGACTCCGCGCCATCAGGCGAGCATTCTCTTGAGATACTCAACCGCACGGAGGAGCGCCAACATGAGCGACAGAGCGGACTCCACGAGGCCATCACGAGCTTTCATCGAGAGCGATCGGGTCGAGGGGACAGCCATCCACGATCCCGCGGGCAGGTCCCTGGGAACCATCAAGCGTCTCATCATCGAGAAGACAAGCGGACGCGTCGCCTACGTGGTGATCTCACTCGGCGGCGCGGACGAGCTCCACGCGGTGCCGTGGGGGAAGCTGCAGTACGACCTTGGTCTTCACGCGTATCGCACCGACGTCACGGAACGCCAGCTCCGAGAGGCGCCGGCCTTCGCGCGCCAGGATGAGCATGACTGGTCCGACCTCGATCGCAACGCGGAGCTGGATGCCTACTACAGCACCCCACCGCACCTGCGCGTGATCTGATCTTTGGCGATAAGGATTCCCATCCGCGCTTGGCGGCTAGAGCATGATGTGATTAGGTGGAACCGACATCATGCTCTAGCTCTTTGTTTGAGCATGATCTTTTCGGAAAACCGGTTTCCACTTTTCCGGATCATGCTC
>Ga0126371_10006576_pt1 | contig 10348 bp, 9 predicted proteins | sample PanSoiMetaPlot_4_FD_110145 | JGI IMG/M metagenome (GOLD analysis project Ga0126371, IMG submission 110145) | Tropical forest soil microbial communities from Panama - MetaG Plot_4 | ecosystem: Environmental > Terrestrial > Soil > Tropical forest > Bulk soil | place: Panama | collected 2016-02-17
ATGCACCTTTTTCGCGTCGGGATACACGCTCGACAGAGCGGCAACCGTGCTGACCCACATCGACATGGGATGCGCCGAGTAGCGGAAGCCCTCCATGAATTTCTTCGTAGTCTCGTGCAGCATTGTATGGTGCGTGACGTCATAGACCCACTTATTCAGCTCTTTTTCGGTGGGCAGTTCGCCGTTCAGCAGCAGATACGCGACTTCCAGAAACGTGCAGCGCTCGGCCAGAACTTCAATCGGATATCCGCGATAGCGCAGGATGCCTTTGTCCCCGTCGATATACGTGATCGAGCTTTTGCATGATGCTGTGTTCATGTAGGCAGGATCGTAGGTCATCAGGCCAAAATCTTCCGGCCCGGTCTTGATCTGCCGCAGATCCATGGCGCGGATCGTGCTGTAGTTGTCGACGGGAATTGTGTATGTCTTGCCGGTCCGATTGTCGGTGACGGTGAGGGTGTTCTCTGGCATGGAGTATCCGCCTTTGTGCGCAGCTACAAGCATAGCCGAGCGTATGGCGGTTGCTCAAATCGATCTGTGATTTGAATCACAAGGGCCAGTGATGTAGCCCCGGACGCCTTCGTCCGGGGTTGCGCGAAGCGCAATAATCGTGCTGGATAGTGCTCAATCGGCCGGTAGGAACCCCGCTCCCGTCCTTTTCGCTTTTCTCAGGTCGGGGTTCGCGGAGCGGACGAATGCGTCCGCCGCCACACAAGACTATTCGAATTCCAGCATTACGATTTCTGGATTTGAGCCGAGCCGTAGCGGCGGTCCCCAGGTGCCTGCGCCGCTGGAAGTGAACACCTGCATTTTCCCGATGCGGCTCAAGCCGTACACAAACTGGCGATAGACGCGGCGAGCCATCCAACTCCAGGGGATGAACTGACCCAGATGCGTGTGCCCGGAAAGCTGCAATGAAAATCCCTTGGCCTCGGCGACGTCCGGATGGTCGGGTGCATGGGTCAACAGGATGCTGGCCCTATCGCGGTCGAGCGGCAGGTCGCGAAGAACCGCTGCGAGATCACCATTCGACGTTGCATTACGGTAGGGGACGCCCACGATCTGCAAGCCGTCAACGTTCACCCTTTCGTTTTTCAGCACACGCACTCCAGTAGCCGCGATCGCGTTCAGATATTTACTGTCATCCCCGAATTGCTCGTGATTCCCGGCGACGAAATACACGCCATGCGGTGCCGTTAATTGACTGAGGGGCTCGGCGGCTTTGTGGGCGTCGATGGCAGTGCCGTCGAAGAGGTCTCCGGCAATGAAAATGAGATCAGGCTCTTCGCGCAGAACTTTCGCGATCAGGCGCTGCAGGAAGTTACGGTTGCGGACGTGTCCCAGATGTACGTCGCTGATCAACGCTGCCTTGCGCCCGCGCCATGCATCAGGAAGGTTTTCCAGCTTGACCCGGGCGCGAGTGATTCGTGTCCAGCTCGCATTCCATACTCCGTAAATGCCAAGTGCGATCGCAACGGCGAACAGCACTTCCACCATCAGATGGAAGTTGATTCCGATCCCTGCCACGGAAGCGAACGCGAACAACACCCACGACACCAGGGCCGCTATGAACAGGAAACTGAGAAAACCCATCCAGACAGCGGCGGCTTTATACAGCGCCCGGACCGGGCCGCTCGTGTAAGAGAAGGCCAGAACGGACGCGGCAACAAAGCTGACAGCCAGTATTCCCAGCCCTGCCTGAAGCCATCCGGGATGCTCAGGGACGTGGCGGAAGGTCCACGTCTGGTATAGAAAGTAATGGGCTAATAAGAGGACAACCTGAATAATGGCGATGAAAGTGGCAAATGCCTGTCGACGGCGCATCAAGTATTGGATTCAGGAACAAACCTGGGAGATTCTTGAAAGATCTAGCTCCGTGCGTGATGGCACTACGGCACTTACATGAAATTCTTCGTATGATAGGCCGACATGTTCGCGGCCAGACCCGAATCGAACCCCAGCGATTGCAGCCGCTCGCGTCGTGTACGGTCCATTTCGCGCTGCAGATCCGCTACATGCCTCGCTCCCGCGCGCACTTGCGCGTTTGAAACCCCGCCTCCCGCGTAGATCACGAGAGCATCATGGACGTACGGGCTCAATCCGGAAATGGACGCCAGCATCCGGCTTCGCGACTCGACCGCGGCAGCCATCGAAAGTCGCGTCCCCGGCGAGCGTTCGAAAACGTAGCGCATGTGTTCGACGCCGAAGGCAACATGGCGTGCTTCGTCCCGGTGTGCCAGGCGTGCCAACGACGCAGTCACCGGATCAGGAGCGTGGTCAGCCAGAAACTTGAGCAGAGTCAGAAAGGTGCCCTCGCCCATGACGCACAGCAGAAACGTCGCCGTCGTGAAATCGGGCTCTTCGAGCAGCGTTTTCAGCGACAGCTGCCCGCTTACCGCCGTTGTCCCAAGCCCCGCGCCGCCCGCTTCGGCGCGCCGCGTGAATGCTTCTCCGTGGCGCGCTTCGTCTACCACTTGCATCGCCAGCACCTCGACCACCTCGCGGTAGTGCGGATGAATCCTCGGGATGAATCGCGCCGGGATGTACAGCGCGGCGAATTCATTTTCGGTCAGAAATGTCATGACCTGGGCTACCGCGGCTTCGACTTCGTCCGGCAGCTTCGGAAGCTCGTTCCACGGGATATCTCGTGCGGCGGACCACTGATTCGTCGTGGCCTGGGAGTAGATTGAGTTCAATTCGCGCGCCCACACATCGCGCTTTTGACGCAACGTGAACCCAAACTCCGGTCCTCCGCGTTCAATGCGCGCCCCTCGCGGAGCGATCCCCCAGTGGGTCTCGGCCGTTTCAGCGATCTCCGTTCGCGACGTCAAGGTCAGCGGCGGGGGCCCTGGCGCCTCGATGCGAAACGATCCCGGCACGCCCGGTTGTGTCTCGCATCGGATACCCTGCTTACGGCACCACCCCGCCAGATGCTCGGCGAGCTCCGCCGAGTCGCCGTGCACCTCGCACCATTCGCCCACGGCCAGCCTCCCGAGCGCTCGCCTCAGAAGCACTGTCGCTCCCTCGTGAAGCGAAAGGTCTTCGAGATCGAGGCTTTGTTTTGGTATGGAGTCAGGCATTTCCAGGAACAACGCGGCCGATTGGTTAGGTTCCGCTCGTGCCAGCCGCTCCGCCGTAGAAATTGAATCGCGCGACACCTTTTTCCAGCTGTGCGTATCCCGTCGTACGCGCAGGCAGCCATTTCCTCAGTCCTTCCATCTCCATGAATGTGCGGACTTCAGGATCGTCAAAGGACATACCGAGAAGCGCATCGACGAACGGCTTCCAACGATCTGCGGGCAGGCTCGCGCGCACCGTGAAATTGCAGTGGTCAAAGGCTGGAGTGGTTGCCAACACGCGGGTCGTGCCTGGATCGAGCGTGCCTTCGTTGATGAACACGCCATAGTTTGCGTCGAGCACGCACGCGGCATCGGCGGCTTCGGACGCAAGCGCCCTCGCTGCATCGCGCTCTCCACCAACATGGTCGCCGTGCTTTCCGACCATAATATTGTGATAGAGAACCTTGCAGTCACGAAAAGGATCAAGACCGGACTCGGCCACCAGATTGAGAGGAATCAGGGTCGCCTGCGGCGAATCCGATGCTCCAACAGCGATCGTTTTGCCTTTCAGATCGGATAACGTTGAGAGGGGCGAATTGGCACGCACAATGATCTTCGTGGTGAGATCGCGGTCAGAGTCGCGCATAGCGATAGGGAGGCACGCTCCTTGGCTATCGATCTGGCTTTTCACCCAGGCCAGCGGCGAATTCCATGCGATATCGACTTCGCCCGAAAGATTACCCCTTACCTGGGCATCATAGTTTGAGTAGAGAACGTAATCGATCTCAGCGCCATGTTTCGCGAAGTAAGGTACGAAACCCTCCCAGATGGTGATGACCTTCGGGTCATAGGCGACTGCACCGATTCTTAAGACAGCAGATGATTTCGACATAATTCTCCCAAAGAACCTCGCCCTGCCTTTAGAAGAGTGGCAGGCCTAGACTTGCCTTTCCAATGAAATCCTTCAGCACGTCGCTCGATGGCGCCATCACGGCTGCTGCCTGCGCGTCGCGGAAGATCCTTTCCAATCCGCCGCGCTTGCCAAACGCCCAGCCGCCACCAAGGGTCATGGCCCGCGATACGGCTGCCAGACAGGCGTCCGCTGCGGCCACCTTAACACCCAGTACGTCAAGCATGGCCGCGGGATCAGCGGCGAGAACCTTTCGGATTGTTTCCTGCAGAAATGCATTGCCTGAGTTCACCGCCAGCGTGATTTCGGCCATTACATACTGGACGCGGGGGATGGATGCCAGGGCGGCTCCGCCCGCATGTTCGTACTTGCGCGCGCCCATTCTCCCCACGATTGCCTGTTGCGCCGCCTTTGCGAGCCCCACCGAGACCGCAGCTACGCCGATTTGGAAATAGGGCAGTACGACTTCGAGCATGCTCTGAAAGCCGGAGCCCTCCTCGCCCAGGCGCGTCGCGTCATCAATCGCAACATCCGTGAGCGACATCGGCGCGCTCGCATTTCCGGCCAGACCCAGCCCCTCAAATCGTCCCTGAGTCGAAAATCCAGGTGCGCCCTTCGCGATCACGTAGAGGTTCGATTCCGTAGGCGTAGCAGCTCCGGGCTTGCGGGCTGATACGACGTAGCTGTCGGCTTCGCCTGCGCTGGTCACAAAGCTCTTCGTCGCGCTGAGTGTTTTCCGGCTGCCGTTTTGGCGCACTTCACTTACCGGCGCGTAGAAATGGCCGCCCGATCCAGCTTCGCTGAATGCGAGCGTCGAGATATTCTCCCCTCGCGAGCACGCCGGCAGGAGCTGTTGCTTCAACGTATCGCTCCCTCTTGCGGCGATCGCGGCTGTCGCGCAGTAATGCATCAGCGTCACCATTGCCGTCGACGCGCAATTCTGCCCCTGGATATTGAGCACCTGCGACATCTCGACGAAACCAGCGCCAGCTCCGCCGTACTGCGTCGGAATGACCAGGCCGAGCACGCCGGCTTCGCCCAACACCAGAAGATTCTCGCGTGGGAAACGTCGAGCTTGATCGATCTGGTCCGCGTTGGCGCGGAGTGCCTCGTTCGATATTTTTTCATTTTCAACAAGTATGGTCTTGATGTCTGGCATGGATCCTCTGGCTCTCGAATGAGCGCTCGAAGTTGGAAATAGCCGGGAAGGCGCGTTAGCGCGGATACTTGCAGATCTGGCGGAAAGCAGGTCGGCGGCCGCCGGCGCCATGAGCAGCGATTCAGGTAAAGCCCGCTGTGCGGTTCAGCGCTTGTCGAACTGGAACATTCAGCATTCGGGAATTTACGCGATCTGCGCCGTCTAAGGACAGACTCGTGGCGATGAGTATAGGCGGGGGCCTTCGTGGTTGCCAAGGAGTTTCGGCAACATCTTGGATGGATGATTGGCTTCCACCAAGACCGGTTCTGGCTCGAGAGTGCAATCTTCTTAGAACGAAAGCGCGAGGCAGTGCGTGGTAGATGTTAAGCAAGTGAGGGAGAGCAATTTGCACCCCGGTGATACAATTCGCCGGTCTTTATACGGTGGATCCGATTTCGGCGATCTTGTACCGGTACACGCTCACCAATATTTTTCTGGAATTTTTGAAGTTCCGAAAAGTTGCCGTTCCAGTAAGGAGGCTTCTGAGGGTGAGGACCACAATCACAATGGCTCTCTGTGCGGTCTTATACGCGAGTTCGGGAACAGCTGCCACCGCCGTGTGCGTCGGCGCGTCAGTGGGTACCTTCGGCGCGAAGGGCGATGGTCATACCGATGACACAGCCGCCATTCAGAGCGCCATCAATGCGGCGGGAGCGGCAGGTGGTGGTTCAGAGGTTTTCAATGTGGCTCGTTACTTCACCGCCGGTACCATTCAGGTCCCTGCAGGCGTGGTGCTGTGCGGATCCACCGAAGGGCCATTCGATGTCGCCGGTTCGAATCCCGGTACGACGACGATTGCCCCTACGCTCCTGGTAACGAATAACAGCGGTCCTTTCATAACGCTACAAGGAATAGGAGCGGGAGTGACAGACCTGCTATTTCATTACCCGAATCAGGTCGATCCAAGCGCCTCGGCTCCCAATGTCTATCCTTACACCATCGTTGCGGCCGCCGCTGGAACCAAGGTCGTTCGCTCAGCGACCTCGAATGCATACAACTTCCTCGACATCGAGAGCGGAAGGGTGATTGCACAAGATCTGTTCATCGGTGCGTACAACATCGGGATCAATATCGACCACGCGCATGACCACGTAACGGTTCGCAGCGTACTCAATCAAGTGTTCTGGGAAGCGTGGCAACCCACGCCCTATCCACTTCCGATTGACACCTGGGTACAGAGCCACGGGATCGCGTTGGTAGTGAATCGGGCAGACAGTCTCGAGATTCACGACTTAAAACTGTTTTCGCGTTACGCCGGGATGCTCCTCACCGATTCGCCCGATACCACCCAAAATCCGCGATGCGGATTTGGCACGGGAAGCGACATCAACTTCGATACCGTGCAGTACGGCATCATTGTCACCGCCTCCAATACTGCCGGCTACGAGTTCGCGAATGTGGTCATCGGCTCAGGCAACGGTGGCGTGGCCGCACTTCAGTTGCAAGGCGGTGGATCCTTGCCTCCGAACGTGCTTATTAACGGAGGGTCGCAACGAGGTAACTGGAGTTTGGGCCCCTTTCCCGCGCCTGTGGCGGGCAATCAGAAAGTCCTGAATATCATTGGATTCGATTTGCCCTGAAAAGAGAATCGCACGCGGAGAGAGACGATGACCAAGGAAACACAATTCCAGCGATCCTTAGCATTGGTACTCCTTGTTTTTAGTTTGGTTCTTTTCGACGCTTGCGGAGGGGGTGGAAATAATCCTCCTCCACCGCCACCTCCTGCAATTCATTTGCTCGTCAGCGGCCCCGCGAATGTCGACTCGGGAGTAGGCTTCAGTCTGACGGTAACCGCGCTTGACTCTTCCAACAATACGGACTCTACATACACTGGGAAGGTCCATTTCACGAGCACGGATCCCAACGCACAACTCCCACCCGATTCGACGCTCGTATCCGGAACAGGCACATTTGCGGTTACTCTCGCGATCCCTGGTTCGCAGATGATCACCGGGACCGACACAGGTACAGCATCGATCACGGGCAGCTCGAAGTCGATCAATGTTGGCGCTGAAGCATTTCCGGTCGAACTCTTCGGGGCAAAGGCTGATGGCAAAAGCGACGACACCGCAGCCATTCAAAGTGCGATCAACGCTGCTGCTGGCGCTGGAGGCGGGACGGTTGTCTTCAAAGTGGCTCGCTATTCTACGACCGGAACGTTCCAGGTACCGACGGGAGTAGTCCTGGGCGGCTCGGTGGAGGGGCCGTTTGATGTTGCAGGTGTGAATCCGAGTACGACCGCGATCGCTCCTACACTGCTGGTCACTAATAGCAGTGGTCCCTTCATCAGTCTCAACGGAATCGGAGCTGGGGTCACCGACTTGCTCTTCCACTATCCGAATCAAGTAATTTCGAGCGCTTCTGCGCCGAAGGTCTATCCGTACACGATCCTGGTCAACAGTCCCGGCACAAAGGTAGTTCGTTCTACGGTGACGAATGCTTACAACTTTCTCGACATTGAGATTGGCAGGGCGATCGCTCAGGACCTGTTCATTGGAGCTTTCAACGTTGGTGTAAACATCGACAACGCGTACGACTTCGTGAGTCTGCGTAATTTGCACAATGGCGTGTTTTGGGACGAGATTGGGAACGGTGCTTATCCGAGTGCGATCGATAGTTGGGTGCTAAACCACGGTACTGCCCTGGTGGTGAACCAAATGGACGCTCTCGTGGTGCATGACTTCTACGCCTTCTCTCGGTATGCCGGTATATTACTGACCTACTCGCCCAACACCGCGGAGCCGGGACTACGGACTGTCTGGGGCACCGGAAGCAATATCGACCTCGAGAACGTTCAGTTCGGAATTGTAGCCACCGCAACCAACTATCCAGGCTATGAATTCACGAACGTGGTTGTGGGAGCCTCACCTGGTCTCGGGCAGGCCGCTGTTCAACTGCGGTCCGGAGGGACGAATCCGCCAGATGTGATCATCAATGGCGGTGCGGTACAGGGCACATGGTCTCTAGGTGCCTTTCCTCCGCCCGAAGCCGGCACATTGACGGTTGTAAATGTGATCTGACGGCTTACCACTACTTCCAACATCCATGCCTGCACCAACGCACCGCGGTGCTGCTCCTCCCGCCCTACTGACGGCAGATCGTGGCCGTCGTGTTCAGGTAGGTGTTTGGCGTGACGACGGTGTACTTGTCAGTTTTGGACAGGCCGAGTCCGCAGTTTCCGTATCCAAGGGTATTTTTCGAGACTGTATTGTTCGCCGGACCGTTGACGTTAATCACAGTCACGCCGGTGAGGCTGAAGGCGCGATTGGTTTCCACTACGGACTGTGTTGCATCCGACAGCACGAATCCGATTCCGCCCGGCAACGTTACCGTGTTATTCGTTACCGTTACTGAGGGACTCGTAAATACAGAGACTCCGCTCGACATATTCCCGCTGATCGTGTTCCCCGAGACCGTTGCCGGACCGCCCAGATTCTGCATCTCGATACCAGACACCGCGTTAACCATCAGTGAGAGTAGGTCATTATCCTTAACAGTGGTGTTCGTTCCATAGTCAACTTCTACGCAGATGCCCGGGCACTCCCTCAGATAATTGTTGGAGAAGTTGAAGTTGGTCGTAAGGTCGATGAATGCGCTGACCGGGGTGTTGCAGTTGGGCGCACCCACGAAAGAGGAGTTCGTCATACTTCCTACGGCCGCCTGAAATAAGACACCAACCTGGTTTAATCGTGGGGCACAGGCGCCCGAGTGCGTGCCATCGATGTTGAGATAGCTCAGGTTAACGGTGGCGTTTTGCACCAGCACTTGGACGGCTAGCGAACCCAGAAGACCGCTGCTCGCGTTCTGCGGTACTCCGGTCGAAGGCACCGTGATGAAAACGCTGGCGGCCCGTGCCAGAGGTAATACCCCTGACATTGATATCTTTTGTGATGGTGAGGATTTCCGGATAGGTTCCCGGACATACACGCACAGTGCTGCCTATGTCGGCGGCGTCGATGGCGCCCTGAATGGTGGTGAACTGCTTGCCCGCGACGCACGTCCCGACGACGGCGTTGGGAACGGCCCAGCTGTGCGGCACCAAAGTCAAAACAAACAAGACCAGCACTGCGCACGTGGACTTCGACATGATCAGCTCCTCAATCTTTAATGGGCTCGGGTTTGGCGGGGAAGGCTGGCCAAACCCCAGGGGCAGGTTTTTTGCTGCTCCACTCTTGTAAGCGACTCTTCTCGGTGGATTCCCTCAGCGTGGCAACATTTTTCTCATTTTTCAGGGGAAGGAACGTCTTCGGCCTGTTTCCCTTATGAGGTGATCGATTCTGTTCTCGTTTGAAAGAGCGTCCTGTCCGCTAGCGAATCCAACGAAATTGTGTTTTCCTGAAGAGTTGCAAAAGTGCGCATTCGAAGGAGGGCTGTGCGTGGCTTTAATTAGTACTGAGACATCGCTTGTGGGCACATGGGAGCTGTTGTCACGGGAAGATATGACATCGGATGGAGAACGGCGAGTGGAACCGAACCTCGGCAGCGATCCTCTTGCCTATCTCATCTACGACGCAACCGGCCATTTCGCGGTGCAGTTCATGCGCCGGGTTCGTAACACCGCTGCAAGTACGAACAACAGCGGTGCCGGCACCGGTTATGACGCATATTTCGGGCGATACTCAGCCGCTGACGGCACTGTGACGCAAGAACTCGTTGGAGCACTGTCACCGGGAGACGTTGGCAAAGTGGTGACCCGTCAATTTCGAATCAACGGCGACGAACTGGTCATCACTCTTGAAACTGCCTCAAGCGATGGGAAGCCAGTCACAAGAACTCTGCGCTGGAAGCGCCTCGCGTAAGGCTTACATTAGCGAGACCGTACGGTCCGTCGCCTCACAAGACTATGTGTGTCGCCCTCGACATCAGCGGAAGTTCCAGACGGAATCTCCTCCCGGGATATTGATAACTCGGGAGCGCAGTGTACGCCGTCTGGACACCGGCCTACTCATCTGATCGCTTTCACCAAGAACAACTCGGGACTAAAGTTTGGTGCTCCCGAAAGAAGAGCGAATCATGTTTGAGCGATACACCGAAAAAGCCCGCCGAGTGATTTTCTTTGCGCGCTACGAAGCAAGCCAATTCGGCTCTCCGTACATCGAGCCCGAACACATGCTTCTTGGACTTCTGCGTGAAGACAAAGCCTTGACCAATCGGTTCTTGCGCTCCCACGCCTCGGTAGAG
>Ga0126371_10006577_pt1 | contig 10347 bp, 12 predicted proteins | sample PanSoiMetaPlot_4_FD_110145 | JGI IMG/M metagenome (GOLD analysis project Ga0126371, IMG submission 110145) | Tropical forest soil microbial communities from Panama - MetaG Plot_4 | ecosystem: Environmental > Terrestrial > Soil > Tropical forest > Bulk soil | place: Panama | collected 2016-02-17
CCAAGCGCAGGAAGGCGTAGAGGGTGAACGCCGCGTCGCGGACCCAGGTGTAGCGGTAGTCCCAATTGCGCACCCCGCCGATCTCTTCGGGAAGGCTGCAGGTGGGTGCCGCGACGATGGCGCCTGTCGGCGCGAAAGTCAGCAGCTTCAGCGTCAAGGCTGAGCGGTTGACCATCTCGCGCCAGCGGCCCTGGTAACGACACTTGCCCAGCCAGCGCCGCCAGAACTCGAGGGTCTGCGTCAGCAGCTCGGTGCCGACGAGTCGCGCTTCCAATAGCCCAGAGTCACCATCGCCTTCGACCTGGCGCAGGATGAACGTCGATGGCTCGCCCGGGTGCAGCAGGAACTCGGTGGCCACCCCGGTGCCCTGACGCGCAAGCGGAAAGCGGCTAACCAGCGAGAAACGCATGCCGGGCGCCTCAAACACCGCGCCGCGTCCTTCCAGCGTGATCTGATGCGGCCGTCGCGCGTAGTCGAAAGCGGGTTGGCATTCGAGCCGGAAACGCACGGCCCCGCGTACGGCCCGCACGACGCGCACGATATGGTGACTCTTCTTACCGCGGCTCGGGTCCTCGACCGGCATAAAGTCGACCACTTCGCCGACTCCATCGGGGCTGAGGAAGCGCGTCACCAGCACGTTGCTGTCGGGCAGGTACATCTGCTTGTGCTGGGCTTCGTAGAGGCTGGCGATCTTGAAAAAGCCTCCTTTGCGCTCGTCGAGAATAGCGGCGAAGATGCTTGGCGAGTCGAAGTGCGGCAGGCAGCACCAGTCGATCGAACCGTCCATCCCCACTAGCGCGACCGTGTGCAGGTCGCCGATGACGCCGTAGGATTCGATTGGCTTGTAGGCCATTCCCTCACCGATCTTTTCAAAGACTGTCTTGAAGCGCGGCCGGGACTATTTTCGGCATTCGGAGCGAAATCTCAATTCCAAGCTGCGGGCACATTCGCAAGGCCAAGTCCCGACAGTCCTTGGATCTTCAGCCGCAGCATTCTCGAATTACCCCTGGCCGCGCTATTACCGAGCGCGCGCGGCAAAACGCGAGACATGTCGCGGGATCGCATCTCGATCAGGAAAGCCTCTTCCCTTCAATCACCTAGACAGATGGGTGTTCTGATGCGCGGTTGTAATAGCGTCGTTAAGAATTAGCAGACTTAGCTGACAACAAGGCGCACACCCAAGGTTAGTGACACCTAGGCCAGCGAGCCCTTTCCATCGTCGACTCGGATGCGCACGACATCCTTATCATCATAGAACACGCTGCGGTCGACGAACTCTCCGGTCCCCCGCAATTCGTCCGGCGAGAAGCTCAAGCCCTCGACCTCCCCCGGAAAGAACACCGAATATCCATAGACCTTGGACTCATCCTCACTGATGCCTAGCACCACACCAACGCGTCCGACATATTCGGGGAATCGACGGCTCCCCGTCACCAGCACTTTCTCGTAGAAGCCGAGCTTCATGGTCGACCTCGATCAATGTGTAACCTTGCCGTCAAGCGACACATTTTGGTGCGCGCCGTCGCGCGTGACCCAGCCAAGCTGGCTACGGCCCGTCCGACTGAGCTGGACGTCCCATTCGAACGGCTGACCGGCTGTCCTCGACCCACCTTTGATCCACTCATTCCCGAAGCGGTCAAGGTATCCGCGATTTGGTCCCCGGGGTAGAGGCACATTCGGGTCATATCCGCGCTCCGGGACGAAGCGGATCCTGCCGGTCGGTTGCTGCGCGGCGTTGAGACGCGCTTTGATCGACCATACCCTGGAGGCGCCCAAGGTTCCAGGTGCGCTCAGCGAGTCTGCGCCGAGCGGCCCGGCGAGGTCCCGACCTTCGCCAGCCACAATCTGTTCGATCTGCCGCGCTCCAAGATTGCGGGCATTCGCAGCAGCGAGCCGCTCGGCGGCGCTCAGCGGTTTGGCAGCGGGAAGCATCCCTAGGCTTGAAACCAGGACGCCGCCCCAATCGCGACGCTGCATGGCTCTCCCCGCGTCGTTCGCCGCCAACGGAATGCCAAGCGGAGGCATGACATAATGTCGGTAAGCCCGCGCCCAAGGTGCCCCGCTTCATAAGCCTTTAAGCCCAACGCCATCAGCCCATCCTGGATACCCCATGCGATCCGTCGCGGAGCGACGGAGTATAACTGCGCAGCTCCGCAGGTCGCGCTTGTGGCAACTGATTGGGTTCCGGCCCGCGGTTCTGGTTGGCTTTAGCGTCGGCTATACTAGCCATGAAAGCATCGACCTGATCATCGCGCGGTATCGTGTCCGGCGATCCTCGAGCTGCATTAATTTGGTTGGGTCCATCCATCGGCGAACCTCCTACAACCATCTAATCGTATACCAACAAGGTTAAAGTTGGACGTGAATACTGAATAATATCGTTTGAGCAGCAGGCGGGCCCCTGCCCCTGCTCAAACGTTTGTCCAAGCTCGGAATCCGGTCACCCGTAATCGTGACTATCGAGATATAGGGCGTAAAAAACCTCACGTGGCGAGCTTGTGGACGTGCCTTCCTTAGCAACCACTCGACGCAAATCGCCGCCCTGTTCGTGGTTCCAAGCGTCAATTTCGAGCTACTCTACGTTTCATCATCGTCAGGCTGGCCCGCAGAGATCTTGTGTCGATCCATGTAACACCTCATCCGATTGCAGAGTGGACGCACGTTAAATCACGAAGGCGTTTCCTTGGAACGAAGCTCCGCGTTACCCGATCCGCGATCGAGATAGCTCTATGCACCGCCGTGACGCGCCGACTACGAACCATGGGCTTCCGTGACAAGCCGACCGCGCCCAGGTCTCCCATCCGCCGAGAGTGCGCCGACCATATCATCGTGCTCGGCGAGGCCCATCTGCGTTGCGTCCTGAAATCATCAGGCGGTGAGGACGCATCGATCACTGAATAAGGACTCGCCAGTTCGGCCTAGGTCATCGCACGGGTTGCATCACATCGCATCCCATCCTTGGCGGATTACACTACCAATACTCTCGAATCTGAGTTTTTCGGTATACACATCAGTCCGCGGATCGTCGCTCGCATCGCCTTGCCGAAGCGCTGACCGCCGGGGCGAAGCCGTGGGGCACAAAATCGCCGTTCGCGGGCTTTGTCGGTTGACAATCGCGAGCCCTGGTCCCTCTCCTATAGCCTGGGATTACTTGGAGGGGCGGGGTGGTTCGCTTTCTCGTCTGGGCTATTTCGGCCGCTCTCAGGTCGAAAGCGCTGCTGATCGTCGAGAACCTGTGTCTGCGGCAGCAGTTACTGGTGCTGCAGCGTAGGCATCCGCCGTCGCGGCTGCGCAATGCAGATCGACAGTTCTGGATTTGCGCCAGTCGATGGTTCGCCGGTTGGCACAATTCGCTTCTTATTGTGAAGCCCGAGACGGTGCTGAGGCGGCATCGAGGGGGCTGGCGCGCTTATTGGTTCTGGCGATCAAATCGGTCACTGGTGTCCATTTCCCCATCGCAAGCCGAACAGCCACTGACAGTCGTCACGGACACGGCTTACGGCGCGACGATGCTCGTTTGTGCGATGGCGTCCGCCGGCTTCGTCTTTACTGTACTGGTCTCGTATCCCGGCTACCTGACGGCAGACGCCACCTACGTCTACGGGTACGTCCGAAGTGGGTTTTTGGGCGATTGGCAGTCACCGCTGATGACCATCGTTTGGTCGTTCATCGACCCGATCTCACCCGGATCAGGCAGCATGTTCCTTCTGATCGCAACGCTGTACTGGGCGGGCTTCGCGATCCTCGCACTGGCGGTGGCTCGCCGGTCTACCGGACTCGCAATCGCTGTTCCATTGCTCGCTTTCGCGCCCCCAACCTTCTTGCTCCTCGCCATGATCTGGCGCGACATTTTTTTTGGGACCGTATGGTTGCTTGCTGCCACGATCATCTATTTCCTCGCGGATCGATCTCACTCGCTGCGTCGGATGATGCAGGGGCTGGCGCTCGTCCTGGTCGGGTTCGGAGTTCTGTTACGGCCCAACGCCATTATCGCAGCCCCGCTGCTCGTCGCCTATATTGCATGGCCTGAGCGCTTTGAGTGGAAACGAACAGCGCTCCTGTTCATCCCAGCGCTGCTGGCCGGCTATGGGCTAATTCAGATCGCCTACTACGAAATTCTCGCCGTGCATCGCGAGAACCCGCTGCATTCGCTCGTGGTCTTCGATCTCGGTGGCATCACCCACTTTGCGCAAGAGAACCAATTTCCAGTCTCGTGGAGCGCGGATGAAAACGCCTTGCTCATCACCCAATGCTACGAGCCGGTCCGTTGGGATTCCTATTGGACCTGGGACCCGTGCAATTTCGTCATGAGCCGACTCCAAAGCAAGGAGGACGTCATCTTCGGTACGTCGCGGTTGGCGCACGCATGGGTTCGAGCTGTTGCCGCACATCCGGCCTCCTATCTCACCCACCGCCTTGCCTTCCTCTGGGCGTTTCTTGCCAGATCGAACCCCACGATCGAACTTGAGAACTTGGCCCTTCGCGACGAGATACCGCTCGCCAGAAATCGTGGTTTCGTGACTCTCATGGCCTTGTATGACACGCTGAAACGAACGGTACTGTTTCGGCCGGGAATTTGGCTGATCTTCGCTGCCGCGGTCGGGGCGCTGGCTTGGCGAGGGCGCGGGACACCATCCGGCGCGTTCGCCATCAGCGTCGCGGCCTCGGGGATCATCTATATCCTGTCATTTGGCGTCTTCGGGGTCGCGGCAGATTTCCGCTATGCCTATTGGTGCGTACTCTCGAGCCTTGCGGGCCTCGTTCCCGCATTGGTCGCGTGGCGCGTTTCGCCCGCATCACTACAGCTCGCGGGGCAGCGAAGCGGCGTCGAGGAGGCGGTCACTGATATTGGCTGTGATCGCTAAGCAAAAACCCCACCTGACTCTTACTGTGTTTCTCCAGGGGATTCGAACCGCGCGGTTCGCTCTGGCGTTCCCTCGACCTCGCCGGATACCATGCGAATCGTTCACGTTTGTTCTTTGGTCGAAAAAGCCAGCATTTCATTTGGTTCCGCGAGCATGATGGTTACGGCAGTTGCGGTATTAAACCACGGTCTCAGCCGCCGCAAAAACCGGACCAGTTATTGACAATAGGTTCGCTACCATCCTTTCAGCTTTCGGTTGGATGACGTTGCTCCTAGCTGCGCTATCGCAGCGACGTTGAGCGACTGTTGCGATGACGAAGGTGGCTTGTTGGGGGCGAAAAACGCGAGACAATGGCCGGATGGCCCAACAAGCCGATTGACAGGCCCAACAAATTCAAGACTGAAGTCTTGGTAGCGCACCTTGTTCGGGACCCTGACGGATTGAGTGTATCATTCGTTGCCGGAAAGTCACATCCCAACTCAGAATCGCTGCCAGCTCGATTCCGCCTTGATTCGGCCTTAGCATCGGCCATGACGCGCCATAATTAACGGCGACGTAGCTCTCGTTCCTGGTCAGGTAACTCAACAGGATAAGTAGGATAAGCAGGATGAAAAAACCTCTGGCTGTTGCCGCGGTGGCCCTATCGTTTGCGCCATCAGGTGTCCTTGCTCAGGAGCGCGCCGGAGACGCAGCCTTGGGGGCACTGTCAGGAGCTGTCGTTCTGGGGCCGGTTGGAGCGGTGGCCGGCGCGGTCATCGGCTTTACTGCGGGGCCGGCCATTTCACACTCGTGGGGGACGAGAGGATCCGAACCGCAACGCCGTCAGAACTCGCCCAAGCGATCCGCGGCAGCGGTCGCCAACGGAGCGTCCCCTCAAAGCGCTAACACGCCAGCTGCCCCAGCAGAGCAGGTACAGCAACCCGCAGCACCTACCCCAGAACCTGCCGCAACAGAGAAGCAGACGCCCGCGGGGCCGGAGGCCGAAAATTCTTTGCCGCCTGTCCAAACGTTGAACTAATCACTGGAACACCGCACGTCAGTATCCGCTGCGAGAGCGAGCCGCGTCGTGCGGTCCAGTTCTTCGCACTCGGTCGTGAATCGCGCGCCCTTAGCAGAATCCGTTCGTCGAACGCCCTTATCGGATCGATCCGCAGCGAATGTCTGGACGACGTCATTGCTTTCAACGAGCGCCATGTGCGGGATGTTGTAAGCAACCGTGACCAAGTCTTTTGGGCAAACCCCGCGAGCCGCTTCGGCGGTAATAATCCCACCCGGAATCGAGGAGGTCTGACGCTTTCGCTGGCCTGTCCGCACCTGCATGGACAGGGCACCCGCTTCTGGGGTTCCATGCACACCTTACTGCGAATGCAGCCAACTGCGGATCTCGCCCCACAGCGTCAGACGCGTGGGGGATCGGGACCGTGGCGACGCTGGCCCCTCGCTGCATAGTGTTGACGGCAGCATGATCCGCGTATGGAGCGGTCGCGTACGGTCGACGACCCCGGATCTGTTCTCCATGGCATCGGCTCGAGAGCCTTCGCCGTTACGAACGCCGCCTGAGGCTCACGATGACGGCAGCTCGTGCGGATTTCTTGCCAAGACACGTTCTGCCTAAGAATTTGCTAACTAAGCGCGATCAAACGGCTTCAGGACCGAGAGCTTGATCTATTGCTTGCCGAGTAACCACGCGGCAGGAAGCCTGCCATGTAGGCGAGACCTCAACCGAATGGAAAAGGCCACCGGCTGCAGCCATCAAGACAGCGGCTTCATGATGCAATTCTCAATCAAGCCGCTTAGGCCATAGGGGGTAACAACGCACCGATCAGAGTGTAGCGGCTGGTTCGACGAACTCACGCGCCATTCGCTCGAGCCGCGCGACCATCCCCCGTTCGGTACCGGGCCAGCCCGACAACAGGGCAATCTCCTCGACCCCCGCATCGCGATACCGCTTCAGGTCGTCAACCTTGATCGGGTTGGTGTAGGGCGACACAGCGAGGTGAACATCGGAGCGCCTGCGGCCGTTGGCTTTGAGCAATTCTTCGATCCGTTTGACTTTCGCCGCTGCTTGATGGGGCAACAGGTTGAAGCCTAACCAGCCATCGCCGAATTCCGCTACCCGGCGCAGCGCCGGTCCGCTCTCGCCCCCGAACCAGATTGGCACACCCTTCTCGCTGACCGGCTTGGGATAGCTCAGGACGTTGGTGAAATTGACAAACTCGCCCCGATGCGAGCTGCCGCGTTGGGTCCAGAGCTTACGCATGACCTCGATATATTCGCGCGTGCGCTGGGCACGACGGTCAAATGAAATACCTAACGCCTCGAACTCTTCCGCCAGCCATCCGACGCCGACGCCAAATATGAACCGGCCGCCGCTGAGACGGTCGACCGTCGCCACGGTCTTGGCAAGCACGACGGGGTTATGTTCGGGCACAAGGCAGATACCGGTCCCCAGCCGAATCGTGCTTGTGCAGGCGGCCGCGTATGCCAGCGTCGTGAAAGGATCGGCGATCGGAGTATCGGGCGGCGCCGGAAATTTCCCGCTGGAGTAAGGGTACTTCGACGCATATTCCTCGAGCAACACGACGTGCTCCGGCGCCCAAATTGTAGAGAAACCGAGCCGCTCAGCAGTGGTGGCGACCGCCCTTACCAACTCGGGATTGACTGTCGGCCCGATTCCTACAGCAAAATATCCCACCTTCATAATTTCCTCCGCTGCGGTTACGACCGAGGTTGACCACCCGGCATCAGTTCGAAGCGACAGCAAGCGCCCTCTTGAATAGGAGTGCAAGCCGGGCAACCACTCGACGCAAATCGCCGAGCGTCGCTTTCGAGTTGCTCTACGTCTTCATCATCGTCAGGCTGGCCCGGAGAGATCTTGTCTGGATCAATGTCACCTCATCCGACGGCGGAGTGGATCGCACGTCAAACCACGGAGGCGTTTCCTTGGAATGAAGCTCCACGTTAGGTGATCCGCGACCGGAATCAGGTCTATAGCCAAGCCGATCGCGCCCAGGTCTCCTCGGCAAAACGGCGCCGCCGAAAGGTTGATCGGATCCATCCACCACGAGACATGCTTCCCAACGCCTTAAGGTTAATTCGATTCGAGCGTTGCCTTGCTCTTTTTGTAGCCGCACATCATGAGCCAGATCGGCTGATCTTGGCGCCCGAGGCCGTCGTCACGACCGCCGCCGCGCAATCCTGCGCGGATCGGGAGAGCTTGAAATGTCAAAGTCACGACGCCGAGGGGCAACGCCGGCCCCCCGGAAAGGCCATGACGTTCCCCCTGCCCGACCAACAGCAGCCACTGCACTGATAGCGGAGGCGGGGATGACGAAGACAAGGTTGGCAAGATCGACTAGTCGGCATAGCGCACCCCCGACGCGTGAGACCAGCAGACCCACGATTTTCGATCTGTATGAGCAGGTCAGAGACATCGTTAGTCCGCTTGAGCTCGAGCTTCGGTATGCTGAGCTCGATGACCTCGTCTCCCAGCTGGTCGACATCATTTGGACCTTCGTCGGGGCCCTCGCGCGCGCTCACGGATACACGGATGCCGACTGGCACGTTGCTGAACAATCCTTCCGCGACGCCCTCGACGAGTGTTGACCGGGGAAAACGGCGAGTGGGACTTCAGGGACTCGCCGTCTGCTCATGCTGATCGACGACGAACTCGATCACAAGGGCATTTGGCGGGACCGGGAGACTGTGGATGATGGTTGGTACGGGTGAGGCGGGGCGGCGTCGACCGCAGCGGCGATATTTGTCAACGGAGAACGTCTGTGGTCATTCCGTCCCGCGGTTTGCCAATCGCGCCCAACAATAGTTGACGAAGGCCCACGGATGCGACTCCAAAGCCTCTTCAGAGCATCGGAAGAGAGCTGGGGGAAGAATATCCGGCGTGACATCATTGCTGGCGAATGTACGTAGCATTCCAGACGCAGCTCGCAAACCCAAGATGCGACATCCATTGCGTAAAACTCCTTCGGCTCAACGGTCGATACGGGCGGAGCTCGACAAACAAGAAACTCACTCAGAAAGGCGCGCAAGACTCATTTTTCTGGATACAGAGCCTCTTCTGAGTCGTAACCTGGGACAGTTGGCCTTCAGTGACAATGCGCCCGTCCAAGGCGAATGATCTCCTGCACAAGCAGTTCCAGATCGCTGCGCCGCGTCCGGTGATTGTTGATCGCTGCGCGCAGGCAATATTCGCCATGTACCGTCGTATCCGAAATAGCCGCTATACCCTCCTCCTGGAGCTTCACCATGATCTCGCTATTGATTCTTTTGAGAATGGCGCGATCAGCTTCGGGGAGTCGAAAACGAAAGCAAACGATATTGATGCTGGTAGGGGCCACCAACTCGAGAAGCGGTTCGGCATTGATCAGGTCAGTAAGATAGCGGGCTTGCGCTACATTTTGGTCGATCAGACGCCCGAATTTCTCGATACCATGCTCCTTAAGAGACATCCAAATCTTGAGCGCTCGATATCCACGCGAAGTCTGCAAACCGTACTCATGCAGCCAAGGGCCCGACGCGAGACCGCGATCCCTGGTCTCGAGATATTCGTGCGTCACCGCGAAGGCGTGGCGATGCGCCGAGGCATCGCGGATGAGAGCGCACCCGGCCTCGAACGGGGCATGCAACCATTTATGCGGATCGAGGGCAACAGAGTCGGCTTCCTCGATGCCGGCGACTCGATAGGCGTTCTCGGGCGCGATGGCGAGAAGCGCGCCGATACAGCCGTCGACATGCAGCCAGAGGTCCTCTTCCTCTGCCAAAGCCCGCAGGGCGGCCAGATCATCGATCGCCCCCGTGTTGACGGTTCCGGCGCTTGCGATCACGCAGGCCGGTTGAAATCCAGCCACGTGGTCCTCGCTGATCGCCGCGCGTAGAGCGCGGATGTCTATTTGCATTGCGCCGTCGCTTGGAACGCGACGCAACGCGCAATTGCCTAGACCGAGCGCCTCCATGGCCTTCCGGTGGCAACCATGAAGCTGATCCGAGCCATAGAAGCGCAAGGGCTTTTTGATGGCGGCGACGCCATACTCCCTGACGTCAATGCCTGACTTTTGATTCCGGGCAACGGTCAATCCGATCAAATTGGCCATGGAGCCGCCGCTGACCAGCGTCCCGCTCGCCGATGCGGGAAAGCCGATCATCTCCTTGCACCAATTCACCACTTGCTGGTCCATCAACGCTGCCGCGTGATTGCCGCCGCCGAGATTGGAGCCCTGTACCGCCGCTAGGAAATCGCCCAACGCCCCCGTAAAATTACTTGACCCCATGTACCATGACCAAAAGCGCGGATGGATATTGCCCATCGGATAGCGCATCACGGTTTCGGTGATCATTTGATAGACATCGCCGAGAGGTTCGGGAGCCCGAGGGAGGGATGCTGAGAAGCGCGAGCGCACGTCCGCTGGCATTTCTTGCCAGACTGGACGATCGCGGACGTCTCGAAGGTAGGCGACAGCGTCCTTGA
>Ga0126371_10006579_pt1 | contig 10346 bp, 14 predicted proteins | sample PanSoiMetaPlot_4_FD_110145 | JGI IMG/M metagenome (GOLD analysis project Ga0126371, IMG submission 110145) | Tropical forest soil microbial communities from Panama - MetaG Plot_4 | ecosystem: Environmental > Terrestrial > Soil > Tropical forest > Bulk soil | place: Panama | collected 2016-02-17
TAGGGCACGAACTTGTGGATCACGTCGGCCGGAAAACGCTGGGCGATGATCGCCGCCGAGGTCACGGTTCCCGACGTAACCAGGATCGCGACGTTCATCTCGCGGAGCCGCTCGACCAGTGCCGGCATCTCGGCGGCGACCGGTTCCTGGTCGATTTTCATGACGCCCGTGGCGTCGATCTCGACCAGGACATAGTCCTTCTTCAGGTCGTCGAGGCTTCGCGACTGTCCCTGCGCGGCGGCGGCCGCGGGGAACAGTGGAGCCGCTGCCGCGAGCGCGGCCGCGCTGAACACGTCCCGGCGCGAGACGCGCGCGCCAGATGTGTCAATGGATCGTCCTGATCTGCGGGTCATCGATGCCTCCCTTCACAATGCGCGTGGCATTCTTCTCCATTGTTTGCCGACGCCCATATTTGAAAGCCTAATGCGTTCTTGCCGGTTGCCGGTTCACGGAAGCATGCGCATCCCGGGCCGTCAGGCGGCTCTTCGGGCTCGATCAGGATGCCGGACTGGTTAGACGCGCATGTCCCTTTCGCGCGATACCGGCAAGAGGCCGTCCGAGGTGCGAGTTGGGCCATTGCTGACTCATGTTGCTAGCAATATAGTTGTTCGAAGGCGCAGAGCGCTGTCCCTGTGTAGCAGCTATCGGCGTCCTCCGCGAGCACCTCACAAGCGCAACGTCGCCGCGTCGGCCGGTCAGGGGTGAAAGCGCGTGCCGAACATTGGCATCCTGCTATCAACTCACGAGGAGGGACGAGGGATAAGGGTCAAACCTCCGGTACCACGAAACGTCTTGGCATGAGGATCCGGCTACCGCGTTGAAGACGTTGCAAGCCCGCTTCATCCCGAAAACTACGATCTATGCGCATTGCTTCCGCAGCATCTCGCCGACGCGCGCAGCGCTGTCGCTCTCGCCGAGGCGGAGAACGATCCCGATGGGTGCCGGACATCAGCGAGGTCAGGTTGCTGCGGTTATGCAGCCAGCCGATCCCTCAGGACTTCGAGACGCAGATCGAGATCCTGCGAAAAATCAACGCCAACACCGGGCAGGGAATCGGCAACGTCCTCGATGTGACGGACATCTCGGAGCGGCGGATCGGTGACACTGTTCGACCGCTCCGTGATTCCGAGATCATTCGTCTCGCAGGAACCAGGCAACCAACCCGTGAAGCGGCCCATGAGGCGATTGACAAGGTCAGCGAGGAGTTGGGGCGCGGTGAGTGCGTCTGCTTCCCCGATCTACGATTCCCGGAGCCGGATCGGCCCGCCGGCTGGTATTTCGTAGGTAGAACGTGGGACTGATTTGGCAGTCGCCGCCCGTCGCCAACGACAGGTTCGATCCGTTGCGCGCCGCAGCCGTGAGATGCTGGCAAGTCGAGGCAGCAATCTCCGACATCGCTGTCGGCAAGAGATTGCCGGCCGTATTGTGGCTGGCGTGGCCAGCGCTCGACCAGGCCTCTAACGACGGAAAGTTGCACTGTAGCGGAAGGCGATGTGCGGAACTTGCCGGAAATGTCTCTAGCTTGCTGCAAAGATGATCTGCGGCAGCGGATTGTCAGCTTCATTCGTTCAGCACTTCGTTGAGTGGTCATAGGGGGCTGGCCCGTCTAATAGGAGGCAGCCAATGATCTACAAAACCATGATCTACAAAAAACTCGCCGCTCTCGCGGTAGTGACCGTGGTCGGCGCGGTGTTAATCTCGGCTCCGGCCGAGGCGCGATTTGGTGGTGGGTTCGGTGGTGGTGGCGGCTTTGGCGGTGGCGGCTTTCGCGGCGCGAGCATCGGCGGTGGCGGCTTTCGCGGCGCGAGCATCGGCGGTGGCGGCTTCCGGGGAGGGTTTGTTCGGGGTCCGGGCTTCGGCGGTGGGGTTGTTCGGGGACCCGCCTTCGTAGGACGATCGGCCTTCATCGGACGATCGGCCTTCGTCCATCGTGGGTTCTTTCCAAACCGTCGATTCGCGTTCTTCCCACGCCGCCGTTTTCTCGGAGCACCGTTCTTCGGCGTCGGAGCGTTCGCGCTCGCTGCCTCGTCGTGCTGGACATGGGTGCCAACGACCTTCGGTTGGCGACGAGTCTGGGCATGCGATTCCGGCTGGGGAGGCTTGGGTTGGGGATACTGAGCGCCTGAAACTCCGACAGCACAAAACGGATCGTGCCGAAAATTCGCGCCAAGCTGCGACTTCCGAGTTGGGTCAAGGAACGAACCCGCTACCGCCGGAGCGCGCGGAGGGTTGGGCAAGAGCTGAGGAGCAGTTGAGGCGCTGAGGGACGCTCAGTCCGAGCCAAAGATGCTATGAGGCGGACGAAGGCCGCCTCAGTCTTTTTGCACTCTCCTTCGTCCATCATCACGTTAAGGAGGCTCGCAATTGGATCATGCAATCACTGGTACGCCAACCGAGACTGTCCTCTACGTTGCATTGGGCCCGCCCTCATATAATCCCCCTAGCGCGGGCACCGCTGCTCCTGCCCAATCTCCCGCGGGTTCCTTCTTCGGCGGCTTCGGACGACGGCCCCGATGCCTGTCGCATCGCCCACAATGGACCGTCGTCCGAAGCCTTCGTGTCCGCTATTCTCCACAGCTGACGCCAAATGTGACCGGTCCTCACTGATGCATGCTTACGGCGTCCCGCGCGCCGAGACGGTTCGCGGAGGATCGGTGCCTACCTCTGCGGCTGCCTGAAATGCCGCAGATCGGGCGGCGGTTGATCCTTGCGGGTCGGCATGAGCTCGCCGTCGGCGCCCAGAAAGTAGTTTTCCTTGCCAATGGTGACCTGTGCGTTGTGCTCGCCGCAGTAATATTCGGGCCAGATGGGGCGAGGGTTCGGGTTTCGCAGGTATCTCTTGTCGACGGTCCAGGGCCGCGTCAGCGCGTGGTCGATCACCGTCATCTCGTCGTGCAGGATGTTCGGGTCAACCTTGTCGAGTTGGATTTTCTCCTTGAACACCGACTGATTGTCGAAGGCGAGTGGCAGGCCGGCGGCGTCGTAGGCGCGAGGCCCCTTGAATGGACCGCGCGTCTCGACTTCAAGCGTGTCATAACGGCCGCTGCCATCCCGGTCGATCCAACGGCCAATCGAGTAGCCCGCATAGGTCGGCTCGAGATCCGCCGGCCAGTCCCGCCCATCGGTAAAGATGCGGCGGCCATGGTCGTCCCAATCGATCAAAATGTAGGTGGTTTGCGGAGTGATGACGTATTCCTGGGGTCCGAAAGCCATCATCATGTGCGGCATCCCGGCCGGGAAGCAGCGAGCCGTTGGAAAATTGCCGAGCCCGCCTTTGGCTTGATCCGCGAGGCTTGCCGCCAGGATCCCCGCATATTCAGGCGTGAGCGGCGCCTCCTGCCCGAATCCCCATGGCTTGGTCTGATCGTGCGAGGCTTGGCCGGGCAGGCCGCGGGCGATGAACCGCGTCCATTGGCCCTTCCAGTCCGGATACTTCGCATCGTCGGCTGTCTGGGCGCTGCATATTGTCACGACCAGCGTCGCGGCGATTGCAAATGTCCAAGTCGAACTTCGGTGCAACATAGCCTCCTCCCTGAGGACCACTCCGGACGCACAGGAATCACGGTCTCACCTTCGGCCTATATTTGTGCCGGGGCCCGCAAAGTCGTTGCGGAAAACCTGTCCGCCTTTCATGACGAACTTCACGCGCTCGAGCTCCGTGACGTCGTTCGCGGGATTGCCGGAGACGGCGACGAAATCCGCAAGCTTGCCTCTCTCGATGGACCCGACCCGGTCTCGCCAGCCGATGTTGTCCGCGCCTACCGAGGTCGCCGAGCGGATCGCCTGCAGGGGTGTCATTCCGTATTCGACCATTGTGGCGAACTCGACCGCTTCCTCGCCGTGATAGGGCCCTGCCTGCTTGCCGTGGGCGCCCGTCGCATTGACCGCAAAGACAATCTTGGCACCGGCCTTGAGCGCGCGCTGAAAGCTCGCCTTCTGGATCTCCCTCACCGACTGTCGCGATGCATTTTTGTTGATGGTGAGCGCAAATGTCATGAACAGACCCCTGTCGACGATCGTCCGAACCGAAGCGGGATCGATATCGATGCCGAGCTCGAGCGAGTCGCAGCCGGCTTCGATGGATTGCCGCACGGCAAGGCCGGCATGGGCGGTGCAGGCCACCCTCACCCCTTGTCGATGCGCCTCATCGACAATCGCCTGCTGCTCCTCGAGCGTCATGGTCGGGCCGCCATAGGGTGTTGGCTCGAGGTTGTTGACGTAGATCTTGATGAAATCGGCTCCGTTCCTGAGTTGGACACGCACTTGCTTGCGCCCTTCCCATGGCGAGTCCACCAGGTGGAAGTAACGGGGTCCCGCGATCGACCCCTTCAGGCCTTCCGTCGTGATGACCATCCGGGGTCCTGGGACGATGCCCTGGTTGATGGCATTGCGAAGGTCGACATCCGCCGTGCCGCCGCTCGACAGGTCCCGCGACGTTGTGAAGCCCGACTCGAGGTCGAGCCGCGCATTCTTCGCAGCCAGGAGCGTGACATAGGGCGTGGAAAACGGCGTTCCGGGTTGAATGAAGGACGGCACTACGGCGTCCGCGCCGGTGCCGGGATAGTCGCCGATCTTGAACATGTGGTTGTGACCGTCGATCAGACCCGGCAACACCGTGCCCATCGACAGATCGATCTCGGCCGCTCCGGCCGGAATCTTGGCGCCCGCAGCCGACGCTACCTCGGCGATGCGATCGCCCTGAACGACGATGACCTGGTTGCTCACCAGCTGGTCGGACTTGCCGTCGAACAGTTGCCCGGCGCGAATCACGACCACCTTCTGGCCGTCCGCCCCGAGACACGGTCCGCCGCATGCAAGCGCGAGTAATGCTAGTCCAATCGCCGATAGCCGCTTCATAGGACAGCCTCCCACAAAAGAATTCTGGCCAGCTCATTTCAACCGGAATGAGTCCCGGCCACAATCGTACGTCCATTGTGAGCCGGCTAGAAGGCCGCAATTCGAGCGCTCCTCGGCGTGCCTGTTGCGCGGTTGCCGCAAAGGTGCTGCGATCACGCCGCGACCGAAAATCGGAACGCAAGGAGGAACCCATGATGATGCGTAGATTCGAGCTGGCTCTGTTGTGTGCCGCCAGTGCCTTCGCCTTCGCGCCCGCCCAAGCGGCTTCGACCTATGACGGAGACGGTCAGGTCCCGCCGCAGTTCGTCGTTTCCGGCAAGGCGGCGGAGCGCCAGCATGATCACATTTCCATCAATGCCGACACCGCCGAGAGGCTCGCCAAGGCCTGCGAGGCCATCGCGCGCAAGAACAACAGCGCGGTCGTTGTGGTCGTGCTCGACCCTTATGGCCTCGTCGTGCACGAGCACCGCATGGACGGCGAAGGCTGGATTCAGGTCAACGCGACGGAGCAGAAGGCGCGTACGGCGCTGCGCACCCGCGCCCCTTCCCATGTGCTGACCAACCGCAACATCCAGGATCCGTTCACCAACCAGAACATGGCGGGCTACGGGCTGACCACGCAGGAAGGCGGCCTGCCCATCATCGTCAACGGCCAGCTCATCGGCGCGATCGGGGTCGGCGGAATCCCACCGGCCGAGCGCACCGCGACTTATGGGGAGGAGATGTGCGCGCGCGACGCGCTCGAAGCCGTGATCGGGCCGCAGCCGCCGCTGCTGCCGGAGCTCAGCGCACAACGCAACAACAACAGTTCCAGCGGACGTCCCGGCGGCGGCGCCAACCCCTAACCCCGACCTGCCCCTCCCCTGAATAAGCGCGCCTCCACGCGCTGTGCGGGGGTTGTGGGGCGCGGACACCATCTCGCCGCCGGCGCTGCCCGCGCGCGCGGGGGGCCGGTTCGGAAATGTTTCAGATCGGTCAAATTGACATAAATCAAGTTAATGCACAGTTCGACGCCAATAGTTTGCGTTGAAGGGTGACTCTTTGAAGGGTGACTCTTTGAAGTGTGACTCTTTGCATTCCGGGACCGGCCGCGCCCAGCGTCCTAAACGCGCGCTGCGGTACATGTAGCATCCGATGCGGAAGCCCCGGGGCGCCGGTCGCGAACGGCGCAGCCACTCCAAGGGATGATTGCCATGGCACTAAAAACCGACACCTCGATCCCGGATGAAACACGCGCGAAAGGCGCTCATGCCAACGACAAGATGAAACGCAAGGTTTACGAGAAGGAGCTGCGCCAGCTGCAGGTGGAGCTGTGCCGGCTGCAGGATTGGGTCAAGGAGGCGGGTGAGCGCATCATCATCCTGTTCGAAGGGCGCGACGCCGCGGGCAAGGGTGGGACGATCAAGGCTATCAGCGAGCGGGTAAGCCCGCGGGTCTTTCGCGTGGTCGCATTGCCCGCGCCATCGGATCGCGAGAAGAGCCAGATGTTCATTCAGCGCTACTTTGCGCACTTTCCGGCGGCGGGAGAAATCGTCATCTTTGACCGGAGCTGGTACAACCGGGCGGGCGTTGAGCACGTCATGGGTTTTTGCACCTCGCAAGAGTACACGCGGTTTCTTTCGCTTTGTCCTACGATTGAGAAAGATATTGTTGACGGTGGCATTCAATTGATCAAGATTTGGCTTGAAGTGAGCATGGAGGAACAGGAGAAGCGGTTCAAAGCTCGAATTGACGATCCGTTACGGCAATGGAAACTGAGTCCGATGGACCTCGAATCCTTTCGGCGCTGGTATGACTATTCGAAGGCCCGCGATCAGATGTTCAAGGCGACCGACAGCAAGCACGCGCCTTGGCATGTGGTTCATTCCGATGACAAGAAGCGGGCCCGCCTCAATTGTATTTCGCACATCCTGAGCCTCATTCCGTACAAGAAGAGCCGGCGCAACAAGGTCAAGCTGCCCAAGCGGTCGAACAAAGGAAAATATGACGATCGAGCTTCGCTGAAGGGAACAAGCCTGATAGCAGAGAAATACTAGTTCGGCGCCGAGCACGCGGTCGGCACTTTCGACCGCGACACGCCGGCGCGGCAACTTGATCAGCAAGGCCGACGCGACCGGGTTCCAGCTTGGCATGAGGCTTTGGCTCAAACGCCGAGATAGGGGGAGCGGCCAGGAGGCCGGGATTTGCCAAGAGCTGGCCCTTGCCTCAATGGCCCGCACGAGCGGTATCCGCGGCCTCGAATCTCGCCGAAACAATCGCTGTATTGCGTCAGAGATCATGGCGGCTGAGATGCCATGCGAGCGCCGGCCCGACGGCCTTGGGCGGATGTCGCACTCGCATTCCGCAGGTGCTAGATTTGCGCATCTCACGCAAACACGATCACCGGAGGTGGACCATGCTTCCCCGAACCTTGATCGGATCAATCGCAATCGTCGGTGTCTTGACGTTGTCCGGCGGCGCTTACGCGGCCGAGAGTGCGAGGTACCCCAATTGGAAGGGCGCGTGGGAGCGCTACGTACCGCCGGTCTCCGTGATTTCACCGTCCGGTCTTCGCACACCCGGAGGTCAGCCATCGTTCGATCAGACCAAGCCGTGGGGACTGGGACAAGAAGCGCCGCTTACGTCGGAATATCAAAAGGTACTGGAGGACAGCATTGCCGACCAGGCGAGTGGCGGCCAGGGCAACAATTTCGACCGCGCCCGCTGCCTGCCCACCGGCATGCCGCACAACATGACATTCGGACCGCTGGAATTCATCGTCACGCCGGACACGACCTACATATTAATCGGCTCACAGGCTCGTCGCATCTTCACTGACGGCCGCGATTGGCCCAAGGAGATCGAGCCGAGCTATGTGGGCTATTCGGTCGGGAGATGGATCGACCAGGTCGGCCACGGCGACTATGATTTGCTCGAGGTCGAAACGCGCGGCTTCAAAGGGCCGCGAGGCTACGATGCCTCCGGCCTCCCCCTTCACTTCGACAACCAGTCCATTTTCAAAGAACGAATGTACCTGGACAAGGCCGACCCGAATGTCATTCATGACGACGTTACCGTAATCGATCATGCCTTGACGCGGCCCTGGACGGTGAACAAGAGATATGTGCACGATGCAAATCCGCGTCCCGACTGGCGGGAGAGCAATTGTGTCGAAGGAACCGGGTTGGTCGCTATCGGCAAGGAAATGTATGTGTTGCGTGCCGACGGCGGCTTGATGCCGGCCAAAAAGGACCAGCCGCCGCCCGATCTCAGCTATTTCAAGAAGTAAGCCACGGCAGCGCGGCCGCGCAACCAGCCAATTTGAGCAGGGGACAACAACGTGTCGTCCGAAAGCTTGCCCCAACCGCAGCCTGGCCACAGACGCGGCTTGTGGATCGCGGGAGGAGTCCTTGCCGCCCTCCTCGCCCTGTTCACCTTGGCGGACGCCGTGGTCGCCCGTTTCTCAGAACCGATCAAGATCGCCTATGGCTATGTGTCCGGCAACCCTTCCGTCCCGAACTGCCGCATCACAATCACCCGCGAAGCCGCCGTCGGGCCGTTGTGGTATCGCGTCCGCTGGATGCGATGCGCGCTATCAGATTGAGTTTCGGTAGGAGAGGCGATATGGCTGACTTTCTAATCTACAGTGTGGCCGTCGGCATTATGGCCTTCATTGTAGCATGTATCTTCGCGCTCATGTCAGGAAAGAAATTTGAAGAAGCAATAGTTACGTCAATGTTTGTGCTCGGTGCCGTTATTGTTCTTCCTATGATTGTTGATATATTTCTACCCACCAACTTCTCTGCGATGCTCCCTGGGCAGAAGATCCCTACGTTGATCGGAGTGCTTTTCATTATGCCTGGAGTAGGTTTGCTACTCGGCAGATTGAGATCATGGTGGCGTTAGGGGGAAAATAGCGATGCGAAGCACTGCAGACCAACACAATGATTGGGGCCGAGACCTGTTGGATAGGATCTCCTTTGCTCTGCGTCTTCCAGAATCAACAGAGGACAACCAATATCCGTTGGTCACCTTCGATATTGTCTCGACCGAGAAGCTCCCGAAGGAGCCTTGAAGGAGCCTCAATGCATAAGCTCCTGCATTTCATCGTTGTCTTTGTGCTCGTAGTATTAGGGGCCAAGGTGCTGTTTGCAACGGCCTTGGCGAAAGCCATTTTGGGTGGCATCGTTTTGGCGATCCTCGCCGCGATAGCTCTTTAGACGGCCAGTGATCGCCGCCGGCGAATCAAACACCGCCCTCACGTTTCCCTACCCTCTCGATCCGTCTCGCTGCGGGGCCCTTCGGGTCGTTTGCGTATTCTTTGCGCCTTCCGGCCAGGACTCAACGCCGCGACTCAGCGCCGGCCATCAGGACGCGCCAGCGCGATCGGCCGCATGCTCGTGGAGCCCGCTCACCGACACTGGTAGCGGCCGTCATGGGCCGTACCGGCAGCGCGTCCACCGCAACACAGATTTGGCAGAGCATGGCAATCCTTCTTGCACCACAGAGTCTTGCACCTACGAGGCGGCAACATTGGAGCCGCAAGAATCCGGGCATACTCGCCCGACTGACGCCACCGACGGTGATGCGGCCAACATTCCCGATTATCGGGCGCTTCGCGCCGCTGCCCGGGATGCGTCCTTGTAAGGCGACGGCCCCGCGCAGTTCACCACCTCCGTCGGCACACCGTAATCGGCAATGAGCGCCGCGTTGCCATGGAGGCCGCAGGCGTCACGCTGTACCATGAGGTACCAGAGCGCCTCGCCGGCATCGGCAACGAGTCTGGCCCGACCCCAATCGCTTTGCCGCGCGGCAGCTTCTTGCGGATGCGCAGACTCATAGGCCCGCAGCACTGCGAGCGCGGTTTCCAGGCGCCGCCCCTGGCGGCCGAGCGCGGACGCCCTTTCCTGCCCAATCTCGAACTCGAGCCTGGCAGACGGACTGTTGAAGGTCGGCATGGCACGGCCTTTCCGGTCCCTCTCCTAATTTAGGTCGGTGAATTGGAAGCCACAATCGTCGGTTCCCTCAGGTCGCCAGCTGGTAATAGACATCCGTGCGAACCTGTGACGGATTGCTATTCCACTCATTTTGCCAGTGGCCGTAGATCTCCCAATTTGAGCCGGCAAGCCTGTGATCATGCGCCTCACACCACATGCGAATGGCTTGGTGCGCGGCGCCGAGGTCGCCATAAGGGCCGTAATGTGTGACCGACGCCACGGAGCCCGCGGGTGTTGCTGAGCGCACGACTTCGCCCTGCTCTTCAAATGGTCCGTGAAGCTCGACGCCCACTTCGAGCCTTATAATGGGCCCGTCCCAATAGATGGCGACGTGGCGACCAGCCCTGGCTCGCTGCGCACGGACCACATTCCAGACGAGGCCGCAACACTCCGGCACCACGCGCGAGAGCTCGGACGAGTTCGCCTGACGTCGAATGACCGCGAGTGGAACGCTATCGATTCTCCGGAGCTGAACAGCGTAGGGCGTCACGGGATTCCCTCGGTCTGGGTCAA
>Ga0126371_10006580_pt1 | contig 10345 bp, 9 predicted proteins | sample PanSoiMetaPlot_4_FD_110145 | JGI IMG/M metagenome (GOLD analysis project Ga0126371, IMG submission 110145) | Tropical forest soil microbial communities from Panama - MetaG Plot_4 | ecosystem: Environmental > Terrestrial > Soil > Tropical forest > Bulk soil | place: Panama | collected 2016-02-17
AACAAGCGGGCAAATCCATCGCGGATGGCAGCCTCCGACTCTCCGGACAACCGACGGCTCGCAACATGGAGCGAGAACCCGTTCCGCGACAGCCAGAGAAGCCCGTCGATCGTCGGCGCCCAGCTGCGCCTGCCACGTTCAAGCTCATGCACGCGGCGCCCGTAATGATCGATCGATACGCGGATCGTCAGCCGGTCACCATAGCGATCCCTGAGCCGTAAGAGTGCCGGCTTGCATTTGGCCATCGGCTTCATCGCGTTGGTCAGCACCAAGGCCGCCAGGCCGCGAGAGAGGACATCCTCGAGCATGGCCGTCAGCTCGGGGTTCATAAAGGGCTCGCCGCCGGTAAACCCGATCAGCGATGTCGACAACCCGCCGGCCTCGATCTGGTCGAGGTATTCGGCCACCTCCGCAGCGGTCAGATAGAACAGGCGGTCGTTCTTGGGCGACGATTCGATATAGCAGTGCTGACAGGTGAGGTTGCACAGTGTGCCGGTATTGAACCACAGGGTTTCCAGCGCCTTGAGCGCCACACGCGCACGCCGCTCGCCTTTTACCGTGACAAGCGGGTCCTGAAACTTGCGCGGGTCCACAGGAGTTGGCGACAATAATGCCATTAACACGCCTCGGCGATCGGGCGGTTAAGCAGTGCACACGTCAATATATCATCTCTCTCGGGCATTTTGATCGAATCACGTCGTTGTGAAGTTACGCGTGCGGTTGCGACCGGCGGCGCTCCTCGCTACGTTATTTTTTTACGTCTGTCCGCTATGGAAGGCGGGATGGAGCACTCGATACCGCGGCATATCCGGCTGACTTCCCACCCGGGAGATGCCGGCCGAAGCGCGGTTCAGCTCCGTTGGGGTGCCGAGGTCGCGGCCGAACGCGGGCCGGTGGTCGCCAGCCCCGCGGATCCGCGGCAGCGCAATGCAATTGGTACCTATTCCGGCGCTTATGCGATATATCGCGCGCTCGCCGTGGCGACGCGCGCGCTTGCCCGCGACCATCGCCCCGATCTGACCGACACCGCGCCGGCAGGACGCGTCGCACCGCGGCCGCAATGGGCAGAGCCCGCCAAAATCGTGTCGCTCGACCCCTGGGGCCACCTCGTCGGCGAGGCCTTTGCCGAGCACATCCGCGCCGGCGTCGACGTGCGTCCAACCATCGCGATTACTACGGCGCGGCTCGCCACCCCCGAACTCCGCACGCTTCTGGCCGAGGGCGTTTTGCGTGCCGACGGCCGGGTCCTGCTCGACAGCGGCGAGATCCGCGTCACCAAGGCAGCGATCGATCCGGTGTGGTATTTGCCAGGGGTAGCGACGCGTTTTGGGGTTTCCGAGCCCGATCTTCGGCGCACCTTGTTCGAAGAGACAGGGGGCATGTTTCCCGAGCTGGTCACCCGCCCCGACCTCGACGTCTTGCTGCCGCCGATCGGCGGGACGACGGTGTATTTCTTTGGCGATGTCGAGCGCCTCGCGGAACCGAGCACGGTGGTCGCCTGCCGTGTCCACGACGAGTGCAACGGTTCGGATGTCTTCGGCTCGGATATCTGCACGTGCCGCCCTTATCTGGTTCATGGCATCGCGGTTTGCGTCGAAACCGCGCAAGAGGGCGGGGTCGGGATTATCGTGTACAACCGGAAGGAGGGGCGAGCGCTCGGCGAAGTTACCAAGTTCCTTGTCTACAACGCCCGCAAGCGACAGCCCGGCGGCGATACCGTCGACAGCTATTTCCGGCGCACCGAGTGTGTTGCCGGCGTCCAGGACATGCGTTTTCAGGAGCTGATGCCGGATGTCTTCCACTGGCTCGGCATCCGCCGCATCGACCGCTGGGTCTCGATGTCAAACGTCAAGCGCGACGCGCTGACGGCGCAAGGGATCGAGGTGGTCGAGCAGCTGGCGATCCCCGATCGGTTGGTACCGCGCGATGCGGCAGTCGAAATCGAGGCGAAGAAAGCCGCCGGATATTTTTCGCCTCCGGGCCTGGCGGATCCGGACAAACGACATCGCACCAAAGGCCGTGCCCTCGGCGAGTGAGGTGTCGGCGCTGTTGAGCGCCGACGCCGTGCGGACCCGTTGCGCGATCGTGTCGGAGGCGGTGGAGCGCGGCGAGACCCCGAATTTTCGGCTCGTTCCGGGGCGGCTCGACGAGGTCGCCCGCCGCGTTGTCAACGTGACTCGGCGTCGTTATCCCGATCTTCAGGTCCCCCACCACAGCCGCTGGCGGCACTTCTCAGTCGGCGGAATCGACCGACTCGCCTTGATTGCGCCGCAGACTGATACGGACGAGACCGCGCGGGCTCGGATCGATCTGGCCATCGTCTCGGTGCTGCTCGATGCCGGAGCGGGTCCGCCGTGGTGTTACCGAGAGATGGAGACAGGCCAGATCCTGTCGCGCTCTGAGGGCCTTGCCGTGGCCAGCCTCAGGGCGATGCAAAGCGGACTTTTCTCCTCTGATCCCGAGACCCCGTGGCGCGCCGATGCCGCTGCGCTGGCGCGGATTACGCCGGAACGCCTCGCGGAGGCATTCCAGCACGCCGGCGGGAACGAGCTGGCCGGTTTGGAAGGACGAGCTGCGTTGTTGCGCCGGCTGGGCGATGTGTGCGCCGCATCTCCGTCGCTCTTTGGCACGTCAGCCCGGCTCGGTGGACTTTACGATTTCTGGTCGGCCCGCGACGAAGCCCTTTCGGCCGCTGAGATGCTTCGTACTCTATTGCACGCGTTCGCGCCGGTCTGGCCCCCCCGGATCAATGTCGCCGGCGATCCGCTCGGCGATTGCGGCCGGCATTCCGCGGTCCCCGGCGACCGGCTCGTACCGTTTCACAAGCTCTGCCAGTGGCTGGCCTATTCGCTGATCGAGCCGCTTGATGCCGCCGGGTTGCGGGTCGTCGAGCTGGACGGGTTGACCGGTCTCGCCGAATATCGCAATGGCGGTTTGTTCCTCGATTGCGGCGTCGTCGAACCGCGTGACCCGGGCCTCTTGCAACGTCCGCTCAATCCACTGAGCGAACCGATCGTCGAGTGGCGGGCGTTGACGGTCACTCTGCTCGATCGCCTCGCAATCCTGGTGCGCGAACGGCTGGGAAAGAGTGCCCATGAGTATCCGCTCGTCAAAGTGCTCGAGGGCGGCAGCTGGGCGGCGGGGCGCGAGATCGCATTCGAGCGGCGGGCCGATGGGGGGCCGCCGCTTTCGATCGTCACCGACGGCACATTGTTTTAGGAAATCATGATGCAACACCAGTGTGCGGGCTTGACCGTCGTGCAACATCCGCTCGTCCAGCACAAGCTATCGCTGATGCGCGACCGCAACACTTCGACTGCGGAATTTCGCAGACTATTACGCGAGATCAGTTTGTTGTTGGCTTATGAAGCGACACGCGAGTTGCCGCTGGCGGCGAGCGAAATCGATACGCCACTGGAGCGCGGCAGCTTCCCGTTGCTCGCCGGTAAGAAGCTGTGCTTGGTGTCGATCCTGCGCGCCGGCAACGGCATCCTCGACGGCATGCTCGACCTGCTGCCGTTGGCCCGGGTCGGGCATATCGGCATCTACCGCGACCCGCGAACCCTGCAGGCCATCGAATATTATTTGAAGCTGCCGGAGGATTTGGCGGAACGCGACGTGATCCTGGTCGATCCGATGCTCGCCACCGGCAATTCGGCGGTGGCCGCGGTCTCGCGCCTCAAGGAGCTGGCAGCACGTTCGATCAAATTTGTCTGTCTGGTCGCGGCACCGGAGGGGGTCGAGAAGGTTGCGAGCTTTTTCCCTGAGGTGTCGATCGTGGCAGCCGCACTCGACCGCGGCCTCGACGAGCACGGCTACATCCTCCCTGGGCTCGGCGATGCCGGCGACCGCCTCTTCGGCACCAAATAGTCGAGCCAGTGCGTCGGCTCACCTCAGGCATTGCACCAGGACCGTGAACTTGAGCGCCCGCTCGGCGATCGCCGGTGTCGATAACGTCTCGCCGGCGGCGGCGGTTTGATAGGGCACACCGCTACGATCGAGCAGTGCGCGGGCGTATCTGGCATTGACCGCGAAGTTGACGTTTTCGGGGATCGTCCCCGTGCGTTTGACGATGCGCAGACCGTTGAGTTTGGCGACGACGATGCCCGCCACCGCACCGCTCGCGTCGAGAAGTGGGCTGCCGCTATTCCCGGGCTGCACGGGTGCGGTTATTTGCAGTTGTTGCGGGTCGTCACGCGGACCTGCCGCCCTGCTGACGATCCCTGCGGTAACGCTCGCTTGCATGCTCAGCAGATTCGGGAGCGGAAAGCCGACGACGACCACCGCCTCACCCGGCTTGACCGCGTTGTCACCGCGCACCAGGGCCGCGTCTGCCGCGGGTCCTGGCAAGCGCAAAATCGCGAGATCGGTCGTCGGGTCAACGGCAACGATGGTCGCCACAACCGGCTCGCCGTTGCGCAGTATGTGCACTTCGCGGCAGCCGTCGACGACATGATAGTCGGTGAGCACGTCCCCGCTTCGGCTAACGATAAATCCGGAGCCACCCGAACTCAGCCGCTCGGCCCTTGGCGATCGGCGGGTCGAGCGCCGTGGGGGTGGGGTTTCCTTGTCGGGATCGGGTCTTCCCGGAGTCCAGGATCGCGCGGCTGTTGGCGCCGTCTCGGTTGCCGCCGTGATATTGCCGCGCTGCCCGGTGGCTTCGGCGGCGGCAAGATCAGCGGCCATCAGTCGACTGCCGAGCAAGAGAAAAATGATTGTGACGATGTACGGCACTGCGGTCTCCGGCCGGTTTCGGCCGCAAGTCCGAAGCTGCCTTGGGTCGAGTCAAAATTTCGTCCGATGCTCTATTTTTCGCTACCGCAATAGCATTGCCCATAGTCCTGCAAAAGGCGGGGTTCGGCAGCGTCAGCTGCGTTTGCCGCAAAGCCGAGCGCCGCAGCGGCCAATTGCTGTCGCCGCCATCGCGGGCGAGGATGAGGGTCGTGTCTCCTGAACTTTCGAAAATCTCCGGCCGTTCACCGGGCTCGGCGGTGGCCAGCCGATCGACCACCGTCGGGTCCGCCATTGGGTCGAAATAGAGGTCCGATATCGTCAGGAAATGGACAGACCGAGCCCCTTCACCCTCGGCGCTTCGCACCATTGCCGATGGGGCGAGGGCGAGCACGGCCGCCAACCCGAAGCGAAGGATCGGTCACCCCACGTGTGTTGCTGTTCGAGATCTCAAAATGGCGCTACTCGGGCTGAAGAGGTCAGCCTCCGGCCTCACCGCCGACAGGTTGAGCCCCGGCATGCCGGACCGGGCGCGTCCCGGGCTCCGCCTGTTGCTCGGCCGCCAGCAGCTCCTGCCGGCGGCCGAGCCACAAAGCGTCGAGGAGCCATAGAGCAGCGATCGGGATCGCCACCAACGCCACGCCTGCTGTGCCCAAGCCCGCCCAGCGCAACAGAGCAACGGACCACGCGCCGACCTGGTCGCCGGTTCGGTAGACCGCGGTGTCGATAAAGCTCTTTGCCTTGTATCGGTCCTCGCGCGGGACCACGGTAAACAGGACCTCGCGGGTTGGTCGGGCGATTGCATAGTCGGCGGCACGACGGAGCACCTGAAACACCGCCACCGCTGTGATCGTCGGGAAAAGCGCGAGCGCGCCAAACCCGATGATGGTGAGCGCCGGCAGAACTCCGAGGGTTAGGGCGACACCGAGCAACAATACAATACGGCCGCTCAGCAACAGTTGGATGACCAGCGTCAGGACATTGACGACGAGATCGACGCTCGCAAAGAACGCGGTTTGTGCGCCGCGGTCGCTAAAGCTGCGGCTGACGATACCCAATTGCTGAAAATAAAGGAAAGTCGAGGTAATCGCGAACAGCAACAAGAAAAGACTGACATTGACGAGATACCGTGAGCGGAAAGCGTGGGTGATTCCGGCGAACACGCTGCCGCCGATGGGCGTCTCCTCGCCGCCAGCGACCGGCTGCCGGTGCAAGGTCGGCGACAGGCGTGACAAACGACCGACGCTGAACACGGCGACTTCGAGCAGGATCGCCGCCCCGAGCAGCAGAAAAATGGGCGATATGTAGCGCGCCAACGAGGCGGTCAGGCTCGAGCCGACGATCGCTCCGACTGTGGCCCCCGCGGCAATCAAGGCGAACAGGCGTTTGCCTTGCTCAGGGCTGAACAGATCGACGTTCATCTGCCAAAACACCGAGACGACGAACAAATTGAATATGGAAACCCAGATGAAGAAGATGCGCCCAACCCAGATGCTCTGTGCCGGATCGGACAAATAAAGCAGTGCTGCGAAGACGACGATATTGGCGGCGAAGAACCGGTAGGTGATCGGTATAAAACGGCTGCGCGGCAGTTTCTTGACGAGATAAGAGAATGGAATGTTCAGAACCAGCATCCCGACGAGGGTGCCCGTGAACAGCCATTGCAGATTGTTGACCCCGCCCGCGACACCCGCCTGATCGCGGATCGGCCGCATGATGTAATAGGACGACAGGATCGAAAAGATATAGAGCCAGCACCAGCCGAGAACTGGTACTTCCTCGGGCCGCACTTCGATAAAACGGCCCAGTACACGATGGATCCGGTCAGCCATCCCCCGGTGCCGATCCAGCGAGGTGTTCGGATCGCGCAAGCCGGCTCAGTGAAGCCCGGCGACGATCTGCCGAATCTCCGCCGACGTATGCTCTCCCCAGAGCGGCGATCCGGGAGCGAGATATTTGCCCATCGCGAGCCCGCCGACGACGACAGGCTCAAAGCCGATTTGCCGAATGAGATTCGACGCAATCGCAAGGGCGTTTTGGTCATCGCCGGCGATAGGTACCGCGAGCGGTTCACCCGGGCGATGGGCCTCCGCGGACAGCTTCATATAGCCGATCCCATTGAATGCGCGGACGATATGCGCGCCGGGAAGCAGTTTCGCCGTCGCGAGACCAGCACCCCCCTGCTGCTCGACCCATTTGGCGAGATCCTCGCCATCGCGCCGCGCGATCGGGTTGCTGACATCGAGAACCAGCGCCTTCTTGGCGAGGGCTGCCCCGTAATCTTTGCCGATTTGCTCCATCGCCGTGTAGGGGACGACGATCGCGACGACATCGCCAAACGCGATCGCCTGCTCGACCGTACCGGCCTGTGCACGCGGGCCGAGGCCGTCGACCAGACCCTTCAGCTGCTCGGGATGGCGCGACGAGAACATTACCTGGTGGCCGGCTTTGACAAACGCCGTTCCGAGCGCGCCGCCCTCACGCCCGGAGCCGACCATGCCGATTTTGAGCGGCGCACCACCCGCCGGCTGCGCGCCGGCTGCGAGTGGCGCCAGCGCCAGCAATGCCGCGCCGCTCGCGACGATGCGGAGAAAATCGCGGCGGTCATAATCGGCGAATTGATCTCTGGCCATCATCTCACTCGAACAAGGGGGTTTCGGTCGGTCGAGAGATACCCGGCTCGGTCGGCGACCAGCCTCGGCTAACGAGATGTGCTTTGTGGCCCTTGTCCCCAGCTTTTCGGCCGCTGATGAAAGAGCTTGACGAACTTGGCCCGCTGCTCGGGCGACAAGGTCGCGAGGAACGCCAGTGTCGGGGCGAGCAGTTCGCGCTGCAAGCCGCGTCGGGCTTGTGCTGCCTCATCGAACAGCCGGGCCGCCGTAGCCGGGTCCGCGTCGGGTTTGGCGAGCTCCGCCCAGGCGGCGCTCATCAGCGGTTCGACCGTCTCGCGCATCTGCTGCATGTGCATGCGAAGATTCTCGGAGTATTGAGCGAAGGCATGCCGCTGCTGCGGGTCGAGCACGAGCTCCGCTCCGACTCGCTGAAGCCGTTCGGCGGGGCTCGGCGGCGCCGCCGGACCCTGAATACGGATCCACAAGGCTCCGGCGACAAAACACGAATTGAGCGCCAGGGAGAGCGCCAACGCCACCCACAGCAGAGGGTGCCGTGTGGCGCCGCGCGCCGCCGCCGACGCAATGGTCACGTCCGCAGGACCTCGCCGAGGTCGCGCAGAAAACCGCTTCCAGGATCGAACAGCTCGGGCAAGAGGCTGGTCTCGCTCGAGCTAATCGGGCCGCTCAGCGCGCGCGACGTGTCGCTTCCCATGGCAAAGCCGAGCCAACTCGCCATCGCAATCGCCGCAGCGAGGCTCCCCCATTGAGCCAGGCCATGCAGGATGCGCCGCCGCGGCGCCGCCGGAAAGGCGACCACGCGCGCGGCAATCTCGTCCGGCAGGCCGGCGCAGGCTCGCGCGACGATGCGGTCGAGCACTCCCGGCGTCAGATGAACGCCGCCGTCGATTGCCCGCGCGGCTGCGACATCGTCCGTTGCGGCCGGATCTCCCGCGAGCAGCGCGGCGACACGATCGCTCTCGTCCGGTTCGAGACGCCCCTCGGCGAACCCGGCGAGATCGAGAAGATGCGCAGCCTCGTCGGCCGTGGCGTCCGTCTGGCAACTGCGGCGCCAGAGGTCGCGGTCGGGCGACCAGTTTGCCAAATCTTCCCGTTGCTGGTCGGATGGGCTCATCGCAGCGCTCTCCTGGCTTATCTACGTAGACGGCAACGCTGCCATCCCCGCAACCGGACGGTTCCATCCTCGGGGCACGCTCAGGGCGGTCACGCCTGTTATTCCTCGTTGGCCTTGAAATGGGCGCGCAGCTTGACCATTGCCTTGTGGTGGGCGCTGCGCACGGTCTGCGGGTCGATGCCGAGCGCCTCGGCGATTTCGGCGACCTCCATCTCGCGATCGTACAACATAGTCAGAATTTCGCGTTGCCGAGGCGACAGCAAGGCCTCCGGCAGCTTGAGCTTCTGCGCGGGCTCGATCGGGTCGACGGCGAGCCGGCCTTCGGGCACGGCATCGATCGGCATCAACACCGGCCGGTGCCGGCGCATGGCGTCGCGGGCGGTGCTGCGCGCGACGATCGTGATCCAGGTCGAAATGCCGGCCCGCGCCGGGTCGTAGCTGCGCAACAGCCGGAAATTATCCTTGCACAGGCGCAGAAACACCTCCTGCGCCAGATCCTCGACCTCCGCCGGTTCGCGCGCCACACCCCGCACGGCCGCGACGACGAGTCCGGCATAGCGGCGTACGAACGCCTCCCAGGCCCCCTTGTCCCCGCGCGCGAGCGCGTCGACCTCGCCGCTCTGCGCCAATCAGCGTCCCCCACTCGGTTTGCGGGTGGTTGCGAAGGGCGCCATCCGCGCATCCCCGTCCGCCCTCAACCGGGGGCGTCAAAAAAATCGTTCCCCTTGTCGTCGATGACGATAAAGGCCGGGAAATCTTCCACCTCGATACGCCAAATCGCCTCCATCCCGAGTTCGGGATATTCGACGACCTCGACTTTGCGGATGCAGTCCTGCGCAAGCCGCGCCGCCGGCCCGCCGATCGACCCGAGATAAAACCCGCCGTGCCGCCGGCAGGCGGCGCGAACTTCGGCGCTGCGGTTGCCCTTGGCGAGCGTCACAAAGCTGCCGCCCGCGGCCATGAAGGCATCGACATAGCTGTCCATGCGCCCTGCCGTCGTCGGCCCGAACGAGCCGGACGCATATCCCGCCGGCGTCTTTGCCGGACCGGCATAATAGATCGGGTGGTCCTTGACGTAACCCGGCAATCCCTCGCCGCGATCGAGCCGCTCCTGAAGCTTGGCGTGGGCGATATCACGCGCCACGATCAACGGACCGATGAGGCTGAGACGCGTCTTGATCGGGTATCCCGACAGGATTTGGCGGATCTCGCTCATCGGCCGGGTCAGGTCGATCGCCACGACCTCGCCGCCGAGTGCGACTTCGTCGATTTCCGGGAGGAAGCGGGCCGGGTTCGCTTCGAGCTGCTCGAGGAATACCCCTTCGGCGGTGATCTTACCGAGGATCTGGCGGTCGGCGGCGCAGGAGACGCCGATCCCGATCGGCAGGCTGGCGCCGTGGCGCGGCAACCGGATCACCCGCACGTCGTGACAGAAATACTTGCCGCCAAACTGCGCGCCGATGCCGAGATTACGGGTCAGCTCGAGCACCTCCTCTTCGAGCCCGCGGTCGCGGTAAGCCTGGCCGTACTGGTTGCCTTCGCGCGGCAACCCGTCGAGATAGCGGCAGCTGGCGAGCTTGACCGTCTTCAAATTCATTTCGGCCGAAGTGCCACCGATTACGATGGCGAGGTGGTAGGGAGGGCAAGCGGCGGTGCCGAGGGTACGGATCTTCTCGTCGAGAAATTTCAGCAGCGATTGCGGGTTCAGCACCGCGCGGGTCTGTTGATGCAGAAAGCTCTTGTTGGCCGAGCCGCCGCCCTTGGCGATAAACAGGAATTTGTACGCCTCGCCGGGCTCGGAGAAGAGGTCGATCTGCGCCGGGAGGTTGTCGCCGGTGTTGACTTCCTCGTACATCGACAGTGGCGCGAG
>Ga0126371_10006582_pt1 | contig 10344 bp, 11 predicted proteins | sample PanSoiMetaPlot_4_FD_110145 | JGI IMG/M metagenome (GOLD analysis project Ga0126371, IMG submission 110145) | Tropical forest soil microbial communities from Panama - MetaG Plot_4 | ecosystem: Environmental > Terrestrial > Soil > Tropical forest > Bulk soil | place: Panama | collected 2016-02-17
GCCGAGCACGGCTGCGAAGAGCTTTGGAATCTGCCAGCAGAGCATTAAAAAGATCAGCGCGGACCCCATGATTCCGAGAGCGCCCATTGCGGGGGACGCTGAGGCAGCAACCTGTTGGGCGTCGTTGACCCATGTCAGCGACACATTCATCCCGGCGCCGATCAGAAGGTAGATCATCATGATCTTTACGCCGACAGAGACGGCTAAGCCGATGTAGCGCTCGGTATATGGCGCAGTCCATCTCGAGCCCCCGAATCCGAGAAAAATGAATCCAGCGGCGACAACGATGTAGCTCTCCACCATCGCTACGACGAACTGAATCGTGATGCCCGTGAAGGCAAGGACAATCAAGGCAGCCGCGAGAATTAAGGAGAGGCATGCTCCGGTGTTTGTGAAGAACGCCGACGTGCTGGCTCCGTCCATCAGGGCGCCCGCTATATTTATTCCTTGCGCGAAAACGGAACTTGGCGAAATTCCGTTGAAACCCGAGGACATTTGGCCAATTTGCTCGAAGCTGTCAATGATCGCCGGTATCCAAATGCGGCCGTTCAGGAGCAGCGCGTAGAATGCGCCGATCCACATGATTTTCCGAACGAGGGCCGATGTCCAAGATTGGAGATCACTCTTCTCAAGAAGCATGACCGCGGCGCTCCAAGCGAATTCGATGGTCGCCAGAATTCCGAAGAGCGTGTTCGCGAACGGCCAGATATTCGTGGTCCAGGTTATGCGCTGATTTCTGTACTGGTCGAGGATCTGACTGGGCTGAGGCTGCGCGAACAGCGGCGCGGCCCATATACAGGCAAGGGCGATGGCCGTAGCGCAACCAATCCACCCGGATCTGTTTATGCTCCTCTTCAAGACACACGTCCCTCTCGGCGTTAATCAACCGCGTGGATAGCCGTTAAGCCGTTATTTCTTGCCGGTGATCACTTCTGGCCCGAGTGGCATTTCTTGTCATCGCTCGGGTCCTTGTAGGTGCTCACTGCCGCATTTCGGGCCGCCGTGCAGACCTTCGCCTCGGTAAAGTCGCCCCAATTCGCCGGGGCCCTCTCCCGCACTGGTGTGCTCCGCATTTCGCGGCGAGGCTCCTTACGAGTGCAGCCTGCGAGCCCGAGTACGCCGAATATGAGAGCGAATGTGAGCGAGGCCGAGCCTCTGCGTTCAAACGTCGAGATCATCACAGTCGTTCGCTCGTCCTATTTAAATTGTGCCGGAGTGCATTGGTTCAGTTCCAACCGGCATGGTAAACCTTGTTGTCGCTCTGGCTTGGCTTGTAAGTGAAGAATCGCTCCGCTGCCGCTTCACTCGCAGCCTGCCGCTGGATCATTGCCGCCTGATATGCCTGTTTGCTCGACATGTCGGCCATCATCAGCTCGCGCAGTTTCATCATTTGCTCCACCTGCTGCTCCGAGATGTCGCCGAGCGCGTGCAGCGCCTCTAAGCGCCCGTCTGTTCCGGCGAGGGAATTCCGCAGCGACGCAATGATGGCCTGCTCGCTTTGAAGCTGCTGGCCCTGTAAGCCTGCGGCGCGAAGCGTCCCGAGCGTCGTGTCCAATGAAGTTTGCGACCAGTTTCGGTATTGCGTGTAGTAGGCGCCGGCATTGTAACCGTAGCCGGGGTACGTCTGGCGGAACCGCTGATCGAGATTGGCGAGCGAGTACGCGAGCCCCTGCCCACCCTGGACGATGGCGGCTAGCGCATTCACGTCGTTCATGATCGCGCCGAAAGTATGGGCCGACAGCATTCGGCTGTTCTTAATCATGTCGGCGTACATATTCAGTTCATTGACGAGCTGTTCGCCCTGGCGGATGTACTGAAGAACGAGCTGCGCGTGGTTGAGCAGTTGCGTGACTTCGGTAGCGAAAGCCCCCGCCTCCGCGCGTTGTGGCTTCTGGACGGAGATCGCCAACAGCATCAAGAAGATTACGCGCTTGTGCATAGAAATTCCTCCTCCTCGTTTCGCTCTGATGGCATTCCCTCAACAGACTGGTAGTACTGCGCCCATTGCGGCAGACCTTTGAGCCGCAGCCATTCGGTGCGCCACGAATCTGGATACTGTTCCATGACGTTCTCGACAATCTGTTGCTCTTGGCGGCCGTTAACGCCCACCCAGGACAGCGCGACTTTGCCGATTCCGAGATTCACCAGACGGCGTCCAAGCGTGCTCACGACGTAATAGTGCTGCTTGGGGATGCTCACCTGGAGAATCTCTAATTCCCGCTCGTTGAGGCCGACACGGTTGTAGAATTCGCGCGAACCGGGATTCTTCGATTCGGCATTAGGGAGCAAGATCTTCGTCGGGCAATTTTCCAACACGACATCGGAAATCGCCGAATTCGCGATATCGCTGATCTGCTGCGTCGCCATCACGACAACAGCGTTCTTGCGCCGCATCGTCTTCAGCCAGTCCTTCAGCCGGCCGCGGAACAATTCGTGCTGGAGATAGGACCACGCCTCATCCAAGAGGATCAACGTCGGCGAGCCATCGAGCCGCTGTTCGATGCGCCGGAACAGGTACAGCAGCACCGGAATCACAGCCTTATCGTCGAGTTGCAAGAGGTTCTCCGTCTCGAATGCGAGCATTCGACCATCCCCCAGACTGTCGCTCTCGGCGTCGAGCAGCGGCCCCAAAGGACCCATGACAGTGAAGTGCTGGAGTGCGTCACGGATTTCCACGTCCTGCACGTTCGCGGACAGTTCCGTCAGGGTCCGCGTGGGGGAGAGCCGAAGTTGCATAACGGCTTCGGCGACGGCGTTTCGATGTTTGGGCGCGAACCTTAGCCCGTTCAGTTCGCACAGCGCCTCGATCCATCCCACGGCCCACGCAACGGCCGTGTCGTCATCGATGTCGCGGAGCGGGCAGAACGCCAATGGAGAGTTCGGGCCGGCCAAATCATAAAACTCACCGCCCATCGCCTCCGTGAGCATCCAGATGGAATACCCACGATCGAATGCGAACACTTGCGCACGGGAATAGCGGAACCACTGCGCGGCGATCAGGCCGAGCGCCGTCGATTTGCCGGCGCCGGACGGGCCGACGACCAACGTGTGACCCAGGTCCGAGACGTGGAGATTGAACCGAAACGGAGTTGCGCCGCTCGTGGCGGCGTACAGAAGCGCTGGACTCTTCTTCGGCATCAAGGCGCTCGGATTCTCCCGCAACCCAGCCCATACCGATGTGATCGGCATCATGTCCGCGAGGTTCAACGTGTGCAGGAGGACACGGCGAACATTGCAGTAGCCGTCTCCGGGGAGCGAACCGCGCCATGCCTCGACTGCGTTGATGTCCTCAGTACGGCAGGAAAAACCAAGATTCTGAACGGTCTTCGTAACCAAGCGGGTGCTCTCGTAGAGGCGGTCCAGGTCTTCATCGAGGCAAATGATATTGGCGCTGTATTGGCAGAATTGCACATCGCCGGCCGCGGCCACGCTCATCGCGCCCTCCGCGTCAGCAGCCATTCCCTGAGCGTGGAGATCCAAGGCGCCACTCTGCGTCTTGAGGATCTGGTCCTTCCAGCCGCGGATTTTCGAGCGCCACTTCTTACGGTGCTTGTCAAGCATTCCGCGAGCCTCCTCCGGATCGATGAGCAGCGCGCGGGTGTTCCACCGATACTCGATTGGCAGTTGATCCAGTTCGCGCAGAATGCCCGGCGAACTCATCCGGGGAAAACCATCGAGCGCGACCACGCGAATGTGCTTCCGTCCAATGCGCGGTTCGATGCCGCCATAGAGGTCCTCGCAGGCAAGGATCTCGTTCAGGTAGCAAGGAATCTCAGGCAGGGCGAAGGGATGATCGACGCCGCTGATGCAGCGGCGCAGATAGCGTAACAGGCGATCATGGGCGTGCTCGCAGCCATGGTCTTCGGTAACCGTAATCCGCCCGAGCCGCTCTGTTTGGAAGAGCTGGCCGAAGACGTTCTCGAACATGTCCACCTTCGCGCGAAAGCGTTCGAGGTATTGAGCTGCCGTTTCACGGCTGCTATACGCGCCTCGTCCCTCAAACAACCAGCCTTTCGCGCGCTCCTCCACTTCGGGCGGGGGCAGATACGTGAGCGTCAGGAAATATTCGCTCTCAAAATGGGCGCCTTCGTCCATGAACTGCTGGCGGCGCTCATCATCGATCACGCGGCTTACCGGGTCGGGAAACGCGCCGTGCTCTGGATAACCGGGAGCGTGGGAACGGATCGCGTCGCATTGAACCATCCATCCCGATCCGAGCCGGAGTATCTGATTTAGCCGCGCGCTCAGGGCATCCATTTCGGCTGCCGCTGCCGACATCATGTCTGGCCCGCGATAGAACCAACTGGCCAACAGCGAGCCGTCTTGCTGCAAGAGAACGCCGTCGTCGATCAGGGCGTACGGTAACAACAGATCAGCCAAGCCGCGCGGATTTCTTCGATGTTCGTTTCGGTGCATGGTTTCGCCTCATCTCCACCGTGACGCGTGCGGCGCACACTGACTGAACAAGCCGCTTTTTGCGGGATAAAACGCCCGATAACGTATGTGCCGCATGTAGACCTGCCTAAGCATCGGATCGGCTTTGCCCATTCGTTGCAGGACCCCAATAGCGCCGATCCAAAACGCAAGGGCCAGCGCGAACCCCGAGAGAGTGGCCAAGCTAAATGCCAGACTGACTGATACGAGAATCGTCACCAGGACCAGCTCGCGGTCGCCGCCCAGAATCTGGTTGGGGCGATTCGCGGATTGATGAATGACGGTTTCTCGAGGTCTGTCGGTGCTCATCGCTTATACCACCGCCGCGTTGACGCCGAAGGCAGTCGCCAGCATGGGAGCCGCAAACACCAAAACCGACACCACCAGGCCGATCATGCAAGCCCTCCGGCCGAACTCCGTAAGTTCGCCGCCCCACAACATGGTTCCGCCGGCGATGGCAATCCCGATCAGACCAACCGCATACGCCACAGGCCCCGTGAGTGATGTCGCGATCGTCTGCATGGGGCGTTCCCACGGAAGGTTGCCTGCCGCCGCGGCCGGGAGTCGCGCACTGAACGCCCACGCCCACGCAAACAGAGTCGCGAGCCTCATGGCCAGGCTCGACTGCCTCAGATGGTTGATTCGCTGCATTCTCAAAGTCTCCTTGAAGTTTGTCTCTTGCCTAAACGTGCTCGACCGTGTATTTCCCACCGGAGTACCCGGTGACGAGCAAAACCTCTCGGACCTTTCGTCCGGCGGCGAGCTGCGGCTCCTCATCTACGAAGATGACGAGGTCAACCGCTTCCGCAATCAACGCTTGCTGTGGCGCGCTGGTCGCCTCGGCGACCAAGCTTTCCAGACGGATCAACCCGCTCAACGCATCATTGGCGTGAACCGTGGCAAGGCCTCCGGGATGACCTGTATTCCATGCTTTGAGCATCGTGTGCGCTTCCGCGCCACGGACCTCTCCGACGATGATACGCGTGGGCTTCAACCGCATACATGCGCGGAGGCAGTCGAGCATCGTCACGTTCCCGACCGCGCGAAGGTCGAGGTAGTTCTTAACCGCGCACTGCAGCTCGGTCGTGTCTTCGATTGAGATCACCCGATCATGCGGCGCCAGCGTAGCCAGCGCATCCAGACACGCGTTAACAAATGTAGTTTTTCCGCTGCCGGTTGAGCCGACGACGACAATGTTCTTTTTCCCACGCACCGCGGCGCGGATGATATCAGCGTGGTCCAACCCGCGAATCGAGTTTAAGAAATCACCGTGGCGGCGGGGGTGGTTTAGCGGGTCATCTTTTCTTGTAAGAATTCCGTCGACCTCATATTCATCAAGCCGGAAGATCCTTCGCGGTCGAAGACGAATCGCAAACACTGGCTGTCGCACTATCGGCGAGACTATTCCTTCGAAGCGGCTACCATCAATAGGAAGCTCGGTTTCGAGAATGGGATGCTCATGATTCAGCACGGTGCCGCGCCATGCCGCGATTGTGCTCAGCGCGCTCGACGCCTGCGGCGGAGGAATTTCACCGACACGCGTGAAGCTTTCGCCCATCCGCTTCCACCACAGCGAGGAATCGGGATTGAGGACCACGTCCTCCGTGCGGTCATCAGCGAGCGTAGCGAGCACTTGATCGCCGAGCTCGCGTTTCAGTTTTATCTCCAGGCGATGGCGATGTTCGTCATGAATTAGCGGAACATTTCCCACTTGAAATTTTCTCCAATTGTGCTATATTCTTTGCATTGCTTCCGCGTCCAACTGTCCCCTCTAAGTACTAAGGGACTGCCGAAAGGAATTAGGGACGCGACGTCGAAAGAATTTTCGGCCGCGTTTTCGGCGAGTCCCGGAAGGGTGTTTATGGGAGGTATGGGACTATTTGTAGTTATTCCGCAGGACTATGACGATTTGCCGGAAGCACTTCGCAAACAAACCGTCCCCATCTGCATCGCAGCCTATGATCGCCACGGGCAAGCCATCAACCCCGACTGGTTTTCCCGCGGTGTCGCTCCAGTTCGGCAGCAACTCGTAAACATTGCACGTTTCACGCTCGGTGATCCATGGTGCGCATCTGAACTGGCCGAGGAAAGTGTCCATAGGCTGTGGGCGCGATACGGCAACGCTCTTGGCCGTTCGCCAGCTCGTCGTGTTCTGAAGAAAGCCTTGTCGTTAGGAGTCGAACTGAACGTGGGTGACTGGAGAAGACGGAAATATCCAAGGCTGTACCTGGCCCTTGACGCGCTCGACGAAAAGATTCGGGATCACACCTTGGCTGATCCAACGAGCTACGCTGCGCTGTTTGAGCAGCAAATCATGCTCGATGCGGTCGAGGATCGCTTAGAGCAGGAGGGGCGCGGTGAGATGCGATTGGTGTACCAGATGGTCCGGCGAGGCTACAACTGGCCGGATATCGCCGGCGAGGTTGGGGGTCTCGACCCCGAACGAGTGAAGCGACGCTTCTACCGCTGGCTGAGGAAAACAAGCGGCTACTAGATTTTTCTGGCGTTTCGACCGGAACATTTTTATAATGTGGGCGGGATGAGTGAAACGCCGGAAGAGAAGTGGAAACGGCTTCAAGATCAGGTTCAAGAAGGCATCCTAAATGCCTACCCGAATCCTGAACGGCATGGGTGCCCGGGCGCCAAAGAACTTCAAGCCCTTGCTCGACGCGCCGCACAGTTCGATGACACCATCGAGGACAATGACCAATGGAAGCACGTGACGCATTGTTCCCCCTGCTACGCAGAGTACCTTGAAGCGTTCAAGATAGTGCGTCTCCGGAAGCCCGCCGGGTCCGCCGAATAGCCCTTTTCGGAAAATATTTGTGGCGCGCCGTCCTGAAAGCATCCTGGCAGTCCCTTAGTACTTAGGGGCTGCGGTCAGGATGCCGGGATGGAACAGGACTGTCGAGGCGGTTGAGCGGCAAGTCGAGGCCATGGCGGCCGAGGTGTTTGAGGTCGGCCTCTTCAAGCCGGATGCAAAGGAGCACGAGCCAATCATGGTCCCGCGCGTCTGGGATGCAGCCTCCCTCCTGAAATCGATTCCGTGGTTGCGGCACCAGAATCGGGATGGCCGGAACATCTACATTCGTCCGAAAGGTGAGCATCATCTCAGCCTGGTCGACGACCTGACGCTGGACGCCATCCGGCGGATGAAAGTTGCTGGGTTTGCGCCGGCGGTGGTGGTGGAGACCTCCCCTGGCAATTTCCAGGCTTGGCTGAAACACGCGGAGAAACTCGATAAGGAGATGGGCACCGCCGCGGCCCGCGCGCTTGCGCACCGCTTTGGTGGCGATACCGGAGCTGCGGCTTGGCGGCACTACGGCAGGCTTTCGGGGTTCACGAATCGAAAGGCTAAGTATCGCGAACCGGTCACTGGTCTGCATCCATTCGTGAAGCTGGTCGAGGCTAGCGGCGAAATTTATTCGGAAGCGGCACGATTCATCGAGAACATTCGCGAGAAAATTGAAGTCCGGCGCCGTGAAGAGGCCGAGCGGAGGGCGAGCCGCGCATCCGTTTGGCCCGCGATTGTAAGGGACACGAAATCGATAGATGCATTTCGCGGCGATTCGAGATATGGAGGCGATGGAACTCGGATTGACCTGGCTTACGCCATTTACGCACTGTCCCATGGCCGCACCGAGGCCGAGGTTGAGGCCGCGATCCGATCCCGCGACCTCAGCCACAAGGGAAGCGAGCGGAGGCAACACGACTACGTCGAAAGGACGATCAAGAAAGCCTTGGCGGCCACGGACCGGAGCCGCTAACAAGAAAGGAGCAAATCAGAAACAGATGGCGAAAACACCATTGGCGTCCGACAGCGCCGCGCAACTGTCGATAGGCGATAGCCACGGAACGACCCCTGAGATCCGGACGCATTCCATTCATCTGTCCCTACAAGGCAAAGGAGGTGTCGGCAAATCGCTTATCGCGAGCATTCTGGCACAGTATTTTCGCGAGCGCGGTCGACAGATCCGTTGCATCGACACGGACCCGGTGAATAGCACGATGTTCCAGTACAAGGCTTTGAACGTCAGCCGTCTCGAACTGCTACGTGGCGGGATTATCGACCATCGTGGTTTTGACACGCTGATGGAGCGATTGCTCACCGAGGACGCGACCTTCGTTGTGGATAACGGTGCGGCGACGTTTATCCCGCTTTGGAATTACTTCCTCGAAAACCATGTCCTCGACGTCCTAACGCACGCGGGCAAGCGGCTCTATGTGCATACAGTTGTCACAGGCGGGCAGGCGCTTGTTGATACGCTCTTCGGCTTCAAGAGCATCGCCGAAAGCACGTCGGAGCGGAACATTGTCGTCTGGCTGAACGAATACTTCGGACGAATCGAGCAGGGCGGCAAATGCTTCGAGCAGATGAGCGCCTTTCAGGAGAGCGCAACCAAAGTACGGGGTTCGGTACATCTGAAGAAATTGAATCAGGACACTTTTGGCCGCGACCTTGAGGATGTGATCTCCCGGAAGCTCACGTTGGCGGAAGCCATCAAAGATGGCCCCTTCTCGATCATGACGAAGCAGCGGCTGAGAATGATCGAGCGGGACTGGTATGAACAGCTCGACGGCCTTCAACTGATCTGAGCGTGCCTTCCATGCTGGATGTGAAACGGCTTATCGGCGAGGTTGCGGTGCGCAATGGCATTCGAATCGAATCGTGGGACCCGGCGTTCGTTTTGGTGACCTTGAACGAGCTGGTGCTCGAAGAGATCGCGTGCCGGCTCATAAAAGAGGTGCATTCTGGTATCGCGGAATTCACGGAGGCCGTCCACAAAACGGAGGGGCGAGCCGGTAAGATTTTGGCTCTACAAGTAAAGGAGGCGGCAGCCGAGCTTCGCCGGGAGTTGAAACGCGACATCGAGGATGCCCGCCTGAAAGCGTATGAGATCGTGGTGGAAGTTCATCGGGCGCACAGCAGGCCTGCGGCGATCCGTTGGGGCGCCGCCGGGCTGATCGCCGGGGCCGCGCTGTTCGGCTCCGGCTTGTGGATCGGGGCGCACTGTCTCCACTGAACGCCCCGCCATCTGGCGAGCACACAGGCAAACAACCGAAACCTCTCGCGACCAAGCCCTCTCACCGAGACCGACAACGGAAACGCGGCCGCCTATCGCCCTTCGCGTACGGGTTTGGCCTTCCATGGTCAGTTCACACCCGCGACAATGTCACCCCATCGGGTGCAAGCCTCAAGCCTTGGCCAGTCGCCCTTGCTAAACGGCATTTCGGAAATTATGGAAGCATCACGACAACGCCGTGCGACTCGGCCGCTTCTTTGAGACCATGATCGTTGGTGGCGAGCGGCAGACTCTTCGCGCGGGCGTCCTGGAGATAGCACGCATCTTACACACTGATGTTGTGCTGAACGGCGAGCTCGAGCAGGGACGGAACATCGTGTGCCGTTGATGTTTCCGAAATGGGCAACTGAGCCAATTCCTGCCAGATTTTCTCGGCTCGTTCGAGCGAAACCTTTGGGCGGGTTACCGCCTTCTCGAGTGCATTGGCTACTTCGTTTTCCAAATCGGCGGAACCAACGCGCGATGGCGGGCCGAATGAGTGTGGCCCGGCTATCACTCGTCTACAATTGCCGCTCTGGCGTGACCGAAAAACCGTCAGCTTTGGCGCGCTCTGAGAGGGCGGTTATTTGACTTTCGATGGTGGTTGCCTCCTGTTCGCTGGAAACGCGCGTAAAACGCTGCTCGAATCGAATTCATATGGCCTCCTGGCCGGAGGCTGTTTGAACCCTGCGCGGGGGTCAACACATTTGTACCTTCCGCAAATTTCAGTTCACTTTGGAAAGGGGAAGAACTAAATGTCAGAGACAAGCACGCTTATCCCATGCAACGGAAAGACTACACGGGCGGAATTGGGAAACGTGCCAACGCCGCCCGCAACTGCCACGCA
>Ga0126371_10006584_pt1 | contig 10344 bp, 9 predicted proteins | sample PanSoiMetaPlot_4_FD_110145 | JGI IMG/M metagenome (GOLD analysis project Ga0126371, IMG submission 110145) | Tropical forest soil microbial communities from Panama - MetaG Plot_4 | ecosystem: Environmental > Terrestrial > Soil > Tropical forest > Bulk soil | place: Panama | collected 2016-02-17
ACGGTCTGCCACTGGTGCAGCGTTAACTGCAAGCGCACGTTCATCGACGTGCAACTGCCCGGCGCGGCGGGCCGGCCGTGGAGCAAGATTCCCGTCCCCGCAGGCTGGGAACGCGTCATCAGCGGCAATTCCTGTCCGAAGGGACTCATGGAGGACGTCGACGAAATGCGGACTGTGAAGGCCCGCATCGACGAAGCCAAACGTGCATATCCAAACGTTGCGGAAATGGTTCGCGCCACCGCCTTCCATCGCGGCTAAGCCCCGCGCGCAGCTCCGCGTCGGCGTTCCGCGCGTTCTCAACATCTGGTCCACCCACCAATTCTGGGTGAGCGTGCTGACGTCGCTCGGCATAGCGCCGCAGCATATCGTGTTCTCCAGCGACACCACCGAAGACCAAGGCCGCGAGTACGGGCGCGGCCGCGGCACCGTCGACTGCTGCTATCCGGTCAAATGCATCTCGGGCCATTACGGCGAACTGATCTTCGGCCAGAAGCGCAAGATCGACATTCTGCTGTCGCCGATGATCCGCTCGCTGCCGTCGTTCCTGAACGGCCACGTCGCCAAATCGCTGTCTTGCCCGCGGGTGATGGCGGCGCCGGAGAATATCAAGGCGGGCTTCGTGAAAGAGAAGGATGTCTTTGCCGCACAGGGCATCAAATACGTTGCGCCGATGGTCGACCTGGCTGAACCGCCTCTGGTCAGCAAACAGCTGTACACAACACTCAAGGACGTCATACCCGACTTGAAGATGACCGAAGTCCGCAGCGCAGTCGCGGCCGGCTACGCCGCGCTCGAGGCGTTCAACACCAGCGTGCGCGGCAAGGGACGGGAAATCCTGCAATGGTGCGCGCGCAACGACCGGCCGTGCATCCTGATCCTGGCGCGGCCCTATCATATGGACCCGGGCATCGGCCACGAGATCGAAGCCGATCTGCAGGCCTACGGCTATCCCATCCTGTGGGGCCAATACCTGCCGACCGATGCGGATCTGATGGACTGGCTGTTCGGTGAGGATATCAGGAGCGGTTCGATCGCCTCGCCGTTTGACATCGGCGACGTATGGCCGTCGTCTTACAGCGGCAATACCAACGAGATCCTGTGGGGCGCCAAGGTCGGCGCGCGCCTGCCCTGGGTGACGTGCGTGGTGCGGTTCGTCAGCTACGAATGCGGCATGGACCAGCCGACATTCACGCCGGTGCAGCGCATCGTCGAGGAGTCAGGTACATTGTTCTTTTCGCTCCAGGACCTGGACTCCACAAAACCCGCCGGCTCGGTCAAGATCAGGATCGAGACCATCGCCTATTATCTGAAACAGTCCTCGGCGAACATCATGGAACGCAAGAAGCAGCGGCTGACCGGGCCCGGCCCGCTTGTCAGCATCGCGGCCGCGCCGGCTGCGGTCGTCACCAACAGCGCGCCACAACTCTCATTGGGAGGATGAAATGCGCATCGTCTTTGGACTGATTCTTATTTTTATCGGGTTTGTCTGGGCCGCTTTTTGGTCTGCAGGTGCCGGTTCGTCCACTGAAACCGGAATTTGGAACTCCGCGACTTCGGCTCTCATGATTATCGCCGCGCTAGGCCTGATACCGGGGCTGGGCGGCTTATATCTGGTCGGTAGCGCTCTTTATCACTTTGCGACGAAATATTGATACGGGCACGGCCAACGCTGCTGTCGTAATCCTTAAGCGCGCCCGAGACATCGCAAGGCCATGCGCGTTAAGCTCGCCGAGAATTTTCGCGCGGTGTTTTATGCGCCGTTCTACGCCACGCACGCGCTGGGCTTCTACGCCAGCGAGGGCGTCGCGGTCGAGCTGCTCGATTCGGCTGCGCCCGGCGCGGCAACCGCGGGTCTGCTCGACGGCTCGATCGACCTCGCCTGGGGCGGGCCGATGCGGGTCATGAAAGCGCGCGACCTCGATCCGGCCTCGCCGTTCGTCTGTTTTTGTGAGGTCGTGGTCCGCGACCCGTTCTTTTTGATCGGCAAGGCCGAACGTTCCAACTTTCGGCTAACCGACCTCGCGCGGCTACGGCTGGCAACCGTGTCGGAAGTGCCGACCCCATGGCTGTGCCTGCAGCACGATCTGCGCGAGCAAGGCATCGATCCGGAGCGGATCGATCGTGTGGCGGACGGCACCATGGCGGAGCAACTCGACGCGCTGCGCAACGGCGAGATCGACGTGACGCAGCTGTTCGAGCCTTACGTTTCCCTTGCGCTGCGGTCAGCCGCGGGCGACATCCTCTATGCCGCGAGCAGCCGCGGGCTGACGAGCTACACCACGTTTCTGACGACGCGCGACAGTATCGATAAGAACCGCACGGCGTTCGCCGCCATGGTCCGCGCCACGCGCCGCACGCTGGCCTGGGTCGCCGAACACAGCGCCGAAGAATTGGCGGCAGCGGTGGCGTCGTTCTATCCCGACGTTCCGCACGAGATTCTGGCGAGCTCGCTTCGGCGCTATCGCGATGCCGACCTTTGGGCACGCACGCCGGAGGTCTCACGTCAAGGATTCGGCCGCTTGGCCGAGAGCCTCAAGTCCGGCGGATTCATCTCCCGCATGCACAGTTACGAGGACTGCGTCGAACAAACGCTGTGAGGGCCGCCCGCGGCTTTCATTCCGGCTTGACGCCGGCCGCCGCCATGACCGTGCGCCACAGCTTGGCCTCTGACTGCCCTCTGGCGTGTAATTCCGCCGGCGTCGAGCCGGCGCTGAGCACGCCGAGTAGCTGCTCGTATTTGGCCTTCACAGCTGGTTCGGCCAGCACTGCGGAGACATCGCGGCTGACCTTTTCCACGAACGGCGCCGGCGTTTTTGCCGGCATGTAGAGCGCGTACCAGGAGGTCACGTCATAATCCGGCACGCCGGTCTCCGCGATTGTCGGCAGTTCGGGCGCGGTTGGGAAGCGTGTTCGCGAGGTCACGGCGAGGCCGCGCACCTGGTTGGCTCTGACCGCCGCCAGCAGCGTTCCGGTCGTGTTGAACATGCAATCGACGCGTCCGGCGATCAGATCGGTCAGCGCCGGCGCGCCACCGCGGTACGGAACGTGCCGAATGTCGATGCCGGCCATGCGGCCGAACAGCACGCCCGAGAGATGCGGCGACGTGCCGACGCCCGGCGACGAAAACGTGATGGTCCCCGGCTTGGCCTTGGCCGCGGCAATCAAATCGCCAACCGAGTGCCACGGCGAAGCGTTCGGCACCGCCAAGACGTTCGGATAGGTGCCGACCAGCGAGACCGGCGTGAGATCGGCTTCCGGATCGTATTTGATCGACGCGATCATCAGGCCATAAAGCGGAATGGCGCCGCCGACCCACACAATCGTGTAACCGTCGGCAGCGGCGTGTGCGGCAACTTCGATGGCGAGATGGCCGCCGGCGCCCGGCTTGTTTTCCACGAAGACCTGCTGGCCCCAAACCTCGGACAGCCGGTTGGCCAGGATCCGGCCTCCGACATCCGAGCCGCCGCCGGGCGGAAATCCGACCAGCAGTCGCACGGCTCGCGCCGGATAGGCCTGGGCGGAAGCCGCGCGCATGAGCGGCGGCAGTAAAGCCGCGCCGGCGGCGAGGCGCAAAATGCTGCGACGGGGAAGTTGCATGGCCGAACCCCACGACGTAGCGCTCAGTCCGGATGTCCCGCCGAGGTTAGCCCAATCCCGCGTCCGGGCAAGAGTGCTCGAAGCGGTGCTCGCCCGTACAGGCGCCGTCACGGCGAGCGCACACTCGCCCAGCCGTCGAACAACCACTGTGAGGCCTACGGAAGTTTTTGCTAAGGTGCGGCGTCCCGCCAGGTAAAATCATCATGGAAGACCACATCGCTGCGACTCGCCCTCTACCGTTTTCGCCCGCGAAGCATGCGCCGGCGGCGAACTGGCGCGATTTGCGCGAATGGATCGCGCTGATCGAACGCAAAGGAACGTTGAGGCGGATCGGCAAGCCGGTGAACGCCGATGAGGAACTTGCCGCCATCACCTATATGGCGACGCGCAATGAGGAAGCGCCGGCGCTTCTGTTCGAGAACATTGTCGGCGACACATCCGGATCGCGCGTGCTGGCCAACATGCTGGGCGCGAGCAAAGAACGCTATGCGCTGGCTGTCGGTATCGACCCAAATCTGTCGATTGCCGAGATGATCGCCGCGACTCGCGGCATCATGAACCGTCACGTCGCTCCGGTGCGCGTGGCGAAGAGCAAGGCGCCAGTCAATGAGATCGTCCTGCGTGGCGACGACATCGACCTGACGCGCTTTCCGTCGCCAAAATTCTGGCCGGGAGACGGCGGCCGTTATATCGGCACCGGCGACATCACGCTGACGGCCTCTCCCGACAGCGGCCGCATCAATGTCGGCTGCTATCGCCAGATGCTGCACGGCCCGCGCCGCGTCGGCCTCTATTGCTCGCCCGGCAAGCACGGCCTGCTCGATCGCGAAGCGTGGTGGAAAGCGGGCAAGCCATGCGAGGTGGTGGTCGCCTACGGCATCGATCCGGTGTTGTTCATGCTGGCGGCGCAAGTGTTCGGTGCCAAGGAGTCCGAGCTCGACGTCGCCGGCGGCATGATGGGCCGCGGCATCGAATTGACCGATGCCGAGACGGTCGGCTTGCCAATTCCGGCGCGGGCCGAGCTTGTGATCGAGGGCACGGTACGCCAAGGCGACGTGCTGGACGAAGGGCCGCTCGGCGAGTTCACCGGGTATTACGGCCGCGAGCGCTCGCCGCAGCCGGTCATCGACGTCACCGCGCTGCACATGCGCAAAGCGCCAATTTTGACTGCGGCGCTGATGGCAAAATATCCGTCCTGCGAAATCGGCGCCTATTACGCCATCATGCGCTCGGCGCGCATCCTCGACGACCTGGAGCGCATCGGCGTGCCGGGCGTCGTCGGCGCCTACGCCCATCCGGCCGCGGCATCGGGCTGGGGCATCGTGGCCGTGTCGTTGCAGCAGCAATATCCCGGCCACGCCTCCCAGGTGCTGGCGCTGACCGCGCAGTGTCCCGCCGCCGCCTACTACACCAAGTGGATCATCGCGGTGGACGACGACGTCGATCCGACCGACATGAACGAAGTGATGTGGGCGCTGTCGACGCGCTGCCATCCGGCTGAAGACATCGACATCATCCGCAAGACCTGGTCGACCGGTCTCGATCCCAGCCAGGTCGAGATGGAGCGCCGCCCTTATGGCTCGAAGGCGCTCATCGACGCCTGCAAACCGCACCGCTATCTGAAGGAATTTCCGCAGCCGACGCTGTTGCGTCGCAGCGTCTATGAACGCGTTGCGGCACGTTGGGCGGAGCTTGGCTTCGCCGAACCGCCGCCGCGGCTGACCTCGTTCCACAGCGAGTGACGCTGCGGGGGGCGGACTATCTATCTGCTGGATCTCGATCCCTCGATCAAAAAAGTGAAACGCCATGGCGCTTCTCATCAAGGCACATGAACTGAAGGGACTGATCTCGATCCCGGAGGCGATCGCGGCGGTGCGCGACGGCTTCCGCGACCAGGGCGAAAAGCCGGCCTATTCGACGCCCCGCGTTCGCATCCAGCATGAGGACCGTCGCGTCAGCGTTCACCAGGGCGGCTGTCATCGGCTGCAGGTCGCCGGCATGTTCATCCACGTCGAACGATACACGTTCCATGGCGGAGCCCAGCAATACGAAAAGGCCGGCAAACGCGTCTACGTGGCGTACGACAGCGAGACCGCCGAGCTGAAGACCATCATCGTCGGCTCGTTGCCGCTGTTCGACGAGCCCGAGGCGGACTGGTACGGCACCGAGACCCCGATCACCGGCGCGGTGGGCACCGATATTCTGGCCCGCCCCGACAGCCGGGTGCTCGGCTTGTACGGCACCGGCCGGCAGGCGCGCCGGCATCTGGTCACCATGTGCGCCATTCGCCCTGCCATCGAAGAGGTGCGGGTCTACAGTCGCAGCGCCGAGAACCGTGCGGCGTTTGTCGAGCGGATGCAGCCGCAGGTGCGTGCTCGCCTGGCGGCGGTCGCCGCGCCGGAGCAAGCCGCTCGCGGCGCCGACCTGATCTGTCTCGCGACCGGCAGCAACATCCCGGTGTTGTTCGGCGAGTGGCTTGCCCCCGGCCAGCACGTCACGTCGATCGTCGCCGGCAACAAGGGCGTGGTTGCGCAGGGCTCGGTGGCGCGGCCGCGGCGCGAGTTCGATGACGAGGTCATTGCGCGTGCGGATCGCGTGATCGCGACGCTGAAGCAACAGGCCATCATGGACGAACAGGGCGACCTGTTCGAACCGGTCGAGGCCGGCATCATCTCATGGGAGAAGATCGGCGACCTCGGCGAACTGGTGGCCGGCAAAGTACCGGGTCGCCAATCCGCCAGCGAGATCACGGTGTTCAAGCAAAATTCCGATCAGGGCGTCGGCTTCATGGCCCTCGCCAAACTGGCCCACGACAAAGCCGCGGTCCGCGGCATTGGCGTCGAAATTTAAGATGCCGCGCGACTTAAAAGAATTCGGCCTCGCCGCGTAGATCGCGTCAGGGCATGTGCTCATAACGCAAGGGCGGCCGGACGTCCGCTTCCGAGAGCAGAGCCGACATCGGGCCGGAATGCCTCAATCGACGTTAATGACCCATAAGAGACAGTCACCCGCCAGATTTGCTGCGATGCACACCACGAGCGCACGAGAATCAAAGCGACATTGACGATCGGGACAAAAAGCCAGGATCACCGGCCGTCTATATATTGAAAAGCCGCTCCGCGTTGCCGTGCGCGATGCGCTCGCGGTCGACGGTGCTGACGGGAATGTGGTCCAGAAACGAGCGTGCATCCGCCATGGTTTCGTATGGATAGTCGGCGGAGAACATGATGCGCTGGACGCCGACTTCCAGCAGCAGATCAAGAAATGTTGCCGGGAAATTGAAGCCCGAAAAGGTGTAGTGGACGTTTTCCCGCAGATAGGCGCCAAGCGGACGGTCGAGCTTGGTCATTTGCGTCGGCAGTCTCCTGTCGAGCCTGGGCAGCATGAAAGGGATTCCTTCGCCCAGGTGCCCGATCACGACTTGCAGCTTGGGATATCGGTCGAACACTCCGCCGAGGATCATGCGGATGAGATGAATCGCGGTCTCAATGTGCCAGCCCCAGCTGGGTGCGGCGAACATGCCAGTTACAGCCGGGGAAAAGCCCCCATACAACGCGTCAACGACCAACTTCGGTGGCGCCGTTGGATGGAGATAGATGGGCACATTGAGCGCTTCGGCGCGTTCCAGCATCGGCCAGAAGAACTTGTCGTCGAGATATCGGCCGCGCGAATGGCCATTGATGAGCGCACCCTTGAAGCCCTGATTCCGGACCCTGCGATCGAGTTCGTCAGCCGCTTGCTCAGGGGCCGCGACCGGCAAGGCGGCAAACCCTGCAAACCGCTTCGGATTCTTCTTCACGGCATCGGCGAGGAAGTCATTCGACTCGCGGGCGATCGCGATCTGCTCCGCGACGTCGGCTTGCTCGATTCCAGGGGAATTCAGCGAGAGCACCTGCACGTCGATGCCGGCAGCGTCCATCTCCGCGATACGCGAGTTACCGACCTCTTGAAGCTGCTCCACAACCCTCGGGCTCGGCCACCCTGTTTTCCGCAGTCGTTCAATGAGATCTCGCCCCGGCCCGGCAAGCCATCCTGGGCTCGCAAAATGCTCTTCGAGGCTAATCGTTCGCAGCTTGGCTCCCTCCTGGGGCGCGTCGGCGCTGATTGCTGGCGCATGCATGAATTGTCCTCGCGGTTCGAACGTAACATTTACGGCGTCGACTTGACGCCGATGGTCTTGCTGATGGGCGGGACTCTGCGTGCTATTCTTCGATGAGAGCGGAAAGCCCAGCCGTGGTTTCTCCTCGCGCGTCGAAGGTCAATTCGGCGCGGGTTGCCCCTTATTCGGGCTTGATGTTGGCCGCCCGAATCACCTTTCCCCACTTCTCCGTTTCGGCGACGATCAGGCTGCTGAAATCGCCAGGAGTGCCCGCAACTGCCGAGGTGCCCAGCTCAGTGAGCTTCGCCTTGATCGCGGGGTCGGCAAGGCCAGCGTTGATGTCCTGGTTGAGCCGTTCAACGATTTCCGCCGGCGTGCCCTTCGGTGCGCCGACGCCGAACCAGGCACTCGCCTCGTACTTGGGCACGAACTCGGCCACGGTCGGAATGTCGGGTAGTGCCTGCCACCGGGCAGCGTGCGTCACCGCCAACGCTCGCAGCGTGCCGGCCCTGATGTACGCAGTCGACCCGAGCAGCGGGATGAACATGACCTGAACCCGCCCTGCGATGAGATCGGTCAGCGCGGGCGCTCCGCCGTGATAAGGCACGTGCACCATGCTGACGCCTGTCATCATGTCGAAAAGTTCGCCCGCAATATGCGAGATGGTTCCTGTGCCAGGCGAGGCCATATTGATTTTGCCGGGATTGGCCTTAGCGTAGGCGATGAACTCTGGCACCGTCTTGGCCGGGACCGACGGATTCACCAACATCACCAGCGGCTCTCGGGTCATCATCGCGACTGGCGTGATGTCGCGGATGAATTCGAAGCCGAGCTTGTCGTAGAGAGTTGCGTTGATCGCGCTGGCCGGCGCGACCAGAAGCAGTGTGTAGCCGTCCGCGGGCGACTTCACCACCGCTTCGGTGCCGATATTACTGCCGCCGCCCGGCCGGTTCTCGATGACGAACGGCTGACCCAGCCGCTCCGAAAGCCATTGCCCCATCAGGCGCGCAAGGATGTCTGGTGCACTTCCGGCGGCAGCGCCGACGATCAAACGCACTGGCCGTACTGGATAAGCGCGGGCACAGGCGGCACGGGGAACGGCCAGCAGCGCAGCGGCCCCGGCAAGGGCATGCAAGAATTGGCGGCGGATTTGTTGCATAGCACATCTCCTGGCAATCTGCGCAGCACGTGGGATCTGGTCAGCGACCTTAGCGGTGCAGCCATGCGAAGGAAGTGCTATGTTTTGATACGGATATAGCAAAACCGCGATGGCTCCGATGCCCCCCGCCACAAGCGCCCGCCGCCTCAAGCTGAATGATATTCGGGTTCTGCTCGCGGTCGTCCAGGCTGGCAGCATGAGCAAGGCCGCCACAGCGCTGAACACCACCCAGTCAGCAATTTCCAGGACGATTGCTGATCTGGAAAATGCGATTGGCGTTCGGCTGCTGGATCGCAGCGCGCAGGGCGTCGAGCCTACGTCGTCGGGGCGCGCGCTCCTGAAACGCGGAATCATTGTGTTCAACGAGCTCGAGCAAGGCCTCGAAGAGATTAATTTTCTCAACGACCCTGCAGCGGGCGAGCTCCGCATCGGCGCAGGGCCCGCGCAGTGCGAAGGGATCGTACTCGCGGTGATCACTCAGCTGTTGCGGCAGTATCCGCGCATGATCTTTCATGTCGCCCCACTGGTCACGCCGCCCATCTATGAGCAACTGCGCCAGCGACGGATCGAGTTTGGATTAGTGCGAATCTCGGGGGCGCTGTCCGAAGAGGACTTGGAGCAGGAGTTCCTGTTCGAAGAACCTCTCGTGGTTATTGCACACGTCGACAGTCCATGGGCTAGGCGCCGCAAGCTCGATTTGCGCGAGCTCCATGACGACTCCTGGACGTGGCCTGACGCGCTCGACCGGTTCGTTGTCGACGCCTTTCGTGCAAGAAACCTCGAACCACCGCGTGCCGTTGTCTATACGGACGCCAGCAACATGCGAACGAGCCTCGCGGCAACCGGACGCTTTCTTGCGGTCGTACCCGCCTCCGTCGCTCGGGTCTCAGCGATGTACGCGGCCTTAAAGATATTGCCCGTCACGCTGCCTGCGGCGCACCTGCAGATCGGAATCGTGACTGTGAAGAACCGAACCTTGAGCCCCTTGGCACGATTGTTTCTCGATCACACACGCAAGATAGCGAGCGCCCAGCGGACGTGAACCCGGATTCGCCCTGCGGCTAAAGACCCAAGGTGCCGTGCTCAAATGCGGATTGCCACCATTTCCCGCACCTAGGCGACTCAGCTCGAGGGGCTTTGCGGGACCGTATCCGCGCGAATGCTTAGCAATAATTCTCGAGCCCCGGGCTGCGATCAAAGGTCGACACTGCGAGTCTATTTTGGTGCAATGCACTTAGTCGCCTTTGGCACTTAGCGGACATCGCGCAACGTCCGCTGTTTGGTCGCTTTCAGGGGCAAAGCCGACATCAGGTCCGATTTGTGAGTACACGCCCCGATCACTCCGGCTTGATGTTGGCGAACTTCACCACTTTGGCCCACTTGTCGGTTTCTTCGGCGATCAGCGCGCCGAAGTCGGAGGGCGAGCCCGGCAGCACGGTGTTGCCGGGCGTCTCGAGCTGCGTCTTGATTTTCGCATCGGCGAGCGCGC
>Ga0126371_10006585_pt1 | contig 10344 bp, 7 predicted proteins | sample PanSoiMetaPlot_4_FD_110145 | JGI IMG/M metagenome (GOLD analysis project Ga0126371, IMG submission 110145) | Tropical forest soil microbial communities from Panama - MetaG Plot_4 | ecosystem: Environmental > Terrestrial > Soil > Tropical forest > Bulk soil | place: Panama | collected 2016-02-17
CCAACGCGGAGAAAATCGCGAGAGGTATAACCGCCAGGACCCATCATAAGCATATTGACCGGGTGGGCAAATGGAGTCAAGAAAGCGGCCGAACATGCCATTGCTACGGCAACACCTACTGCAGCAGGATTGATGCCCAGGTGAATGGCAGCGCTGACTGCTATTGGACCCACAACCAGCGCCGTCACCTGGCCCCCCATGACTTGGGTCAACAGGACGCTGAATAGATAGAGGCCGGCGATGAGGGCGAGCGATCCCGCCGGCGCCAACCCAACCAGGAATGCATTTCCGATCTTCTCAGCCAGCCCGGTCACTTCGAGCGCCGTGCCAATCGGCAGCATTCCTCCTATCAGGACGACAGCCTTCCAATCCACCGACCGGTACGCCTCTTCCATGCTCAGGCAGCCTATCAGTACAAGAAGGGTGCCGCCGGCGATCATCGACTCCGCTGTCGGCACAAGTCCGGTGGCCGCCAGCGAGATAACCGCGACAGTGATCGTGAATGCGGCGATGGCCTGCACGGTGGGCGACACTATGCCAGCAGGAGGCTGATCCAACACGATGTAGCCGGGTTCCTCGGCGAGGAGCCGCACCCGATCCGGCGTACCAACCATCAACAAAGCATCTCCGGCCTGCAATGGGAAGTCGCCTACGTCAGTCCTATAGCTTCGGCCCGCTCGCCACAGCGCTACCGTTGTCAGGCCGAACTTGGATCGGTGGCGCAGCTCCTTGAGGGTTCGGCCAATTGCGGGCGAGCGGGGCGCGATCACTACCTCGGTTAGTCCAACCGGCAGCTTGTGCGGAGAAGCGTTTTGATGCCCATCCCGTCCAATCGATGTTCCCATGGCCTCGAGCTGCCTGATCCGCTCTTCTCTGCCCAGAACCAGAAGAATGTCGTTGGCGTGCAGCACATCCGATGGGGCAGGAGGAATCCGCGCTTCGCGGCCGTGCCAAATAGCCATTATCGTCAGCCCCAATTTTGCGCCTATCAACGTATCGGACAAATGCTGCCGAACAAGAGGAGACTCGGGAAGTACCGTCACTTCCCATAATCGCTCAGCGAGTTGGTAGGTCTTGGCTAAGTCGGTCCGCGCCAGCATCGTGCGGCCGACTGATTCTCGCCTGGGCAGCATATTGCGGCCGGCCAACATCATGTATAGGCCGCCTGTCAACACCATCGCACCGCCGGACGGCAGGAACTGCAGCATCGTCAGCGGCGGTTGGCCCTGCGATTGCAGACTGCCGCTGACAATGATATTTGCCGTGGTGAAGAACGTCGCCATCCCGCCCAACAATGTACCGTACGCAAGCGGCATCAATAGCCGGGACGAAGGTATGTTCCTCTGACGGGCTACGCTGACGGCTGCAGGGAGTAAGACAGCGCCGGCGGCAATATTATTCATGAAGAGCGAAAGAAATGCGCCTGCCAGCAGGAACACGGCCGTTGCCCGCAGCTCGCTTGTACCGCTCATCCTGGCGAGGCGGTCAGCAAGCCATTGAACGATGCCGGCGCGCTCGAGTGCCGCTGTTATTACGAACAGTCCGATGATCGTGATGACTGCGGGGCGGCTGAAGCCCGACAGGGCCTGGTCCTGGCTCAACACGCCGGTCAGTCCGAGGACGAGGAGGACAATCAGGGCCACTACGTCCGGACGGAGCGCATCTGAAACTATGAGGATGACTGCTACTATGATGACCGCGAGCAGCTCAATCTCGCGTGGCGATAGACCCATGACTGAACCCGCGAGCATCGCTTCCCCTGAATTCATCACCAATTACCAGGCATCAGGAATTCTCAGGACATTTCATTCGAGCCCAGAGCAACGGCAGCCTCATATAGTTCCTCCAGGATTGATACCGCAAACAGCAGATCTCGGATCTCACTCCGCGCGCACGCTCCGCGTTTCCTAGTTGGGATTATCCCCTTTGAGCACTACGGGGATAGTCTTGAGCATGACCTTGAGATCGAGCCAGGGCGACCAATTCTCAATATAGAATATGTCGAGCGTCACCATTTCTTCGAAATGCAGGCGATTCCTGCCACTAACCTGCCACAGCCCGGTTACCCCGGGCTTAACGTGGAAGCGGGCCCGATGCCAGTCCTTGTAAAGCCTTACCTCGTAAGGAATCGGAGGTCTTGGCCCGACCCAGCTCATCTCGCCCCGCAGCACGTTTATTACTTGCGGCAGTTCATCTACGGAATAGCGGCGCATCCATTTCCCCAGGCCGGTCAGGCGCGGATCATCCTTGACTTTTCCGTAGACAGGGCTGGCCTCGGTGCCCTGGTTCGCCTCCTCACCGCCAAGCATTTTCGCCATTACAGAGCGATGAGCCTCATCTCCGGCGCCGTCCCGCATGGATCTGAATTTGACCATCAGGAACAGCTTGCCGTCCATGCCGACCCTTTCCTGCCGGTAAAAAACGGGGCCTTTCGAGCTCATTTTGATCAAAATAGCTAGCATGACCCACAGTGGCCAGGTCATCAGAAACACCAGTCCCGATACCACCACGTCCATACCGCGCTTGAGTGCACGCTGAGGCCCTCGCAGAGGCTCCTCGTATAGCTTTATCATCGGGAGCGCACCGATGGTGGCTATTTCAGTCTTGCCTGGCATGCAGTCAAACAAATTAGGCATTACACGGTACTTGATGTGGTGGTCTCGACCGCACTCCATCAGGACTTCAAAAAGCTTGCGGGGATTAATGCGAGTATCGGTAATCAATACCTCCTCTATGCCGTACCTTTTGACAACACCGGGTAGCCCGTCGAAATCGCCAAGCACACGGACACCGAGCTGCTGCATCGATTCTATATCGTCGGCGGCGTCAGCAGTAACGACGCCCACGAGCTTGTACCCCAGCCGCGTCTTTTCGGACATTTCCGCAACGCAAACTTGCGCCGTATCTCCACAGCCCACTACGAGAGCGGGAATGAGGTTTCGTCCGGTCGAGCGGATAAACACCTGAGCGGCCCTATAACTGGCTCTGACCAGGCCGAATAACAACAGCGATGCCAGCCAGTCGATGACGAAAACCAGACGAGAATATGAGAAGTCCAGGTAGGTAATGGTCCCATTTTCGATCGTGAACCCCTGCCGGAACAAGAAAGCCACCAGCACCAGCACCAGGAAGGACAACGTCGAAGCTTTGAAGATGTTCGCAAAGTCACTCTGAAACGAGAATTCGCCCTTCAGCCTGTAAAGGCCGAACCTGCGTAGTGAGAATAACTTTACAAAGGGTACGAACAGGAGAAGCGTGAAATATGGTTGAAATGCCAGAGACACGCCAAGGTGCATCAACGCTCCACGCCGCCACCTGAACAGGGGCGCTTGGTTGCGAAGTTTGAACGACAGGATAAAGGCCGCGATGGCAACCGAAAAGTCGATCAACACCAGCGACGATGTCGATAGCACAGCCCACGCGGCGCGCCGTCTTCGAGCCACGGACTTGGCTGACTGCTCTATTGAGATTGCCCGATCAGCCATTCTGCCTAACTCTGACGCCTGCCAGATAACAGGCACATGCGTACAGCATCCATGCCTGGGTCCATCTGATATAGGAGATTTTTGCTGTGTGGAAGCGATGCCGTTGGTAGTAGAAGAAGCCGGCCGGGTCTTGCATGTTGGCAAGCATCCATTTCATTACCTTTTCGGCCATCTCGAGCGAGCCGGAAGCCCAGTCCCCGAGTTCAACCAGAGCGACTATTGCAGCCGCGGCGCTGTGCGTATCAACTGGGAAAAGCTTGTTATGATAGTATTTGGGGCGCCCATCTGCAAGGAAGAATCTGTCAATATAAAAGCGATAGCCAGCCCTCAGGGTTTCGGCCCAGCCCGGCTGGCCGAGAAACTTAATGATTCGGTTCAGCGATACCAAAATGAACGCCGTATGGAAATTGTCTATCCAGGGCTGGTTGTCAGCCTCACCATATGGCCATGATCCATCGGGGCGCTGCCTGTTGATGCTGAATCTCGCGGCTGAAATCGCTGCGTCGCGGAACTCCTCTGATCCGGTAACCGAATATACTCTGCTGAGCAGCTCCGCGGCCAATAGATTGACGTTGTGCACGCAGGCCTGATCGCCCGGCGTATAGCTGAAGCAAAAGGTGTCTCCATCAATGGTCTTATTGATTCGGTCCATCAGGAAGCGGGCGCTGCTGACCCCCACCTCCAGTACTCGCTCATCATTGGAAGCTTCATACCAATCGAGATAGGTGTTCGCAGCGAATACGGTGCAAACCACGTTTGGCATCCCTTCTGGCGCGTAGAAAGCTCGCGACTGCCATGGGAAATTATAGCCCCAGCATGCTTCGTCGTAGTTCCGAATTCTAAGCGATAACAGCGTCCTCATTAAATGCTTGAAGTCGCTGTCCAAAGCGGCCTTCTCGAATCTGAGTTGCCCGGCTTCATAGGTCCCGGCGGAACCGGGCACAGGCGAGGATCTTGCTTCGCTGTTTAGCAACAACACCGCTCGGGCAGCGAGCGCGATCCCCTTGGAGTTCAGACCTTTGCTTATCCCGAGCAGTGGGCGCAGATTGAACTGGCTCCGCTTTACAAGCTGGGTAAATGCAATTCTGGCTGCCCTTCCGGGTAGAAAACGGGCAAGGGGACTCGTGAGCGCGTCATAAGGGTCATGACCAGCCCATTCTTCCGCCCGGCAATACTCGAGGAGCTTAAGTGTCGCTTGTTGTATTAGCACTCAACGCCTCTTGCCTCCCGCGGTTCCAAAAATATCTCCGTTTGCAGGGTTGGCTTGGGCGTCCGGCCCCACGACTTCGAGCGGTATCTCGACATCAATCGTCTTCGGTTGGAGACAGGCCTGGTCGTTACAGGCCTGGACAGTCAGTTTGCCGCGTATGGAATGACCTCCAATGGCCAGAGAGGGCGATGCAGTCGCAGCAAACTTGAGCACTGTGCGCCCCTCATACACCGACAGAGGCTTTTCCGAAAAGCTGAACTTCTTCATCTGTCCTCTGGGATATGAGACAAGGCCCGCAGTGACACCCTGGAGTTTATCCAACTTCAGGACTGTGGGTATCAGATAGCTCTCGGAGGGATGCCTTGAATTGATGTGGTAGCCTCCGGTGATGTCAACAACCACAGCCGCTTGAAATCTCGCTCCCTGCTTGACCTTATCAACAGACAGAGCGGAGCGCGTGCTCACAACGCTCGAGGACGTCTGGCCAAACGCGGTAGCGGCAACAAGACAAACCAATGATGCAAGGATAGCAAGCCTCAGTGCTCGTATCATTAGACCTCCTGGTTGGACTGTTAAGACTCGGCACGGCATTAACCGGATATTTTATAGCGCCTTTGGGGGTTAAGACCAGTTCCAGTCACAAAAGTATTCTCACCGATGCCCGCGGGGTATTCTGCTCAGTAGCTGTAAAGGTCACGCCCCGGGTTCCGAGGCAGAGCGGGCGAACGCTGATGTCCGCGACGAGGAAGAACCGAGCGGCCACGCATCCGTTTGATAACAGCTTCCGGTATTTCGCATCTATAAGAAAAGTATTTTCACAATCCTTAACCCACTTTATAATACTTCCAGTACGGCTTCGTCCTGCCCCCTTCGTTCCAAGGTCATCAGCCCTGAATCAAGGTTGGAGGGGACTATGGCTGCTTGGAGATGTACTCAGTGTTCGTTAGTCAACCGGGAAACCGACCAAACCTGCCGTCGTTGCGGGCTACCGCAAGGCGCTGAACCATCGCCAACTGATCCGGCATTCGCGCCCGGCAACTACGGCACAAGTCCCGTCAACGAGCCCGCACGCGTTCCTTCGTACGGGCGTCCCGAGAGCCGGCAACCGGCTCAACAGATGCCCAACGTGTGGGGTGGACCCGAATCCGCCCAGACCGCGCGCTTCCAGACAAGCACCGTCCCGGTAGCCGGAGTTTGGCGTGATGGATCGCTGCTTGTAATGCAAAAAGGAGCAACTTTGCCCAAGCGCTGCCTGAAATGCAACGCGCCTGGAAACGGGCAGTGGGTCACCCGGACTCTCAGGCCAGCTGAGTCCAAGATGATATTCCTTCGATTTATTCCCTACGTAAGGTGGATTTATTGGATCTGGAGAGCCGCCGCGCAGAGCGTTGAAGTCTCATTTGAGCTTTGCCACGACCACTATTCGCGCGTGAGCCTGTTGACCACCGTCAGCAACCTGATGCGCCTTGCTGGCCTTGTCCTCCTCTTATATGGACTTTACGAAGAGAGCCTCATCTGGATCCCCGGCTTGTTTGTAGCAGTCATTGGGACCGGAGTAGGCAGCCTTCCGATTGTAAAGGCTTCGAGGATGGACGACTACTACGTCTGGATGAGCGGCGTCGACCCCGGATACCTGGCGTCACTGCCTCCGGTCAACGGTTAGACGTGAGTTGAACATACGGTACGACCGCTCGGGCCCTAAGCTTGCTAGTCTTGTCGCAAGAAGCCATGGACATCTATGACCTTCGATTCTGAGGCTCTCAGCGATTCGTTTATTGCAAACGTGCTCAGGGTCGTCGCTGCGAGCGATTCGAGAGTGAACGGTGAGCCGGACTTACCCGATACAGCATCAAGGAACGCCGCTATCTCGCCAGCGTGGCCCTTGTCCTGATGACCACTGCCTAGTTTCGCACTTTTGCCAGCGCGCACGTGTTCGCCTGAGCGAAAGTCGTCAATTGTCGCGATCGATCCGTCGGAATAGACTTCAACTAGCTCTTTGCCGATCGACGGGTCCCCCGATGCGTAATAAGCTATCGAGGCTATCGATCCGTCCGCCATGCGAAGCGAAATGGTGCAGCTGTCATCTGACGCCCCCGAAGCAGCCGCGGCCGGGACGCCTTCCGCGCAAACACTGACCGGCGCAGAATCAGTCAAGTACTGTACGAAGTCCACAAAATGACAGCATTCACCAACTATCCGGCCCCCGCCTTGATCCGGATCCAGTGCCCAGTGGTCTGCGGGCAAACGGCCGGCATTGATTCGATAGATTATCGACATAGAGCCTGTGCGGCCGGTAAATTTCTTCTTCAACGCCACGCCCAGCGGAGAAAAACGACGGTTGTACCCGACAAACAGGTGCCCCGGCCCGCTGCTTCCGCAGTCAATGACCTCGCGCAAGCCTTCTTCCGTCATCGCAAGTGGCTTCTCCACATATACGGATTTCCCTCGCTTGAGGCACTCGGCGGCAATTCTTGCATGAGCATCATGCCGCGTTGCGACGAATACACAGGTAGTGGAGGGGTCATCCACGACCTCAAGGTAATCCGAGGTCGTATATGCGAATCCGAACTGCTCGGCGGTGTTCTTGCTGCTTACTCCGGTCGAGCTTGCGACTCCAGTCAGTTTAACATTTCTGTGTTTCGCAATCGCCGGCAGCAGCACCCCTCGTGCAAAATTGCCGGCCCCGATGAATCCGACCCCAATCTGCCCCCCCGTCGCGGGCTTCCTGGCCGAAGTATTAACTACTTTTGACGCGATGGCGGCACCCGAGTCGGGATACGCAAGCACCACACCGCACCGGTAACCCCCTGTATGCCGTCGATCAAGCTCACTCTGATCCACAGATGCTCTGGACTCGTTTGAGGCACCGGCGTCGCCTTCAGGTGCAGGCTTACCCATGATCACGTTATAGGCCTCGGCAGCCTGTTCGATCCTGAACTGGTGGGTGGTCAGCATTCCCGGCTTGACCTTGCCTTGACCGACAAGGCTGAGAAAGGCTTCCATGTTCCGCTTTTCAGTCCACCGGACGTAGCCAACGGGATAGTCGATTCCTTTTTCCTCGTACACCGGATCATAGCGGCCCGGCCCGTATGAACGAGAGACTTTGACCTCGAGCTCCTTCTCATAATAGAGGTGCCTTGGCAGGTCCATTCCGACCAGACCCACCACGATGACGCGCGCCCTATCTCGTGCCAATTCCGCGGCCAGCTCCACAGGCTGGTTGGATTTAGTGCCCGCGGTTATGAGGATGCAATCCGCACCCCGGCCGCCGCTCAGCTCTCGACATTTCTCGACGACATCATCAGGCAGGTTGGAAGTGCCGTCTGCGCCGCAAAGAGCTGCCATTCTCCCTGCTTCAGGATCAGGGTCAAACCCGACTACCTGGCACCCCGCCGCTCTTAGAAGCTGCACCGTCAGTTGGCCGACCAAACCGAGCCCTATCACAGCAACGACTTCGCCGACGCGGGCGTCCGATTGTCGAATCCCATGCAGTGCAATCGCGCCCACCGTTGTATAACACGCGGCCTCGAGGGAGACGTGCTCAGGCACCCTCCCGCAAAGGTTGACAGGGACGAAATTAGTTTCAGCGTGAGAAGCAAACCCGGCGCCCGCGCACGCGACTCTGTCGCCCACTCGGAACTCCTCGGCGCCCTCAGCGACAGCCACCACGATGCCTGACGTGCTGTACCCGAGCGGTTTGACCTGGTTCAATCGGGATCTTACCTTTTGATAGGCCGAAGCAAGCCCTTCTCGCTTGAGCGTATCGATAACCTGGTTGACGAGATCGGGACGGCTGATAGCTTTGCCAACCAGGGAATGCCGTGCGGTTTCGACAGTGCTCCGCTCAGTGCCGGCGCTGATTAGCGAGAAGCTCGTCCGGACCAGAACTCCTCCCGGCCTCAACACCGGTAGCGCAACATCCTGTACACTAAGCTCGCCGGATCTGAAGTTCTGCAGTACCTGCTTCATTAGGAAAAGTTGAAGGTTGAAAGTTGACGGTTGAAGGCTTGTAACTTGAAACGAAAGCCTTGCAGATTTCAGGTTGATGACTGCAAGTTGAGAGTCGAATATGGCAAGTTACTGGTTGAAAGTTGAAACATTGAGCACTATGCCCTATAGGCTGCGCAACGCCCTTGGTCAAGAACTATTGAGACACTTGAAGGTTGCACCTCCAAACCCGCGGATTGGTTCCAGCCCCGAAGGTTTAGCCTGCCACTGTTCCGACGCTCTAACTTTCAACCTTCAACTTTCAACCTTCACCCGAAACCACTACCCAGCGACACTCTCCTTGCTCAAATCAGCGGGTACTCAGATCGCATCTGGTGGCGGTAGCTCTGAAGCACCTTGTGGACCTGCCTCGGAGTGACCTTATCGATCCCTGAGGCGATAGTGTAGTGAAGGCCGTGCTCCGGAGGAGAGTCAGACTTCAGGTACTCGCTGTAAGCTGCCAGGATCTGTTCTTGAACCTCCTGCGGAGGATCGGGCACGTTGGCAAATACCCGCTCATCGTCGTGAAGCACGTCGAGCCAGCGCAACACCTGCCATCTGGTTATGTAGCCCAGATGCTCTGCAATCTTGGAGGGAAGCTCCGTCAGGCGGTATCGCTTGGTGTGCAACTCATCCCAATACACCTTCTCGACTTCGAATAGTTGTTGGCGGCTCGGATTCGGCGTCGGCGATTTGGCGTATTCCGCAAGTGACCATTCCCTGATCAGGTTCATCACCTGCTTATAGGGTACGCCGAAAGCCGAACTGATAGCGCGGCGCCGGCCGCCCTCGGGCCGGTGGCCGTTTTCGACGAACCGCTGATACATCTCGATGGCGCGAGCCCTCAGCTCGTTCGTTAGCTGAGCGCGAGACTGAGTGACGTCTCTGATTACGTCGGCAACGACCTTGCGCTTGACCCATAACTTCTCGGCGATCTGCGCATTTACCTCTCTCAGCCGGCCTTGAGGACTCGAGTAGTCCTTCTCGTAGCAGTCGAGTATCCGCTCTCGCAATTCAGGCGTTAAGACGCTGGCTTTTGGCGGCCGCGGTCCCTTTTTCCGCGGCGGCGCTACTCCAACATCGGAACGTATGACTGGGCGAGGTGCCACGCGCAGCGGTTCAGCCGTCGCTTTGGCTTCGGCTGTTGCCACTGCGCGAACATGCTTGATCGCGCGCTTCTTCGAGCACTTCAGACACAGGCTCGCCTTTCGGTCCGGCGAGAAGAAGGTCGCGTTACAAGCCGAACAGGTTCTTCGAAACTTCATTCCACTCATAGTATGTAGTGTAGTCTAATGTGACGTTTTACAAACTTCAAGCCCCCACTGGCGTGAACCACGCTTGACACTCTCAACTGGACCTGTCACGTTCGGGGTCACCTCACCCCTCCCGATTTGTCAAACTCCTTTTCATAGAATACGCGGCGACGACGGGCGGAAGGTCCCACAACGCTAATACGGCGTCGGCCTGGCCGGCCTCGATGACCGATCTTGGCATGCCGAAGACGAGCGCGGATTCGCTTGACTCGGCAAGAACGTGCCCGCCGCCCGCCTTGACCATTCTCGCCCCGGCCGTCCCATCATCGCCCATTCCACTGAGAACAATCGCCAGAGCCGACTCGCCGCAGCATTCGGCAGCAGAACCCAGCAATGCGTCGGCTGAGGG
>Ga0126371_10006586_pt1 | contig 10342 bp, 6 predicted proteins | sample PanSoiMetaPlot_4_FD_110145 | JGI IMG/M metagenome (GOLD analysis project Ga0126371, IMG submission 110145) | Tropical forest soil microbial communities from Panama - MetaG Plot_4 | ecosystem: Environmental > Terrestrial > Soil > Tropical forest > Bulk soil | place: Panama | collected 2016-02-17
CGCCTTCAGGAATTCTTGATGCCCGAATCCCGGGTTCACGGTCATGACCAGGACCTGATCGAGGTCTTGCAGGATGTCCTCGAGGACGGCCGCGGGCGTCGCCGGGTTGATCGCGACGCCGACGCGCTTTCCCAATCCCTTGATGCGCCCGACGGTGCGCGACAGGTCGTTGTTGCCTTCCCAATGGACCACAAACGCGTCGGTTCCGGCCGCCGCGAACTCGTCGACGAAAAAGTCGGGCTTCTCGATCATCAGGTGCGCTTCGAGCGGAAGACGCGTGACGCGGCGCAGCGACCTGACGATCGGAGCGCCCATGGACAGGTTGGGCACGAAATGCCCGTCCATCACGTCGATATGAATCCGGTCCGCTCCGGCATGCTCGGCCTCGGCGACCTGCTCGCCCAGCTGGGCGAAATCGGCCCCCAGGATCGATGGAGCAAGCTTGACTGCAGCAGTCGTCACGTCGCGCCCTTGAGCCGGCGATACCAGCGGATCAGATTGTTGGTCGAGCTGTCGTGACCGAGCCTGGGCTCGGCCTTGCTTTCGATCTCCGGGATGATGCGCGCGGCCAGCACCTTGCCGAGCTCGACGCCCCACTGATCGAACGAGTCGATGTCCCAGATCGCGCCCTGGGTGAAGACGCTGTGCTCGTAGAGCGCGACCAGCTTGCCGAGCGCCGCCGGGGTCAAACGATCCAGCAGAATGGTGTTGGAGGGCCGGTTGCCTTCGAACACACGATGCGGGACGAGCCGATCGGGCGTGCCTTCGGCCTTGACCTCCTCGGCTGTCTTGCCGAACGCGAGCGCTTCGGTCTGCGCGAACACGTTCGCCAGCAGCATGTCGTGGTGCCGGCCGATCCGGTTGAGCGGCTGTCCGAACGCGATGAAATCGCACGGGATGAGCCGGGTGCCCTGATGAATCAACTGGTAGAACGAGTGCTGTCCGTTGGTCCCGGGCTCGCCCCAGTAGATCGGGCCGGTCTGCTCGGCGACCGGCGTCCCGGCGAGCGTCACGTGCTTGCCGTTGCTCTCCATGGTCAGTTGCTGGAGATAGGCCGGAAAGCGCTTGAGGTACTGATCGTAGGGCAGCACGGCGACGGTCTGCGCGGCGAACAGGTCGTTGTACCAGATGCTGAGCAGGCCCATGAGCACCGGAAGGTTGCGCTCGAACGGCGCGGTACGGAAATGCTCGTCGATCGCATGAAAGCCGCCCAGCATGGCGCGGAAGTGATCAGGGCCGACGGCCAGCATGGTCGAAAGGCCGATGGCCGAATCCATCGAGTAGCGGCCGCCGACCCAGTCCCAGAACTCGAACATGTTGGCGACGTCGATCCCGAATTGCACGACTTTCTCGGCGTTGGTCGAGACCGCGACGAAGTGCCTGGCGACGGCCTTGGCGTCGCCTCCGAGCCCGTGGAGCAGCCAATCGCGCGCGCTTTGCGCGTTCGTCATCGTCTCCAATGTCGTGAAGGTCTTCGAGGAGATGATGAACAGCGTTTCCGCGGGATCGAGATCGCGCGTCGCCTCGGCGAGGTCGGTGCCGTCAACGTTGGACACGAACCTGAACGTCATGGCGCGGTCGCTGTAATATCTCAGCGCCTCGTACGCCATCACCGGCCCGAGGTCGGAGCCGCCGATGCCGATGTTGACGACGTTGCGGATGCGCCGTCCGGTGTGGCCCTGCCAGCCGCCGCTGCGGATGCGATTGGCGAATGCGGCCATCTTGTCGAGCACCGCGTGAACCGCGGGCACGACGTTCTCGCCGTCGACGACGATCGACGTCCCCTTCGGCGCCCGCAGCGCCACGTGCAGGACCGCACGGTCTTCCGTCGCATTGATCCTGTCGCCGCGAAACATCGCGTCGATTTTCGCGCGCAGCCCCGATTGCTCGGCGAGCGCGACGAGCAGGCGAAGCGTCTCGTCGTCGATGCGGTTTTTCGAATAGTCGAGCAGGACACCGGCGGCCTCGGCGGTCATCCGCTCGCCGCGCTTCGGATCATCGGCGAACAGCTTGCGCAGGTGCAGGCCCTGGATCGCCGCGTGGTGGTCCGCGAGCGCCCGCCATGCCGCGGGTCGACCCGCCGATCGTGAGCCTGGCGTCTTCGAACGCGCAGCCATCTGCCGCATTCCCTTTCCCAACGTCGATATCGTCGAATCGCTGCTTCAAATCATGACTTGGAGCCGATCTTGCCAGTCCCATCCCACATGCGAAACCCGCCGCGGAACGCATTGGCGTTGTCGCCGGCCCGACAATGCGGCGGCAGCCTCTTGAGCTTCTTGACGTTGCCGCCCCCGATCACGGTGTCGTCGGGCTCGAGCGCGGCGACCAGGCGTTCGACCACATCGGCAACATGGCGGCGCCATCTCTTCTTGCCATGGCGTTCCAATCCGGCCTCGCCGACGTAATGCTCGTATGTATGCTTCTTGTAAGGCAGGTGACCGAGTTCCATCGGCTCGACGATGCCCTCCACGATCATAGCCGTACCCAGGCCCGTTCCCAGACCGAGAAAAAGCATCTTGCCGCCGGCATAGCTGCCCAAGGCCTGCATGGCGGCGTCGTTCAGAACCTTCACGGGGCGGCCGAACGCGGCGACGAAATCGAAGCCGACCCAGCCTCGTCCCAGGTTGTGCGGCTCGGCGACCGGTCGGCCACGGAGGACCGGCCCGGGATAGCCGATCGAGATCACATCGTAGGCCCAATCGGCGGCGAGCTTCTTGACCGTGGACACCATCTGCTTCGCCGTGAACTTGGGCCCGGAGGGCCGTGAGCGACGCTCGCGTTGCCCGCTGGCGAGGACCTTGACCGATGTACCGCCGACGTCGACCACGAGCACTTTCCTGCCCGTGGAGCGCCCGGCGGCGGTGCCCCGCCGTCCCGCCGCCCCGGCCCGCTTGGCTTTCATGCCGGCCGCTAGCTCGCGCGCTTGAGAACGGCGGATTTGGAGCCGAGCACGCCCATGAGGTCATTCCAGGATCTGTCGAACGATTTGGCACCGTCGTCCTGAAGCTGCTGCGCAAGCGCGTCGACGTCGACCTTCGCCCGGGCGAAGTTGGCCAGCACCTCTTCGGCATTGCCGCCGTCCGTCGGCATCGTCGCGCCGATATTGCCATGGTCCGCGAGGGCTTTCAGCGTGTTCTCGGGCATGGTGTTCACGGTGAAGGGCGCGGCCAGAGCCTCGACGTAAAGCACGTCCGACGCTTTCGGGTTCTTCGTCCCGGTGCTGGCCCACAGCAGACGTTGCGGACGCGCACCCGCATTGTAGGCGCGCATCCAGCGCGGCGAATTCATGAGGCCGAGATAGCTCCTGTAGGCCTGCCTGGCGACCGCGATGCCGAGCTTGTCATTGAGCGCCGCCGGTATCTTCCCGTTCACGGCGACGTCCCACCGGCTGATGAAGATCGATGCCACCGAGGGGACCTCGGGCCTCAGCCCGGCCGCGATGCGGCGCTCGATGCCGCGCATGAACGCATCGGCGGCGGCCACATATTGCGCGTTCGAGAACAGCAGCGTGACGTTGATCGGCACCCCGGCGAAGATCGACTCTTCGATCGCCGGCAGGCCTTGCGGCGTGCCGGGAATCTTGATCATGACATTGGGCCGTTGCGCCTGCGCGTGCAGATCCTTGACCATCGCGATCGTCGCCTTGGTATCGTAGGCGAGCAGCGGCGACACCTCGAGCGAGACCCAGCCATCGAGGCCGCTCGTGCGGTCGTAGACGGGCCGAAAGAGATCCGCGGCCTGAGTCAGGTCTTCGATCGCTAGCTCGAAGAACAGCGTCTCGCCCGATTTGCCTTCCCTGACTTTTCGCTTGATGGCGTCGTCGTAGTCGCTGCCGTTCCTGATCGCGTGATCGAAGATCGTCGGATTGGATGTGAGGCCGGTCACCGAGAGCTCGTCGACGTAGCGACGCAGCCCGCCCGAGCTGAGCAATTTCCGCGTGATGTTGTCGAGCCAGATGCTCTGGCCGAGTTCATGAAGGGTTCGTGTGGCTTTCATGGTTGCTACCTCATTCGCCCCCGATGACCTGGCCCAAAACGCTCATGCCGGGTCCAGTCGCCTATGACCGCTCCTGATCGGCCGCCATGCGCGTCCGTCGCGCGCGATCAGGCGATCGGCGGCGTCGGGTCCGGCGCTGCCGGCGGCGTAGCTCACGACGTCGCCGGCCGGCGCGCGCGCCCAGGCGTCGAGCAGGCCCTGCACGGCGCACCAGGCGGCTTCGACGGTATCGGCCCGTTGAAACAGCGTCGCGTCGCCGATCAGGCAATCGTAGAGGAGCGTTTCATATCCGACCGACTCGATCGGCTCGAAGAAATCGCGATAGGCAAAGTCCATGTCGACGCCGTCGATTTCGATCTCGGCACCTGGTCGCTTGGCGCTGAAGCTGACCGACAGTCCCTCGTCCGGCTGGATGCGCAGCGTCAGGATGTTGGCGGGCAGCCGCTCGACCGGGGTGTCGCGAAACAGCGAATAGGGCGCCTGGCGGAACTGCACCGCGATCTCCGTGGTGCGGGCGGAAAGTGCCTTGCCGGTCCGCAGATAGAACGGCACGCCCGCCCAGCGCCAGTTGTCGATGCCGAGCTTGAGCGCCACATAGGTCTCGGTTGCCGACTCCGGCGCAACGTCGGGCTCGTGCCGATAATCGCGGACTTGCTTGCCGAGCACGGTGCCGGCGCCGTACTGACCGCGCACGACATCGGCGGGCACGATCGGATGGATCGCCCGGAGCAGCTCGGTCTTCTTGGCGCGCACCGCGTTCGCATCGAACGAGATCGGCGGCTCCATCCCGATCATGGCGAGCAGCTGGAACAGATGGTTCGGCACCATGTCCCGCAGCGCGCCGGTCTGCTCGTAGAAGCGCCCGCGGCCCTCGACGCCCACGGTCTCGGCGGCGGTGATCTGAACATGGTCGATGTGGTCGCGATTCCACAGCGGCTCGAAGATGCCGTTCGCGAAGCGCAGCACCAGGATGTTCTGCACCGTCTCTTTTCCGAGGAAATGGTCGATCCGATAGATCTGGTCCTCGGACAGCACCTTGAGGATCCGTGCGTTGAGAGCCTTGGCGGAGGCGAAGTCGTGACCGAAGGGCTTTTCGATGATCACCCGCCGCCAGGCGTTCTTGGACTGGCGCGCGAGCCCGGCATGACCGAGTTGATCGACGATCGGACCGAAGAACCGGTCGCCCACCGCCAGATAGAACAGCACATTTCCCGCACCGCCCTGCCGCGCGTGCCGCTCCGTCAGCAGCTTGTCGAGTCGACTGAACGTTTCAGGCTCGGTGAAATCTCCACGCATGTAGTGCATGCGATGGACGAGCCACGAGCAGATGTCCTTCTCGATCGCGTCGCCTGATCCGGGGTCCTTCATCGTCTCGGTGAGCAGCTGGCGCCACTGCTCGGTGGTCCGGTCATTGTGATCGACGCCGATCACGGCGAACTCGTCGGGAAGCTCCCTGGCGCGAACCAGGTGGCAGAGGGCCGGGGCAATGAGGCGCTTGGTCAGGTCGCCGCCGGCGCCGAAAATCGCCATGGCGGCCGGCGCGAGCTGCCGGCCGGAACGGTACTCTGCTGCGGTCGCGGAGGAGGCGCGCGCTTTTATAACGTCTTGATCCATGTCGGCCACCCGCCGCCCATCGATATGAACGCGTGAGGCCACCAATTCGTTCGCCTGACGGCGCTTTCGCCGCAGCTAAATTCCACGCGCGCCCGTCACGGGCCCCAATAATGCTGGTTCGCTGGTAGCATCATTGAGATGACAGGGAGATTTGCACTCAACAAATAGAGCCGATATTGGCTTACTCGCATTCGCCATCGATCGTCGTGAGCCGAACGCAATGGCACTGCATATCGAAGACTATGCACTGATCGGAGACTGCAGGTCGGCGGCCTTGGTGGGCCGCGATGGCTCGATCGACTGGTTGTGCTGGCCTCGTTTCGATTCGGCAGCATGCTTTGCGGCGCTGCTTGGAACCGTCGAGAACGGTCGTTGGCTGCTTGCGCCGAGCCAGCCCATTCTCGCAGTCACTCGGCACTACAGCCCCGGCACGCTCGTGCTCGAAACCGAGTTCGAGACGGAGACCGGCCGCGCCAACGTTGTCGACTTCATGCCGCTGGAAGAGGGCGCCGATCTGGTGCGGATCGTGGTGGGGCGCTCCGGGAGCGTGGGTTTTCGCACCGAGTTCGTCGTGCGTTTCAACTATGGGGCAACTGTCCCGTGGGTCAGCCGCCTGCCCGATGGCAGCATCGACGCGATCGCCGGTCCGGAGCGTCTGCTCCTGCGGAGCCCGGCCGAGCTTTACGGCGAGGATTTGCGAACCGTGGGCGAGTTCACGGTCGAGGCCGGCGAGTCCGTTCCCTTCGTCCTCTCCTATGGATCTTCCTCGCAAAAACCCCCGCCGCCGATCGATCCTGCCGCGGCGCTGGAGCGCACGCTGACCGGGTGGCGCCAATGGAGCGATCGCTGTCCCGCGGTCGGACCGTGGACCGAAGCGGTCAGACGCTCGCTCATCACCTTGAAGGCGCTAACCTATGCGCCGACCGGCGGAATTGTCGCTGCTGCCACGACCTCCCTGCCCGAGCGGCTGGGCGGCGAGCGCAACTGGGATTACCGCTATTGCTGGCTGCGCGATGCGACCTTCACGTTGCTCGCCTTCATCAATCTTGGATATTACGAGGAGGCGCGCGCGTGGCGCGATTGGCTCATCCGCGCCGTCGCCGGCAGCCCGAGCCAAGCCCAGATCATGTATGGCGTCGGCGGAGAACGCTGGCTTCCCGAACTGACGGTGCCGTGGCTCGGCGGTTACGAGGATTCTGCGCCGGTGCGGATCGGCAATGCCGCGCACGAGCAGCAGCAGCTCGACGTCTTTGGCGAGATCGCGGACGCGATGTTTCAAACGCTCAAGGCCGGCATGCTACCGCCTGAACGCGGCCTGGCCGTGCGGCCGGTTGTGCTCGAGTATCTGGCGAGCGTTTGGCGGCAGCCGGACGAAGGCATCTGGGAGGTGCGCGGCGGCCCGCAGCATTTCGTTCATTCGAAGGTCATGGCCTGGGTGGCATTCGATCGCGCCGCCCATGAGCTATCGGCTCAGGCCTATCACGACTCAGCCGCGCAGCACTGGCGTGCCATCGCAGGCGAGATTCATGCCGAAGTCTGCGAGCGTGGCTTCGACCGCGAGTTGAACAGCTTCGTTCAGGCCTACGGCTCGAAGCGGTTGGATGCAAGTCTGCTGCTCATCCCGCTGGTCGGCTTCCTTCCTGCAACCGATCCCCGCGTGCGCGGAACGCTGCGCGCCATCGAGGACAGGCTCCTGATCGAAGGCGAGTTCGTTCTGCGGTACGAGGCCGATAATCCCGCCGACGGCCTTCCTGCGGGCGAAGGCGCATTTCTGGCCTGCAGCTTCTGGCTCGTGGACAACTACATCCTGCAGGGCCGCACCATGGAGGCCCGGCAGTTGTTCGATCGCCTGCTCGCGCGCTGCAACGATGTCGGCTTGCTGGCGGAGGAACTCGAGCCAACAACCGGACGCATGCTGGGGAATTTTCCGCAAGCCTTCAGCCACGTCGGCCTGATCAACAGCGCGCTGAATTTATCTCGTCAGCAGGGTCCCGCCGAGGAGCGCGCGGAATCACAAATCGCGCGGGCGGCACCGTCCCCTGCAGCAGTGTAGGCCAAAAGAGAGGGCGTCCGCTCCGCTGTCCAACAATTCACGCCAGGTCAGGCGCAGACTCACGAACCCGTCGGCCTAATGATTGTGGGGCGAGCTGAGTGATGGTCGGAGCGGCAGGATTTGAACCTGCGACCCCCCTCGTCCCGAACGCCTCGGCAAGGGTACTCACCCAGGCAAAATCAATAAGTTATGAGCCGATCCTCGCCGCTCATTTCCGTTCGTTCACGTCGTTTCATTGGCCCAGCATTGGTCCGTTCCGGATCAGGCAGACCACGCCTTCTTGGAACGATACGCACCATGCGACCGAGCGCCAGCAAGCACCCTCTGGCGCAATGGGCCCAAATCCAGGCACCCCGCCGCAAAGCTCCCAGCCAGGTTCGTAATGGCAGTTGCAGCGGACGCCGCGTCACCCCAGATCTTGCGAACATCCGCCAACAGGAGGCGGCTCATGCATCCGCCACCACCCCTCCGAGCGCTTCGACCATGGCATTGCTGCGCGGCGACCATGCTCGTGGCGGCGGTAGCCGTGGTCGCTCTCGTGCCGCCGGCCGGGGCCGCGGCCAGGCAGGCGCTCGTGCTGGACATCGACGGCGCGATCGGTCCGGCCAATGCCGATTATCTCGTGCGCGAACTGCGGGCCGCAAAGCCGAGCGAGATCGGCCTCATCGTCCTGCGCATGAACACGCCGGGCGGCCTCGATACGTCGATGCGCACGATGATCAGCGCGATCCTCGCCTCCCCGATCCCGGTCGCAACCTATGTGGGACCGAAGGGCGCGCGGGCGGCGAGCGCCGGGACCTACATCGCCTATGCCTGCGCCATCGCCGCAATGGCCCCTGGCACGAATATCGGCGCCGCCACCCCGGTCCAGCTTGGCGCAAGTCCGAGCGGACAAAAGTCGGCCGAGCCAGCCGACACCGAGTCCCGCAAGGTGATCAATGATGCCGCGGCTTATATCCGCAGCCTCGCCGACCTCAACGGCCGCAATGCCGATTGGGCGGTCGACGCCGTACGCACCGCCGCGAGTATTCCAGCGTCCGAGGCGCTCAAGCTTCAAGTCATCGATGCGATCGCCGACGACGTGCCGGATCTCCTCCGCAAAATCGACGGCCGCCCCGTGAAGGTCGCCGGACGGTCCGAAATCCTGGCGACCGCCGGACTTCAGATCGTCACCGTCGCACCCGACTGGCGGACCGAGCTCCTCGCCATCATCACCGACCCGAACGTCGCCTTCATCCTCATGCTGGTCGGCGTCTACGGGGTGATCTTCGAATTCCTCAGTCCCGGCACGATCGCTCCCGGCCTGATCGGCACTATCAGCCTCGTCGTGGCGCTGTACGCGCTCAACCTCCTTCCCATCAATTATGCCGGCGCCGGCCTCGTCCTGCTCGGCGCCGTCCTCCTGGGGGCCGAGGCCCACATCGGGGCCTTCGGCGCCATCGGTATCGCAGGCATTGTCGCATTCGTCATCGGCTCGATCATGATGTTTCCCTCGCGGGTGCCGGGCTTCGAGCTCTCGCCCTGGGTGATTGCCGAGGGTGTCATCGTCACCGCCGGGCTTTTCCTGTTCGTGCTTGGCGTGCTGTTCCGATCGCGCCGGCGAGTGGTGATCGCCGGCATGCGGGCGTTGCTCGGCGCTGAAGGCGAGGCCCTGTCCTGGCAGGGACAGCACGGGCGGATCCTGATCAAGGGAGAGACTTGGCGTGCTCGCGCCGCCGCCTCTCTGCAGCCCGGGACTCGCGTCAAGGTGATCGATCGAGACGGCCTCGTTCTGGTCGTCGAGCCAGTCTGACATTGCATGAATAACGGGAGTAGATTTTTTTCCGCTTGCCTTCGCGCAAAATCGACGGCGATCTCACCCCGCGCGATGCCGCCCAGCTCGCCGCCCTGGTCCAGGCCTTCGCGCGCACGCTAAGCACCGCCGATCTGGAACGCGAGCTGAGGGAGTTGGTGCAGACGGCGGCGTGATGGGCGACTGCTCTGTGTGCGGGCGTGGCGGAGAGAAATTGGTCGGAGCGGCAGGATTTGAACCTGCGACCCCCTCGTCCCGAACGTGATCCGACGCCGGATGACCCTTGAAAACTCAGCAATTTTCGTCACGTTTGCGAACGTTTGTTCGCATTCGGTTCGCGCCAAGCTGTGGCCGAACCTGTGGCCGGAGAACGATCGGGGTGTTCATCGCAGGCCCGCTACATCGCGAGAACCCACGACGGATGACGCGGTATTTTCCTACTGGCGGAGCTTGCTCGAGAGCCGCCCGGGAAATGGCCACAAATAGCGGCTGGGCTCAACCAGTCACGTCACCGTAAAGTCTATCTCATTCGAAACTGTGCCATCCGTGGTATGAACTTTGCATTTCTTTGTTCCGACAGCCTGTGTGATTCTTTCCTCGGACGCCGTATTCGAGCCTAGCTGCGGATTGCGCCCACCGTCTTCGCGTAGAACCGCCGGGACAACTCGCGGGACCGCACAGCCCAGTGCTCGCGATGACCGCCAACCGGGCGGTCACGAAGGCGGTGCGGTTTGCCTCATGTGAAGGCGCCTCCATCAGGTCCAAGAACAGGCTTTCTCGTCTGTCGTCTACCTCGGACTAAGTCTCGATCGCGAATCCAGCCCGGATCACCCTGAACCCGGTATTCAAGTTTCTGTATCTCAGATCATAGCCGCCGCGATGCGCTA
>Ga0126371_10006588_pt1 | contig 10340 bp, 8 predicted proteins | sample PanSoiMetaPlot_4_FD_110145 | JGI IMG/M metagenome (GOLD analysis project Ga0126371, IMG submission 110145) | Tropical forest soil microbial communities from Panama - MetaG Plot_4 | ecosystem: Environmental > Terrestrial > Soil > Tropical forest > Bulk soil | place: Panama | collected 2016-02-17
GCTCAGTTTGAAAACGACTCCGGCGGCGTTGGTGGCTGTGCCGCCGTACTCGGTGGTGCCATACAAAAATCCGTCGCTGCCCTGGACCAGGGTCCCGTAGGGACTTGCTCCGTGTGTGTTGTCGAATTTGTAGATCGTGGTTACGGCTCCGCTGGCGGACAGACGGAACACCGAGCCGTAAGAGCCACCCCCAAGGGACGTCCCGTAGAAATTACCGTCGTTAGCCAGCAGGAGCGCACCGTAACTGGGCCCGACTATGGAACCTGGCAACGCCTTGAACGTGCCGCTCGGTGTAATGGAGTAGGTACGGCCGTAAAACGTAACTCCGTAGAAAGCGCCGTTCTTCCCTTGCACAGGAGCCGTGAGCGGATAGTCACCATCCGTAGAACCGGTGAAGTTGTACAAAGTTTTGAGAGTGCCCGTGGGCGTGATCTGGAAGATGGTTCCGATACTGTGGGTGCCGCCGTATTCTGTCGTCCCGTAGAAATTACCGTCGGTGCCAAGGGTCAGGCCGCCGCGCGGATCCTGACCGTCCGGGCCGGAAAAGTTGTAGATAATGGTCAAGGTGCCAGATGGAGTCATGCGGAACACCGACCCGCAGCAGTTCGAGCCGCCTCCACCGGCGGTTGTTCCATACAGATTACCGTCGCGCCCTTGCGCCAGCACTGCCGGATAGGACTCGGCACCGCCCTCTGCCGCGCTGAAGAAGTGAAGAGGAGTGTAGATCTGGGCATGGAGCAATGGCAGCGGCACACTGCAGAACAGACCTGCAAAAACAAAGATCATCCATCCAAGAGTCACAAACCCGCGACGGGAACGCCGCAGGCACGACGTTTGAGTTGACACTAACATTGTTCTTTTCCCTTCTTAACGCTTTGCTTCTCTAGCCCCCGCTTCCTTGATTGCCGCAGCAGGCGCCGTGCATCGCCGAGAGACGATCTTTATCTCCACGGCTGAAATTGTCTGTCAATCAAGTAGGCGAAAACGAGCGGTGAATTTTGCCGAGAGGCCGTCGGGCCCATCTAACCGCAGACGGATAGTTCTGGATTCTGAATGAATTCCCAATACTTGCCAGAATCGCTAACTTGCCTTTATGGTTGCACCGCTCAAAGTAGCGACATTGATTAGCCGCTGAATGTTCCCAAAGAAAAATCCTGGTCCATGCCGCGATCAAAATTCTTCTTCGTCACTCAAATTCCTCTGCATTTTCCGCCTACCTGATTGGAGAGGGACGTCTTTACTCCGCACGCCAGCGACATAAGCCGTCGCTGGTCTGTTTTGCGCAAATTCAACTCGCGGCAGCGGGAAACTAAGAAGACTATGAGGAAATTATGAAGAACAGTTTCATCGGCTTTTGTTTGTCAGCAGTTCTTGGCTTTGCCTGGCCGGCGGCCGCACAGACTTACAAGGTAATCGACCTCGGGACGCTCCCCGGGGGAAACCTCAGCAACGCTCTGGGCGTGAACGACCAGGGCGAGGTAGTGGGCCTGGCCTCCAACCCAAGCGGTTTTCCAATAGCATTTCGGTGGACGAAGGCAGGCGGCATGAAGGCATTGGGCACTCTCGGCGGCGCGAGCAGCTCTGCTCAGTCGATTAACGATGCCAACCAGATCGTCGGGCAGGCGGACATAAATCCCGCTGGATTTACGGATGCATTTCTCTGGCAGAAGGGCAAAATGACTCCTCTGGGCAGCCTGGGCGGACAACTCTCACGCGCGAACGCCATCAACTACGACCCGTTGACCAAGACGTTCACGCAAATCGCAGGCTGGTCGATGGTTTCCGACAATTCGGCCTATCACGCCGTGATCTGGGACCATACCCTGAACACCACAACTGATCTGGGCACGCTCGGCGGCACTAACAGCTGGGGCCTCGGCAACAATTGCAATGGCCAGGTCGTTGGCCAGTCCGACACCACGGTCGGTGGTTCAGCCGATGCCTTCCTGTGGGATCCGGCGCGCGGCATGCAGGACCTCGGCACGCTCGGCGGCGATATCTCCTGGGCGAACGCCGTCAACTGTTCTGGTATGGTCGTGGGGACGTCTTACCTGTTCTTGATGACAGAACAGCATGCCTTCCTTTCGACTGCGAACGGCATGCTGGACCTGGGCACGTTCGGTGGCACCGTGAGTGAAGCGTATAGCATCAACAAATACGGGAAGGTCGTGGGCTTCGCCAGAACCACCGGTGATACAGACAAGCATGCTTTCGTGTGGACGGCGAACCAGGGCATGAAGGACCTGAACAACATGATTCCGGCCAATTCGGGTTGGGACTTGCAGTCCGCCAATTCCATCAGCGATTCCGGCAAGATTGCCGGAGCGGGATATTTCAATGGATCGGGCCACGCTTTCCTGCTGATTCCGCAGTAATCGGACGGTATCGATCCTCGTCACGAAATCTCAAGTTTCACGAAGCACACTCTCTGGGCCGACGCCGAACCTCGGTCGCCCAGCCGTTTGTATGCGATTCGAGCACACGATGCGTGGAGCGCGCAGAAATACTTTCGCCCACTCCGCAAACGAATCGTCCGATTTTCGCCTACATGATCAGGGACAAACCTCAGACTTATGCGCAGGAAGAATGCGCATTACAAGGAGACATACAGTGATATTCATAAACATAACGAAATTGAACGCGGCGTTTGGAGCCGGATTCCTGGCCGTCGTGATGACGCTGAGCCCCGCCACTTGTCGCGCCCAGGCGGAAATCAACCCCGACCACTACGACACCACGGATGTTTCTGCAGTCGGAATCAAGGCCAATCCGCATCGGAGCGACTCCAGGCACGCTTTCCCGCAAAAACCGTCGGACGGGGTACGTAAGCTGAATTCAAAGAAGCGCGCCCCAAAGCGTAAACCGGTCCGGCTTTCCGGCAAAACGACATCCGCCAACCATTCCTGGAGTGTTCGCTGATCCGCACAGGAAGAATCGAAAACCATGAGACCGCTAACGAGACCCCTTCATTCCAGCAATAAACCGCGCCGAAACTTACTTGCTGAAGCGCATTCCATGACGAGCATCTGCAACGGTAATGTAGTTACAGATCATCAAGGCCTCGCCTACGTCGATCTGCCCGCCCACTTCGACGCGGCGAGTCGCGACATCCTCTACCAGCTCACCGTAGTTGGCCAATTCGCGCAGGCGATCGTGCTGCGCAAGATCCACAACAATCGTTTCGCAATCAAGACCGACAAGCCGCGAGTGGAAGTTTCCTGGCAGGTGACCGGCATTCACAACGATGCATGGGCGAATCAAATTCGCCTGGATCATCCTGCAAATTTCGCTTCCGCTTTTCGTCTACCGGAATAAGAGAAAACTCTATCCGCTCGGACCGGCGATAGCTAACGGCGGGACTCTTGACCCGCTCTTTCGGGTAAACGAGAAAAACAATTAGAGAGAATTGTGAAGAACCGAACTCACTGTCGTTTTGCGCTATTGCTATTCATTGCGGCGACCCTAACCTCTGCCTATGCGCAGATCACCCCCAACCAGGATAGCTACACCAATCCTGCAACGGCCGACAGCGAACTATGGTGTGGCAACGACACTGGGTGTCGTCAGTTCGGCCACGTCGATTCAAACTACCTACATCAAGTTTTGATCTATCGTCGATTCCGGCCGGCTATGGCAGCTCAAACGTGGCCAAGGCCACATTGAAGCTCTACGTGAGCGGTGTGACCAAGGCCGGCAGCTTCAATGTCGATTGCGTCAACGGAGCTGGGCGGAAAAGAACATCACGGCGAATCTGGCGCCGACGCCCGGCAGCTCGATCGCCTCCGGCGTGCCTCTGACCACGGCAACCGCCAATAACTATCTTGAGATCGACGTAACCTCAGCAGTCGATGAATAGCTGAACGCTGCGCAGCCGAATGAAGGCATCGCGCTCGTGGCCAACAGCGGCCTGTCGGCTTCATTCGATGGCAAGGAGAACTCTACCCAGAGCCATCCCGCAGAATGAGACATCGTCTTCACCAGCGGTGGCACCATCGCTGGAGTCACGACGGCCAGTGGCAGCGGCCTGACCGGCGGCGGTACCAGCGGCGACCTCAATCTCAACTTGACGACGTCCTGTTCCTCCAAACAAAGTTCTGCAGTGGACCGGCAGCGCGTGGTCCTGCTCGTCTGCGGGTACGGGCAACCATCACCGGCGTGACCGCCGGCACCGCCCTCACCGGCGGCGGCACCAGCGGCAAGGTCACGCTGAATGTCGACACAACCAAGGTTCCTCTACGGAGAGAAGCATGCGGTGACGAAGCCCTAATCTTGAACTAGCGTAAAATCAGGGTGAACGAGAACACCATTCTTCCCCACATCGATGGCGGCGGATGCGATCGCAGCGTCTGCCGCCTCTGTGCGTCCGAGCGAAATTCGGAATCAGCCAAACGATCTGCGGCCTCCGGAAATTCTCCCGCCCCGCGCAAAATTTAGCTCTGACTTTCGCCTACCCAATCGGAAGGATATGCGATCCGATCTAGGAAAAAGACGGAACTAAAATAAGAACCACACCCTTCTGTTCGTAGATTTCCCTCAATTTCATTAACTCTCATTAGGAGGATGTACCTGTGTCGAAAACATCGACTCTTCTGATTACTATCGCGCTGCTCGCGATTTCTGCATTTACCCAGGCTCAACAGGCATCTGCCCCAACGAAAAAAGCTGCTTTCAATTCGCCCAGTTCGTGTGCTGCGACGTTCAATACGGCGTTGCAGAACTCCTGCGTCACCGAGAACGGCAACATCGAAAACTTCTACTATCCCGCAGGTTATTCGCAGATTTTCGCCGACGGATACGGCGTCTGCGACTTTACGTCTTCCTCTTCTGTCAGTTACTACGACGTGGAGACGGCGGACAGCGGGAACTGGCAAGCCTCGGTCGTCACCGAACTCGGCGGCGCAAATACCTTTCCGTTCACCATCAAGCGCACCACCTCCGATGGAATTTGGACCATCACCCAGGCCTTCAGCAGAAATACAGTCGACGCTTATATCAAGGTTGTGATCACGCTGAAGAACAACACCGCCGTGGCGCGTTACGTCAACATGACGCGCTATGTCGATATTGATGCCGATGGAGAGCCCTCCAACTACTTCGATGGCTCCTCGGATTCCGGTTGGGGATACAACTCCGCCGGCGCTGCCTTCCCGAACCACGGATTGACCATTCGTTCCAATCATTCCATCCACAATTTTTTCGGTTACAACACCTCCTGGGTAAATTACGACCCGTGCAACTTCCACAGCAACCCAAGCAGTGCGCCGACCCAAGGTGATGAGGCTGTGATGTATGTGTGGTCGCCAAGTGGAAATGGGTTTATCGGCGCCGGCAAGTCGATCACTGTAACGCTGGAATATCGCCCGATGTAACTTTGCACGACGGAGTGGAGCCAGCACTCGAGTCGGTCCTCATTCGGTCTGGGGACCGGCGTTTTTCTGTGCGCAGAGTACGAAATCTGGGAGCAATATGATCAATGTTGAAGAAATCATAATGCCCACGTCTGAAGTTATCGCGGAAACGCTAACCGGGCTGTCACGTCGGAAAGATCTGTACGGTCTGCCCTGCAAGAATTGCAGAGCATATTACGAGTCGTACCTCGCGGTCTGCCCAATCTGCCAGTGTAACCAGCGCATATCTCCCCGCGTCACGTTTGCTCGCGTGGCGACTGCATTCTAGCCACTGCCGGTGCAGCACGTGTTCTCAGGAAAAAAAACGAACTGTCAGGGCGATGGTACCGCAGTCGCGTGCTCGCATTTTGGCACGACGGTCACCACTGGGGAGTCTTGTGAAGCACAGATTCCAGGTTCATCGACGAGCTGGAAGCTTGGGCCTTCAGCAATGGTTACAGAGTCGAGCACGTAAGCTGAAGCAAAAAAGAGACTTATAGCCCAAAAAATCGCAAAATTACCTTCTCGTTCTGCCTACCTGATTAGAGAGAGGGAATGTTGTAAGGGCGGCAGATTCGGGGGAACCTGGCGCCTCCTTTGTACGGTCTTCCCAGATGACACGCGATCCATTCCCGCGAGATAACGCCGTGTCTTCAAGGTCTGGGACTCAGCGCGACCAGCAGCACTCTGCGCATCGATCGCAACGATGGCTCTCCGGTGGCGGAGTACCGCGTTGAAAACGGCTGCCTTGAGCATCGAACAATCGGGGCCTCAGCCGGGCCAAGTGCCACAGCGAACGGGCAGTGGCAGCGATTGACACGTGACCAAATGAATTCGCTTGTGTGCGCGAATATGGTTGTCGCCCATAGGCTGTCTTGCAGGTTCGGAGTTCACGCTGTGGTGCGCCTGCAGCAGATCCTCGTCATCGGCGACAAATGGAGCAGGTGGTCGCGCGCCATTTCGGGCGGAGTGTTGTTATTGGTCAATTCACCCCGTTAGTTGCGCAAGGCGAAACCTCCAGCTGACTGTTTCACTGAGACTCACCGCGAAGGGGGCAAATGAGGCACACAGGCACACTCCTCAGGGTTCTGCAAAGCGTCGTCGACGGTTGTCTGCAACGAAGGGGCGTATTTGTGTGCGCTGCGCGCAGCGCTACGGCGATCACTGCCGTGTGGGTGCTTATTGTCCAGATCCGATCCTCAACCGACACCGCCTGCCTGCGAACAATATTCGCCGAACCTAGTGCCAACGTATCAGAGCACATGGGAATCGAAAAGTTCTGAAGTTTACGAACCTTGCAAGTTGAGTCTTCAGTGGCCCTTCTGAGGAGGAAGGAACAAGTGAGCCTCGGCCTCGGCGAGCAGGTTCCTGGAATTCTGCAGGTTATCGGCGTCGAATCCCAGCAACTTACTATCCGCAGCCATCGCCTCGAACAGAGAGACGGAACGCCCAAGCGCCTCGCGTGCCGCTTCCCAATTCCGCTTCTGTTGCGACGCGGGCGAGTGCTTCGCAAGGATCTCGTAGATCGAGCCCAGTTCCATGGTGCTCGTGGCTACATATCGTTGTCCGCTTCTCTTGTCGCTCCCATTCTTGAAGTATCCTTCTGCTTTTGCGACGGTGGCTTGCGCTTGCCTAAGCGCGCCCGCCCGGTCACCACTCGACGCAAGTGCCGCCGCCACTCCGCGTCCCGATGCAATAGCCTGCGACATGGCTGAGCGATCCGCAGGATCCGCCGCGAGCTCAACGTTGGCCATCGTTAGTGATCGCTGGTAGTTGGAGATTGCTTCGCGGTAACGGCCAAGGCTCTGAAGGCGATGTCCGACGTACTCGAGGGTGAGCGATAGCGTCTTGCCTCGCCTCACATTCCTGGGATCGCTGGCCACGATGCTTTCCAGCATGGATGCGGAGCGCTGGAGCGTCGCAAGAGATTCCGCCATTTCCGACGCGGGCACGTCTACCATGCCCAATCGCTGCAAACTGGCGGCGAGATCATATTTCGCGGTGAGGTCGTTCGGGTCGGCGTTGGAAATCTCTTCAGCGATGGCAACCGCTTTACCGTAATTAGCTCGCGCGCCCGCGCTGTCCCCCAGACTGAGCATGACGGGATTGCCGAGCACATCGCCGACGTGGCCGTAGCCGATCATCAGATTCCGTTTGTAAACAACATCATTGGGATGGTCTTTCACCAGCTTTTCCCGCAATTTCAGGCACCGAAGATAAGGCTCTAGCGCGCCTTGCGAGTCCCCTTGTCGCAACAGAAGGTTGCCCATCAATGCGTATGCATTGGCCTGTTCGAGGACAAAATCTCCGTGATCAGGAAGGCGGGCGGCTAATCCGCTAAAGATCTCCAGGTAACCGCGCGCGTTGGGCAGTTGCTCGCCAGGATTAAGCTTCCCGTCAGAATTCGCCAGGATGCCATAGATTTCACCCTGGATTCGTTGCCCTTCGACACCGCCATCTGGCAATTTAGCGAACGCCGCCCCTACCGGGAGGGCATCGTGGAGTAGCTTGGACGCGGCTGCCGAATCACCCGTTGAGTAAAGAAGCTCGGCAAGATGCTTCTGAGTCTCGAGCCACAGGCGCTGCGCTTCGGCGTCCTGCGGATGCGCGCGCCTTATGGGATCGAGGAGCGTGGCGCTGCTCCAGTAGCTCTTGATTGCGCCGGCAGTATCGCCGAGGTTCGGCTTGTAGGGATACCCTTGCAAATCTCCAAGGCGGTAGTATGCAGCTCCCAATGCCTTGTTTAACCTTTGATCACCACTCGCCTCTTTTGAAAGATTCTCCAGATAATCCAGCGTGGTCTTCACCAACTGCCGGCGGGCGTCTGTGGCACCGGGGAGCCGTTCGATGCTGCCGTGCACATCGAAGAGCGCGCGGTTCGCGAGCTCGACCATCTGCGACAGCCGAGCTTCCGCGCGGTGCTGCTCGAGTCGGGCTCGGCGGGCCTCAACGAGCGAAATCCACGTGCCGACGACCATACTGATTATGACCAGAACCGCTGCCGCCATCGAAAACTTATGGCGGCGGGCGAACTTTCCGAACCGGTAAGTGAGCGAAGGCGGACGAGCTGTAATGGTCCGTCCTTTCAGATGGCGGTTGATGTCCTTGTAAAACAAGTCCACCGAGGAATAGCGCTCATCCGGCTCCTTGCGCATCGCCTTGAGGACAATGGTGTCAAGATCTCCTTCCAACCGTTTTCTCAAGCGCACATTGCCTGGCTCGATGCGAATACTAGGTGGCTGTACTTCCGTTTGGCAGATGACCCTTTCGAGTTCCGACGGAGTGTGCGTCGTTAGCTGCTGGGCTTTGACCCCAGCCAGCAGTTCATACAGGATCGCGCCGAGCGCATAGATATCGGAGGCTGCTCCGACCAGTTCACCGCGCACCTGTTCGGGGCTCGCATACTCGGGGGTCAGCAATCTGCCCGTGGCAATTGTCGTCGCCATGCCGGGATCGGTCTCTGGATCGAGCAGTTTGGCCACACCGAAATCGAGCAGCTTCGGCGAGCCATCAGTCGCAACGAGAATATTTCCCGGCTTCAGATCGCGGTGAATGACCAGATTGCGGTGCGCGTAAGAGACAGCCTGGCACACTTTGAGGAATAGCCGGCAGCGGGCTACAACATCCAGCCCGTCCTGACGGCAATAGGCATCGATCGGTCTGCCCTGGACATATTCCATGACCAGGAAAGGCCTCCCCTGCGGCGTGTTCCCGCTGTCAATCAATCTCGCGATAAATGGATGATCCAGCTGCGCAAGAATCTGGCGTTCATGGCGGAAGCGGCTCAACAGTTCCGCCGTGTCCATGCCCCGCTTGACTACCTTAATCGCCACGTGTTTCTGGAACTGATCATCGTCGCGGCAAGCCAGATAGACCGTGCCCATGCCGCCGCGGCCGATCTCCTTGATCACGCGCCAGGCCCCCAGCCGAGTTCCGCTGACGTCTTCGGATTCAAACAACGACTGCGCTGCATCTCCTAGCGCATCCGTGATCCGATGCTCATCCGTGCTGTCATAAGCGATGAGCGACTCAACCTCGCGACGCACCTGCTCGTCTCCAGCGCACGCCGTGTCGAGAAAGGACGACCGCTCCGTTGGAGGAAGATCTATTGCTTCGAGAAATAGACTCTGGATGCGTTCCCAGTTTTCACTCATGCGGGCGTGGAGCACAATCTTTTAGGCGATGCTCGTGCCGTCGGGGGTCCGATCCGAATTTTGGTCTAGCTCACGTTGCAGCCAGGCTTGAGCTACGCGCAAATCTCGCCGCACGACCTGGACTGGCAGGTCGAGCGCGGCCGCCGACTCTTCCGCAGTGAGGCCGCCAAAAAATCGCATCTCAATGAGCCGGGCCTTGCGCGCATCGTGCCGAGCGAGCTCGTTCAGGGCATCGTCGACTCGAACCCTGATGGCCCGCTTTTCCATGCAGGCAGCTCGCACCTCGTCGATCGACAATTTCTCCTGCCGCCCGCCACGCCTCTGTGCATATTTTGTGCGGGTGTGATCGATGAGAATTTGCCGCATTACTCCCGCCGCTACGCTCAGAAAATGGATGCGATCGCGGACGTCAGGAGCGGATTGAACCGAGAGCCGCGCATACATCTCATGCACGAGGGCAGTCGGCTGTAGCGTGTGTCCCGGCCGCTCGTCGCGTAAATGCTTCTGCGCGATGCGGCGCAGTTCTGCATACACGAGAGGGAGCAAGCGAGCGAGGGCGCCCTTGTCACCACTAGCGTATTCGTGCACCAAGATTGTGATGGGGAGGTCCGGTGCCATCCGGCTCTACCTCCTGATTCGGTCAGCGTTCTACTGCTCTGAGCCTCGCGAGTGCTGATCGCCATTGGACGCCGAGACATCTATAATTGCGACTCCACTCTAGGAGTCACAAGCTTTCCGGCGAAAAAAGCGGTCGTGAGGTCCAAATTTGGGTATCTGGGCTTTTGACTGCGAAGTGGCC
>Ga0126371_10006589_pt1 | contig 10338 bp, 4 predicted proteins | sample PanSoiMetaPlot_4_FD_110145 | JGI IMG/M metagenome (GOLD analysis project Ga0126371, IMG submission 110145) | Tropical forest soil microbial communities from Panama - MetaG Plot_4 | ecosystem: Environmental > Terrestrial > Soil > Tropical forest > Bulk soil | place: Panama | collected 2016-02-17
GCGCCCGCCATTGTCTTGGACAAACCTTCCCGTCTTTCTTGCAGAAGAGTCTACCCGCAAACGGTAGCCCGCCAGCGAAGAGAGTCCAAACCCGCCGCTCCCCGGACCGGTCAGCTTCGGATCCGCGTTCAAAGCGTGCGCGTCCTCGCCTGGCGGTTTCAAGCCAAAATAAGAATTTGCATCAAACACATTTCGTTTGCTTTGACCGAGTCCCGGCGCCGTTTCGTAAGCGCCGTCATCTGCTCGCGAAATTCCGTAGGAAAAGCGCCCCTTCCCGGCAACGTAAAAAATGTTGCTGTAGAAACGTGTATCCTCGCTCCATCCATGCCAGTCTGAAAACAGCAACAGGTCCACGGCCTGTTCCGGCCCGACATAAATCGTGTTGTTGTAAATCGCGCTGTCTTTCGTCGGACCCGCGATATTGATGCCGCGGGTTCGGTCATTTTGGCTGATGTTGTAGCGGATGATTGTTCCCGTGTTGCCGGCGCTCTCGGTGGCCGGGTCGCCTCCTTCGTTGCAAATGAGAAGGAAGCCGCCGTCGTTGTCGTGGGAATAGTTGTATTGAATTACCGTGTTGCGGCTGTTCCAGTCGGAGTCGAAGCCCTCCCCGTCGCGCTGGCCCTTGGTGCCGTAGGCTTCGTTGCGCTGAATCACGGTGTTGTCCGCGCTCCAGGCCCAGATGGCGACGTTGTACCCTTCCGACCGCTGATTCGCATGGCCCACAACGTTGTCCTCGACGAACGCGCCGTCGGTCGCCACCACGACAATCCCGTCCCCGCCAATATCGTGCAGATGGTTTCCGCGAACAATAACGCCCAAGCTCGGATTCCACTTCAACCGCTCCCACGCATCCGACCAACCAAAAATCCCGCTGCGGTCCACATGATAAATTTCGTTGTTCTCGATCCGCAAATCCACAAAGCGGCTCGGCTTGTGCTCGCTCGTGGATGTGTAATGGATCCCGCCATTCGGTTTCACGTCGTCCACGCCATTCACGTCATGAATTATCAGGGAACGGAAATAAAGGTGGTGCGCGTCGCCGTAGTCTTCGAGCGCCGCGTGTACGCCGCGCCGCACCGCGCGTTGCGCGCCAGTATTAGTAATCTCCAGGTTCGCGATTTCCCAATACTCCTGGTTCTTCACCAGGACCGCATCCTCGAACAAACCGTCGGCATGAATCACTGGCTTCACTCCGCCACCATACATGTCGACACGAATTGGTTGCCCTTCGGAACCGGAACCTTTGGGCCACAACTGGCCTTTGAATACCGAACTGGAGCGCAGCAGAATCCGGTCGCCGGGCAGAAACGTCGTCGCGTTCACCTTCTCCAATGTTTTCCAAGCCGCGTCAGGAGCCGTTCCAGTGTTGCCGTCATTGCCGCCCCGCGAATCCACGTAATACACGGTTCCGGCATCACTCGACTCCTTAAAGAGCCCATGGCCCGGCAGGACAAAACACACTAAGCTCCCGAGGCCGGTCAGAATCACCAGCCCTAGATGCTTCTTCGTTCTCTTTCGTCTCACCGGTCAAGCCGCTCCTCGACGCTAAGCATCACCGCGCTGGCAAGCTTCAATCCTGGTTTTAGAAAGCCCCTCGCCCAGGCCATAACGGACGGATTGCAAGGGACGGCTCGCTGCACCGCGAGCCGCCCTTATTTTTGTTTTGCACTAGAAAGTAAAGCGCAAGCCAAACTGGCCTGTGCGCTGCGTGGTGCTGACGCCCGTCACCGCAGCAAAGTTGCCATCGCCGACGTTTGTTGATGAGCCTGAGCAGCCGTTTATGTTGTAATAATGCCGATTAAACAAGTTATAGAATTCCACGCGCATCGAGAGTTGGTACTGTCCGTCCGAACCCATTTTGAAGTACTTCAATAGGCTGGCGTTCTCGTTGGCCTGCCCCGGGCAACGTAAGGCGCCGTTATAGGCTCCGCCAGATCCAAAGCCGACGACTGTTGCGTCAGTACTGACTGGGGCCGTGGCAACTGACTTTGCAAAATAGGGAAAATAGTAACCGGTGTTAGTTAAAGCTTGTGCTCCGGAGAACCCTCCCGTACCAAGTGCTCCCGGCGGGTTAGGGTTAAAATTTGGATAGAATGTGCCCCAGATGGGGTAAAAAGGCTCGTTTATCCCAATGTGGAAAGGCTGGCCGCTTGTGTACAGCAAAAGCGTGTTGGCCCGCCAGCCACCAACAACAGCATTGACCAAGCCCGTTTTGTCGGACAACCAGCGCTGGCCCTTTCCAAAAGGCAGTTCATAAGTGACGTAACCTTTGACAATGTGGGTCAAGTCGTAGCCTGTAAGTGAGTTTGCTGCGGCAGAGATGTTTCCGAAGTCTTGTACGGGAGTGTAATAGGCGTTGTACTCCTGCGCGGAGGAGTAGGTATCGCCGCGCTGGCGCGAATAGGTATAGTTCATGTCCATGGTAAGCCCGCGGCCAGTGCGCTTCACCAGGTCCACAACCATGGAGTTGTACGAGGTTTGCCCAATGGGCAAGCCAGCGTAATACAAATCATAGAAGAACCAGGTGGCCGTCGACCAATTTGCCAACTGCGGACTGGGGGCGAGTGCTGCAAGCGCTGGACCTGCAAAGCCGGTGTAAGGACACGTAATACCGGCATACGGAGGACCAAAACCAAACCCGCTCGGCACGGGCCCTCCCTTAGTACAGCCGGTTCCGCTGAAATTCCAACTGCTGAAGTCCCCGTAGGGCTGGAGTCCCGGATTCAGCTTCTCAACGTTTAAGAACGTGGAGGCCGATGGCTCATTCCACCCCAGCGCCGTATCCGGGAGGTGATGTCCGCGGTTTCCGACGTAAGCAACTTCCAATCGCATGTTTGGCGTCAACTCGTATTGAACACCCAAATTAATTGCGTCAGCAAAGCCGGGCATTAGTGAATGCGGATCCGTATAGACGAGACCGAAAAACGAGCCGGGATCCACGCTAGTGCTACCCGGCTTGAATACGCCGGGATAGCCGGCATCCCAATTGAATGGTGCGGCAACGGTATTTGTGCCCTGGAATTGCGGAGCAAAAGCGTCCGGCACTCCGTCAAATTGGGGAGCGTTGGGAGGCAGCAGGGTGAGACTGAACGACCCCCGAACAACCCACTTTGGCCGCGGGGAATAGGCAAAGCCTATTTGCGGTCCAAAGCCATCTTTGTACTCTTTTTTCTCGAAAGTGTCTCCGCCGCCGTTCGCGAAGACCAGCTTGCCGGGAAAGCCATATTTTGGATCGATCTGAGTGAGGTCGAAATTGGCCCAGTGTCCGTACTTTTCGTGGAAGCGCTTGGAATATTGCCAACGAAGGCCAGCGGAAAGTGTGAGCTTCGAGGTAACTTTGTAGCTGTCCTGAGCAAAGAAGTCCAGCGATTTTCTTCGTCCGTACAAATCAAGAGGAGAGGTCTGGCTTGCATTAGATACATCGCCAAGCAGAAAGGTGGCAAAACCAAATCCCCCAATACCGCTATATGCGCCGGCCGTGGTGTTCGGTTTGAAGTTGAAGCTGTCAATGCCAGAACTCCCACCTACGCTGTGGCTGTTCACCTGATAATCCCAGAAGTCGCCCCCGAACGACATCGTGTGGCGCCCGTGGGTCCAAGTCAGATTGTCGCCCGTAATGAAAGTTGCGGAGACAAAATGGCCGCCCCATTTGTTGCCAATGGACGTTATCCCGAAGCCGTTGACGGCATCGCCGAAGGAAATCTCAGGAAAATTGTCTGCCGCGGTAGCTCCGAGGCCTAGCTGTTGGTTCCAATTCGTTCCAGATGAGGCGGGCAAGTTTCCGTTCCAATACCAGTTATACGTCGCGTTGAACACGTTTAGCATGTTGGAACCTAAAGTGTGTGCTTCACTTACGCGGAACTGGTTTCCTTTAACGAGTTGAAGGCGCGCGTTGGCCAGCGGTCCACCGTCGGTCGACCCGGCCTGCCAAATACCACCGCTATCCAGCAAGGTGCGTGGCCGATGGTCAAGAATCCACGACCCGGACAGCTTGTCTCTAGAAGTCAGCGTGTAGTCGAGCTTAACATCGGCCTGATTGGGCGTTTGCGCGGGCGAGTTGTTGTTAGGGAAGCGGTTATTCCCGTTGAGCCCGGGTTGCTGCGGGGCGTAGTCCTTTTGATAAATCGCAACGATTTTCTGAGCAACACTGCTGATCGGCGTGTCGATAACATTCCCGGTGAACTGTTTGCACTGGCCCGATGAATTGCATGTCGTTGGGTCGAAAATCATCCCCTTGTGCAAAGGAACGGTTGCATTGGCTTTGTTCTGGACCGTAACCGGAGTTGAGAAAGTGCCGCTTGTGCCGTCGGCCGCCCCGCAGTCGCCCATGTTGCCGCTGGCCGGGTCGGTGCACTGCGCATTACCAAGCAGCTCACTAAAATCTCCACTCAGCATCTTGGTAGTGGGGACTGTCGTGCCTGAGGAGAAGCCTCCCAATCTGAAATCGGTTTGCGTATAGCGCTCGAAAGCACCAAAAAAGAACAGCTTATCTTTGCGAATAGGACCGCCGATGCTTGCCCCATAATCCCAGGCACGGCGTTTCGTTTTCGGCGCCCCCGTAAGATCGTTGGTCCAGCTGTTGGCGTCCAAGAATTCATTGGCACCGTAACCAAAGAGCGAACCATGGAATTTGTTCGTTCCAGACTTAAGGCTAAAGCTCATCACCCCGCCATTGGAGATAGCGCTGGCGGAATCAATGCCACTGGTCTGCGCCTGCAACTCTTGTACCGCCTCCATGCTGGGCCCCGTCTCCATGGAGTCACCGCGAATGGAGGAAGTGCCGGAGGTACCGTCAATCGTATAATCCTTGGTGAACCACTGTGAGCCGTTGACCACGGCTCCGTAAGGGCTGCTGTACGGGGAATAGCCAGGCGTGATGGCTACGGCGAAGTTTTCAACAAACCGGCCGCCTCCATAGATACTTAGCGGAAGATCGGTTACGATGTTGCCCTTCATGTTTGTGCCAATCGCGGCGGATTCCCGGTCAATAACCGGAGCGTCTGTGGTCACCGTGAGAGTCTCGGTAACAGCCCCCACCTTCAACGTCGCGTTCATTTGGGCCACTTGCGTCGACTCCAGCGTAATCGAAGGATAGTCGACCCCTTTGAAGCCGTCCTTTTTAAACTCAAGCGAATACGTGCCGGGAAACAGATTTGGGATGGAATAGATCCCGTCGGCATTGGTCACCGTGGAAGACAGCACATTTGTGCCCAGGTTCTTGGCGGTCACCTCAACGCCGGCCACCACCGCCCCGGTGGAATCTGTAACCGTGCCTGTGATCGTGGCGCGGTTCGCCTGCGCGCACAAGACACCTACAAAGACCAACTGCAGCAGACATACACACACTATTGCCCTACGCATATTCGATTCACCCCTTCTCTCTTTTTGCCGTGCGCTCTCTGCTGGAGCGAGCTCTACCCGCTCTCGAAAGCGCCCCTGTTGGCTTGTGACGTACTCTTTGGCAGTAACCCCTTGCTGCCATTTTGCAACGACGCACCCGACGCACCGACTTCGCGTTAAAACGATTAAACACTCGCGCGCTGCAAGCGTTTTCAAGGTTTCCCTGGAAGCTACTCCCGGTTACGCCACTTGTCAAGACTGGGATTACAGACTGGGATTACATTATCTACCGCTAGACTGCGTGACGACTTATGTCCGCTCAGTATTCGACGGTGTAGACTCGCGCCTCCAGTTTCATCGCATTCTTCTCGGCTGAGCTGCACTGGATGGTCACCGGTCGTCCACTAGCGAAATCACTGTGCCGAATCTCGCCCGCGCCCCAGGAAAGACCGCTCCATACCACTCGGTCGTAGTCAATCTTGATAGGTAGCGGTTTTCCGTCCTGTTCCGCGATGATCTTCAACACCGTGCCGACGGATTTGCCGTTCGGCGGCCCGCCTGGCCAGCTTCGCGTAATCCAGCCGTTATTGTTCCGTTGCTGAAAAATGATGCGAAGGTCATCTCTTATTGGGGCGGTGATCGTCGCCTCGATAATGTTCTGTCCCTTCGAAATAAATTTCGCAGCGACGGGAGCGATCGCCCGAGGAATTTTCACGTCATCCTGCACACCTAGATCAAATTCCGGCGTGGCGTAGCGTCCGAAACCTACTGCGGCAAGTTGGCCCGGCCCCAACTTGATCTTGTTGCCGATAAGCTCCGGCACAAATCCCTCGTCCCGAAAAATCACTCGCCCGTCTTTCAACGGATCCTGAATGCGAGACAGCAGCGGCATTTCGATCTCTTGCAACGACTGCGAGGGATTCATCAGCGTGTAGACGGCGCCATGGAAATCGAGCGAACCAAAACCGTAAGGCTGAACGTCGCCGGGAATCCCGCCAAATGTCTTGGTGCGCCCTTCGGCTTGCAGCGGCGCGTAGAGTTTCTGTACGCGCGCGAACCAGCGTGCCTTAGCATCGTCTAGAAATTCAAGATTGCCATGCACGGTGTTGACCCACCCTCCCCGCGCAACTTCCAGCAGCAGCATTCCTTCCCACGCGTTCGTCTTGCGGTAATAAATCGTTCCCGTGTTGCCGATCATGAAACTCGTCGCGTCAATGCGCTCGAGCGGCATTCCGCTTTGCTCATACCGCCGCACCATGTGATCGCTGTAAATATCCATGGAACGCCAGAAGTTCACGCCCGGCACGTCCGAGGGACGCGGATCTCCGGAGTAAAGCGAATCAAACACGGTGAGCCAACGCAGATCGACCGGATTTTTGAAAGGAAACGGTCCCGCAGTGGACTCCACATCTCCTCCAAACCCGTTGAATGCCACCAGCATGGCGTCTGAATTCTTTGCGCGAAATTTGGCGAGCGCTTCGTGAAGAGCGGTTTCATTTCTGACGCGAATTTCGTCGGGCGTCATCTTTTTCTGCGTCTCCGCCGTCGCCGCGTCAAAGTACACGAAGTCAAACTTGAACATGCGAATTCCGCGGTCGTACCAATACTGCAGAATATCCATGAAGTCGGCAAGGAAGCCGCCTTCGAAAAACGACATCGTCCAACCGCTCGTTCCAACAGAATCCTTCCATTGCGGCGCGGCGTTGATGTGCACCAGCGCGTTGGTTCCAAACCACATTCCGGGGACAATGCCGTTTTCTTTGCACGCCGCTATCCAGTTGTCGGGACCGTTTGGCCAGTTCGGCTTGCGCCACGTGCGGTAGCCGCCATCCGGGGCAAACCAGAACGCATCCATCATGTAGTAGTCGAAATGAACGCCGAACATGCGCAGGCGGACCATCTCGCCCAGCTCTTTCATTGCCAACTCTTCGGTTAGCGGAATGTTGTCAGACAGTTCGTCGTAGGCAGACCAGTTGTTGTATACCCACACCGGGTCGTGCAATAGCGGCTCACCCAGCTTCGCAGGCGACCAGCCTGCCGCATCAGCCGAAGTTCGCGTTCTCGAATCGGCCTGCGGCTTTTGAGTGGCATTGGTCTGATTCGATTGCGACTGCAAGAAAGCAGGAAGAAGGCAGCAAACAAAAACGACTGCTGCAGTGGAAAACCACGCGAGACGCAGATGCTCTTTCTGTGCGTTCGATCTAGCAATCATGGCAGCCTCGGAGTCGCTCTTACGAGTACCGGACCAGGTTATCGCTTGCCAGCGCTGGCGCCGGGCCAATCGTCCGTGCGAAACGGTGAAGCGGGCAGTCCATTCTTGTTAAACAGATTGCAGTCTGGGTTATTCGCCCACGCATAGCGCACGGCGACTGGAGCGCCCACTTCTTTGCTCGACACGACGACTTCATCCCCTTCTACGTAAGCACTGGCCCAGCGAAACCTTTTGTCTGCACCCGCAATAGAAAATCCCTTTAACGCTCCGCCACGCGCTTCGAGCCCGTCCCCGGTGTAGCGAAATCGAATGTGGACTTCGTTTCCGCTGATTTTCATGGAGTCGTAAATGGGACCCGAATAAACAATTTTGCGGCCGTAGGTTGCTCCCAACGCCCAGAGGGCTAACCGCTCGCCGATCTCCGCTTTTCGCGGTGGATGCAGATTCTTCGGGTCCCCAACATCGATCGTTACCGCAAGACCCGTGTTCGGCACGGTCTTGGAAGTCCACAACTGCGCGTCGCGCAGTTCCGCCCAAATGGAATTGCCAAGTTCGGGGCTGGTCCCAAGATTCGGCAATTGCACGACGAGGAAAGGAAAGTTCGGTTCGTCAAATCCTTTGCGCCATCCTTGAATCATTGATGGCAGCAGCGTTCGATACTGTTCCGCCCTCCAAGTGTTTCCTTCTCCCTGATACCAGATGGCGCCGCGAATGCGATACTTCTCGAGTGGCGCAATCATCCCCTCGTAAAGGCCAGATGGCGGCCGCTCCGGGTCGCCAAAAGGGGCCATCATGTTCAGTACGAAACCGGTCAGCGCATTTGGCGTGAACGGTTCGCTCACGCCCCAACCCGCCTGTTTTAGGTCCTTGAACCAAATCGTGACTTCCTGCCATTCCGGCCTGGCGTGAATCATTTCCGCTGAATAATTGTCCCAATCGGAAATCGTTGGCTGCAGCATCTGGAATTGAAACGCACCGCGGCCGCGAACCCAGAAGCGGATGCCCATAAAAGCACTGAGGTCCACGGGGATATCGGCGCCCTTGAAACTCGCGTGTAAGTTCGAAGAACTCGCGCCATCCAGTTCTCCTTCCACGCGCGCGGCATAGCCCGAGCCTTCCCGCCCCGGCGAGGCAAGTTCAAATGTCGTGCTGGCTGCGTCATACCAGTTGTAGGTCCAAACTCCGCCTGTTTCCGTGCGCGATGTACCGTCATCAAAATTGCTGAGCAATGTGGGGGGGCCCGCAGTGCCCGCAGCAGGCAGCAACTCGAAGTCATCGAACTCCAAAGAAATCCCTGTTGCTTCCGCCGCAAAGTTCTTTACCTCCGCCGGCATGCCTTCCCATCGCTCTACAATGGGCCGCAAGACGGGTTCGCGCCGCAAAGAATCAGGGTCCGTCCACTCTTCTCCCGCTGTCCCCGGCCACGAGGTAAGTATGATGCCGATCGGAACGTCGAGGCTCTTGTATAGATCGCGGCCAAAGAAATAAGCAACCGCCGAGAAAACCTTCGCAGTATCCGGAGTGCAAATCTCCCAGGCCTCGGGAAGGGTATCTTCCTGCGGCGTGATTGCGATCTTTTTTGGCACCGTGAAGAACCGTATCTGGGCATAGCGGGCTGCGGGAATCTCTTCCGTTGCGCCTCCGGCTCCACTCAACGCGTACGTCATATTGGACTGGCCGGAAGCAACCCAGACTTCGCCCAGCAAGACGTCCTTCACCAACAGCGCCTTCTTCCCGCGCACAGCCAGCGTGAACGGTCCCCCGGCATGCATCGCCGGAAGCAACACATTCCAATGCCCATCCGGCGTGGTGACCGTGTCTCGAGTGTTTTCTCCCAGTGTGACCGTGATGTGTTCCTCAGGATCCGCCCAGCCCCAGACAGAAATATTCATGTCCCGCTGGAGAACCATGTGCTCCGTGAAAAGATGAGGAAGCCTTGGCTCAGCTTCCGAGCCAGAAGGGACGAGAACCAACAGGAAACCTGAAAAGACTGAAGCAGCAAAGCCTGTGTTTGAAAAAAATCGATTCTTCAGCATGTTGTCAGAATTCTGCGGCTTCCGAGTGAACCACAATTTGTCACTTGTGAAAAGCAAAGACTCCTCTCTGCACCAAAGTAGCGGTTCCAACTGCTTTGCGAGAAGCGAACAGCAAGGTCATTCGTCTGGTTCTGCTGGCGCAAGTAGCCTACGTTAATGGCCCCTCATGGCCCCTTGAGAACCTGCAAACGATTATCGAGGATGTTGGCAGGGGCGGCGGGGATCGAACTATTTGTGGCGTTAAAGACGCGCAAGTTATTGATTCTCGGAAACGCCAAAACGATGAAAAACCGCAAAAACGCCGAACCGAGGTACACGCGGGGTACACAAAATGGTCCCGAGTTCTGGGGTGAAACAGACTAAATGTAGGTGAGGCAGATGGGCGAGAGGGCGAACTTGTCTGAGGCTGCGCTTGACGCGCAGCCTCCAGGACAGGCAAGAAATGCTTGTCCTGCTATTTCACAAATTCGCCGTTGTGGACTCTGTACTCGATGAACTGACCGCGCACTACTCGACCGCTCCTTCGTACGTTTCCGCGGGCGGAGAGACTGGCGAAGTACAAGGCGCAGTTGTTTCCAGCAGTTGTTTCCAGCAGCTATTTCCCGCTGCTCGGATTGAGGCCTAATCAGTCTCCTTGGGCAGGAACCCAAACGCTATTCGCTGACGCGATGTCAGCATTCGCGACTTCAGTCGAGATGCCGACTCGCTGCAGCCCTCCCCCTTTCCGCGGCGCAACCTGGAAGACGAGGA
>Ga0126371_10006590_pt1 | contig 10337 bp, 9 predicted proteins | sample PanSoiMetaPlot_4_FD_110145 | JGI IMG/M metagenome (GOLD analysis project Ga0126371, IMG submission 110145) | Tropical forest soil microbial communities from Panama - MetaG Plot_4 | ecosystem: Environmental > Terrestrial > Soil > Tropical forest > Bulk soil | place: Panama | collected 2016-02-17
CCGTTCTGCACCGAATAGACCTGCGCCTTCGACCAGTCCTGCACGAAACCGCGATTGAATATGCCGCCGTGGTGCGCCATGTCGCGATAGAAGTCGGCGGCGCCCTCCCAGGTGCAGATCGCGGCAAGGTGCTTCGGCTGCAGTGCCGAAGTTTGCCACTGGTTCTGCGCGTAATACGAGATGCCGTTCAGCCCGACCTTGCCGTTCGACCACGCCTGCACCCCGGCCCAGTCGACGCATTGCGCCAGGTCCTTCGCCTCGCGCAGCGACCAGATGTCGATGACACCGGGGGAGCGGCCGGCGCCGCGGCTGTCGACCCGGATGCAGACATACCCGTCCGGCACCCATTTCTCCGGATCAACGACCTCCCAGCACTGGTATTTGTTGGTGGAGTTGGTCGGCACGTCCGGCTGATCGGCGCACATGCGGTCCCACTGGCTCTTGTAGAGATCCTCGAAGTGCAGCCACTTGCCGTAGGGGCCGAGGGTCATGATCACCGGGTACTTGCCCTCGGCGACCGGGCGGTAGATGTCGCATCGCAACACCAGCCCGTCTTCCATCTCGATCGGCATATCCCAGTCAATCCGCATGCCGTCGCGGATTTCGCTCTTTTCTCGGTAGTCCATGAGTCCCCCGGGGCGTGGAAAATGGTGCTTACGACGCTCGGATGCAGCGCCCGTCAGCGTCGAAAAGGTGCATGCGGTGCTGGTCGAGCGACAGCGTGAGCCGCTCGCCGATCTTGGTGTCGGCCATGCGCAAGCCTTCGCTGACGGCGACGAAGGCACGATCGGTGCCCGCGTCGAAATAGAGGAGGGTGTCCTTGCCGAGTGGCTCGACTAAGCGCACGGGCAACGTGGCGTTGTTCTTGCCACCGGCATTGATGCCGACATGCTCGGGCCGGATGCCCAAAGTGCCCTTGCCGGCGGTCGCCGAATTCAGCCGCTCGGGGAGCGGGATGTCGAACAGCGGCGAGCGGAAACGCGCGATACCGTTGTCGCGAACCACCTCGCCGGCCACGAGGTTCATTGACGGCGAGCCAAAGAAATCGGCCACGAAGTAGTTAACCGGGTGCGAATAGATTTCCATCGGTGAACCGACCTGCACGATCTCGCCAGCCCGCATGACCACGATGCGGTCGGCGAGCGTCATCGCCTCTTCCTGGTCATGGGTCACGAAGATAAATGTACGCTTGAGAACCTGGTGCAGCCTGTCGCATTCGGCGCGGAGCTCACGACGCAGCTTGGCGTCGAGGCTCGACAAAGGTTCGTCGAGGAGGAACGTGGATGGATTGGTCACGAGCGTGCGCGCCAGCGCGACGCGCTGCGACTCGCCGCCTGAGCACTGGCCCGGCATCTTGTCGAGCAGGTGCCCGATGCGCACCATGCCCGCCACCTCGCGCACACGCCTGACGCGCTCTTCGGCTGCGACCTTCTTCATGCGCAGGCCGAACTCGATGTTCTGAGCCACGTTCTTGTGCGGAAACAGCGCGTGGCTCTGGAAGACCATGCCGAGATTGCGGTCGCGCGGCTCGAGGTCGTTTACGACGCGGCCGTCGATGCGGATCTCGCCCGAGGTCGGATCCTCGAAGCCCGCGATCATGCGCAGAGTGGTCGTCTTGCCGCATCCGGATGGTCCGACGAACACGACGAACTCGCCTTCCTCGATCACGAAATTCAGGTTTTTGACGGCGTCCACGGCGCCGAATGACTTGTTGAGGTTGACCAGCTCGATGCGCGCCAAGGTCTATCTCCGTACCATTCCGAAACTGAAGCCACGCGCGAGATGTTTGCGGATGATGAGGCCAATGACCATCAGCGGGATCGTGATGCCGACCGCGAGCGCCGCCTGCCGGCCGTAGACGCGGCCCTCGGTCGAACCCTGGTATTTCGAAAGTTCGATCGGCAGCGTCGACACCTGCGTCTTGGTGATGATAAGCGCCAGGAGATATTCGCTCCAGGTGAGGATAAGAATGAAAAGGAAGGTCGCCACGAGGCCAGAGCGGATCAGCGGCAGCACGATCTCGAAGACGGTGCGCCAGCGTGATGCGCCGAGGATCTCCGCGGCCTGCTCCACCTCGCGCGGCACCTCGTCGATGAAACTCTTCGTCATCCACACCGCGTACGGCAGCGTGGTGAGAAAATAGACCATGATGAGGCCGATACGCGTGTCGAGGAGGCCGAGCGCGGAATAATAAAGTGACAGCGGTGCTACGATGACAATCGGCGGGATCATGCGCAGCATCAGCAGCTGGAACATCCGTGCTTCCGAGAGGATGCGGTAGCGCGAGACACCGTAGGCGAGCACCGAGCCGAAGCTGACCGCAAGAAATGTCGAGGTAAAAGCGATGACCGTGGAGTTCCAAAGGGAGACCAGCGGTGTCTGCGATGAGATCGCGTATTGCGTTGTGTCGTATTGCTCGCTGCCGAGCCAGACATTCATGTAGTTGGTCAGCGTCGGCGGATCAGGGAAATACACCGGTGGCCACGCGAACCACTGGATGTCGGGCTTGAACGAAGTCGAGACCATCCAGTAGATCGGGAAGAAGGCGATGATTGCCCAACCGGTGAGGATCATATAGCGCACGATTGAGGACATGAGACGACGGCGCGATTTCGTTGCCATGGCTCAGCCCTCCGCATCCTTTGCGCGCAGCGCGTACATCTGGTCGAGTGAGCGTTTCTCGCGCCGCAGAAGATGAATCGCGATCAGCACGATGACGATCATCATGAGCATGACGATGTAGGACATCGCCGCCCCCTTGGAGATCTGGAAGTACTGCCAGGTGGTCATGAATATGTAGACGGGCAGGGTCTCGGTCGCCGAGCCGGGGCCGCCCTGGAACAGCGCCCACGTCTTGGGGAATTCCGCCATGGCCTCGAGGAAGCGCAGCACCAGCGCGAGCAGGATGACGGGGCGCAACAGCGGCAGCTGCACCTCCCAGAAGATGCGCCACTTTGATGCGCCGAGGATCTCGGCGGCCTCGATCGGCTCCTTCGGGATGGCGGCGAGGCCGGCGAGCAGGATGATGAAAGAGAACGGCGTCCAATTCCATATCTCGAGCAGGGCAACGGTGGCGAGCGCGATGTGGGGATTGGTCAGCCAGGCCGGCTTGAAGTCGACGCCGATGATGCGCGAGATGAGGTCATTGATGGGGCCGCTCTGATATAACAGCATCTCCGCCGTGTAGGCGACGACGACCGGCACGGTGAGCATCGGCAATATGAAGATGATGTAGTAGACCGCCTGGCCGCGGAACGGCTTGTACATCAGGTAGGCGAGCAGGAAGCCGAACACGAAGCAGCCCAAGGTCGACGTGGTCGCGAAGGCGAGCGAGCGCACGACGGCCCAGCCAAAGCGCGGATCGGTGAGGACCTCCTGGAACAGGTCGAGGCCGACGAAATCCGCGTCCCACCATGAGCTGAGATACACCGTCCATTGGTGGACCGAGAAGTAGAGCTGCAGCAGCAGCACCGGTGTCAGCAGGAACAGAAAGAGCGCAATCAGCGGAAGCAGCAGCGTGAGCTTGAACCGCCGCACCGCGAGCCGCCGCGACTGGCTGCGGGCCTGGCTCGGCAACTGCACTCTGCCGGCTGGGATGGCGTCGACGGCCATGGTCTGTTCGGCTCTTTGCGGAGGAGGGGACCGGGCGGGCCCATGGAGCCCGCCCGGCTCATGAATTACGTCGGATCAGGTCGGTACGGCCTTGGTGGGCATCACGGCCTTGTAGCTCGCGAGGTCCTTCTTGAGCTTGCTGCGGCCGATGCGCCCGATGATCGCGTTCCACTCGTTCTCAGTCTTCTTCAAAACTTCCTTCGCAGGCAATTGGCCCACGTAGGCCTCCGAGAGATTCTTGCCGAGCGCGTCCTGGAACTCGAGATAGCCGGTCAGGTAAATCGGCGGCGCGACCACCTGGAAGTTCGTCTCGATGGCCTTGATCCCGCCCGGCGTATAAGCATTCATTACCGGCTCCGCCTTCATGTGCTCCTTTGCCCAAGCGTCGTTGAAAGCGTTGACCGGGTCGGAGACGATCGGGATGCTGTTCTTTCCCGAGCCGAGCCACAGCGCCATGTAGGCCGCCTGCGCCTTTCGCGGCGAGTACTTGTTAATGAGGATCGCCGCGAGCGGCGACGAGATCGACCGGTGGACCATCTTGCCGGTGAAGTTCGAGCCCGGCACGAGGCTGTAATAGAACTGGCCGACGGTCTTCGACTGCTTCGGGTTTGCGATCGTCTTGCAGGTTCCATCCCAGTATTGACAGGCGACCACGTGACCCTGCGCAATGCGCGGGATCATCTGCGGCGTGCCCCAGTTGGCCGCTTCCGGGTGATTCACTTTCTTGTCCTGCAGATAGATGTCGACGGCGTATTGCCCGGCCGGCGTGTCGATCGTCGGCTTCATGTCGTCGTCGAAGGGGAAGCCGCCGGCGCTGTAGAAGATCATGTACCACCAGGTCACGCCGTTCGCGCGGTTGCGCAGGTTGCCGGAGCCGTAGAGATCTTTCGACGGATCCATCAGGAATTCCTGCACGCGTAATGTGTCTTCCCAGGTCACCGGAATTTTCAGCTCGGTGCCGAACTTGTCGGCGAAGCGCTTCTTGTTGTCCGGATCGTCGATCAGGTCCTTGCGCGTGTACTGGATGTGCACGTTGCCGTCGGTTGGAACGCCGTAGGTCTGGCCCCCGTACTTCATGAAGTTGCCGTAGTCGGCGACGGCATCGAGATGAAAGCCCGCGTTCTTGATATAGTCATCGAGCGGCTCGAGGTACCCGGCCGACGCCAGCGACGGGATCATGTTCGAGTCGATGTGGATGAAATCGAACTGCGGCGAATGCGACAGCGCCTCCGCCATCGCCCGCTGCGGGGCGTCAAAGATCGAAATATCCTGGACCGCGCCGATGCCGATACCCGTCTCCTTGGTGAATTCGGCGATGACTGGCTTCATTGGCACGAGATAAGGCGACCAGATCATTCCGGTGACCTCGGCCTTTCCAACCGTTTTCGCGGCCGCGATGGTCTGCTCCTCCATCGTCGCGGCAGAGGCGAAAGGCGTTGTGCCCGGCACAAAATTGGCGATCGTAAGCCCGACACCGCCTTGTAGGAGCGTACGCCGCGAAAAACCCGACCTGGACATGACTTCCTCCCTCCGTGTTGGTTTTATGCGTTGATTGATGCTGTCATTGCTGAAGCGGGCCCGGCCGCACGCTAACATCGCATTGCGACTTCAAGCCGTGAAAAATGTCGAGCGCGGGCAATGGAAGGGTCTTCGTTACCTGCACGAGGCAGGGAACACGCAACCCTTCGACGTGTTGCACGCGAGAGGGAAAATCCAAAAGACCTCCCGTTACTGGGTCCAACGCGCCCACCGCAATGGCGGTCACGGCGCGTCAATTCGGACCCGTTACACTACAGCGCGCTCGGCTCCCGTACATCCGCGTTGATGTCGCGGTTGATTGTTGCAGCCATCGTATGGTCATGGATTTCAATCCGCAACATAGTTCAACGTCGCGGGTGTTTCGCGGCACGAAAGGCGTCTCGTTGGGTGGGATTGGTGTCAGGTAACGATCTCGATGTCCCACTTCGGCGCCCGCTCGGGCGGATCGGCGATGCGGATATTCCGCTTCCGCAAGTCGAAAAGCCTCCACATCTCCTCGTTGGTCAGTGAAAAGTTGAACACGTCGAGGTTTTCGGCGATGTGTTGCTCCTCGAGCGCGCGCGGCACCGCCGCAACCATGGGCTGCTGGATGAGCCAGCGCAGGCAGATCTGTGCGTGCGTCTTTCCGCGCGCTTTCGCGATCTCCCCGACGACCCGATCGTCGAGGAGCTTGCCACGCGCCACCGGGCAATAGGCGGTAAGGATCATGCCGTGCCTTTTCAGGGCCGCGATCATGCGATCCTGCGGCAAGTAGGCGTGATACTCGATCTGGTTGGTCACCAGCGGCTCGGGGCAGACGTTCACCGCTTCATCGAGCATTGCGAGCGTGAAATTCGACACGCCGATGTGGCGGGTGAGCCCGTTCCGCTTTGCCTTTGCCAGCGCGCCGAGCGTTTCCGAAAAGGGCACCTTGGGCTGCGGCCAATGCACCAGCAGGAGGTCGACATGATCGAGGTTAAGCGCCTTCAGGCTCGTCTCCACCGAGCGCAGAAAATCCGCCTCGCGGGCATTCTCCTCGGTGACCTTGGTGGTGACGAACAGTTCGTTGCGTGCGATGCCGCTCGCGCGGATGCCTTCGGCGACGCGCTCTTCGGTGCCGTATTTGCGGGCGGTGTCGATGTGGCGGTAGCCGGAGGCGATCGCCGCGGCGACGAGCTCAGCCGGACGGTGCGGTAATTCCATGGTGCCAAAGCCTATCGCCGGCATCTGTGCGCCGTGCGCGGTGATCGTAAATGACTGTGCGGATTGCATCGAGGACTCCGGGACTGGGTAATGATGCGGCTGCCGAGCGACTACTGCGCGATATCGATCTTGACGGTTCGTATGATCTCTTCCCAGTGCTTCATTTCGCCGGCACGCCAAGCATCGGCATCTGCCAGCGACTTGTTCGGCACGAGATTGAAATTCTGCTTGTGAAGTTTTTCCACCGTCTCGGGCAATTGCATGGCCTTGATCACGGTCTGGAAGAGCGCCTCCAGCACCGGCCTCGGCGTCGCGCCCGGCGCGAACAAGCCTTGCCAGGCGATGGTGCCGACGTCGGGGTAGCCGATCTCCTGCATCGTCGGAACATTGGGAAATTCCCGAAGACGCGCATGATTGACCACGGCCAGTGGCCGCAGTTTTCCAGCCTCCACGAGGCTCCCACTGCTGGCGACGTTGAGAAAAGCCACCTGCACGTCATTGCGCAAAATATCCTGGATGACTCCGGAAGCGCCATTCTTGTTGGGCAAGGCGATTACATCGAGGTCGCCGGCGCGTTTGGCGAAATAGGCCATGTCGTAATGCGGATAGGAGCCGACACCGACAGTGCCGTAGCGGATCGTTCCCGGATTTTTCTTTGCGTAAGAAATAAATTCGGCAGCGGTCTTGGGCGGAAAGTCATTGGCCGTCGTCGCCACGAGGAAAGCCGGCACGTCGACCAGGTTCGTCACCACCGCCACGTCCTTTTCATAGTTGATCGAGAGCTTGTTTGCATAGAGTAGAGGCGTGATTGCATTGGTTGAGACATTGCCGATCATCAGCGTGTAGCCATCGGGCGCCGACTTCGCCATTTCTTCAAGCGCCAGCATTCCGAATGCGCCGGGCTTATTGAGCACGACAAATCCCTGGTCCGTTATTTTCTGAACCGCATCGCCGACGATGCGGGCAACAATGTCGGTTGCGCCGCCCGGCGCATAAGGAACAATCACCTTGATCGGGCGGCTAGGATATTTGTCTTGTGCAAACGCCCCTGAAATGACGAAAGCAAGGCAAACGGCCGACAGGAGAATCAGGAGTACTCGCCTCATGAGCGCCACCGGGTGCGCCTGATTAGGAGCCGCACGTCAACCCTGCAACAATGCGGTACGGATACCAAACGCTAATACGATAACTAATGCCGCCGTCGACACACGGAGCCATTCCGCTTGTATGGTTATCGGTGCGAGCGCCGTGCCAAAAACGCCAAGCCCTACCGCCGCAATCGCCAAAATCTCAGTCGTCGTATGTGGCGGGGTCCTCGCCGCCGCCAAAAATCCCAAAGTTGCAAGGATATTCAATAGAACTGAAATGGCAGAGGCGTCTCGGTTCGACATAACCTGTCCCTCAGTGTGCCAACAGATCTGGTAAGAACGAACGCAATACCTGTCGCGATTTACAACTCACTCTTGGCCCTTCTTGGCCTTCTTGGCCTTTCCTGCTCGGCCCCCCAGAGCATGCGCGCTAGGGAGGAACGAGGCAATGCACTTCGGGTTTTCGTGACAATATTTTTCTTCGGCGGCATCGCTCATGTGCGGAGGAATCCCGAACTTCTCATTCAAACCGTTGCACCAGCCGGTAAATTGTGCTGGCTTTTTGCAATGCAACGCTTGGCCAATAAGATTGCAATTATCACAGGTGCGTCACAGGGGATTGGGCGCGCCGTTGCCCAACGATTTTACACCGAAGGTGCAAATTTGGTTTTGGCCAGTCTCCCTGAGCACGATACCGCCGAAAACGTAGTCAAAAATATTGGAGCGAGCCAAGACCGTGTGATGGTGGTCGAGGGTGACCTTCGCCAAGAAGATTTCCCTAAACGACTTTTTGCAGAGACCGAAAAGCGGTTCGGTGCACCGCATATCGTTGCTGCGATTGCCGGCGTCAATATGAACCGGCCGATGATTGAAACGAGTAATGATGACTTTGATCGAATTTTTTCTGTAAATACGCGGGCAACGTTTTGGCTTTTTCGCGAAGCAGCACTGAAAATTCGCGACGGCGGCCGAATCCTGGGCGTCTCAAGCAATATGGTGTTGCAAGGCCGGCCGGGTGTCGCTCTCTACGCCGCAAGCAAGGCCGCGGTCGAGCAGTTTGTAAAAATTCTCGCAAAGGAAGTCGGTCACCGTAAGGTGACCGTGAATGCAGTCGCGCCTGGCCCGACGGACACGGCGATGGTATCGCAACTCTCCCGTGATACGGCTCCTGCGATCACGCCGCTTGGTCGGCTTGGCCAGCCAAGCGATATTGCAGACGTCGCTGCGTTTTTGGTTTCGGAAGATGCCCATTGGGTGACGGGACAGGTCATCGGGGTCAATGGCGGGATCGTCTAGTCCAATCAGCTGCGCAAAATCTGGAAGTACCGAGAGTTCATGCAAGTCAAAGTTTCTTGCTCGCCGTATCTTTGTATGGTTGATTGACATGGTCAGTGTCGCGGGCAACGCCGATGTCCTCCGAGCAGTTTATGCAAGGCATCATTGGAGGACTTGCGATTGGCTGTATATACAGTCTGATTGCTCTCGGTATCACGATTATCATCCGCGCTACGGAAATTTTGCACTTCGCCCAAGGCGAGCTCATGATGATCGGCGCAATGGTCGGGCTATCCGCGATGTGGATGGTCGATCTGCCTTTTGCTTTGGTGTTGCTCATCGGAATGATTGGAGGCGGGGTAGCGGCGGTCGCTATTGAACTGTCGATCTATCGAACGTTGCGTACGTTGCGGGTTCCATTGATTAACATCGTTATTGCAACTCTCGGCGTTTCACTCATTTTGCAGAATCTGGCGAGGTTGATTTGGGGGTCAGAGCCGTTGCGGTACCCACCGCTGTTCCGTTCACGCGGGGTCGATCTTTTTGGCTATGCCATCTCGCCGCAACTCATTTGGATCGTTGCGCTCGGATTCATCATGATGGCGGCTTTGCAGGCGTTCTTCCGCTATACCCGCCTTGGAATTGCAATGCAGGCCGCCGCGCAGGATCCGGACGCGGCGCAACTCATGGGAATTAGTGTGAAAAGAACGACCACGTACACGTTCGTGGTGGCTGGAGTCATGGCTGGTGCTGCCGGCGTGCTGCTGGGGTCACTTTTTTTCGCGTCTTTCAACATGGGGTTTCTTACCGGGATCAAAGCGTTTGTTGCTGCGACTTTAGGAGGCCTTGGGAGCGTTACTGGCGCGATGCTCGGCGGGATCGTTTTCGGTCTCATCGAAACATTTTCCGGAGTGCTTATTTCGACAGCGTATAAAGATGCTGTTGGCATGGTTGTACTCATCGCAATCTTACTATTGGCGCCGTCGGGAATTTTTATAAGGCCAGGCCGAAGGGTCTGAGCTCGGGCATGCAATCCGCCTCGGTCAGAGTTTTAGTTCTGGGGGCGTTCGCGGTAGTCCCGTTTCTTCAGACCAATACTTACTGGCAGCACATCTTTGGCGTCGCGCTTATCGGCGCAATCCTAGCTCTTGGCTTACAGCTGCTTGTCGGAATGGCGGGTCTGCTTTCACTTGGGCAGGGCGCTTTTTATGGTATCGGCGCTTATGTTTCTGCCGAGCTGACCCTGCGGTTTGGCGTGCCGTTTGTGTTGGCGTTCTTGGCGGCAGGCGTTGCCGCCGCTGCCAGCAGCTTGTTGCTTGTGCCCATTGTAAGGCTGCCGGGTTCGAGCCTTGCTGTAGCGACCCTTGGTTTCAACATCATAATCTACTTGATCATGCTCAATGAGGATTGGGCGACAGGCGGCAGCTATGGTTTGCTGAACGTTCCGTCCCCGCAAATTTTGGGTTTTCAATTCACAACAGAACGCGATCTTTACTTCTTGATTTTGGTCGTTGCGGCTTTGGTCTATCTCGCTCTCGATCGGCTAACTCATTCCCGCTTTGGGCGGGCACTGCAGGCAATTTCGCAGGACGAAGATGCCGCTCGCGGCTGTGGGATTTCGATCAACCGCTACAAGAGCAA